>Ga0207511_100043_pt1 | contig 31508 bp, 27 predicted proteins | sample NitcycUWRSCHO22C_FD_188265 | JGI IMG/M metagenome (GOLD analysis project Ga0207511, IMG submission 188265) | Soil microbial communities from Arlington Agricultural Research Station in Wisconsin, USA - Nitrogen cycling UWRJ-SCHO22-C (SPAdes) | ecosystem: Environmental > Terrestrial > Soil >... | reverse complement strand
CGTCGAGCGGCTTGTCACCATCGCAGGGCGGCAGTCTCGGCAGCGTGTCGGGTGTGCAGATGAGCGTGCCGGTGGTGATTGCCTGTACCCGGTGCAGCGCGCGGTTCGCGGCCGGCACAAAGTTTTGCGGACGCTGCGGCAACACCAACTTTGACGTGGTCACGGCCGAGGCTTCAATCCAACCGCGGCCGGCGGTCGCCTCGCCGTCTTATCCCAGTCTCAATCAATCTGCGGCTGGGACGCGCTGCACGCGCTGCGGCACAGACCAACCCGCGGGCACGAAATTCTGCGGCAGATGCGGCGCTTCGATGGGTGGCTCGGCAATCGCCTGGAACCCACCGAGACCTGTCGAGGTCGTCTGCCCCAAGTGCGCGGGCATTTATCCTTCCGGCACGAAATTCTGCGGGCGCTGCGGATGTACGCTGAAGTAGGACCGAAAACTCGGGAAGAATTATCCGCAGATTACGCAGGGTACGCAGATGAAAAAAAGCATTCGCCACAAAAACTTTGGTTTTCCTAATCTGCGAAATCTGCGTAATCTGCGGATGAATCTTCTCTGCCTCCCGATTAATCCTGCTTGAGCGAGGCATCTATCTCGTATAGACTGACGCGCGATTTCAAGCGCGAGCTAATTCGCGTTTCTCAAATCGTTACGAGGCCCTATGAAGCGATGTCCCCAATGCAATCGAACCTATTCTGATGATGCGCTGAGTTTCTGTCTTGACGACGGCTCGCCGCTGGTGAGCGCGACGGCGCCGTCATCTTTCGATCCCAGCGCGACGGTGCAATATCCGCACAGTCGCGAAACGACGCCCCCGCCGACGATTGCATATTCGGGTCAGTCCGCGCCGCCACCACCACCGCCACCGCCGCAGCCCGCGTGGTCGCCGATGCCGTCGGCGCCACAGAAGCGGAGCGTCTGGCCATGGCTGCTCGGAATTGGCGTGGTGCTCGTCTTCATCGTGATTGGATTGGTTATTCTGATCTTTGCGATCACGAAAATCACGAACACGAATAACAGCAACCGGCTCGCCAACGCCAACACCAATATCAATCGCAACACGAACCGGAATACGAACAGCAATCGCAGCACGAATGAAAACCTCAATGCGAACGACAACGCGAATACGCGCTCGTCGCTGACTTCATTCACGGACGATTTCTCGGACGAGACGTGGTGGACCGGCACGATGGCTTCGGGCCGCACCTGGTATGACAACGACGAGTACCACATGCACGCGACCGCCGGGCGGTATATCGTGATGTATTCGCCCGACAAGTCGGAGTACCACGACGAAAACTCCACGGTCCGGGTCCAGTTAAAGAGTGTCGACGGTGATGTTCCGGAGACCGGTTATGGCCTGGTGGTGCATGGCGAGATGAAGAACAACAACCTCGAAGATTACTCGTTCCTGATCTACAACGGGCCGAGTCCCAAGTATAAGATTGTGCTGCATCGCGCGGGCAGTGAATCGAAGGTGGTTGACTGGACTTCCAGCAGCACCATTCGCACGGGCACTACGCCGAATCAGATCGAAGTGCGCATTCGCGACAAGAAGATGGACTACTATATCAACGGTAATTTCGTTACCTCGGTCGTTGATGAAGCTGGTTACAAACGCGGGCGGGTCGGGTTCTATACGAGCGACAAAGGCGAAGTGGCCTTCGATGATTTGGAAGTCAATAAGTGATGTTACCTGATGCGAGTTACCTTAAGAGTCCTGGAGGGCCCTTACCGCGGCCGCGAATTTACTTTCGATCATCACGATACGTTTCTCATCGGCCGCAGCGAAAACGCACATCTCTATCTGCCTGACGATCGGTTCTTCTCACGTCACCATTGTCTTTTGGAAATTGCTCCGCCGCGTTGTTTCCTGCGCGACCTGGGCTCGACCAACGGCACCTTCGTCAACGGACAGAAGGTGGCGGAAGTTTTCCTGCGCAACGGCGATCGCATTCAGGGCGGCCAGACCGTTCTGGAAGTTGAGGTCGCTGCCGATACTACTGAACCAGACCTGGCCGAGACGCCGACACTCGCCGGTTCGGTGATGGTCACCGTCGAGTGTGTGAATTGCGGCCGTCGCGAGCGGGCCGAGGCCTCGCCCGAAGAAAACCTCACGTTCATTTGCGAAGAGTGTCGCGAAGAACTCAAGCAGCGCCCGCAACCCGTGCCCGGTTACGAGATGGTCAAGCTGCTTGGGCGCGGCGGGATGGGCTGCGTGATGCTGGCGCGAGATGAATCGAACGGCCAGGCAGTTGCGATCAAGACACTGTTGCCTGAGGTGGCCGTTGCCGACAAATCGTTGAAGCGATTCATGCGTGAGATCGATGTCGCGGCCGCATTGGATCATCCCAACATCGTTCGCTTCGTCAAGAGCGGCACGCACAACGGCGCGGTTTACCTGGTGACTGAATTTGTCGAAGGATCGGATGCCGCCAAACTGGCCGACGCCCACGGTGGACGGCTGCCGTTCCGCGATGCAATTCAGATCATCTCCCAGTCACTCGACGCTTTGGCCTACGCGCACGAGCGTGGCTACATCCATCGCGACATCAAAGAATCAAATATTTTGGTTTCGGGCACGACGCCAAACCTGTCGGCCAAGCTGACTGATTTCGGCCTGGCCCGGAGCTTCACGGCCACGGGCATGAGTGGAATCACGATGGCCGGTGATATGGCCGGCACGTTTGCCTACATGCCGCCCGAACAGATTCGTGATTTTCGCAACGTCAAACCGACCGCCGATATTTATGCGATCGGGATGACGGCCTATAGTCTGCTGGCCGGCGACATTGCGCTCGACCTCGGACCCAGCGGCGACATCGCCGGAACCGTGCGGGCGATTTTTGAAGGTCAGCTGATTCCGCTGCGCAGCCGCGCGCCGGAGATCCCTCCTCAAATCGCGGAGATAATTGAACGCGCGCTGGTGCGCGACCCGGCGCACCGTTGGCAGACAGCCAAAGCGATGCGTACGGCGCTGGCGCACGCCGTTTGAGCCATTTGAAAATGGGCTGTTGAGAGAGTGGACCATTGAGAAAATGGGCCGTTGAAATGAGACCCCCCGTGGTCTTGCTTTGTGACACCGTCCCGGCGAAATCTCAAATTCCAAATTCCAAATTCCAAATTCCAAATTCCAAATCTCAAATCTCAAATCTCAAATCTCAAATCTCAAATCTCAAATCTCAAATCTCAAATCTCAAATCTCAAATTCGAATCTTGAATCTTGAATCTTGAATCTTGAATCTTAAATCTCGAGTCTCAAATGTTAAATAAACCGATAGCAATCGCCCCCGGGGTTCTGACCCCGACAACCTTGTCCATCTCCGCCGCATCCGTTAAGATTGCAAAACGACGTATCCGTCGGCGTGACGAGCAAAGGTCCCCCGGGTTTTGAAGTCCTGTTTCAGTGAGGTTTTAAGTGAAGCACAAATTCTCTTTGGCGCTGGTAGCGCTCATCACACTTTCGCTGGCTCTTCCCATTTTCGTTTTCGCTCAACAGCCGAGCCAGGGCTCGACTCGAATCACCGGAAGAACTGATCCGTCTGGGCCCGGCCGGCGCAATGGGCCCCGATCCTCGGGGACGACAATTCTCACGATTGACCAGGACGTCAAAGAAGCCTTAGGCGTGATTCGTGAAAATTACATCGACGGCAACAAGATGGATTACAACACCATCACCAAGTCGTCGATTACGGGCATGTTGCGCACGCTCGACCCGCACTCGAGTTATTTCGATCGCGAAGAATTCGAAGAACTGAAGACTGACCAGCGCAGCGAATACTTCGGCATCGGCGCGACCATCCAGAACTTTTCAATCGGCGAACAGCAGGAAACCTACATCACGGCGACGTTTGCAAATTCGCCGGCATCGCGCGGCGGTTTGCGTTATGGCGATCGTATCGACGCCGTCGATGGCATCGCGATGCGCGGCAAGCCTTCGGCAGACGTTCGTGACAAGATCCGCGGACCGCGCGACAGCCACGTTAAAGTGACCGTGACGCGTGCCGGTACCGGCAACGTCGAAACCGTCGAGATCGTGCGCGCTTCGGTGCCGCAACCTTCAGTGCCGGACTATTATTTCATTCGCCCCGGCGTCGGCTACGTCGACATGACCCGCGGTTTCAATTACGACACCGCTGAAGGATTGCAGGACGCGCTCGAGAATCTACACAAGCGCGGTCTGAATTCCCTGGTGCTGGATCTGCGCAACAACCCGGGCGGATTTTTGGATTCAGCTATCGCGGTGGCCGGCACGTTTCTGCCGCCGGGTCAGTTGATTCTCACGCAGAGAGGCCGCAGCGGTCAGAGTGATCGAGTTTATAAATCAAATAATCCGGATCCGGATCGCACGCCATTGGTGATCCTGGTCAATGAGTTCACGGCATCCGCTTCAGAGATTGTCGCCGGCGCCATGCAGGATCACGATCGCGCTTTGATCGTCGGCCAGACCAGCTTCGGCAAAGGCCTGGTGCAAAGCATCATCAACCTGCCGGAAGGCGCGGGCCTGACGCTGACTTCAGCCAAGTACTACACGCCGTCGGGCCGTCTGATTCAGCGTGATTATTCGGCAGGCGGTTGGTACAACTACATCTCGCACGGCGGCACGCTGCGGGAAGCGGATTCAGGCAAACCCGCCGGTCCGGCTGCTCACACCGACACGGGTCGGGCGGTATACGGCGGCGGCGGCATCATGCCGGATGAAACTGTGAAAGAGGGAACTTTTACGAATCCTCCCCGGTATTATGATGGCCTGGAGCTTAGTTTGCGGCATCCGATCTTCTTTTTTGCGCGTGAGCTTGTTAACGGGCGCATCAGCGGCTTCGCTGAATATAAGCACGCCGACGCTATCGTTTTTGACCACGATATCGGATCTAACGAATTCCCGATATCTGAGGCGCTCTTTAAGTCTTTCAGCGACTACGTTAGCAAGGACGCTACCTGGCGGGCGTTGGCGCCGAAACTTAGCCAGAAGCGCGCCTTCATCGAAACCGAATTGCGCTTTCAGTTGGCGACAGCTAATTATGGAACGGTTGCGGCGGTACAGGTAACGACAAGAGTAGATCCGCAAATCAGTCGGGCTATCGAAGTCACTCCAAAGGCTCGTGACTTAGCGATGACCGCGCTACGCCTCCGGTCTACGCCCTGAAGTTCATCACTTACGTACCTGGACGCTGAACGAACCGACGTCTAGTTACTGCGTCGTCATTGAACGGAGTTCTGTTATCTTATCGGCAGGCAACTTTCCTTTTTGAACCCATTCAATCCGACCGTTTCCCGAGACAAGCATAACAGTCGGGACCGCCACAATTCTGTAGGCGCGTTGAGTTGCCATGTTTGGGAACGCTGCCACCTCGAAGTTATGGGATGATGGGGCCTGTACTGCTGCGTTGGCGTAAGTTGCTAACCCTATAACCTTATAGCCGTGTGATGTCGCGGTCGAAGCGATTTCATTCCAAATTGGAAACTCGCCGCTGCACACATCACAGGTGGAGGAAAAAACGTAGAGTAGGTATTTCGATTTACCTTCGTAGACGATGTTAGGCTGCGTACTATCAATACTCTTGGCTTCAAATTGTGGCACGATGTCACCCACCTGAGCGGAAGGTTCCCCTGCTAATTGTCCCGATAGACGGGATACAAGCGCAGCCTTCTCGCGGCGAAGTCTTCTGTTTGTTATAAACAGAGAGCAGAGGCAAGTCAGCGCGACTATTATCGAGACGATTAGAATACTGTTGGATATTTTGAGAATCCGATTCTCAGGTGGCGATTTAGTCATCGTCGTAGCGTGGGGGGCCGTAAGAGCCTGGACAAGCCAAACCTGTTTCTGCCGGGCAGCAGATTTATGAGCATTCTCATAGCGTGGCGCGAACGCCACGCGACCTATTCGACGATTATGTAGCACTCCATGCGACAACAATAGAGACCCCAAGGACTGCGCTGTCCGTTATAGTCGCACGTCAAGCCTGAGTAATTTGGCATGTCGCATTCACACTCCGGGATACGTGCACTCGCTTGCGCAACGCCGAAAGTAAGGGTCGCGCCGAACCCCAATACCACCACCAAACTTATAATCGAAACGGCCAGTCGAACGCGGTTCATCTTATTTCTTCCTTTCCATGAGACTTATCGCGATTAGCTGAATACCCCATGCTTGTGGCCCTTGTCAAGGAAACTTCAGAATCAGAACGCTCGTGGGAGGGAATCGACGTAACGGTCATTCGTAACTCAGCGCATCTACCGCATCTTGTCGCGCTGCGCGCATTGCCGGATAGAGCGCCCCGATTGAGCCGCCAATCAATCCCACTACCAGCGAGATGATGATCCATTTCGCTTCGACGTCGACTACCAGATTGGTCGAGCGCATCACAAAGAAACGCGCGAGCAGCATCAGCAATACGCCGATGCCCACGCCCAGGACACTCACCAGAATAGCTTCCTGTTCGATGACCCAGGCAATCGATCGCTTGGACATGCCCAGCGATTTCAGGATACCGATTTGCCGCGTGCGTTCGGTGACCGTGGTGTACATGGCGAGCAGAATCACCAACGTGCTGATGGTCGCCGCCACCGTGACGACGACCTTCAAAAACACGTTCAGCGCCGGCACGCTCGACATGTAGAGCTCGGGAAGTTCGCGCGTCGGCACCAGCTGGTCATCAGGAAATTTTTCCTTGATGCGCGCGGCAACTTGTTCCTGTTGATTCGGATCGTCACAGGCGACGAGGATCGTGTTGGCGCGGTTCTCACTTCCTACTTGATCCTGCATGGTCGTGAGCGGAATCTTGATCCGGCCACCGCCGGGCGGCGCATAGATGCCAACCACCCTGAAGGGCCGCTCGAAAATTTGAATAGTCGCACCCAGCGTCACGCCGTTTTCCTGGGGCCAGGCCGCGTCGACGATCGCCTCGTCGCCCTTTTCAATCGCGCGGCCTTCCTTGATGGTCAGGTTATTCAGCGCCGCGTATTGTTCATAAGGAATTCCTTCGATCAGCCGCGAGCCAAATCCCGAATCACTCTTGTCGAGGAATTGTCCGATGGGGACCGCGGTCCGCACGCCGGGAATCTGCGTTACCTCGGCCACATGCGACAGCGGAATGGTGAAGGGTTGGGCGCCGCTCAGGCCAATGGTCCCGGACGGACGCAAAATAATCTCGGCGCCGATGTTGGCCTCACGCTTGCCCCGTTCGCGCAAAAGGCCGTGCGCCAGGCCCACAGTGAAAACGACGAGCAGGACACCCAAAGCGATGCCGGCGATGCTGACGAGCGTGCGCGCGGGCCGATGTGCGAGATTTGACAGGACCAGGCTATCCATAAGTTTCTGTAACCGCGGACTGCGAGTCAGCACGCGCTCCCAGGCATTCGGTAACGTGCGCCAGGTGATGATAAAGAGACCGATGACCGTCCAGAAGATAATCGCCCCTTTTCGGACGATTGCCAGCGCTACGCCGACGGCAGTCGTATAGCCGAGCGTACGCAGAATAATTCCGTTGCCGGCTTCATAAACGCCGATCGTGCCCGGCACAAAAGCAAAGGCGAAGTTAATGACTTTGGTGAGCGACTCAATGATATAAGCCGCGCCCACGTGCGGGACGAACCCGAGCAGTTTCAGCGTGATGTAGACCTCGAAGACACTGGTCACGTGTGAGGCGAGGTCAAGCGCAATCATCGAAAAGAAAGCGGAGCGCCGTCGCTTGTAGAAAGCGTAGACAGTGAGTTCGATGCGATAGATATGATGACGCCGGGTGCGCAGGAAGTTCGGACGAAAGCCGCGACGCGCGAGACGATCGATAAAGCTCGTCAGGAGCGTTACACGTTTGCGCGTGGCCATCATCGCGGCAATCAGGCCCAACAGCGCCACTGCGGCGATGACGATCAGTATCTCGCGAGCCACCGCCGGGACCGGATAGGCTGCGAGCATCAGGATCGCGCCGCCGAACACAATCAGCACGACGGACAGGTTGTAAAGCAGATTGTCTACGACCAGCGCCGGCACGCCATGCACCAGCGGCACCCGCTTGCGCAGCAAGGCCACCTTGGTCGCTTCGCCCAAAAGGGGGCCGGCGAACGTAAGAAAGCCCAGTGACTCGCCGCCTAAACGGGCGGCGAACGCTTGCATGAAACTAAAGCGGCGATGCTCGGGCGCCACGGCCAGCCGCATGGCAATCGTGCGCAAAACGTGTCGCGCGCCGTTAGCGCCGACCACGATGAAAAATCCGAAGCCAACCCGCGAAAGGGCTAAGAAGATCGGCTCGACGCCGACCACGTAGCGAATAAAGCAGAAGAGCAGGACCGCGCCGCCCACAAAGGCGATAGTCTGCATCCACGCGAAGCGTTTCGCGCGCGATGGCTTGGCAGAGGCGTGCGTTTGCTCTTCGATCAAAGCACGATCATCGAGGGAACGTTCCATGAAAGAGTGAATTATTGCGCGATTGGAGGAAACACGCCAGTGGAGTAGCGCAAGTTGCTGACTTGCGCGCTGCGGATCAACCCCGCAAATTAAATTTGCGCTACCAGAAACCTATTGCTGATTCAGTTGATTAAGCAGCGTTTTGGCTTCGGCCGGCTTGACGCGCGGGTCATTCGCCACCGCGTTTCGCAGCCGGGTGGCGATCTCAAATCGCAAATCTGATTGGGGCTCGCGCTGATAGATCTTCAGCAGCTCACCGCGCGCTATCTTGTTGTCGATTTTCGAGAGCGCTTCGATGCAGAGCCGCCGGGCTTCCGTATCGTTGGTTCTCTGAAAAACCGTGGCCGTTGCGCGGGCGGCACTGGATGTCGCCTCGGCCCCTTCGCTGGCCAGAAACTGCAACGAGCGAGCGACCTTCGCCATGTCCCAGGCGACGTCTGTAGTCGCCGACGATTTCGCCACGTCATTCAAAAACTGTGTGTGATAGGCGAGACGGCGCGACTTTTCCAGGCGTTGCTCCAGCTCGGGCGTTGCCGTTTCGCGATGCACGTATCGGCCAAACGTCAGCACGTTCGCGATGCCCAGGAAGATGCGCGCGGACCGTCCATGCTCGAACGGGACCATTTCGGCGCGACGGTCGCGCTCGAGTTTCGCGGCCAACCCGTCAGGCCGCTGCGCATAATCGACCAGCCACTCGTACTGCTGCCTGGCAAGCTGCACCTCGGCCTGATCGTCGTTATTTAGCGGATTGAGAGAAACGTTCTGAATACGACGCTCGATTTCATCGCGCAACTTTGGATCGAGGTTCGAATTGAACGAGAGCAGTAGTTTCAATTCGGAATAACTTTGCAGGCGCGTCGGTTGATTCACGTCCATTCCGCGCCGGCCGGTGACGAAGTCGTAAACCTTGCGGCCAAGAAAATAAGGCAGATTACCAAAGCTCGAGATCGAAAGAACGTTCCGGGCCACGTCATTGAGCGCGCGACGCGATATCTCACGTCTCTTTGGATTCAGACTGTGACGAAAGTCGACGAGCAGCGCGGGAATCTTCGGATGATTGAATCCATAGAGAGCCAGAGGAATCATCTCAACCGGACGCGCGCCGGGAGTGTCGGCAGTCGTCGGACGATTGTCGCTGTCGAAGTAAACGACGCGCGAGTACCCACTCCAATTTTTCAGTCGCTGATCCGTCCAGGGATTGGCGATGTTCAGGAATCGTTTGTCGAATTCGCGGTTTGTTTGCGCCGAAAGATCCGGTTTCGCAACCCAAAGCAGCGCATGAGTCGGTTGGCCGTCAGGCATTGAAAGCGGCTCGAAATAAAGGCCTTCCGTTTCCGCGCGTTGCCGCAGTAATTCCCAATTGTGGCCGCTGTTATCAACCGTCGCGGCAACACGATCGGTGACGATGTTCGCGAAGGAATCAGGACTCGCCAAGCCGCCAAGAATATTGCTGGAGAGTATCAGTCGTGCCCGCATTTCGAGCATCTCGCCGGGCGTAAACGCAGGCGTCAACACCGAAAGCGGATTTGCAGCCGCATCGTTTACGGCATGCGAACCCGCTGACGCTCCGGCGCGTTCGCCGAGGGCCAGCATTTCATTCTCGTTGCGGGTGCGCATCCGGTCGAAGGTGTCGAGAATCGAAAGCGCTTGCATGACATGACCGGAACGATAATCCGCAGCATTCTGTCGATAGGTGCGCGTCGACGCTTTCAGCGCAATACCATAGCTGTCGAGAAATACATGCTGCACTCCCATCCAAAAGAACCGGTTCCACGTTTGCTGTTTTGGATTCGCCAGATCGAGTATCGGTTTCGGCGGCTGGTTCGCCGCGTCACGCTGACTCTCGATGTGCTGATAGAAGAAGGGAATCGCCGACGCCGCGCGCTTCGTCAGATTCGGTCGCGCGTAGGTCAGCATCCAGACATAACGCAGTCGATCATTTTCCGGGTCAGTATCATTCAACGTGTCGCGCACCACGCTAATCAGCGGCACTTCCGGCGCCGAACTATTGCCACCCTTCACGCCGTCCAGCCGGCCGAAGATGGTAAGCAGCTCGCCGCCCGACGCGATTGGCAAACGCTCCACCCGAAACTGCGGCGTGGCAGTCTTCGGAAGAGTAGTGTCGGTCTCGGCGGTGCCGGTTGGTTGATCCGAAGGCGGCGCCGGTGCCGCACCATTCTCAGCAGCGGCAGTCGCCGTCTTTCCCGGATTCGGGTTGACGAGGAATTGTTTGGAAGTCTGGGCTGTAGCGCCGATACTGCAGAGCGCAAGCAAAAGACTCAGTGTCAGAGAGCGAAATTTCATTCGAGGCGTTGTTCTACTCAGTTCCGGCTCAGCGCGCAAACGGTACTGCAATAAAATGTTCACGAATGATTGAGCGTTCCGGCATGTCCTGTTTGCTTTCTCTTAAGTTTCCAGATTTCGCGCCTTTTGATAGCAATGAACATGCCACTCACTTGGCTGCGGCTTGGGCCGTATTTGTTGCTTCCGCCTCAGGAGTGGCCGGCGGGGTCCATCCCGCCTTTTCCAACAAAGTGATTGCGTAATGAATCGGCACCGCGAAATTAGATGCAGTGTTCTCGGTAAAAATAGCAAACGTAATTCCGATCACTCTTCCTGACGGTCCGAACAGAGGGCCACCCGACCCGCCTTCGCCGGTGCGCGCGTCATAGACGATGCGCCGCGCGTCGAGATCGGTGATGTTGCCCTGCGTCATGAGCGGGTGCACGTGCTTGGTTTGCGCCAGGTAAGTGAGCAGAGAATCGTACGAACCATAGCGACTCTGGATGCCGCGAGCCTCGTCCTCAGGCAACATCGCGAGCAACCTCTCCGGGCCGGACGGGTAACCCATCGTCACTACGATGCGGCCGATGGCCACTGACTCGGATTCTTTTTCCAAAGGCAGTACCGGCAGCTTGGCCGGCAAATCTTTCGGATCGATCGTGCAGACAGCCACATCCTCGCCAGTCGCCGCCTGCTTGTACTTGAGCGTGATCGACTGCGAACTGTCCGGAAAGAACGCCATCAACTTTTTCAGCCGCGGCTTTCCGTTCACCGTGCTGGTTAGGCTCTGCGCGCGTTCATCGGCGAGCCAGGGCTGGACCACGTGACGATTGGTCAACACATAGCCGTCACCAGTATGAAAGCCCGTGCCGACGAAGGGATACTCAGCTATCTGGCCGTTGCCTTCCGGTGTCAGCTCAGGCTGGTCGGTTCCATTCTGGATGGGATTGCCGCTTTCGTTAGTCTGAGCTTCAGGTACGCGTAGCGGGCGTCCCGTGCCGGCTTCGACAAAAGTGTAAGAGCCATAGATCAAACAGACACCGGCGCCATAATTCACCCGCAGCATCTCTCCCAGCGAAATCGTCTTCGAAAGCCGATCGGTTGAGTCGGCCACCTTGCCCAACAGGTCGTTGTTCTTTTGCAGTTGCTGCTGCTGATCGATAAGCCGTTGCTGCTGCTCGGCGATGATGCGGCGGTTCTTCCGCGTTTCGTTGTATTGCGCAAAGCCGATATAGAGCGCGCCCACGACGGCAAAAATTACGATCGCGAAAATGATAATCTTGGTGCTGGGATTGATTTCGCGTACGAGTTCGCGCGTGAATTCGCGCAGGAAAATCTTGGCGTCATCGCGGCGAGCGGTAGCCGACGCTTCCATCGCGGCCTGCTCGATGAAAGGCGCGACATGCGTGCTGCCGCGCCGGCCGGGTACCATCGCGGTGGTGGAACTGATCGGGAAAAAATGGATCGAGGGCCCGGAGGGACCAATCCAAATTTCGTCGCCGTCATTGATGCTCTTGTTCGGCTTAATCGATCGACCGTTGAGCTTGACGTCTAACGCGGGATCGACATTGACGATTCGATAAGTGCCTTCGACGCGCTGGCACTCGATCAGCGTGCCGTTGTTCTCATTGGCTACAGTCTGGGCCAGACGAATCTTTACGTCGCATTCATCTCCGGTGCCGATGCGCACAGTGTCGGCCATGACGACCTCGGTCGAGCGATCGTTCAGGGAAGACACGTGAATCACCATGCCGTTCGATTCACGCGGCTGCCGCACCTGGCCGATGTTCCTGAAGTTTTTCACGTCAATATCAAATCAGGCGCCCGCATCCAACAGACCACGGTGGGGTGCGGTCAATCAGGCGACGCCCGTTCGCGATCAATCTTACAATGAAAGTTTGGGCGCGCAAAGACTTTCGATGTTAAGAACGCGTGTCAGTGAATTGCTTGCAATGGTCACGCCCTGAAGACGAACGACGCGCGGTACGTGTTAGCATGAGTTTTGATGGCCAGACACTAATTCTGTTGACAACATCGAGCGAATGGGGATGCTTGAGACGGAATGAGGATTCCTAAACAGAGCCCGGAAATCTCGGATCGGATTGTTGATTTCGACGGCGCCACGCTCGAGCGCCGGCCCGTTATGAAAAGTGAGGTGCTGCGCGAATTTCAAGCGCTGAATAATCGCTTCGCGGTCCGCGTTGTCGAGAAATTGCCGGTTAACCAGGACGGCGTGCTGGATCCGCAGGCGATGGACCGCCTGTTGGTGACAGTTCATTGCGAGATGCAGCGGATGTCAGAGGAATTTCAGCACGGCCAGAGGATGGCCGAGTTGCTGAATCCTCTGCTGAATGCAATCTGCGACGCGAAGTCGCCGCGCAGGTTGACCGTAGTCGACATCGGTTGCGGCTCCGGGTTTGTGCTGCGCTGGCTGGCTGCCCACCGCGCCGTGCCCGACGATGTTGACCTCATCGGCGCTGATTACAACCCGGCGCTGATCGCTGAGGCCCGACGGCTCGCCGAATCCGAGAGCCTCGCCTGTCAATTTAAAGTCGCGAACGCTTTCCGGCTCGATGAAACCGCGGCCATCTACATTTCAACCGGCATCCTTCATCATTTTCGTGGTCCCGGCCTCACTCAGTTGTTTGCCCAACATGTGCGGCCCGGGACACGCGCCTTTCTTCATTTCGACTTTCACCAGTCGCCGCTGGCCCCTTTCGGTTCCTGGTTATTCCATGCCGCTCGCATGCGCCAGCCTTTGGCCAGGCACGACGGCGTGTTATCGGCGATTCGCGCGTACACCGCGCACGAATTGTTGAGCGCGGCGCGCACCGGTGCGCCGACCTTCACTTCGGCAGTCTACGGAACGAAATTATGGCAGTTGCCAATTCCGCGGGCCTTCCATTCACTCGTAGGCGTCTTGCCTGAATATCACGACGCGTTCATTACGAACCTCGGCAGCAAAGCCCTCTCGCTCGGAGTGATTCGATGATTGCGCTTGGCCTATGGATTTTGGCGACGTTGGATGCGGCGTTCGCCGGATACCGGGCGGCGGCGGGGCGAAACGGCCTCATTAGAAAGCGCCGCTATTATTTGCGGGCGATGGTCCTCGGCGCGATCTTCGGACAGGTGGCCGTGGCGCTGGCGGCAGGGATAATCCTGATCACACTCACCCTGGCGCCCGATCGACTCGGATTGCTGCATGATTACAACCTCGCCGGGGCGCGCATGCTTCTGGTTTATGTCCCTTATGCGGTCATCATTCTCTTTGCATTCGTGGTTAGATCGATCCCTTCGGTGGACATTCGCAGCATCACCAGCACGCTGGTGTTCGGCCCCTTTACGCTGATTCGACCGGCGGTTGCGATTGCCGGCCTGGTCTACGGAATACTCGCAGCTCCGCGCCTGGAAATAATCGTCGTGGCCGTGACCATATTAACGATGATGTTAGGCCTCGAGCGCGCCTTAAGTTTTTACCGCAGGCTCTCAAGCTCTCCCGCCAATTAAAGCTACCTTTTTTGCATTTCTGAACGCGTTCAAGATTCTACTTGACGGACTCTCTGCGCCGGCGTATCTTTGGTGTGTGAGAATTGAACGCGTTCAAGTTAGGAAAGAAAGCTTGAGAGGTGGTTAGAGATGACTGAAGAGTTTCCGGATGTTGAAATGCGCGTCGGCCTGGCGTCGAGGATGCTGGCTGCGGTTTGGTTTGGCTGCACGGCCTGTATCCCCATCGTCTATTTCATTGGGGTTTTTGAGCGGACGTCCTGGTCCAACCCCAATCCATTTTTCGACAGATCGATCGCCCTCTTCACCGTGTTACCAATATGTCTGGCGGCTTTTTTTGGCTTTACGATTGGCTCGAAGATCCTGGACGAGCAACGGATGACGCCTGGTTTGGCAGCGTTACTTGGTGCTCTCGTAGCCATCGCCTCGTACTTGGGGATGATGATGGGATACGCATTGGTGTCGGCTGCGAATGCCGCGAGAGGCTGGCCGAATCCGCTCGAAGTAATAGGTTTATTGCTTGTTTTTGCTCTCTTCGGGATGGCTTTTATTGGGTGGCTGGTGGTGTTGGCCGGCGCCGTGGGCGGCTGGCTATTATTTCTTTGGGCCAGCGGCGACCTGGCGCCGTCGATCTCCTGGGTCACCAAAGATGATGCGCGGCGCTTGAATTATGCAGCCGGAGCCGCATTGTTCGTGGCCCTCTCCTTTTGCTTGCTGCCATGGTTGACTGGCCGCTAGTTGAGGGGTCATCGAGGAGGCGATCACAAAGTATGACGACTCGCGGGATTATCAGAATCCTGTCATCATAAAGCGCGCGCGCATGATTCGCCCAGCGCACTCATTCCATTACAAGGACGGGATTAATTAGCTCAGGTATGCGTGAAGAGTTTATTGAGGATCGCGAAAAACTTCTGGCCCTGGCGCCGGTCGCTGCGGCTCCGATTAAGCACCATGTTTTTGTCTGCACGGGCAAATCATGTTCGGCCAATGACAGCGCTGAGGTGCTGGAGGCTTTTGAAAACGATTTGAAAGAGCGAGGGTTGCTGTTTGGCCGCGAAGCCAAAGGCAAGAATCCGCATGGCCGCATCATCGTAACGTCTTGCGCGTCGGTCGGGTTCTGTTCCATCGGGCCGGCAGTGATGATCTATCCGGACGGGGTCTGGTATGCACAGGTAAAGGCAACGGATGTCGCCGAAATAATCGAAGAGCACTTGCTCAATAATCGAGTGGTTGAGCGGCTGGCTTTGGCGAAGATTCCTGCCGAAGATCGTTCTGCTGAGACCGAGATCAATTCCGCCTGGGACGCCTGATGGCGTGCGATTCCATCACGCATCCGAGTCTCGCTGGTTTTAGCGCGTGGATTTACTGGAAGCGAAGGGGCGGTAACTCGCGAATGCTTCCCGCCGAAAACATGAAGATGCCCATCTCGTACTTCAGCCGGTGAACGCAGTTGGGTTGCACGACGACGTTCGTTTGCGTCAAACCGCACTGGGCCATGAACAAGTAATGGAAGTAGACCTGGACGTTGTGCATTCCCGGCGTGAGCTGGAATGAGGTGGTGCCCCACGGCCGCAGATTGATCTCCCCATCAATCACAATTCGTGGCGTGCACGCGTAAAGAAAGAATGACAGCGGAAAGAAACTGGTTTCGATTTGAATGCCGGACCATGGTTGTTGAGTAGACATGGTTGATTGCTCCTTCGCGACCGCCTGGCCGGCCAACGAAACTAGCCGGCGCTTGATCCAGTTGCGGCCGCACCGGGTGCTGCAGCCGGCTTCCAGCGCAAAACGGGTTTGCGCGCGGCTGCTGCTTCATCCAGGCGGCCTATGCGCGTCGTGTGCGGCGCGTTGAGCACGAGTTCGGGATCTGCGACAGCCTCTTGCGCGATGGAACGCATGGCCTCAATAAACTGATCCAGTTCCTGCCGTCCGACCGATTCTGTTGGCTCAATCAGCATCGCGCCCGAAACGATCAAGGGAAAGTAAATCGTCATTGGGTGAAAGCCGTAATCGATCAAGCGCTTGGCGATGTCGAGCGTGTGCACGCCCTTGCGTGATTGCCGCTTGTCGGTGAAAACGACTTCGTGCATGGGATCGCCGTCGAAGGGCTTTTCGTAATCCGGCATCAGGCCGTGCGCAATGTAACGCGCGTTCAGCACCGCAGCCTGCGTCGCCTCGAGTAATCCGTCGAAGCCATGCGTGAGAATGTAAGCGAGCGCGCGCAGCATCATCCCGTAATTGCCGAAAAAGGCTTTGACGCGGCCGATTGATTGCGGACAGTTGAAATCGAGCGCATAGACTTCATCGGTGCGGACGACTCGCGGGACGGGCAGAAACGGCTCCAGCTCTTTCACACAACAGCATGGGCCAGAGCCCGGTCCGCCGCCTCCGTGCGGCGTCGAAAAAGTCTTATGCAGATTCAGGTGAATGACGTCGACTCCCATATCGCCGGGTCGCGCGACGCCCACCAGCGCGTTCATGTTCGCGCCGTCCATGTAGACCAGACCACCCGCGTCGTGAACGATGCGGCAAATCTCCTGAATGTTCTTTTCGAACATGCCGAGCGTGTTGGGGTTGGTCAACATCAATCCGGCCACGTCGCCGTGCGCACACAACTCGCGCAGATGATCGAGATCGGTCAATCCTGCGGCCGTCGAGCGGATCGTCTTGACGGTGAAACCTGATAGATGGGCCGACGCTGGATTGGTACCGTGCGCGGAATCGGGAATCAACATCGTGCGGCGTCGGGCCGAGGCTTCCTTGCCGTCGCGCGCATCGATGAACGCGCGAACGATCATGATGCCGGTCATCTCGCCGTGCGCGCCCGCCGCCGGTTGCAGAGAGATGCCGGGCAGGCCGGTGATTTCCGCGAGGTGCTGCTGCAGTTCGTAAATGACCTGTAACGCGCCCTGCGATTCAGCTTCGGAAGCCAGCGGATGCAGATTCGCAAAGTTGGCGATGCGCGCGACCTTCTCGTTCAAACGCGAGTTGTATTTCATCGTGCAGGAACCAAGCGGATACATGCCCTGATCGATGGAATAGTTCCAGGTAGAGATGCGCGTGAAGTGACGGACCACATCGACTTCGGTCACCTCGGGCATGCCCGCGAGATCGTCATCGCGCTGAAATTCGCTGGGGATAATTTCGTCGAGCGAACTTTCGTCAACATCGAGCGGCGGCAGACTGTAACCCGCGCGACCCTCCTGCGAGCGCTCGAAAATAAGTTGCTCGTTAGGGTTTATGTGAGTTGTGACTTTGGTGATGTTAGAACTCATTGATTCGTTTAGTCGCCGGGCAAAAATTGAATCGTTTAGACGGCGGACTTGTCCGCCGCGTGGATTGCCGCACAAGTGCGGCATCTAAACGATCGGTTATCGTGTCAGAGCACGCAGGCCTTCAACCAGCCCATCGATCTGCGCGCGCGTGTTTGTTTCAGTTACGCACACTAAGAAATCATTCGGCCGGTTCGCATCGAAACGTGAAAGCGCGATACCGCCGTCGATGCCTTTCTCGCGGGCCAGCTTATCGAGCAGCGGCACAGCTTCGGTCGACGCTCGCACCACGAACTCATTAAAGAACGGCCCGGAGTAGGGAAGCGAGCAGCCCGAAATTTTTCCGATCTCGCGGGCGGCGTAATGCGCTTTTTGCGCGCACTGCTTCGCCACGTCCTGAATCCCGTGGCGGCCCATCGTCTCGAGATAAATCGTCGCACACAAAGCGATCAAGCCTTCGTTGGTGCAGATGTTCGACGTGGCCTTCTCGCGGCGGATGTGTTGTTCGCGCGTCGCCAGGGTCAGCACAAATCCGCGCCGCCCCTGCTGGTCGTAAGCCTCGCCCACCAGGCGGCCGGGAATTTGCCGCGCGTACTTGTCGCGCGTCGCGAACAGGCCGACGTAAGGGCCGCCATAGGACAGCGGCACGCCGAACGATTGACCTTCGGCAACGACGATGTCGGCGCCGCACGCACCGGGCGATTTCAACAATCCGAACGACATGGCTTCGGTCACCGTGACGACGAGCAGCGCGCCGGCCTCATGGGCCTTGTCAGCGAGAGCCGCGATATCTTCAAGGCAACCAAAAAAGTTCGGCGACTGGATAACGATCGCGGCAGTCTGATCGTCGATGGCATCGAAGGCGCTCGCCGGTGTCTGTCCCGAAGCGGGATCGATGTCCGCAGTCTGCAATTCAATTCCGGCGTGCTGCACGTAGGTATGCGCGACCTCGAGGTATTGCGGATGGACCGCGGATGAGACAATCACTTTCCGCCGGCGGGTCACCCGTTCGGCCATCAGCACCGCTTCAGCCATCGCGGTTGAGCCGTCATACATCGACGCGTTCGCGATGTCCATGCCGGTCAACTGGCACACGAGTGTCTGAAATTCAAAGATGGCCTGGAGCGTCCCCTGCGAAATTTCCGGCTGATAAGGAGTGTAGGCCGTGAAGAATTCCGAACGGGAAATCAGATGATCCACGATCGTCGGCGAGTAGTGCGAATAAGCTCCGCCACCGAGAAAACTGGTTCGCTGCGCGGCCTGGTTGCGCGTGCCCATTTCCTCGAATCGGTTGAGCAACTCGAGTTCGGACATCGCCGCGGGCACGTTCAGGTGACCGTGCAGGCGAAGGTTTTCAGGAATTGAATCGAAAAGTTTTTCCGTCGAAGCCACGCCGATTTCGGCGAGCATTTCGGCGCGCTCTTCGGGCGAGTTGGGAATGTAACGCAATTGTTTTTTACTCTTCGGCTTTCGTGAAGTCTTCGTATTCGGCCGCGGTCAACATGCTGTCGACTTCGCCGGGATTAGTCATCTTCATTTTGATCATCCACCCGTCGCCGTAAGGGTCTTTATTAACTTTTTCAGGTTCGTCGTTGAGCGAATCGTTTGTTTCGCTAATCTTGCCGGCGATCGGGGTGAAAATCTCAGAGACCGCTTTCACTGATTCGACGGAGCCGAACGAATCATGCGCGATAAATTCTTCGCCCTCCCTGGGCAGTTCGACATAGACGACGTCGCCGAGTTGCTCTTGCGCGTGGTCGGTGATGCCGATGACCGCCGTGTCGCCTTCAACGCGCAGCCACTCGTGATCTTTACTGTAGTGAAGATTGTCAGGAACGTTTGCCATGATGCTCCTCAAAGAGTTTTCAGTTTCCAGTTCTTAGTTTTGAGTTTGCGGATGAGCGGTCTCCTCACGTATTCGGAGCGGAGATATTAAGACTGCCTGACTGAAAACTCAAAACTGAAAACCGGAACCTATTTGGCCCGCTTGTAAAACGGCAGCGGCACGATTTGCGCGCCCACCATCTTCCCGCGCACATCGACTTCAATCGCCTGGCCGGCGTTGGCAAATTCGACGGGCACGTAACCCATCCCGATGTTTTTCTTGAGAAACGGCGCCGGACTTCCCGACGTGACTTTGCCGGCCGGCTGGCCGTCGATAAAGAGCGATTGATCGTCACGCGCGATGCCGCGATCAGTCATTTCAAAGCCAATCAATTTTCTCTTGAGGCCTGCTTCTTTCTGTTTCGCCAACGCGTCGCGGCCGATGAACTCGCCCTTATTCAGCTTGGTAATCCAGCCCAGGTTGGCTTCGAGCAAGGTCGTCTGCTCATCAATCTCGTGGCCGTAGAGACACATGCCGGCTTCGAGTCTGAGGGTGTTGCGCGCGGCCAGTCCACACGGCAAGACGCCTTCATCTGAGCCGTAGTTGCCGGCGTCAAGCATCTGGTTCCAAAGCTGCTCGGCCTTGTCGGGCGCGGCATAAACTTCAAAACCGTCCTCGCCGGTGTAACCGGTGCGCGAGACGATCGAATTCACGCCATCAACTACGCCTTCACGAAAATGGTAATACTTGATTTCTGCCAGCGGCACGTCAGTCAATTTTTGCAGGATCGAAATCGCGTCCGGACCCTGCAAAGCAATCTGACAATATTCAGAGCTGACGTTTCGCAATTCGACGTTTTCGTTTTGCTGATGTGATTTGATCCAGTCCCAATCTTTGTCCGTGGTTCCGGCATTGACGACCAATAACAAATGATCTTCGCTGAAGCGGTAAACCAGCAGATCGTCGATGACGGTTCCGGCGGTCGTGGTTAAGGCGGAATATTGTGCCTGACCATCAATCAATTTGGACGCGTCGTTCGACGCGATCCGGTTGACGAAGGGAATCGCGCCCGCGCCGCGGACGTCAATCTCGCCCATGTGCGAAACGTCGAACAGACCGGCGTGTGTGCGCGTGCGCAGGTGTTCAGTCATCGTGCCGGCGGGATATTGCACAGGCATGTCCCACCCGCCGAACTCAACCATGCGGCCGCCCAGCTTTTGGTGGGCGTCGTTCAACGAAGTCTGCTTGAGTTGTAGCGCAGGTGCAGTCACGCGAATTCCTCTGCCTTACGAAAGTCTGCGAACAAATTGATGTAATTGCGGTAAAGCGAAAACTAACATGCGGGTTTGGCAGCGTCAAGGGAGCGATCAATCTGCTCGCAAGTGTCTGTCAGAACCCGAAGCGGTGGCGACCGGATCATCGCGCAACGTTGCGGTCTCGATCGGTTCGCTAGCGCTCGCCGTGCTGAAACTAAATGCGAAACCGCGCCGGCCTCGCACTCGGGAAACGAAGCCGACGCGGCGTGACCGCTGCGGAAATCCGACAGCGCTCAACTCATGACACTCGCGATGATGTGAACGGGGAGAGTTAACTAAATCACTTCAATATGGTGCGACGGTGGAGGCCTTGCCGTCGTCAGAAATTTTCACGGCGCTCTTTCCGCCTCGATTGCCAAACGTTATCACGGTCGCGGGAACGGCATTGCCGGCACTATCAACCACCTTTCCGGATCGATCAAACATGAAAGTGCGCGGGTACGGTCCGCCAATCGCTAACTGCTGATCCTGCAGGCTCACGACCCGCGGCACATCGAGCGCGCCGTCGCCGTTCTCGTCGATGGTCACCTCATAAAACGTCTCGTTGAGAACGGTAATTTGGGCCATCTGTCTCGCATCGGTGGCGCGGCGCCGCATCGAGTCGCTGCGCGCGCGCTCAAGGAAACTGGCGAATTGCTGAGCTGCGCCTTCGCGCGTGTGCGTGCGTTGCGCCTGCGTGATGGCGGTCCAGGCATAACTCGCGACAATCAGGATGATCACGGCCACGATCAAAAAATCGACCGTCGCGAATCCAGCAGAGCGAACACTGTTGGTTTTGAGTTTCATCGATTCACCCACCCGAGTAAGCCAATCGTTCCGTTATTAAAACTCGCCGATTGCGACGACGCGCGGGCCCGGCGAACCCAATCCTCTGCGGACCCAGGCAGAATCGTATTGAATTAGCGATGTTCCGCTACCGTTCGCCTGCATTGTGGGTGCGAGAAAATTTCCGGTGGGGCCAAAACGAGCAACCAGGATTGACCCATAGGTTTGGCCGTTACCGCCGCCGCTGCGGGTCAAGCTGCCCTGGCCCATCACGAGAATCAATCCGTGGTAGACGGCGCTACCTTCGATGGTTAGGGCGCCGGTACAGACCAGCAAACCTGCTCCGTCCGCCGGGTTTAGATCCGCATCGCCGTCGACGAAAGTAATCTTTGGCTGGGTCAGCGAACCAAAGTCAGTCGGAGGCGTTGCGGGCGTGTAATAACGGCCGGCATTCTGCGCTATCGTTCTCAGGTTAATCTGCATGGCGCGCGCCCCGTCGGCAGTTTGCAGCCAGGTCGGGAGATCATCTATGTCAATTTTTTGAAAGTTCGACGGGCTCCCGACAACCTGACCACTGGGCAGGTCCTTGCCGACGAGCATGTTGTAGTCGGGTGTGCTCGTGACACCGAACGCCGGCAAATCGCCTCCGGCCGCGTTGTCATAGCCGGAGTAGTTGTAGACCGAGCTACTGCCGGCGGCAAAAGTGGCAACCGATCCATCGTCGGCGCTGCGCAACGTGATCGTGCTGACGGGCGCAAAATCAAACGCGAACCTCGACAGTAACATCTGCAATTGCTTTTTCGCGGAACGCGGGCCGAATCCGGATATCTGCGCAATCAAACGGCTCGGCTGTGGCGCGGTAACGGTAACAGCAATCGGAGTTGAGCCATTTGAATTGAGGGACGTAGCGGCGCGGTCATAGATAGTGCCCTGCAAATTGTTCGAAAGCGTTCCAAAAGTAACGGTCACGTAACTGCTCGTACTGTTAATCGTGCCAGTCAGCGTGCAGTTTACTGTGTGGGTTTGCGCCCATGGCAAAGTCTGCGCGATCGTAATCTTGAAAGGTTCGCTGTTTAGAGTTATCGAACCGGTGGCATCGGTTATTACGAATTTGCCGAGGGTGCTGCTGCCACTAGTAGTGATGGTGGTCGTTGATTGGCCGGTGAAGGCAATCTTCGCCTGGTTACCGCTGCCGCCGGTGAACACATAGTTATCGTTATTTCCCCGATTGGGAAAATAACCGGAAGTCGAAAACGCCACTGTCTTCGCGTTATCGGGATCCTTCATCTCGACATTGAAAGCTAATCCAGTTATCGGCGAGTAGTCCGAACTGAGCGGCACGCGATCGCTGTAAGTCGAGTCATAGGACAGCCAGCGTGAAAGCCGCGGGTTCGATGCATCGTCGGACAAGTTCGACGTTGATTGGGTCACGGCTTTACGAAAATCGATCTGGTTTGCTGACGCGATCGAGCCGCTGGGGTTGGTGGCAAACATAGGATTCGGCGCCACATTACCGCGCATCACCTGGAGCACCTGTTGCGCGCCTGATTCGGCGGCGTAGTAGGCTTTCGTCTCGGCCGCCATGTCCGCCGTATTGGCGGTATTCATCGAGGTGATCAGGATCAACGATCCGCCGGCCATAAGCAGCGGTATGGCGATCATCAGCACGGTGATTAAGGCCGCGCCTCGTTCATCTTTAAAACCGACTTTTCGCTTTGCAGCTGTTGCACTATTCATATTGGACCTCGTTTTCGCCCGCTGGCAATTTAGTAACTGACCAGCTCTGCATTGCGCAGGGCGATATCTGAAGTGAGCTGAACCTTCGACACCGGCTGATAACCTGGAGCGCCGGGCGATGAGACCTCGGGCAAGTTCACGCAGACAGTCATGACCACATACTTAGCGCCCGCTTTTTGCGCGACTTCACCCGCGGGGTTGCCAAACTCGTCGCGCACATCGCTGATATCGCAGTCGCCCGAAGTGTAGGTGACTTTGTCCGGGTAGTAGCGAAACCTGAGAGCGTCAACTCGGTTAGCCAGGATCATCTGTTGGGCCGCCGTGTTCACATCCAGGCGAACGATGTAGCTATAACCATTTTCCGTGTAAAGAAAGTACTTGATGTCTTCGTCGCGATCGGTGGCGGAATTACTGGTGGTCTCGCCGGCAGCCGCGTTGAGATTGGCGCGTACTCGGATCGCGCTAACGCCCGAGTCGGCGCCAACAATGCCGTTGTCGATCAGCGCATAGCCGGCGTTGGCGATCTCGCGGGTCATCAAATTTATACCGCGCTGCGTATCAGCCAGCGCTTCGGTTCTTTGATTCTCACGCGTGCGGATGCTGAAACTTCCGGCCAGCAGCGCGCTGGTTAGACTGATCATCACGAGCGTGACAGCCATCGCTACAATTAATTCGGCGATGGTGAAACCTGCTTCGCGGTTTTTACTGTTGGACTGTTTCATAAGGCGCTCTCTGTTCTCAGCGAATGGAATTACTAGACACCCGCATAAGCACCGACGGCAGGAGAAGAGCGTCGGGTGACAATGGTCGCCGGTGTATTAGCCCACTGGTTGGCGCTGACCGGAGCCACGGCGACGGTGATGACCTTCAAAGTAGCCGACCCACCGCAAGTGGAGTCCCAGCAGACAGTCGTAACGACCGTGTAAGAGCGTCCTGCATTGATGACTGTCTCGGTCGTCGAGGGCGTCGACAGCAGCACATCGTCGTATGGCGTTCGCCGCATCCGCTCGATGCGCTGTTGTGCAATCGCCAGCGCCGCCGCACGATCACCTGAGCCGGAGTTATATTTCACCGCATAAACAAACAGCGAGCCGGTGGCCAACGTCACGACCATCATGACGACGAGCGCGATTGCGGTTTCGAGCAGGGTGAAACCCTGTTCGTTGCTATTGTCTGGGCCGGCGGTGACACAAGGCTTTTGGGTATCAACGATCATCGCTTTACTCCCGAAACTAATTGGTAACGGTTGCCAGGACTGTCAGCGTGGTGCATGGGGTGTTGAAATTTATGGGGAACGTACTCTTAGCGCCGTTAAGTGTGGTGACGGAAAAAACGACCGGAGTGCCCGCGGTAACTGCCACAGACTGAGGCGTGACCTGGAGATTTATCGTCGTCTGCACGGTTATGGTTCCCGTGCTCGATGGCGTTACTGTGACTTGTTTCGTCTCGGCGCCGTTCTTTCGTATCGTGAAAGTCCCGGGGCTGGCACTTTCATTGCTACATCCGGGTCCGCTGCCGATAATTGGTGGGCCGGGCGGTGCACTGCTCGCGTCGTCGGTGCAATCAGCGGCGTTGTTATGGACATTGCTTCCGCTAACTACCGCGGTCGATGAAACGTCTGCGGTGCCGTTCACGTTTACAAAGGTGGTATCGCCAGGCAGGCTGTCGACGTCGCTGTTTACGGTGACGTCGCCGGCGTCCGAAACAGCAATCCAATTCTGTTCGCCGGGTACATTTTGGACCGTAAACCGGGTCGTGCATGACTGGGTTCGGCCGCGCCAATTGAAGTTCACGGTCGGTAAGGTTGCGCTGTCAATCGTGATCCCCGGCTCGAACTGAAGGGTCCGTGGTTCTACTCCGGCACCCCAATCCATGGTCACGACATAGGTGCTAATGTCGGTGAAAACCACACTCGAATTACCATGTCGCTTAATGGCATCCAGGCGCGCCTTCTCAAGATAAGACGATAGTTGTCGCACCGAATTCTGAAGCTTTAAATTCTGCTTAGCCCTGGTCAGCCCGATGATCGCAAAGCCTGATAGGACCATCATGACCGCTAAAGCGATCAGCATTTGAATAACACTAAAGCCGCGTTCATCTCGCGACCACTTTTGAGTCTTGATATTCATACGCCTCATTGCCGGTCTCGAACGTGGATTTCTGTCAAAGCGTAAGGGGGATAAAGCGGGCAAGTGGGTCACTTAACAATACGCGTGCCAAGTGAAGTAACGCGGGAAATCAGGTGGTTTTGATGTGTGCGTGAAAACGCCCCGTCGATGACGTTACCGTACGTTACAAGGGTTGGAAGTGGAACTCACAGAGACGCAGTTCCAGAAACTCCTCCATCAAGCAGGCCCGATTCAGCGGTCATACTCTCAACCGCCGAAGGGATCGCTTTCGATTCATGGTGCAACGGCAAGAGGATTTCAAACCTGGTTCCTTTGCCCGGCTCACTCTTCACGTTGATCGAGCCGCCGTGACTTTCAATGATGCCGTGCGAAGCTGAAAGACCCAGGCCGGTGCCGCTATCACCCTTGGTTGAATAGAACGGTTCGAAAACTCTGGCCAGCACCTCCTTACTCATGCCGACGCCGGAATCTTCTACCCACAGGCAGGCATGACGATCGGTCGTACAGGTGCCCACCCTGACGACACCGCCGTTGGGCATGGCATCGACGGCGTTGAAGATGAGGTTCAACGCGACTTCGCGTAGTTCAGAAACATTGCCGAGGGTCATCACCTCAGGCGCATCGATCTCAGTTTCGATTTCGATCGATCCACTCTTGGTCGCGGATTTTGATTGCCACTTCGGCCGCGAGATTTCCACGCTCGACTTCACCACCTCGGTCAGGTCAACGGGCACTGCGGTGCGGGTCGAATCGCGGCGTGAGAAATCGAGCAGACGCTGGAGCGTTGCCGAGCAGTCACGAATCGCCTGCATGATGATCTTGAGGTGCTTGTTCTCTGAGTCGTTGATCGACATCAGTTGTGATCGGCCCTGAATGACCGTCAACGAATTATTGACGTTGTGGGCGACGCCGGCAGCCAACTCGCCGAGCGCGCGCAACTTGTCCGAGCGAGCGGCGCGTTCGCGGGCCATCTTTCGTTCGGTCATGTCGCTCATGAAGACCATCGCGCCGCTGATGTTGCCGTCCTGCCAAAGCGGCGAAGCATAGGCGTCCATGTAACGCTCGCGGCCGTCGCCGCACTGCGTGGTGATTTCAGCCTGACTCTCGAGGCCGGTCATCGCGCATTGCAGCATCGTGTGCGCTTCGTCTTTTGATTCGGACGATACGAACGTACAGAAATCGCGACTGAGAATGACTGATGGCGTCAGGCCGGTGCCGATTTCAGCACGTTTGTTCATCCAGGTGACGCGCATGCTGCTGTCGACGGTATAGATTTCGGCGGGAGCCAGATCAACCAGGCTGGCCAAAGACGCACGATGCTTGTTAGCTTCGCGTTCCGCATTTCTCAAATCGGTGATGTCGCGCGCGATCACCAGGCAGCGCGAGCCGCGGCTGCCACTGGGCCGTGGCGGGATCACCCGCACCAGCAGTGTCCGATTTGCATCGCTCTGCAGCGGGATTTCAACTTCGACGGGCATCGAACGTTCCAGCGCGCGGTCGACCATGCATTTGCCATCGTCAGCGTGCCAGAACATCTCGCAACAGCGGCGGCCCATCAGAAACAGACGTTGCGCCGATTCCAGCCGTTCGGCTGCATGATTCATGCGCATCAGCCGGCGGTCGCTACCGAAGACGTAGACCGCGTCCGAGCCGGCATCGATCATGGCCTCCCAGATTTGTTCGGAGGCCGCGTATTTAGAGCAAAGCGCAATCTGCGCGTCCAGTTGGCGCTTTAAGGTTCCGAGTGCGTCGGGATCTACTTGTTCGGGGAAAACAGGGCCGGGATTAATACTCATTTGATTAGTTCTTACTCTGAGAGTGAGAGATGTGAGCCGCCCAAATAACGGCTTTAAAGGGGCTCACAACCTTCTGGATCGTGAGGCAAGATGGGCCCGGTTGATACCGTCGCCTTTTGACGAGTTCCTTGCAGGACTCATCGACCGTAATTCTATCAATTTACGCCTGATTCATTCAAGAAGAATAACCGGGAGCGATGCGTGTCTTCGTGACGGCTTTTTCATTTTTCAGGGCTTCTCACGCATTTTGGGAGTGAACAGATCCTCGCCGAACAGGAATATCGCCGGGACTAGTTGTTTACTTAGTATGCACCGGCGAGCATTTTGGTCGCTGTAGGTTTTCTAACTGAGAGGAGTGCCGCTGATGGATTGGACCATCATCGGCGGTGGTGAGTCGATGATAAGAAGATTGTTTCTGGGTATGGCCTCCGCGGCACTTTTATTTGCTGTAACGAGTGTCGCCCACGCCGATGCGGTTGGGGTAATCACATCAAATTTTAACGGCACCGCAATTGGCGCCGGCAGCACCGTATGGGTGAACAGTCACATGAAAGTGTCGGGCTTGAGCACGACGGCGCCGACAGTGATCAATATCACGAACGTGACGATTGCTTTTGGCGGCCACACTTATACTATGCCGGATGCCACAATCACTTTCTCGCAAACTGCAAGCTCCAGCAGCACCGCTTTCGATGCGGCCAATAATCGCTGGATCACGACCGTGCCCACGGGCCAGGCCGGCGCCGATCCCTTTATGACCGGTCTCGGATTGATGTTGCCGAATGGACTTCCCGGCGGACAGAATCCAGTCGTCGTGTCAGCCACCTTCTCAAGCAACGCCAATGTTTCCATCGATTGGCAGTGGGGAGCCGCTGCCTATTCACAATTCAGTAATGACTATAATGACCTCGGAGTTTTGAGTGTCGATGGTGGAGGGCAGTCCGGCACGCCCACTAATTTTGAACAGTTTGTCGTTGGAGGCGCGCGAGGTGGTGGCGGCTCGAATTTCACCGGATCGAACAGCGCCACGGGTCACGTTCAACTAACCAGCACTCCAGTTCCGGAACCCACGACGCTCGTTCTGTTAGGAACCGGTTTGGTAGGAATTGGCAGCAGATTGCGTAAACGACGACGCAGTCAGCAAAAGTCAGCGGAGGTTTAATCGCCATCGATGAACCGCCAGGCTGGCGGTTCAAATAACAAGAAAGAGGCGCGCCGAAAGGTGCGCCTCTTTTAATTTATTGGTGCGGCTGCGACGGTGAGAGGCTGGAGAATAGAGCTAGAGAGGCACCCGACCGATCACCGTTAGACGCCGGTGTCAGCGTTTTTTGCGGGGGGGTTCCGAGACGCCAAAATTTGGCATGGACTTCAACGCTATACTGCGCCCATCCACGTAAGATCGTTAACCCACAGCTGACGCCGTGGGCTAATGAGATGGCGTCGGCTGCGCCGACTAATGAAACCCGCGCAGCGGGTGGCGAGATCCGTAGCCCACAGCGTCAGCTGTGGGTGAGCATCAGCGAATGTGATCGAAGCTCCGGAGGAGCGACATAAAACAACCTACCACGAATTATGTCGCCCGCCTTCGCGGGCTCGGGCATTTTGGATTCGGTGACCCACAGCTGGCGCTGTGGGCTACTGATATGGCGTCGGCTTCGCCGACTGGCGAAACCCGCGCAGCGGGTGACGATCAGCGAATAAATAGAAGCTCCGGAGGAGCGACGTATTATGGGCAGGACGTTCACCAATCTCCTTACTCACATCGTATTCTCAACCAAAGATCGCGAGCCTTTGATTGTCCCGGAGGTTAAGGCCGAGCTATTCGCCTATCTGGGTGGCTTAACTCGCGAACTCAAAGGCAAAGCATACGGAATCAATGGCACCACCGATCATGTCCATATGCTCATTAGCCTGCCGGCGAATGTTTCAGTCTCGGAAGCCATGCGCTTCATCAAATCCAATTCATCCGGTTGGGTTCATGACAAATGGCAAAGAGCGTTCGCATGGCAACTCGGCTACGGCGCGTTCAGCGTCAGCAAATCGAATGTGCCTGAGGTCTTGAAATATATTGCGAAGCAGGAGGCGTATCACCGCCGGATTTCATTTAGAGATGAATTTGTCGATTTTCTTCAGAAGCACGAGATTCAATACGACAAGCGATATATTTGGGATTGATATGGCGTCGGCGTCGCCGACTGGAAAACCCGCGTAGCGGGTGGCCATATTCGTAGCCCACAGCGCCAGCTGTGGGTGAGCATTAGCGAATGGAGCGAAGCTCCGGAGGAGCGACATAAAACCCGCCCCGATTATGTCGCCGCCTTCGCGGGCTCGGGCTCTTTTTGGATTGGGTGACCCACAGCTGGGGCTGTGGGCTACTGATATGGGCATCGGCTGCGCCGACTGTCACTGGGGAAGCGTTAATTTAACGTTTGACGGTGTACCGAGTCCTGCGGATGCTCAGCTAAAACTTACTCCAACTGAATCCGATAAGCTGGAACGTTCCGCCACCCGAAACCAGTGCGGTTGCCAGGCTGCGGTCATAATGCACAGCAGATCCGCCGGAGCTGTTGTACGACCGGCCGACGATCGAACCAAACCATGGAGATGATCCACTCATGGTAATGTCAGAGTTAGGTGCGTATACGACCGCTGAGGAATTCGATCCGCCCGACAGAACGATGTCCTGCGAGCCGGCATAAACAATCTGAAAACTCGAGGGTGTTCCTGAACTATTTGTGACACTGCCTCCACTGAAGTCGAGGGCCTTTGCGGGCGAACCAGCGCCGGCAATTTCCAGCACCACGTTGCCGGCCGGGCTTACGGTGATTACGGATCCTCCGCTCAGCTTAAGACTATTGAAATTATAGGTTCCTGGCGACAGCGTTAGAGTATTGCCTCCGGAAACAGTTATGTTGCCGTAATTGCCGGGCGACAAACTGACGTCACTCGAGTAGCCGGTGTTGCTGGTTAGAGCTGGTGACGGGTTCGCATATACCGGAGTCGCAAAGTTCCTGGCCGACCCCATTGCCGTGGGCGAACCTCCATTGCCCGTCACGCCATTGGAAGACCCGTTTATCCACGTCCTTGTGGGGCAGGTACCTGAGCTAACCACATTTACGAGGTATGCATTTCCTTTGATAGTTGAGCTGCCGCTCATCTTCAGGTCACCATTCGTGCCGACATCTCCACCACTTGCCAGTGCGGTGGTCGCATAAGTGCCGGCAGAGGAATCATAGCTGTCGGTGTAGCCACTGCTTGAGATATTCATCGTGTCGCAAGCGGTTCCGGTGGCGAAGACGGCGTAAGGAAATATCGGAGTTCCTCCGGTCCTTTCGTACGTCGCGGTTACCTGGACGCTGGCAGTGCGAACCCCGGACACGGTTCCCACCGAAGTGATTTGCCAGGTCTGTGCGCCGCCGCCTGCGCCGGCGAGCCAGGTAACGCCGTTTCCGCCAGTCACGTTCATGAGGGTCGCGTAGGTTGAATACGAGGCACTGGATAATCCGGGCAAGGTTTGATTGCTGAGCGCGGTATTGTAGGCGCTCGATACGGATGAATCCGGATAGTTTGACGCTACGTCGCTCACTCCCGAGAGCACCACCGCGCTGCCGTTACTTGAGCATCCGCTGGCGCACCTCACGGGAACTGTGGTGGTGGTATACGGCGTCATATTTGTGGGCGCCGTGTAACTATTCGAAATCCAGTTTATGGTGCTCTGAATACCGGCTTCGGCTGCATAGCGTGCTTGAGCGAGTTCGGTATAGTTTGCGCTCGTCACCGTCTCAGTCCGCGTAACGAAGATTAGTCCGGTGGCGAGCAAGCTGACAATGATTATAGTTATCAGCGCGATCAGCAAACTAGCGCCTCGCTCGTCTTTCCATCGTGGTGTTGTCTTTGTTCTTTTCATGTGCGGTCGGGTCACGGTGCGCTCAGCGGTAGACCAGGCGGAGTCGGTTGCAATCGATTGGTGACGGCCGGACTTGCCTGGGCCAACGCAAGCCCCGCCAGAACGTTGCGAGACGAGAGATTCGAAAATGATTTTGTCATCGTTACAAACGATCCCGTTTGCGGATCTCTCTGAGACGTTTGCACCGTCAGCGAGACGCCCACGCTCGGAACGAAAGTGTAGCCGGAGGCGGTAATGCTGCCGGCGTATTGAAAACACGGCGTCCCGCTGGGATTGGCAACCAGATTCGTCAGCAGAAACGTCGACGCATTTTGAGTAGTCACGCCGGGCGTGATGGTGGTGACCGACCTGGCGAGAGTCCCGGCGTCCGTGTCGCAGTCGTACTGAACGTAGACCAGCGAACCGTCCGCGTTGATGTCGCCAAAGATCTTGAGTGACGTCGAGGTTGAGCTGCTCAGCACGCCCTGCGGAAAAACTCCCCGGCCGGCTACGACCGCCCCGGCGGCGTGACTCTTGCTGAAGATCGCGCTGATTTGATTTGTACCAATGGCCGTGACGGTGACAGT
>Ga0207511_100042_pt1 | contig 32511 bp, 20 predicted proteins | sample NitcycUWRSCHO22C_FD_188265 | JGI IMG/M metagenome (GOLD analysis project Ga0207511, IMG submission 188265) | Soil microbial communities from Arlington Agricultural Research Station in Wisconsin, USA - Nitrogen cycling UWRJ-SCHO22-C (SPAdes) | ecosystem: Environmental > Terrestrial > Soil >... | reverse complement strand
ATTAAGCATCCCGTCCCTCCGTTCCGGCTGCCGCATTGTATCAGCCAATCGATTAGTTATTGACCTGAGATTCGTTAGCACTGCGAGTTTTTCCACGATAACTCGCGTTAATCCGCAGTTGGCTTGCCGGCATTGCTGACATCCGTCTCTCGACCTCGCTTTTCACTTGGCGTAATCGTCTCAAATCCCTTGTTTCTCCAATTTGAGTGGTTTGCTCGCCTGAAGCATGCGCAGGCACATCACTTGCTCCGTCGTACCTAAAACCTGGAGGCGAACCATGTCTGAGAAAATCCAAGCCATCGATTTCATGTACTACGTCGCGACGCGCGAGTTCATGGAGCAGTGGGACCGCGCGAAAGAAGGCGAGCTCATTTGTCGAATGGAGAAAGCGATTGGCGGGCTGCCGCGGTTTGCTTCGATCGAAGAGATGCTGCGGCAGATGGACGACGCCGGAGTCGAAAAGGTCTTCATCACGCAGTGCAAGATGTGGTCTTACTGGCGCAAGTGGATGTACATGGACACTAAGCTGGAAGACGTCCTCCAGTACACCGAAACGCATCCAGATCGATTCGTCGGACTCGCCGGTTACAACCCCTTTCGAATTAAAGACAGTTTGCGTGAAATCGAATTGGCCGTGACCAGGCATGGCTTCAAGGGCGTCTACGTTCACATCTACGGGTTCGACATTCCCCTGAATGACGCAAAGATGTATCCGTTGTTTGCCAAGTGCGTCGAACTCGACGTGCCGGTGTCCATGCAGGTCGGCCACGTGCTCGAAGCTAGCCCCAGCGATGGCGCACGGCCGATGTATCTCGACCGCATCGCCTGTGACTTTCCGGATTTGAAAATGATTGGCGCGCATACCGGCTGGCCCTGGGTCGACGAGCTGATCTCGGCTTGTTACAAATGGGAGAACATTTGGTTCGGCGTCGATGCCTGGATGCCAAAATATCTCTCGCCACAAATTATTCAATTCATCAACAGCCGCATGGGCCGCGATCGCTGTCTGTGGGGAACCAACGGCTTGCCCTGGCAGGAAAGTCTGAAGCAGCTGTGCGATCTCGGTCTCAAGGAAGAAGTGACGCGCAAGCTTCTGCGTGAGAATGCAATCGAGCTTTTCAAATTAGAGTCGTCGGGTACGGCCCTGACCGACATGCCAACTCAATTTGGCGAACGCTACGCCGATGGCCTGCGACGAACCAGTCAATTGATGTAAGCGTCAGTGAAATTCCTATGAACTTCACAAATAAAACAGTCATCGTCACTGGCGGCGCGCGCGGCATCGGCCGCGCGGTCGTCACGGCCTTCGCCGCAGCCGGCGCCCACATCGTCATCGCTGATCTGCGTTGCGAAGACGCGAAGACGGCGGCCCTCAACACCAGCGAAACTTTTCAGCGGCGCGTGCTCGCCGTGCCGACTGACGTCAGCAAACACGAAGACGCCGAGCGTCTGCGCGACGAAACGTTACGACAGTTCGGCCAGATTGACGTCCTGGTGAACTGCGCCGGCTGGGACCGTCTCTTGCCGTTCATGAAAACTACCCCGGATTTCTGGCAGAAAGTGATGGGCATTAACTTCATCGGCGTGGCCAACACGTGTCATGCGATTCTGCCGGCGATGATCGAGCGCAAGCAGGGCGCAATCGTGAATATCAGTTCCGATACGGGTCGCGTCGGCTCGTTCGGCGAAGCGATTTACGCGAGCTCAAAGGCCGCGATCATGGCCTTCTCGAAAACCCTGGCGCGTGAACATGCCCGGGACAACATTCGCGTGAATGTGGTCTCGCCCGGGCTGTGCGACACGCCGCTGATCGATGAAATGAAGCAGGATGAATTCACCGCGAAGATTCTTAGTTCGATCGTGAACTTCATTCCTTTGAAAAGACTGGGCCGCCCGGACGAGATTGCTCCGCTCGTTTTGTTCCTCGCTTCAGATTCAGCGAGTTACATCACGGGCCAGGTATTCAGCGTCAACGGCGGACTCAACATGGTTGGATGAAATCGCGATGACAGCCGAACCAATCTTCCCTGAGTGGCGCAATCGCAGTCTCGACGACGCGCTTTATGAATGCCGTGAGTTGTTCGAGGACACAACTTTTCCGACACTCCGGCGCTGGCGCGAACGCGGCGGCAAAATTGTCGGTCACTTTCAGGTTGCCTTTCCCGAGGAGATTGTTCATGCGGCGGGTCTGCTGCCCTTCAAAGTTCGCGGCGCGCCGATTGAAACTGTCCAGGCCGATTCGCGTTTCGGTTCTTACCTCTGCTCGATTCTGAAGAGCTCGCTCGAACTCGCGCTCAGTCACATAGTCGAGATGGAGATGTTCGTTACCCATCCGATTTGTGACGCGGCTCGCAATCTCGGCGCCGTCTGGGGCCGCAACGTTTCATATCCCTGTCAGATTCTGTATTTGCCGCAGAATGCCAACTCGCCGCATTCGGCCGTTTACCTGCGGGGAGAATACGACCGCCTCAAACGATCGATTGAAGAAATTTCAGGCGCCCAGGTCACCGACGACGCACTTCGGCAGTCCATCGCGATCTTCAATCAGAATCGCCGGCTGTTGCGCGAACTTTACCAAATCAAGAACGAGACGCCCTGGCAAATCTCTGCCGACGAAGCTTATGTCCTGGTCGCGTTGGCCGGTCTGCTGCCGCGCGCCGAGCACAACGAACTGCTGGAGACGTTGCTGCCGCAGATTCGCGCACGCAACAATCATTCAAAGGACAAGGTACGCGTAGTCTTCGAAGGCGGGTTTTGTGAACAACCGCCGCTCGATCTGATCCGCAATATTGGGCGGTCTTGTTATGTAGTTGACGACGATCTGCTCATAGGTCTGCGTTGGCTTTTAGAGGACGTCGTAGTAGATGGCGATCCGCTGGCCAATCTCGCCGGCGCTTATCTCGAAAAATCTTCGTACAGTCCGGTCCAACATGATCTGCGCAAACCCAAAGAGAAGATGCTGCTCGAGCGCATCAAGAAGTCGAACGCAACGGCCGCGATTATTACCGCAGCCAAGATGTGCGAACCGGGACTGGAAGAGCAGGTGGCTTACACGCGCGCGCTCGACGCGGCCGGCATTCCATATTTCATGGGCGAGTTCGAAGAAAACATGACCAGTTTCGATTCGATAGAGATCCAACTCGAGACCTTCGTCGAAAATATTCTTTTTGCTTGAGCGCTAAAGAAGATGAGTGATACTCACGAAATAGTCGGACGCGGTAATCGCGATGGCGCGCGTCTGTTCCAGCATTGGTTCAATCAGCTCAATCACACCGCGGAAACCGGCGGTCCTGCTGCGTACGTGTTTGTGATGGGCAGCCTCAACGAATTGCTGCGCGTCTTCGACCTCCCGATCGTGATGCCGGAAATCAATTCCTTGCAGACGGCGGTGCGGCGGGTGGCGCACGAATATTTGAATCAGGCCGAAGACTACGGTTACTCGCCCGACATCTGTGGTTACGTGAAGGCGGACGTCGCCGTCCAGTTGCGCGGCGGCGAACATCCGATGGGCCGCATTCCGAAACCTTCTTTGGCCGTGCTGACCAACGCGTGCAACACCTACATCAAGTGGGCCGAGATTTGGGAGCGCATGTATCAAATCCCAATCTTCACGCTGGACGTGCCCGGGACGCGCGCGGCCGGCAAACAGACATGGCCCGGAGATGCCGACTTTGAAAACGATCGGGGTTACGTGCTCGCCCAGATCAAGGAACTCATCGGCGTTTGCGAGAATGTTACCGGCAAGAAGTTCGACATCGACCGGCTGCGCGAGAACCTGCAGCACGCAAATGTGATGAGCCGCGCCTGGCGACGGATTCTCGAACTCAATCGAAATACACCATCAGTCTTCAACGCGCTCACTGACGGCACGATCTACCTCGGCGTCTCAAATGGTTTCCGCGGCACGGCGGAGGGTGCGCGCTACTTTTCCGATCTGGTTGAAGAGATGGAGTTCAAAGCCGCCAACGGCATCGGCACGATGACCGACGAACAGTACCGCCTGATCTTCGTGGGAGTTCCCTGCTATCCGATCTTCCGCAGATTCAATGAATTGTTCAGCGAGTGGGGCGGCACGTTTGTGAATTCAACCTATCTCTGGTTCGCTGCGGGCGGGGTGAGCCAGGGGTACGAATATGATTTGCAGCGACCGCTCGAGAGCCTGGCGACCGGCTTGTTGATTTATGTTCGCAACGCAATGGACAGCATGTTCTATCAGGAGGAGGCACTGGCGGAAATGATCGACCCATTTCATGTTGATGGCATCGTCTACCATCCGATTAAAAGTTGCCGCACGGTCTCGACCGGATTGGCTGACAATCGACGTGCGTTGATGGCGTCGCGCGACATCGCCAGTCTCTTCATCGAATCAGACATGATGGATCGGCGGGTGGTTTCCGAGGCGCAACTGAAAAATCGGGCGGACGCGTTCTTTGAGGGATTGGCATCGCGACGCTTGGCGGCACGGTGAGAGAGCGCAACTGCGGCTCTGCCGCGGCACAGTGCGGAAAGGCTCTGCCTTTCCGAGCGCTTTGATTGATGTTTTCGAGGCTACGCCTCGAACGCCGGAGTCGTAGCCTCCGAGAAACTTAGAGACAGCTCCCGGTAAGGCAAGCCTTACCGCAGTGTGCGGCGGCAGAGCCGCAACGTGGTCTAATCAGGATTTAGTTTAATAAGATTCAGCTTACACGGGTCAGATCAAGAGGCAACTATGGCATACGCAGCCGGCGTCGACGTCGGATCGACTCAAACGAAAGCAGTCGTGATCAATGAAGCGGGCGAGATCGTCGGTCGCGCGCTGATCGATACCGGCGCGAACGTCATCACCGCTGCTGAAAATGCATTTGCTCAGGCATTGGCCGCCAAACAACTCGACGAGCGCGAAGTCGAGTATGTCATCGGCACCGGCTATGGCCGTTATCGCGTAACGTTCGGCAACGCCCAGGTCACAGAGATTAGTTGCCATGGCCGCGGCGCCGTACACATGTTCCCCGGTACGCGCACGGTGGTGGATATGGGCGGCCAGGACACGAAAGCGATTCGCGTCAATGCGTCCGGTGAGATTGTCGATTTCTGCATGAACGACAAGTGCGCCGCGGGCACGGGACGTTTTCTGGGAGCGGCCTCGGCAGCCCTCGACATTCCACTGGATCGACTCGGCGAAGTCGCTCTCCAGGCTGAGCGGGCCGTGAAGATTAGTACGACCTGCACCGTCTTTGCAGAGTCCGAAGTGCTTTCGTGGCTGGGTAAAGGAAAAAAGATCGAAGACATTCTGCTGGGCGTGCATCAATCAATCGCGGCTCGCTCGATCGGTCTTTTGCGTCGCGTGGGGGTTGAACCCGAGGTTACTTTCTCTGGTGGTGTCGCCCGGAACGTCGGCATGATCGAAGCGCTCAACAAGGGACTGAACCTGAAGGTGAATGTCAGCCTCGATTCGCATTTCATGGGGGCCCTGGGTGCGGCGTTATTCGCGATGGATCGCATTCGTGCCTGCCGCGTGCCCTTGAACGAAGCGGCGTGAAATCAAGTTATGACCTATACCATTGGCATTGACGTTGGCTCAACCTACACGAAGGCCGTCGTGCTGGCAGATGACTTTCAGATCGCCGGCAAGGCTTTGGCCAGCACCGGATTCAAGTTGGCCGAAGTCGCTGACAAACTCTTCAATCAAGCCGTCGCCGAAGCCGGCTTGAAACGCGCGCAGATCGAATATGTCGTGGCCACCGGATTCGGCCGGCACATGGTTCCTTTCAGCCACGTGACAGTGACTGATTTGACGGCCAGCGCTCGCGGCGCGGCGTTTCTCTTCCCGCAGACGCGCACCGTGCTCGACGTCGGCGGGCAAACGATGAAGGCCAGCCGGCTCGACGATGTCGCTAAGGTCAAGGCCTTCCGCCTCAACGACAAATGCGCGGCCGGAACCGGCGCGTTCATCGAAAAGACGGCGCGCTACATGGGTTATGCGACTGAAGAAATAGGACCACTCGTGGCCACCTCAAAAAATGCTGTGCCGATATCCGGGGTGTGCGCAGTGTTCGCTGAATCCGAAGTGATCAATCAGCTGTCACTCGGGGCGCCGCCCGCCGACATCATGCATGGTGCGATCTCTTCGCTGGTGGACCGCTCAGTTCAACTGATGAAGCGGGTACAGATGGAAAAGGAATACACGCTCATTGGCGGCATTCTCCGCTTCAACATGATGGCCCGGGTGGTGCGCGAGAAACTGAATGCGGACGTCAATGTTCCTGAAGGCGAAATGGTGCAGTACACGACTGCCCTGGGCGCCGCCATCCTCGGCCATCAGCGGTTGCGCAAACTGCACGCGGGAGGCGCGCAGCTAAATTAGACTTTGACGTGTCTAACAGAGTCCGCTTCGGTTGGGAACAAGTGTTCAGGCAGCGGGCCGAAAAACCTTTCTTTATCGGTTCGATCCCCCATCGCTGCTGCCAAAACCCAACCGCTAAAAGTCGTCACCGAAATCATTGACTAACTAAATCGCGGCGAATATTCTCGCAGCGCATTTGAGCGGGCTGACTTCCGAACTGCAAGCCCTTCGCTTTTGGAGCATCCAGCCCATCCTTGACCTCAGGAGGCGATCATGACAATCGATGAGTTGAATCTTGCGCCCACCGCGAAAGCGGCGGCCGAGACACTTTTAGAGAAACACCCGAATATCGAGTTCACCAGCGGACGTCGAGACGTCCAGCAGCAGGCACACGCCATGGCGGGTAATATCGTCGCGAAACACGATCGAAAGTGGATTGGTAACACGTACATCAAGGGCCAAAAGCTCCAGGCGTGGATCGATGCTCACCCCGAGGCCGTCACGGTTGACCAAATTACCGCGGGCCTGACCCAGGTAATGAACGCGATGCCCGAGGACGAGCGTTCGAAAATCAGCCGCCACTTGACGGGACGAGCATTTGACGTGCGGCCCCAACAACATAACGCTGAAGCCATCAAAGCCGACATTCGCGCGCTGCCGGGCCTGAACAAGTTTCTCGAAAAGGAAGGCGGCCTCGTCCGCTGGCATGCGCAGTTTGATTAGGCTCTCGTGCGCAAACGCGAAGCGTTATCGGTTCCATGCTGTAAGCGGTCACTTTCTGAAACTTCCCCAGCTTCTCACTCGTAAAACGAGTTCGCATTTTGGTGTAGTCTGCTACAAATCGCCGGTAAATAAATCCGAAAAACTGAATTTTTTCTGAGGAGAAAATCCCTTGTTTAAGAGAATCCAACTTCCCATCTTTGCTCCAACTCTCATCGTTCTATCGCTGCTGTTCTCGGTAAGCGCGATGGCCCAAACCAAGCTGCTGCGCTTTCCCGACATTCACGGCGACCGGGTCGCATTCACTTATGGCGGCGACATTTGGACGGCGCCGGCGAATGGTGGCAGCGCAATTCGTTTGACTGCGCATCCCGGCATGGAAGTGTTCGCGAAGTTCTCGCCTGATGGAAAATGGATCGCGTTCACCGGCCAGTACGACGGCGACGAACAGGTCTATGTCGTTCCCTCGACCGGCGGCGTGCCGCGGCAGCTGACGTACTATCCCGCGAAAGGACCTTTGACGCCGCGTTGGGGCTGGGACAATCAGGTTTACGGCTGGAGCAAAGACGGCTCGCACATCTTTTTCAAGTCGCTGCGCGACTCGTGGACGTTGCCGATTGCGCGGCTTTATTCCGTTTCAGTCGAAGGCGGCCCCGCGGAAGCATTGCCGATGCCGGAAGCAGGTTCCGGTGATTATTCTCCCGACGGCGCGCAGATGGTTTATTCGCCGCAATCGCGCGACTTCCGGCCTGAGAAGAGATACGGCGGCGGCCAGGCAAACAAGCTCTACATCTTCGATCTGAAAACGAACGCGGCGAAGCCGATCACCGAGGGCCCGCGGGCCACGCGCGATGCGATGTGGATGGGGGACACGATTTACTACAACTCAGATCGCGACGGGCACTTCAACCTCTACGCTTACAACACGAAAAGCGGCAAAAGTTCGCCGGTCACGCAAAACAAACAGTGGGACGTTCGCTGGCCCAGTTCAGATCATCAAGCTCGCATCGTTTATGAAATCGATGGCGAGTTACAGGTTCTCGACACCAAGAGTGGCAAGGCCTCGCCGATTTCGATCACTGTCCCTGATGACGGGTTAGCGCGCCGGCCCAGTCGCGTTTCGGCCGCCAACAACATCGAGTCTTACGAGTTGAGTCCAAAGGGCGAGCGCGCGTTGTTCTCCGCTCGTGGCGATATTTTCACTGCGCCGATCGAAAAAGGACCGACGCGCAATCTGACGCATTCCTCGGGTGCTCACGATAAATGGCCGACCTGGTCTCCGGACGGATCGCAGATCGCTTTCATCTCTGACCTGAGCGGCGAGGAAGAACTCTACGTCGTGCCGCAAGACGGATCGAAACCGCCGACGCAGTTGACCACCGGTGGCCAGGCGATGCGTTATCAGCCGGAATGGTCGGCCGATGGCAAACGCATCGCGTTTTCGGATAAGGACGGAAAGATTCTTGTCGTCACTGTAGCCGACAAGAAGATGACTGAGATCGCCAAGACACCGCGCAACCAGATTCGCGACTACGCCTGGTCGCCGAGCGGCAACTATCTGGCTTTCAGCATGTCGACGAGAGGCAGCGGTTTCGCCTCGATCTATGTCTGGAATGCCGCTGATAACAAGTTAAGCCGGCTCACCGACGACATGTTCAATGCGGGCAGTCCAGTCTGGGACCCGCAGGGTAATTACCTCTACTTCGCCAGTCAGCGCGAGTTCGCCCCGCAGATTTCCAACATTGAATTCAACTATGCGACCAACCGCGATGTCTATCTGTACGCGATGGCTTTGCGCAAAGACGTGAAGCATCCGTTTCCCGCGGAAAGCGATGAAGCCGCGATAACCAAGCCGAAGGACGAAAGCGCGCCGGCGGAAAAGAAGGAAGAAGGCGATAAGCCAGCCGAAGCCAAGCCGGCAACACCACCCGCGCCCAGGACGATGACGATCGATTTCGACGGTATCTCGGGTCGCGTCGCGCGCGTGCCTATCGGCGCGGACAACTTTGGCGGAATTGCCGCCAAGCCTGGCTTTTTGATTTATTCAACCGGTCCGGCCTTTTACTACGGACGGCAAGGCGATCGGCCACCGCAGCTTAAAATTTACTCGCTAAAGGATCGTAAGGAGACCACCCTCATCGAAGATTTTGGTGGCGGCTTCGCGCTCTCGCGCGACGGGTCGAAAATTCTCACGCGCACGGCGCAAGGCTTTGGTCTTTACGATGCAACCCCACAGGGTGACAAGAGCCGCAAACCGGTTTCTACTGCCGGCCTGGTAGTCGATCGCGTGCCGGCGGAAGAGTGGAACCAGATCTTCAATGAAGTCTGGCGGCGCTATCGCGATTGGTTCTACGTGCCGAACATGCACGGCTATGACTGGGTCGCGCTACGCGAGCAGTACAAGCCTTTGCTGCCATACGTCGCGCATCGTTCAGATCTCAACTACGTCATTTCCGAAATGGTTTCTGAATTGACGATTCAGCACGCGTATGTCGAAGGCGGCGACTTCCAGATTCCGCCGCGGCCGCGCGTGGGCCTGCCGGGAGCGCGCTTTGAACTCGATAAGACAGCCGGGCGCTATCGTATCTCGAAGATCTTCGCAGGTCAGAACGAAGAAGACATCTATCGCTCGCCGCTAACCGAGATCGGCGTGAACATTCACGTTGGCGATTATGTGCTGGCGATTGACGGCGATGAATTGAAAGCCACTGACGACGTCTACCGCATGCTGCGCAACAAGGCAGACAATCCGGTTTCGCTGACCGTCAATAGCAAGCCGACGATGGACGGATCGCGCGTCGTTTCGTATCGGCCGATTACCGACGAAGGCAATTTGATCTATCTCGATTGGGTCACACGCAATCAAAAGCGCGTGGCCGAAGCCAGCGGCGGACGCATCGGTTACATTCACGTTCCCGACATGGGCGCGAACGGCATTCGCGAGTTCATCAAGTGGTTCTACCCGCAGATGGACAAAGAGGCCCTGATTGTCGACGTGCGGGCCAACGGCGGCGGCAATGTCTCGCGCATGCTCATTGAGCGCCTGCGTCGCAAGATGCTCGGCGTCAACTATTCGCGGACCGATGATTTCGGCAACACTTATCCCGACGGCGTATTCCTGGGACCGATGGTCGCGCTGCTCGATCAGAATTCGGCTTCGGACGGCGATATTTTCCCGTACATGTTTCGCGAGGCTGGACTTGGGCCATTGATCGGCAAGCGTTCGTGGGGCGGCGTCGTGGGCATCGGCAGTCGCGGGCCGCTCATTGACGGCGGCGCCATCTTCGTTCCCGGTTCGGCGCTGGCGAACAGCAAGGGCCAGTGGGTGATCGAAGGCTACGGTGTCGATCCCGACATCGAAGTCGAGAATGATCCGCAGTCGGAAATCGCCGGCAAGGATCCGCAATTGGAACGTGGCATTGCGGAGTTGATGACGAAGATCAAAAACAATCCGACGAAAGTGCCGGCGAGGCCGGCGCCGCCGATCAAGACGATCAAGACGATCAAGTAGGGCGAGACAAGAGAGTGTCAGTATCGGGAGCGGTCGCGACCGGGTCGCGCGGTGCTCGCGGTACTGACTTGGCTCTCCTAAAAAACAATGTGCCAGCTCGAAGGTTGCGATCGCGGGGGACGCGACTCGGCGGCCGAGCTGGCACAGGCAGGCGGTATCGATGTCAACGTCGGACGGCTCTTGCAACCGCTGACTTTGGGGTCAGCCCCTGCCCGACGCCGAAAATTATACTCCGCTGAAATCATCAGTCAACGACTTTGTTCGAGCAGCTGTGACCCGATCACCAGCCGCGATCGAATGGCCCAAAGCTCTGTATTTACCGTGCATTTGACACTCTTCGGAGCGCTTCCTATACTGCAAATTCCTCAATCGCCATTGGCCAGGTAGCTCAGTTGGTAGAGCGCGGCCCTGAAAAGGCCGGCGTCGGCGGTTCGATTCCGTCCCTGGCCACCATGTTTTCAAGCACTTACGCGTCGGTCATCACCTAAATACGTTCCAATACGTTCCAATAACCAACTGCGCGCAGAGGCTTGTCTTGTTTCTGCGAGAGCAATCTTTCTCGTTTCATCATACCTATAACTAGTAACGCGGGGGGACTTGAACCGCCGACCTTGGGGTTATGAAACCGAGCCCCGTTGAATTGTTAAGTGAGACAAAACTAAACGGTTGCAGTCACTATAGTTTTTTCAGAGGTTTTCTATACTTCTTTACCCCCTTCACGCATTCATGATCGTTTTATCGGAATTGCGGTCACATTACGGTCACAAGCGTCTGCAAAGCGATAAGGAGCGACATCCGGGCTTTCGGCTCCGTCATCATAAAGGACAGCAGCTTCCACCAACCGCCAGTAAGTACGCGGCGACTGCGCCTCTTGTTCGGCCTGTTCGCTTATGGATTACAAACTACACGATATAAGTATTGACAATGTAGTTGCACCAATCTAAATTCCTGTCGTCTTCACGGCTTCTCTATAGCACCTTCTGTAGTCGATCTGGTCGGTCTCTAGGTTGGGCTGGTTCACTATGCCGAGAAACTCACCCCCAAAACCTAAGGTCTTCATTAGCCATAGCGCCAAAGAACAGGAAGCGGACAAGATTCTCGAAGGTCTGGCCAAATGTTTGAAGGCAGACTTTGACGTCCTGCTTGATCGGAAAAGACTCAAAAGCGGTGACGATTTTCGAGAAGAGATCCTTGGCTGGATACATCGGGCGCATGGAGCCGTGATTTTGTTTTCAGCCAATGCACTTACAAGGCCGTGGATTAAAAACGAAGCCAGTCTGCTTTCGTCTCGTCGAGCTCTCGCCAAGGGCAAGTCTTTTACCCTCATTCCGGTACTTCTCAGCCCAGTAACTCGCGACGACATTCAAAACGCTGATTTTTCGCCGATGCGCCTTACCACGCTGCAACTGGTCCGGAGCGACAGTCTGAAGGTTATTTGCAAGCAGGTGCGTCAGGGGCTGAGCGGTTTGCTGCAGCCGAAGCTCCCAGCCACTCCATTCGAAGAGTTGTTGAAAAGAATTGTTCCGCTTCTGAGAGGCATCGACAAAGACGTGTTACTAGATGCGGCCCACGTAATGGACGTCAACGTTACCGATTGGACCGATGACTCCGAGTATCCAGGGCTATTGGCGGAACAGATGCTCGCTCGCGGATTGTCATCAGCAAGCAAGGCAATTCGTGAACTCAGTGATTTCATGGAGGCGGAGAAGACGGACAGACTGATCGAGCTTATCGCGCCTATGTGGGTAAGCCTCCAGGCAGCCAGCTCGATTCCTCAGATTGCGACCCATGACAATCAAATGCTTCGTCGTCTCTGGGTCAACGGAGGCGATGAATATCCGGACTTCACTGCCGGTCATTTCGTCCGGCGAGCATGTAGCCGGGCGCCAGACACCGCCTGGCCCGTTCTATTTGTATCAACGGACGCCGGTGAAGATGAAGCAGGGCATCACAAACGAGTCATTCAAGAGTCTCTCAAAAACAGGCTCTTGCGAAAGGAAAATGCGACCGACTCGGAAGTTAAACTCTTGTTGGCTGAGCGGGAGAAGAATCAAGAACCAATCTTCGTTGCTTTTTACCCTCCCGGGCCACCGCCCGACGTACTTGGGGCACTACGAACCGAATTCCCTACCTTGACCTTCTTTATCCTGACCGGAAATGAGGCCGCAAACGAGTTGACCCATCTTCCCGCCGAGGTAGAGTTTTTGGAGCCCAGATTACAGGCAGGCGAAGAAGCAAACGCGTACGCGCAATACATTACTGTGCGGAGTTACCGTTTGAGTCCTTAAATTGAGTGAGGAGCACTGATGCTGTCATACAAGAAAGTCTTTAACCCACGTAAGACTGAGAACTTTACCCCTGTCGGAACGACAAAGGCGTCCGGCAAGAAGGATCAATATGCCGGCGACAGGCGCGACGGTCTGGTCTACGTCTACGACGACGATATTATTCTCGCCGTCAACATCGCGCTATCAGTAAAGCGCCCGCTGCTAATTCGCGGCGCGTCCGGATCGGGCAAGTCTTCACTGGCTTTGAATATCGCGCGTTTTTTCAAATGGCGCTATTACGAAGTGGTTATCTCCTCTGGTACCCAAGCGCGCGATCTGCTCTGGCAATTTGACACCTTGCGTCGTCTCAGCGATGCACAAGCACACCTGGGAGTGAAGGACGACGTGCATTACATCGAGCCTGGCGTCTTGTGGTGGGCGTTTGACCGCCCGAGCGCGCAACTGCGAGGAGCCCAGCCGCAGAAACCCGGACCTGCGGATCTGGCTGACACAGCTCTCGCAATCGATCCCAACAAAGGCGACGATGATGAACACGCTGTGGTCTTACTCGATGAAATAGACAAAGCTGATCCCGACACACCGAACAATCTGCTGGTGCCGCTCGGTTCGCTCGAGTTTTTCGTGACTGACGCGAAGACGAAGGTCAAAGCTACTGAACCACCGCTCGTAGTGATAACCAGCAACGACGAGCGTGAGCTGCCCTCTGCATTCTTGCGGCGGTGCATCATGTTGAATCTCAAAGCGCCTAATCGAGCACGATTGGTTGCCATCGCAGTCGCTCATTTCGGCAGTAAGAACCGTGTGTTGTATGAACAGGTGGCGAAGCTGATGTTGCCGGAAAATGAGGGCGTAGCAATGGATGGCGAAGAGGCGAAGCCGCAGCAGAGCGCTGCTGAGTATCTCGATACCGTAAGCGCTTGTCTCGCACTGAATATCAAACCAAAGCCTAACGACACGACGTGGGAAGCGCTGTCGAAGGTGACGTTGTGGAAGCCGAAAGAATTACCTGGAGTTAATTGATGCCGCAGTCGTTCTCCGCCATTAATCTCGGAGATTTGGCGCGGGCTTTTGCAAGACTTAAGCCCACGAATGAAGATTCGCGACTTGCGATCGCAGTCTCACTGGGCATGCGCTGGGATCTGCCAAAGCCAAACAAGTCTTTGGTAAAGCCCAAAGCAAAACGTGAGCGCGAAAGGACGAGCGAACGACAGAGTCAGACGGAATTTGAACGCTTGCCGGCGCCGACGCGCGTGATTTCGAGTCGTTTGGATCACTCCCGGTCGGAAGATGCTGCACCCTCAATATCGGTTCCTCCGCTGGAGGCTTCCGTTTCGGAGAGTGATGCGCAATCGCCTCGGCTTGAGCCACTCTTCCTCCCGCGCTGGACGCGGGCGATTCTGAGCGCTGGACTGGCCACCAACAGTGAAGTGGGAGAGATTGACGTTGATCGGGTGGTCGACATTCTAGCCAGCGGACAGTGCCTGAAGACTCTGCCGCTATTGTCTACTCCGACACTGACTCGCGGCGTTCAACTTCTCATCGATCGGAGCCAGGCGATGACTCCGTTCATTCGCGATCAGATTCGGCTGCACAGGGAGATTGTTGCTACGGTAGGAACGGATCGCGTAACCACGTTACGTTTTGTTGGTTGTCCCATCCGCGGCGCAGGTGCTGGTCCAGAACCAACCTGGTCTCACTATGAGCCGCCGCTGTCGAAGGCTCCTGTTTTGCTACTTAGCGATCTGGGCATCGGCAGGCCGATGTTGAATGATGAGCGCGCTGGAGTACGTGAGTGGTTGACCTTCATACGGTTGGTGAAAAAGGCAAAGTCTCCGTTGCTGGCGTTTGTTCCTTATGAGGCGTCGCGCTGGCCGCCGAAGTTGGCGAACGAGATACCGATCATTCAGTGGGACCGAAACACAACCGTGACCATTGTTTGTAACAAGCTGAAGCATGCGCGAGAGGTGATCGGATAACGGTGAAGACAGAAGAGCCACGCGAATTGATGGGTGCTTTGGGAAAACGTTCTCCCGATGCTCTTCGGCTGGCGCGAGTGGTTTCACTCGCGACGCGGATTGAACCGGAATTACTTCGAAGGGCTCGCCTGAAACTCCTGCCACAGGTCGGGGCAGGCGCTGAAGCGGATCTGTGGTTCAGTCCAATAGTGCAGTCAACAACTCCTTTGGCTCTGACTCTTGTGCCTGCAATCGCAGATCGATTGCGACGTGAGCTGGCGCAGTCGCGAGAGTCGCTGCGGCGCGCGTGGGAAGTTGTGGCAGAAGTGCATGAGAACGCACCGGCAGCGATCAAGTTAGAGGAGAGGGTAATCTGGCGAATTCTTGCCGGCGGTCCCGACGCGTCCGATGCGGTTGAGAAGGAACTGATGTCCGTCGTATCAGCCATCGTGACGCAGAATCGAACCGGCCTCGCGCGTTGGGCTTTGCGAGCCGTGCCGAGACTTCCGGAAGAGGCGCGACACACAAAGGCCGCACAGACGCTCCTGTTAACTGCGGCGGCGCACCTTGGCGCCTGGCATCTGCTGGGGAAGCAAGTTGAAAACAATAATCTATCGGCAGCTTTCATCAACAATTTGAAGGTGGTCCTGCCGAGGAATCTGCCTCAGGTGGATGTGGGCGTGCGTTTGCTTGATGAGTCGGGCGAATCAGGATCAACGACCGGGCCGCGTAGCTACGTGGTCGAATTCAGTAGTCCCGCGCTGAACGATAAGTCCGATCTTATCAGAGTGCCCGGGACTGTTCCGTTGTTGCTTGAGATTTCGTGGAGCGAGGATGCAGGGTCGCAAATAAGACATCTGAGCCTGTACCAGGGAAGGGTCGAGACGGTTAAGGTTGGTGCAAGCACAGTAACGATTAGAACTGCTGCTGGCGACATCTACACGCTTTCGGAAGATAGCGGGAAGGTTGGTGGTGCGGACCTCGATACATCCGCCGCCGCTATTGCCCGGATACCAAGCCGGCCGGCGATTGGTTATGTAAGACGCCACCTCAGTTCAGGAGACGACATTGTTGAGACAATGACGACTAGTCTTGCGCCAGGCGTCACGCGCGTAGTGCAAATCTGCGGACCCGCAGGTGCAGGAAAAACTACGGTTGCGGCTAGAGTTGCACATGACCTATTCGACGCTTTCAAGCAACGCGTTGTGTGGCTGAGCGCGGAAGGCCGCTCCGATTTCAATCTCAACACGGTCCTGGATGGAATTTCCACACAGCTTGGGCGTTCCGATTTGCGCACGCTTAACGTCAAAACCAAACCCCAGGAAGTGAAGTCGTTGCTCAGCCTTCATCCGGTCATAATCTTCCTCGACGATTTTGAAATCATCCAGCCAAAGCAGCAGGAAAGGTGTTTCAAGTTTCTGAAGAGCGCTGATTGCGCAACTGTAATCATCTCGCGCCAGAGAATCGCTAAAAGCAACGGAGCATATCTCTTGCTCGATCAAATGACTGCGCGCGAAGCGCAAGAGTTTCTTGAAAGGACCATTAAATCGAGTCGGAACGCAGTCATTCCTGAAGAGTTTGGTTTTTCACAATTGACAGAAGCGTGCGAGAACAATCCCTTAGCCATTCAGTTGTTATTTGCACAAATCGCATTCACCAAAAACTACATCCAAGCATTGGCTGAGGTGTCGCAGCGTGACGGCGATCCCTTAACCCGAGTTTTTGATCGGTCTTTCAATTTGCCGGAGTTAGGAGACGACGGACGTTCAGCCTTGCTCGCTCTTGCTTTCTTCGTGCCGAGCGGTTCGAGCGCGGCGCTGGCAGAAGTCGCAGGTTTTGGTCAGGACGTGGACCGCTTGAACGAAGCATCCAGGCGAATCACTGAGCTTAAGTTGACTTCCGAGGTAACCGATGGCAAACGAATAGCCCCTGACAATTTCGTCCCTGCTTTTTTGCAGAGAATGACTTCCGAGATAACGGATGGCCCACGGTTCGCTGTTGATGGTTTCATTCGTGCTTCTGTGCAGAGATTTTTGCCAAAGGCAGACGAAGCGGTCTTCAAGCGACGTTTTGTCGAGTACTTTCTCAAATACGCTGAGCAGCACCTTGAAGCTACGGCGGTGGACTACGATGCACTGGAAGCTGAGGTTGAGAACTTACTCGACGCAGTTGATATGGCGTTAGAGTTGAAAAGCTGGAATGAAGTGGTCCGAATTTGCGTTGCGCTGAGCCGCTTTCTCGATGTTCGCGGTTATTGGGACGAGGCCCTCCGGCGGAACGCGCAAGCGCAGAAGGCAGCGCGGACGGCAAAGCAAACCGACGTGTTGCCACGACTGAGTGAAACAGCGGGAGAAATCTATTTGCGTCGTGGGGAACTTGATAAAGCGGAGGTCTCTTTCAGATCCGTACTCCGAATTTATGCGAAACAGCCGCTTAACGTTGACGTCGCAAACGCAACGAAACGCTTAGGATCAATCGCCTTGGAGCGAGAGAGCCTGAACGAGGCCAAGAGACTCTATTCTGAATCCCTGGCGATCTCCCGTCAGCTCCAACTCGACACCGGCGTTGCCGACAATCTGCACAACCTCGCCATTGTTGCTCAGTTACAGGGCAATCTGAACGAAGCCCTGCGACTGTACGAGGAGAGTCTGAGAATCAGCGAGAGACTCGGCGACCAGCGAAGCATCGCGATCAGCCAGCATCAACTTGGTGTTGTTGCGCGCGAGCAGGGCCGGCATGTCGAAGCACGCAGCTTCTTTGAGCAAAGTCTTAGTACCAAGCGACGACTAGGAGACCGCAATGGCATGGCTGACACGCTGCATCAGCTTGGCCTGCTTTTGCGAACGTTAGGAGAAACGCAGCAAGCGGAGCGCGTGCTTAATGAGGCGCTTTCGATTTACGACCAGTTGGGATCTCCAGCCGCGAGTGAAGTAGCAAGAGACTTGGCAGTCGCAACCACTCCCGAGGAAGTCACGAAACAACAGCGGAGTAGGCCACGAACAACGGCAACTAGAAAGAAGAGAACCACGAAAGCCAAGGGCAGGCTCAAGCCCGTGGCCAGGAGGCGGCGTACTATGAAGGCGGCTAAAAAACCAGCCGCGAAGAGGAAATCAGCCGGGACGGGCGACAGCAGGAGTCCCGAATTGTCAGTCGGATTCAATCGTCTCTTTAGATCTCGTATCCGGCGGGGAGCGCGACGGCTGCGCGGCGGACATGGCCCAATGTCGCGGAAGTCTTACAAATAAACTCATCACCACGGAGACAAACACCATGGCGACCCCCATTTTGCTCGACGAGGATTCGTTAAACTCAGCCCTCAAATACATCTGGAGTCAATACCGCGTTTGGGCCAAGACCTCACGAACATACAAGAATGAAGTAACGCGATGGCGCGACATAGTTTTGGTGCTCAGTTTAGGCGGCGCGCTCCTGGGAACGCTAAGCCAACAGGTCGAAGTCTGGAAAGTGACCGGCAGAGCCCCATGGGTAGGACCTGTACTCGGGTTCCTCAGTGGCGCCGCTCTGGGCCTGGCAGCTTATTTTGCCAAAGAAGTATTCAGTCCGGATCCAGAAGGTCGTGCAGTGCGAGCACGCTCCGCTGCAGAAGCTTTCAAAAGCGAGGCCTATTTGCTGGCCACTGGTGCTCCTCCTTATGACACCGCCACAACCGCTGATGACCTTTTTGTAAGAACTGAAAAAGTGAAAAGGGCAATTGAAAATCTTGCGCCCGTGACAATCACCCCCGAGGAAAAGATCAAAGGACTTCCTTCATCTCCCATGTCGGTTGAAGACTACATCAAACTGCGCCTGGACCAGCAGATCAATGAGTATTACTTGCCGCAAGCAAACGCTAATGCGAAGAAGATTGCTGCGGGGCGTAAGCTGAGTTTGATATTTGGGGCGCTCGCAGTTCTGTTAGGCCTCATGAGTACCAGGTTTGCTTCGGTAGCCGGCTGGGTTGCTGTGATCGGCACCATTACAGCAGCAATTGCAGCCCATCAATATGCGGGGCGCTATCAGTTTCTGATTGTGGCTTATCAAGCTACTGCAGAAAGGCTCGATTCGCTGAAAACCCGTTGGGAAATCGAACGCAAGTCTCAAGCTAGAACCGATTCGCAAAAGAGATTCATCCTGGCGTGCGAGGAGGCGATCTCGATCGAGAACAGCGCCTGGATGGCCGAGTGGTCCAAGAAACCCGACGCCGAGGAATCCTGAAACTCACATCTCTGCGAATCTCTGTGTGCGCTAGGCAAAGCACGATTCCGCATGGTGCTGATCACAAAAGAAGCTGTCGATCAAAGTGCGATCGTCAACTTGAAATATTTTTTTCGGATCGAATTGAACTCAGCGCGGTGAATTCAATTACCGGCTAAACAGGTTCCGCAGATCATCGGCAAGGTCTTGCACGAATTGAACATGACCCAATGTTTCATGAACATGAAAGATGGGGCCAAGATGGTAGCCTCACGTGTTGATATGAAGCCAGCCGAAGTGATCCGTTGACGACCGCCAGGCGCGCAAATACTGGCTCATATCGTTTGGTAAGACTAGTGATGCCGTCCCCAACGTTCTTAAAACCCGTTCCCGTCAATCAAGTGTCTTGCCAGGAGCGCGAGTCAAGAAAGCGGCGGCATACACCACATTAGAGATTCAGGCACGTACAATAGACGTAAATCGAAGTGCCCAAAACGGCCCAAATCATCCTAAGCCATCCTAATTCACTTACGTCATAAATCCTTCACCCTGAGTGAGATCCTCTTGATTCTAAACCACTTCGGCGATTCGGGAGAGCCGAATCCTGAAAAGGCCGGCGGCGGCGGTTCGATTCCGTCCCTGGCCACCATTCTTTTCAACAACCGTTATTAGCACGAGCGTGATGACCTGATCGATCGAGCTGCGTTTGCGAGCTTTCATCACCTCCTCTGTAGGTGCGAGATCGTCATCCGCTCCGCCTCAGTCGATTTCGCCCTGGAGAGCGTGCGCCCGCCCGGTTGATTGGTACCGTTGTCTTTGCCCTGACCGCGAAGCACACTACGCAAGTTGAGTATCGCCTGATGCGCAGAGATTGGCGCAAGGCTTAAAGCCGCACTGGATAAAGCAAACGTAAAGAGTTACGCCCTCCCGTGATAACCCTTCACTGCTTTTGGGTCGTTAAGAGTAGGCCCCGTTTGCCCTGTGGCACCGGGATTCCTATGGACACTTCGGTTAATTGGATGGTGTTTGCAATCGCGGTTAAATGCGTTCGCCGCCGTAATTATTGCTTGTATTTCGTCATGACAAGGGATACATTCCGCCGCGTCATGATGCAAACGCCTCAACCTTAATTCTTTCTGAAGGAGAGCGACTATGACCCCTGACTCAATCAACAATACTCACGCCACCTCAGTCTATTAGTCCGAGAGTGATGCCGAACGAGAAACCCATGTTCGGTTGGTACGACCCCCGGCAGCTGATTGATACGGGTGTACAAGTAGTCGTGTCCGATCTGATCGGGACACGTTTCGACGCGCGCAGAGAGAGGCCTCGTAATCTCGCGCGAGCGCCAATATTGATTGAAGGACCAATCGTGATAACCCCATAGGAGAGAAAACCATGTCCAACGGGAAACCTTTTGATCAGACCGTCGTCGTTATTGGCACCGGCTTCGGAGCTTGCATGACCGCGCTTCCGCTCGCGCGGAAATTCAAAGCCCGGAACAAAGGTGAAACCATTCTCATGTTAGAGCGCGGGACCTGGTGGACCACACCGGTCGGAACTGTGCAGGACAAGGAAGTAAAAGCCTACGACTTTCTCAAGGCGAAAAATCAACCGGTGCAGTTCTGGCCATCCCAAAACCATTTTCGCGGATTGATCGACGTCATCACCCGGTGTTTTCGCCGGCCGAAAAACGAAGACGGCCTGTACGACTTTACCCAACTCGGCAAGCGAGGTCTGTTTGGAATATTTGGCCGGGTTAATGACGGAGTAACGATCGTGCGCGCGAACGGCGTGGGTGGCGGTTCACTCGTCTATTCCAACATCACAATTCGACCTCCCGATCTGGTGTTGGACGATCCGCGTTGGCCGGTCGAGTGGCAGGGCAAGCGCGATCACTATTACGAACTGGCGCGCCATGCAATCGGTTACAGCGTGATGTCAGCGCTGCAGGCGCGCGACGATGCCAACCTTCCCTATGTCGATAAGAATGGCACCAAGGTAATGCCGGCGGGTTGGGTGAATTCCGGACTGAGTAATATCGTGATGCGTTCGGCGCGACTGACTCCGCATTGGGACATTGTCGATCAGGGCAGCTTCAACAGCCGCGGCTTAAAGCAGATTCATCTCAAGTCGGGCGTTCCGCCGGATCAGCAGTTGAAGCAAACTCCCAGCAACAATTTTTGGATTGATCGCGCGCGGGTCTTTCAAACGGCCATGAGCCAGCTCACCAATGATTTTGGCGCAGTTGATCTGGCCATCAATGATCATACGCCGGAAGGCACGCCTCTCGGCCCGACGCAGCCGCCGCCGAATTACAATCCGGAGAACACGAGTGATCCACCGAAGAATTATTGTGAGCGGCAGGGGCGCTGCAACGTCGGCTGTCTGCCGGGCGCGCGGCACACGCTCAACAAGCAATTGATGGGAGCGATTCTCGGTAAACCCGACGGCACGCCGCCGGCGTTTGGTGGTATTTTGTCGCTCGAGCCGCTGGCTGAAGTCGATACCGTCCGCGCGCTTGACGGCGGCGGCTACGAGGTTCGCTATCTCCAGCGAGATCCTATTGATCCTTCACGAACCAGCTTGAAAGTGGTTACCGCGGAAAAGGTGATCGTATCGGCGGGATGCCTCGGCACGAGTGAGATCATGTTGCGATCAAAGGCGCGCGGCACGCTCCCTAACCTGAGCGACAAAACCGGGTTTGGATTCTCGACCAATGGAGACTACGTGGGCTTCATTGACGAGACCGCGGAGCGCACCAGCTTTCTGCGGGGGCCGGTCACGACCTCGTTCGGTCACTTTAATACGACCGATCCAAAAACCTCAGCCGATCCGGCTCAGGTAGATCCAGCTAAGTTCCACACGCTGGAAGATCAGGGACTGCCGCCCGCCTTCGCCACGTTAGTTGGTGTCGGCGAGCCATTCATAAGATCTCTCGCGGCGGGCCGGCGGGGCGCCTTCTGGGTGATTCTCGCGTCGATTCGCTTTGGCTTACGTCGATTTGGACACTATTGGACCGCCTTTTGGAATAACTTCCGCCAGCGTCAGGACATCTTTGAATCCGAGGATGAACTGACCAATAAGATAATGTGCGTCGTGGCCATGGGTCGCGAAGCATCAGTCGGACAATTCCGCCTGGGCGGCCCTGGCGAAACACCTCTGCGCATCAGTCGCACCGATGGAAAGAAGTTTCATGAAGATCCGATCTACGACGAGATTCGCAATTCGATGTCGCGCCTGGCGAAAATTGTCTCGCCCCCGGGCAAACCGCAGGAGTTTCAAAATCCCTTCTTCAATCCGGTGACTAAGGATTTGAAGGCCGAGTCAATTGCGCTCAGCCATCCGCTTGGCGGCTGCATCATGGCGGCGGACGTGACCGGCGGCGTGGTCGATGAATTCGGTCACGTGTTCGACAAAACCAGGACGGGGACGCGGCCGTTCTATGAAGGGTTGTTCATTGCGGACGCTTCGATTATTCCGACAGCTCTGGGCGTGAATCCTTCATTAACCATTTCGGCTTTGTCATTGCGAATAGCAGATCAGATCATCGCTGAACTCACTTAGGTATTATGAAATTCTGATCGTGGATCCGCGACCGGCAGGTGATTGGGTCTGTAGGACTCAAGGTGTGCTTCGCTCGGCGAGGACCCGAGCATAGACTTCGGTATCGACGTTCCCGCCGGTGAGGATCGCCGCGACCTTTTTCCCGTTTACGGCTTCACGCTCCTGAAGCACCGCCGCCAGCGATGCCGCGCCCGCACCTTCGGCCACGTTGTGAGTACACCGAAAGTAAGTGCGCATTGCTGCTTCAATAGCTTCATCGTCTACTTCGACGATCCGTTCGATCTGATCGCGGACAAGCTCGAACGCCCCGGGGTGCGGATAAGCGATGGCGACTCCGTCTCCGATTCGAGTCTGCGGCGGAATCTCAACGATCTTTCCCTGCTCGATCGAGCGCGCATATGAAGGCGCCTGAGCTGATACTACTCCGATAATTTTCGTCTTCAGCCCCAGCGCATTGCGCGCGGCCGACAACCCACATGCTCCGGAACCCCAGCCGATAGCGATGTAGACAGCATCCAAATCCGGCACCGCTGAAAACAATTCGAGCCCATAGGTACCCACGCCGGCAACCAGCAACGGATCAAATGCAGAAACTCGAAACAGATTACGCTCGGCGGATAATTCCTCTGCATGATGATCGGCATCATGGAAAGTTTCGCCGTGCTCAATCACCTCGGCGCCGAGCGAGCGCATAGCCTCATTCTTTTCGCGGCTGTTGCCGTGAGGAACCACGATCACCGCTTTCAATCCAAGCTGGCCCGCAGCGAAAGCAATCGACTGCCCGTGATTTCCGCGCGTGGCTGTGATGACTCCGGTGACCTCGGAATGTTCGCGGCGTAACCAGTCCAGGTAGACGAGTCCGCCGCGCATCTTAAACGACCCGGTCGGAGTATGGTTCTCGTGCTTAATCCATAACTCGCAGCCTGCTTCAAGGCCCAGACTCGGCCAGCGAAACTGGGGCGTTGCCGGCATATAACGGCTAATCAATTCCTGAGCTGCTCGCAGTTCTGAAAGATTCGGAAGTTTCGACTCGGTCATGGCGATGAGAACTATACTACGCTTTGTCGGCCAACCAGCCGTTTTGACGTGAGTTTCCCATCACGCAAATTCGACTTTTGTACTAATCGTTTGTGATATAAGTCGCTTCCCGTAGCACCAAAACCTGGACGGGCGTTCAAGCGCGACGTGAAAAATAACAGACGGAAAATCAGCTTCGCCGTTTTCCTGGTGTCGGTGTGTCTTCCCTGTCTCTTCAAACCGGGAACCCAAACGACGTCGGGCCAATCGCCTGCTCCTTATCAGAATCCTTCCCTTCCCATCGAAAAGCGCGTTGACGATCTGGTCTCGCGTATGACTTTGGAAGAAAAGGTGTCGCAAATGATCGATGCGGCGCCGGCGATTGAGCGTTTGCATGTTCCCGCGTACGGATGGTGGAACGAGGCCCTGCATGGAGTCGCGCGGGCCGGCTACGCGACGGTATTTCCGCAGGCGATTGGTCTGGCGGCGACGTGGGACACCAATCTCATGCATAGCGTCGCTGATGTGATCTCGACTGAGGCGCGCGCCAAGCATCATGAATTCATTCGCCAGAATCAACGCCAGCGTTATGGAGGACTCACGTTCTGGAGTCCGAACATCAACATCTTTCGCGACCCGCGTTGGGGCCGCGGACAAGAAACGTATGGCGAAGATCCTTATCTCACCGGCCGTTTGGGCGTGGAATTCGTCAAAGGTCTTCAGGGCGACGATCCGAAATATTTGAAGGTAGTAGCTACGCCGAAGCACTACGCGGTGCACAGCGGACCGGAGCCGCAGCGTCACACGTTCGACGCGCAGGCCAGCGAAAGAGACTTGCGCGAAACTTATCTGCCCGCGTTCCGGGCCACGATCGTTGAAGGCAAGGCTTATTCGGTGATGTGCGCTTACAACCGCATGAACACCGAACCTTGTTGCATCAACAAGCAGTTGATGACCGATATTTTGCGCGGCGAATGGAAATTTGGTGGCTATGTGGTTTCAGACTGCGGCGCGATCGACGACATCTACCTGCGGCATAAGTATCTAAAGACGGAAGCGGAAGCGTCGGCGCTCGCCGTAAAAGCCGGGACTGATCTTACTTGCGGCACTGAATACAAAACTTTGGTGAAGGCCGTGAAAGACGGCTTGATCAGCGAAGCAGAGATCGATGTCTCGGTAAAGCGTCTCATGACTGCGCGGTTCCGTCTCGGCATGTTCGATCCGCCCGAGATGGTCCGTTACGCTCAGATTCCGTTTTCTGAAAATGATTCGCCCGCGCATCGTGAACTCGCTTTGCAGGCTGCGCGTGAATCGATGGTGCTACTGAAGAACGACCGGCAGACGTTACCGCTCAAGAAGGACGTTAAGACACTCGCCGTCATTGGTCCGAACGCCGATGCGCTCGAAGTGCTGCTCGGAAACTACAACGGCACTCCTTCGAAATACGTTACACCGCTGACGGGAATCAAAAACAAAGTCTCATCAGCGACGACCGTGCTCTATGCGCCCGGGACTTACAAGATCGGAACTTCAAACATGGCGGTTCCGGCGTCGGCGCTTTCATCTGCCGGCTGGGTGCCCGGCCCGGGCTTGAGAGCCGAGTACTTCAACAATCGCGAACTACAGGGTAAACCGGTTGTGGTTCGCTACGACCCGCAGGTGAATTTCGATTTTGGCACGCTAAGTCCGGCGGCCGGAATCGCGCCGAAGGATTTTTCAGTGCGATGGACCGGCAAACTCACGCCGGCAGTATCCGGGAATTATTCACTTGGCTTTTCCGGCAATGGTTGGATTCGCATCTATCTCGACCATCAGTTACTGATCGAAGAACTCAGGAACCGCCGCACCAAGACCGTTACCAGGCAAGTCGATCTGCAAGCCGGCCGCGATTACGATCTTCGCTTTGAGTATCAGGACATCGGCAATGAATTCGGCGCCGCGCGCCTCATCTGGTCATTGCCCGGTGGCGATAAGGCTTTGCGCGACGAAGCGATCAGCAAAGCGAAGCAGGCTGATGCCGTGATCATGTTCCTCGGGATATCGCCGTTGGTTGAAGGCGAAGAGATGGAAGTTCCCTTCGAGGGTTTCCTCGGCGGCGACCGCACTGACATCGCTCTGCCTAAAGTGCAGGAGCAATTGCTCGAGGAAATCACCGCGTTCGGCAAACCTGTGGTGGTGGTTTTGCTCAACGGCAGCGCGCTGGCCGTGAATTGGGCCAACGATCATGTGCCCGCCATTCTCGACGCATGGTATCCGGGCGAGGAAGGCGGCAGCGCGGTCGCAGAGGTTTTGTTCGGCGATTACAATCCGGGCGGCCGGCTGCCGGTGACCTTCTACCAGTCCGTCGATCAGTTGCCGCCGTTCACTAACTACAGCATGCAGGGCCGGACTTATCGTTACTTCAAAGGCGCGCCGCTCTACCCGTTCGGCTTCGGGCTGTCCTACACAAACTTCAATTATGACCACCTAAAGTTGAGCGCGCGACGCGTGCGCGCAGGTAAGGATCTCAAGATCGCGGCAGACGTGACTAATACAGGCGATCGCGCGGGTGATGAGGTGGTCCAGTTATACGTGAGTCATCTCAACGCATCAGTGCCGGTGCCGATCCGATCGCTCGCCGGCGTGCAGCGGATTTTTCTTAAGCCAGGGGAACGACGGACCGTAACCTTTACGCTCTCGGCAGATCAGATGTCGGTAATTGACGACCACGGCAAGCGCATCATTGAGCCGGGAGAATTCCTCATCAGCGTAGGAGGCAAGCAACCAGGCTTTTCGGGTTATGCCGATGCAAGGACCACGGGCGCTGTCACCACCCGCTTTTCTGTTACCGGAAAAGTTATCGCCAGATAGGACCGCACGCATCCTTACGTGCGACTCGCGGGCATCCTGCCCACCGGAAAACACCGGCAGGATGCCGGTGGTCCGCAGGCAAGGATGCCTGCGCTCCGTGCCTGCGCTCCGTGCCTGCGCTCCGCAGTTACCTGGCCCACATTCGTTTCAGGCGATCTTCAAGAAAGTGGAAAGGGACATAATCCGCCGCGCGGCCTGAGCGGCGCAGCTCCTCGACCATGCGCAGCGCGCCCTCGGCGTTGAAGCTGTGGACCAAGATCGTGGCTGCGCGTTGCAGTTCCGGCCGCGACGCGAGAAAGGCGGCGATCGCATAGCCCGTACGCTCGTCATCAGTCGTCTCAGAGTGGTAATGCTCCGGGATTAGATCGTGATCGAGAAAAATCGAATCGTAGACGTTCGCTTCAAGTAACCGCTTCGCTTCGTCGATGTCGCAGGAAATGTGAAGCGTGTCTCCTTTGAAACGTTTTTCGAACCAGGCGCAACGCCGCTCGTCGTCTTCCAGCACGAAGATGCGAATCGGAGCGCGGCCAGAATCTGGAGGTGCGAAACCTAGTTTTTCTTTCAGTCTTTCAAATAAGCTCATGCAGGCGACAAAAGTATATTCTGAATCAACGTTCGTATTTCAAAAGTAATCCGCTAGTGCCGACGGCCCAACCATTTTTCTTATCGATATACAGGGCGTAAAGATTCTGCTTGGTACCGCTTTGTTGTTCAATCCAGGTTTGTCCACCATCGCCTGAGCGCAGGATGACGCCGCCGCGCCCGACGCTCCACCCTTCTTCGTCGCTAACGAATTGGACGCTCAACAAAGTGGCGCGCGCCGGCGAATCGACTTTGGTCCAGGTGGCGCCGCCGTTTTGAGTGCGCAGGATCGTGCCCCGCTCGCCGACAGCCCAACCAATTTTTGCGTTGCGAAAATCGATATGGAACAAAGTCGCGGTGGTTCCCGACTCCTGTTTGGTCCAGGTCTCGCCTTCGTCTTCGGTATGCAGAATCTCGCCTCCGGCTCCGACAATCCACGCGCGCCGGTCGTCAACCACGTCGATGTGAATCAGCTCTCGTCGTGCCGGCGCGCGTAAAACCTGCCACGTCGCGCCGCTGTCGCGAGTCACCGCGAGGATACTGTCGGTAACCGAATCACCGCGGCTGACCGAGCCCACGACCCATCCGCGCTTCTTGCCATTGAATCGCAGACTGTAGAGTTCCGGGACCGCGCCGCTGAATTCACTCGGCAGAAACTTGCGGCTCTCGCTCCAGGAGTGACCACTGTCCGAGGTCTCAAAGATGCTCCCACCGGTCAACGCAAACCCGTGTTCTTTATTCGTAAAGTAGACATCGTTGATGGCGTGGTCCGTTCCCAACCGTCGCTCAACCCAGGTCGCGCCACCGTCATCTGTATAGGCCAGAAAGCCGCCGTCGCCGCCAACCCAACCGCGCTTGGAATCGATGAAATAAACAGCATTCAAATCTTTCCCACCGGAAGTCACCCGCGAGGTGATCCAGCCATTTTGGGAATGACAAATAACTGCTCCGAAGGTCGCGGCAAGTGCGAGCGCAAACACGATTTTGAAGCTGAATCTGTGGATCATTGGTTCGAATGAGTTTTGCATATCAAAGCTCAATTAACAAAACCGCATGTTGGGTGATTCACAACTCTCGCAGGCGCGGGTTGCTGAAAGCGACCGTCGTCACGAACAGCGCGATGATGAGGCCGCCGACCGCCAGCGTGTGTTGCACCCCGAAGCGGTGCGACGCGGCGCCCGCGATCAAGTTGCCAATCGGCATGGCGCCAATGAATGAGAGCACGAACATACTACTGACCCGGCCCCGCATCTCGTCGATGACCAGCGTTTGCAGCAGCGTATTGGTGACCGCCACCGAACAGACGATGCCGAAGCCCAGGGCAAACAAAAAGAACAGAGACAATTTTATGTTGGTCGATAACGAGAAGCCGGCCAGGCAAATCGCAAAGGCCAAAACACCACACAGCACGAACCAACCTTTGTGTTTGAAGTCTCCGAGATAGGCGAGAAAGAGCGCCCCAAACAACGCGCCCGCGCCTGCCATTCCCTGCAGCAGCGCCAGTCCTGTTTCACCGACATGCAGAATGTCGCGGGCAAATACCGGAGTCATGTAAATGTACGGCGCGCCGAATAAACTCGCGACCGCCGAAATTATCAACAACGTCGAGACTCGCGGCCGGCCGGCCACGTAGCGAAAGCCGGCGACAAGATCACCCAGAAAGACGCCTTTCTGCCTGACTGAACGTGCGGGCGCGCCACTACTTGCCGGTTGCCGATCGAATTTCACGAGCAACATCGCGATCACTACGAACACAAATGAGATTCCGTTCGCGATGAAGCAGCCAGCCAGGCCGAAGAATTTGAATCCCAGGCCCGCAAAAACCGGACCGATTGCGCGCGCCAACTGAAACTGGGTCGAGTTCAAAGCAATCGCATTCGCGAGATCTCTGTGTCCGACCAGATCAAACACCAGTGCCATGTAAGACGGACTCGCGAGCGACATGCAACAGCCGGTAACGAATGACAGACAAAGAATCATCCAGACCTGGACGACGTGTGTCATCACCAGCACGCCCAGCGTCAGCGCTGAGAGTCCGGCGACGGCCTGCGTGTAAATCAAAAGTTTTCGCCGATCGATCAAATCGGCAAAGACTCCGCCGGCCAGCGTGAGAAATAGTCCCGGCGCCGTCGCCATAAAGCCGTCCACGCCGAGCCAAAAAGGAGAATCTGAAAGTTGCAGTACCAGCCAGCCCTGCGCGACTGCCTGCATCCAGGTGCCGGTGTTGGAAAGGAATGCGCCGGTCCAAAACAGACGGAAGTTGCGATTCCGCAGCGCGCGAAACATCTCGCTCAAGCCGCGTTCACGCCTTGACTCCATCGGTTGTCGGGCAGACATGAACAATTTAATAACATCCGCACCGCGATTGCGCCAACCTTGGGAAACTTTTCCCTGCGCCGACACGTAAATGCCACATCGTTACGAGACATCCCGGCTTAATCGAAGTTTTTTTCGGAAGATGAGGTCATGACTATGAACGTTTCGCTATTCGGTCGCGCGGCTAAGTTGTTAGTCGTCGTGACCGCCATGGGATTGGCGGCCAGTATTCAGGCGCAAACGCCGACACCGACGCCACAGGCAGCGCCGGCCCAATCGCCGGCTGCGGCTGCCGGAATTCCACCGGCGAACCCTGCGGACGTCGCCACAATGGACGCAATTATCGCTGCCGTTTACGACGTGATTTCCGGCCCCGCCAAGGCAACCCGAAACTGGGAACGATTTCGGTCGCTGTTCGTGCCGGGCGCCCGCCTGATTCCGACCGGCCGGCGCCAAACCGGAGAAGCTTTGTCGCGAGTTCTGACTCCCGAAGAATACATCCAACGTTCCGGTCCCTTCCTTGAGCAGAACGGATTTTTTGAACGCGAGATTTCAAGGCGCGTCGAAAAATTCGGCAACATCGCGCACGTCTTCAGCACGTACGAATCCAAACACGCGCGGGATGAAGAAAAGCCATTCGCCCGCGGCATCAACAGCTTTCAATTGATGAATGATGGCAAGCGTTGGTGGATCGTGACAATCTTCTGGCAGGCTGAGGACGACAAGAATCCTTTACCGGCGGAATATTTGCGGTCGCGGAATTAGAATTCTCGCTATAATGTCCACTGAATCCTCTACCTATGGACATCCCACGGTTTGACAATGACAATGTAAACCATCGACTCACTTCCACTAACATTGGGGACGCATTCCAGACGTTTGTTCATGAGGTGCTGTTGCCCGAGCACCCACGATTGCACCGCTTTCCCGGAGGGGGGAAAGACGGAGGGATAGATCTGATCGATTCTTCCCGTACGTGCCTTGTAGCCGAGTGCAAGGTTGTCGGTGAGGACGGCTATGAAGAGGCAGAAAAGCGTTGGAAGACGGTAAGAAACAACCTGCGCAAACATCTCCGCGATCCCGACGGCCCGACTAGCGGCCAATCGCAGTACGGGCCATGGTATTCGACGAACACGCCGATCACCGAATATCTCTTCTGCGTCAGCTCATCGTTTTCACACGAACAGCAGCGCCGCGACCTTGAGCAATCAATCGCGCAATTCTTCCGAGAACTTGCTGGACAGCATTCGCACCTCTCTCATCTCATCGACTTGACGGTCTCAATTCTGGATTGGAACACTTTCAGCACTCGACTTCGGCAGCGACCGCACCTGGTCTTTCGTTGGTTTCCGTCGTGCCGTCCGAATGGATTGGTACCGCTTGATGAAGCCGTGGATGTCGGCACCTTTCGTGCTTACCTGACGGACGCCAAGTTGCCTTACTACAGCCTCGCGGAACATCTAGAAATAGCGCCCGCGTCAGAAAGCATCGGCATCTTGAATGAAGAAAGTCTTCTGGCTCGTTTCGAAAACCCGGAAACTACCGGGCTGGTTATCAGTGGCAAAGGAGGCGTTGGCAAGAGTCGACTAACACTTGAGCTGGGTTGGCTGGCTTTGCGACAAGGATGGACCGTGATGCGCGTGCAAAGCCGTTTGCGGGAAAACGCCCTGGAAGATTTTGCTGAGAGACTGACACCGGAAATGCCGGCGTTGCTGCTGGTGGATTACATAGAAACACAAACTGATTTCGGTGAATTTGTTGAGAATTTGAACCTGCTGAACGACAGCGGCGTTGCGCGATTGCGCTACGTCGCATCATGCCGCACCGGCTACTATCACCAGGCCATTGCTGCTTCCAGCCGACATCTGCCGGTTGACCTCACGCCGCCGCCAGGCGCTGTGGCGCTTGACTGGTATTCCACCTATCGCCGTCACACGATAGAACAGATTCTAACAAAGGCCGGTCTGCCGTTAGGTCAGCAACACCTTGCTGTGTGTCATGACCTTCCCATTCTGGCGGTATTCCTCGCCTACCTTCACACCTCGGGTCGCAACGAAGATTTGGCGGAACTGCTAACCGAGGTCGAGTTCGGCCGCTGGGTCGCAAGGCGCGTCCAGTTGTCCTTTCCGTCGCAGGACGTGTCTCGCAAGCTGGCACTCCTGGTACCACTCTTTCCGATCACTACTTCTGCGGCAGAGCGACTTGGCCAGGACCTTTATCGTTCCGTATTCGATCGTCTCGCAACCGACGGCTGGATCGAACGGGTGCCGGCGAATGCAGCCGAATCGTCTGACACATGGGTCACGGCGCACGATGTGCTCGCCGATCAGATCTTATTGTCTTATCTTCGCGGAATCCCAAATACAGTTGATGCCTTCGCCGCAGAATTGTTCTCGCTGGCCGCGGATGTGGGCGCTCTCTCTTCCGCGATCGTCTCACTTCAAAGGATCGCCGATACGCCGCCTCTAAACGCCGTCAAGTGGGAGAAGGTGATCGCAAACGCAATCTCAGCGAATGAGTCCTTCTGGAGAAACGTGCGTGACGTCTTAATCAGGACAAGCTTGCTTACTGTGCCGGCTCAGATCGCCCTGCTTCACAGTCACGAGACACTCTGGGCAGATGCCGAGCAGGACGTCATCTTTCAAAACAGTCTCGGTTGGCTTGTCCGCTGGGTCGCGAAGTCCGGGGGAGAAATTCCGGAGAGAGAGAAAGAGACACTCATTTCCTGGATTTCGAAAGCGGTTCCTTTCGCGGACAAGAATAACTTCGTAATCACCTGGGGGCTGCGGCTGGCGCCTGAGCTGGTGCAGGAAGCCGCCTTACGCTGGATTCTAACTCGGCCGGCCCTTTTCCAAACTCATTACCTGATGGTTGCCTGGCTGGAACTCGGCCTTCCCACAGAGGCTATTGCTGACGCCATAGGAGTCTGGTGCCGCATCTTTCGAAGGACCTTTCATTTTAGCTTCGTGGCCAACGCGTGGCTGAACGCCGGAGGTGACAAGGAGCTGGTTCGGGAGGCGATCAAAGACTGGCTGGTCCATCACAAGACTGATGCGGAGGCGCAGTTTGTTTACAACTCGTGGCTTGACGCCGAAGGCGACACGGCCCTGGTGCAGGACGCGATCAAAGACTGGCTGGTCGATCACAAGACCGATGCGGAGGCAAGCCATGTTTACAAAGCGTGGCTCG
>Ga0207511_100041_pt1 | contig 33433 bp, 29 predicted proteins | sample NitcycUWRSCHO22C_FD_188265 | JGI IMG/M metagenome (GOLD analysis project Ga0207511, IMG submission 188265) | Soil microbial communities from Arlington Agricultural Research Station in Wisconsin, USA - Nitrogen cycling UWRJ-SCHO22-C (SPAdes) | ecosystem: Environmental > Terrestrial > Soil >... | reverse complement strand
AGACGCGTTTTCGCGGAGGCGAGATGTGTTTTCGCGGAGGCGAGACGGTTTTTCGTGGTGCCGGGACGGGTTATCGTGGTGCTGGCGATAACATGCTTGACTCAGTGAGCGCTTAACTTGAACGCTGAAGGCGTTCGCGAATTACAGCCCAGGGCAACGCCCTGGGAAATTCGACGAAACAATCCCCGAACTCTGAAAGAGTTCGCAATCCACTGCCGTGAATTGCGGGGAATCAATCACTAGCTCAAAAACCCTTTCAGGGTTTGGAGGAAACCGGTCACCGTTTCCCAGGGTAGCGCGCTTGGCGCGCGCAACCCTGGGCTGGAATTTGTGAACGCCTTCGGCGTTCGTTATTCGAGTAAAGCTGTCTGAGTCAAGAGTTGACTCACTGAAGGTGCCGCCCGAAAGGCTGCAAGAAAAGTAGCCGGTGGTCAGAGCGTAGCGAAAACCACCGGAAAAGCGTTGAGATAAGGGCAGTGACATACTTGGCGAATCAAGTAATCACATTCCCAGGATAGGACCAGACAGCCCGTAGGGCTGTGAGATTGTAGCCGGGGGTTGAGCGTAGCGATACCCCCGGATCAGACGGCAATTGCATTTTGACCCTGAAAGGGTCAAAGAGGTTGGGTGGCACGCCTTCGGGTGCAAATCCGTGATTGATCGCTCCGGGGGTCTGCGCTACGCTTCGACCCCCCGGCTATTTTCTATCAACCCTTCGGGTTGATAACTCCGTTGATTCGTCAAATATGTTATTGCCGAAATAAGACCAGCACCCTAAGGGGTGCAAGATTCTTGTAGGGATGTCTCGCCACCTTTTCAGGGTGTACCGGTGCTCTCCGACCACCGGCTACTCTCTCGCCACCCTTCGGGTTGCATTGCGGCAGAGCCGCAACCTCACAACCTGCAAATCAGCAACTCGCGTTCATAGATCATCTCGGGCGGCAGACGGTCGTGCAGATCGAGAAACAACTCTTCATGGCCCAGCACTTCCTGACGCCACGCTGAGAGATCGACATCCTGGAGTTCATCGAACTTCTCTTTCGGGAAATCCATTCCTTCCCAATCAATGTCGTCGTAGTGCGGCGTCCAGCCAATCGGCGTTTCTTTGCCGAGGGTGCGGCCGTGCGCGCGATCGACGACCCATTTCAACACGCGCATGTTTTCGCTGAAGCCCGGCCACATGAACTTCCCGTCTTTATCTTTGCGGAACCAGTTGACGTGAAAAATCTTCGGCGTCTCGTCGAGCGAGCGCTGCATGCGAATCCAGTGACGGAAATAATCGCCCATGTGATAGCCGCAGAAAGGCAGCATGGCCATCGGGTCGCGGCGGACTTTGCCGATCGCGCCGAACGCGGCCGCAGTCATTTCCGATCCCATCGTCGCGCCGATGTAAACGCCTGAGGTCCAATTAAATGATTGATAGACCAGCGGCATCGTCGTCGCGCGGCGACCACCGAAAATGATCGCGCTGATCGGCACCCCATTCGGGTTCTCCCAATCCGGATCGATGGTTGGACATTGCGCCGCCGGCGCGGTGAAACGCGCGTTCGGATGCGAAGCCTTGGCGCCAGTCTCTTTCGCGATCTCCGGCGTCCACTTGTTGCCTTGCCAATCGAGACATTCGGCGGGCGGCTCATCGGTCATGCCTTCCCACCAGACACCGCCTTCCGGCGTCAACGCCACGTTCGTGAAAATCGAGTTCTTCGCCAGCGTCGCCATCGCATTCGGGTTGGTCTTGTCGGAAGTCCCCGGCGCCACGCCAAAGAATCCCGCTTCGGGATTAATCGCATGCAGACGGCCATTCGCATCCGGCTTGATCCAGGCGATGTCATCACCCACGGTGTAGACCTTCCAGCCTTCGAAACCTTTCGGCGGAATGAGCATCGCAAAATTCGTCTTGCCACAGGCGCTCGGGAAGGCGGCCGTTACGTAAGTCTTCTCGCCTTGCGGGTTCTCGACACCGACGATCAGCATGTGCTCGGCCATCCAGCCTTCGTCGCGCGCGATGTTCGAAGCGATGCGCAGCGCGAAACATTTCTTGCCGAGCAGAGCATTGCCGCCGTAGCCGGATCCGTACGACCAAATCTCACGAATCTCAGGGAAGTGACAGATATACTTTTCGTTGTTGCATGGCCACGGCACGTCCTGCTCGCCGTCGGCGAGCGGCGCGCCTACTGAATGCATGCAAGGCACGACGCGCTTGTAATCCTTATCGATCTCGCCATAAACCGGCATCCCGATGCGCGCCATGATGCGCATGTTCACAACTACGTACGGCGAGTCGGTCAGCTGCACGCCAATTTGTGACATCGGCGATCCGACCGGGCCCATGCTGAATGGCAGCACATACATGGTTCGCCCACGCATTGAGCCGTCGAACAGATCCTTCAGTTTGCGGCGCATCGCAAACGGCTCTTCCCAATTATTCGTGGGACCAGCCGCGTCTTTCGACAGCGAACAGATGAAGGTGCGATCTTCAACGCGCGCCACATCTGACGGATGCGAGCGCGCGTAGTAACAACCCGGCCAGAGCTCTTCGTTAAGTTTTATAAAAGTGCCGCTCTCGACCATCTGGGCCTTGAGCATCTCGTCTTCTTCGCTTGAGCCATCGACCCAATGAATGGCTGCCGGCTTGGTCAAGGCCGCCATTTTATCGACCCAATTGAGCAGATGGACATTCGTGCTCAAAGGCTGCGCAGGGTCGCGTTCGATTGTCTTTTGTACAGGCGAACTCATTATTTGCTCCGATCTAATGAGATGAATTGCAGTGAAATAATTAAATCTAAGTGTTACATCAGACAGTGGAGAGACGCAAGCGGCTAATGTGCATTTGAGTCGACCAAGATCAGAAACTATTTTACATTTGTTATTTGACATTTTTCATTGGCTAATTTGAACATCCGCATTCGGCGTCGGGTTCTTTTGCGAAATGAACAAATGACAAATAAGTCTTTATCACAACGTTGCCCTCCCTCACGGTCGGGCTTCTGATGCGACTTGGATTATGCTAGCCCGAACGCATGAACACGCCACCGCCACGACAGGATTTCACCGCTAAGGAATGGCGGCTGATTCAGAAGCTGACGACACCGGCAGAGGTGCAAGCGTGGCTGACCGCGATGCCTTACAACTGGGAACGCGACGGCGGCACCATGCGCTCGTTCCGCGAAGTTGTCAGACGAAACGAAGCACATTGTTTGGAGGCCTGCGTCTCGGCCGCGGTGATACTCGAGCAGCATGGTTATCCGCCCTGGCTTTTGGATATCGAATCGCGCGACCTGCTCGATCACGTTATCTTCGTGTTTCAGAAGAACGGTTTGTGGGGATCGATTGCGCGTTCACGCGACATCGGTTTGCACGGACGCAAGCCAGTATTTCGCAATCTGCGGCAACTGGTTTGGAGCTACTTCGATCCTTACATCGATATGACGGGGCGAATCAAAGGTTACGCACTGACCAGCCTCTATGGACTTGGCAAATATGATTGGCGTTTCAACCCGCGAAACATGCACAGGATCGAAGACCACCTGCGCGTGATTCCACACCACCAGCTGAAATCATCCGACCGGCGTTATGAGTACTGGCATGAACGATATAAGAAATATAAGAAACGTTTCCCTAATCGTTCGCCTTCTTATTATCCAAATCGTCGTCAGTGGATGCTGTGAACGAGTGTCAGAAGCCCGACCGTGAGGGAGGGCTCACAGAACCAATCAGCCGCGGCGGAACTTCGTTTTTGCTCTGCCCTCCCTTACGGTCGGGCTTCTGACACGATCTCATGGTGAACGAGTGTTATAATTCGCGGAGATAAACATCATGGGCGATCAAGTTCTCGGCGCGCATTTCCTCGAAGATGCGCTCAAGTTATTTCGCGATTACAAAAAATTAGCTGAAGGCGCGTTTGCGCAGGTCGATGACCACGACCTGTTTCGCGCGATTGACGACGAATCGAACACGATTGCCGTCAACATGAAGCACATGGCCGGCAACATGCTCTCGCGCTGGACAGATTTCCTGACATCCGACGGTGAGAAAGCAAACCGCGAGCGTGATATGGAATTTGTCATGCTGCCCGAGACCACCAGGGCCGACATGGTTGCGTACTGGGAGCGCGGCTGGCGGTGTCTCTTTGCCGCGGTCGAGCCGCTAACCGCCGACGACCTGATGCGAATTGTAAAGATTCGCGGCCAGGACCATACCGTCGTCCAGGCCATCAATCGTCAGATCGCGCATTACGCTTATCACGTGGGTCAGATCGTCTATCTCGCCAAACACTTCAAGTCGAGCAACTGGCAAACGCTGAGTGTGCCGAAGAATCGATCGGCGGAATTTAATAAGTACCTGGAAGAGAAAGTTAAGTCCGGCACATCTGCCGATGCCGGACGATTTGATGCCGTGAGCGAGTTTGCTGCGAAGCATCGATGAGAGGTCGGTACCACCCCCGTGAGGGGATGGATCAAGTCGCGCCGGCCTGCAGATATTCATGATCCATCCGCTCACGCGGATGGTACTGACCCGTCAGTCATCCGATCACCATGGTCACAGTTCTCCATCACGTCAACGTCACAGTGCCGGGTGAGTTGGAAGCGGCGACGAAACACTTCTACGGCTCCGTACTCGGACTTAAGCAGGTGCCCAAGCCGGCCGCCGCGCGGCAGACGGGTGCGTGGTATCAAATCGGCGACAATCAATTGCATCTGTCGGTCGACGATGAAGCACAGGGGCCGCTAAGTTCGCGTCATGTGTGCTTCAAGGTTTCGGACCTGGCAGAAACTGAGCAAAGATTCCGCGACGCGGGCTTTGAGATTATTCCCGATCCGCGGCCCATGCCCGGCGCCGAACGTTTCTATGTCCGCGACCCGGGGGGCAATCAATTGGAGATCGTCCAGCAGAGATGAGCATTCGTCTGATCAATCCGGAATCGCTCGGCGCGCCGCGTGGTTATTCGAATGGCGCTTTAAGCAACCCGGGGGCTCGCCTCCTGTTCATTGCCGGCCAGGTCGCCTGGGACGCGCAGCAGCAGATCGTCAGCGACGATCTGGTCGAACAATTCGATCGCGCGCTGGCGAATGTGATTACCGTCGTGGCCGAGGCCGGAGGTCAGCCGCGAATGATCGCCCGTCTGATCATTTACGTCACCGACAAGAACGAATACCGCGATCGGATGAAGGAAATCGGCGAGCGCTATCGCGCGCGCATGGGCAAACACTTTCCGGCGATGGTCCTGGTCGAGGTCAAGGGCCTGCTGGAAGATCGAGCCCGGATTGAAATTGAAGGTACGGCGGTTTTATGAAAGCCATGAAGCGAAACGCGACACGCGATCGAAGTGACTTGTGGCTCGGCATCATCGGCGTTGCGCTTATTATTTTCATCCCGCTCACCGGCGGGTGCGTTTTTCGAAACCAACCTCTGAGCTGGCATCTGACTTTGGAAGTGGATCCCAACACACCCGAAAGAGATGCCGCTGTGCAGCAAACAGTCAAACTCCTTGAGGCGCGCTTGAACGCTGTGGGCGTGCGCAATTTCCGGGTGACGCCACAAGGCAATGGGCGCATCCGGTTGGATATTTCCGCCGAGAAGAATCCGGAACGTCTGAAGACGTTGATTACGGCGGGTGGAAAACTCGAACTGACTCACGTGATCAGTCCGCCCAGTCCGGCGCCGGTGCAAACGTATCCGACCAAAGAGCAGGCGGTCGCGTCGTTGAACAGCGGCGGAACGGTTCCGGCCAATCGTCGAGTTTTGCTTTACGCGGAACGTGACGAGCCGGACGATCCGGCAAACGTAGTGGACATTCCCAGACTTAAAAAATGGGTGGTAGTTGAATCGCCTCCAATCGTTAACGGCAGCGATCTCCGCAACGCTTCCGCCGTTCGCAGTCGCGGCAACGATAGTTACGAAATTGTTTTCTCGCTGACTCAGGCAGGAGCGCAACGTTTGGGATCCTGGACCGGCGCCAACACCAATGAGTATTTGGGTGTGGTCCTGAACGATCAAGTGAAATCGATCGCTTTCATCAAATCGCAAATCATGGACACTGGCGTTATCACGGGCCGCTTTACCAAAGAATCGGCCGAGGATTTGGCTTTGGTCCTCAAGTCCGGCGCTTTGCCGGCTACCATCAGAATCGTCGAAGAGCGAATCGATAAATAGACTTTCATGATTACTCCGAAGAGCTTTCTTTACCAACAAGAGAACGGCATCGGCACGATTACTTTGAATCGGCCGGAGCGACTGAACGCGATCACGTTTGAGGTCTATCACGAACTGACCGATTTCATCGCAAAGCTACGCGACGAAAAGGATCTGCGCGTGGTGGTGATCACCGGCGCGGGACGCGCCTTCTGTTCGGGCGGCGACGTCCGCGACATTATCGGGGCCTTGCAGGGCCGCGATGCTGAAGGGCTCCTGGAATTTACCAGATTGACCTGCGATCTGATTCGCAACATGCGCAGCTTGCCCAAGCCAATCATCGCCAGTCTCAATGGCACCACCGCGGGTGCCGGGGCGTGCATTGCGCTGGCCTCAGACATTCGCATCGCTGCTGAAGAAGCGAAAATCGCGTTCATCTTCGTGAAGGTCGGCCTGGCCGGAACCGACATGGGCGCGACCTATCTGTTGCCGCGAGTCGTAGGTTTCGCGAAAGCGACGGAGCTCTTGATGACCGGAGACTTTGTCGAAGCGAACGAGGCTGAACGCATCGGGCTTTATAATCGCGTCGTCCCGCGCGACGAGCTCGAGCCCGCCACGCGCGAATTTGCCGCCAGACTGGCGAATGGACCAGCGCTGGGAATCGCCAAAACAAAAGAGATGCTGAATCGTGAATTGCACATGAGTTTCGAGTCGGCGCTGGAAGCCGAAGCCGTCGCGCAGGCGTTGTGCATGCAGACACCGGATTTTAAAGAAGCCCATGCCGCCTTTCTTGAAAAGCGACCGGCGAAGTTTCGGTCGTGATGACCGAGCGCGGGCATCTCTGCCCCGCATGAGCGCGAAGCGAACCAATTAAGTTGCGGGCCAGGATGCCCGCGCTCCGTTGAGGCCGCACGTCGAAATGGATCAGTTTATTCAGACAACGCCATTTTTTTCTGCCGAGCATCGCGTGCTCGCCGATCGCCTGGCCCAGCTCGTCGAGCGCGAAATCGAAGTACACGCGGCTGACGATGAGCGCGATGCTGAGCAAAGCTTGCGCGACTATGTCTTGCGGCTGGCGGAGAATGATCTGCTGCGATACGCAGTGCCCACGCCCGGTCAGTTGTTCGATCTGCGCGCGTTCTGCCTGATTCGCGAAGCGCTGTCGTACTCATCATCGTTGGCGGATCTCGCTTTCGTGATGCAGGGGCTCGGTACCTACGCGATCAGCATCTCGGCGAGTGAGCATGTGCGCGATTTCTGGCTGGCGCGCGCGCGTACCGGAAAAGCGATCGCCGCTTTTGCCTTAACCGAACCTGACGCAGGCTCTGACGTGGCGGGTTTGAAAACCACCGCGCGCAAAGAAGGCGACTCGTACATCATCGACGGCCGCAAGCGATTCATCTCCAACGCCGGCGTGGCTGACTTCTACACTGTCTTCGCGCGCACCGGCACGCGCGACGACGGGCGCGCAGAGATTTCGGCCTTCATCGTCTCGGCGCGGATGCCAGGCTTCAGCGTCGTCGAGAAGACCGAGCTGATCGCGCCACATCCGATCGGCGAACTCGAATTCAGGAATTGCAAGATACCCGCCGAAGATATGATCGGGGATCAAGGTGATGGGCTACGGCTGAGTTTGCAAACGCTCGATATGTTTCGGGCCAGCGTGGGCGCCGCGGCCTGCGGCATGGCGCGACGGGCCCTCGACGAAAGCTTGCTGCACGCGAAGACCCGCGAACAATTCGGCAAGCCGCTGGCCGAACATCAGATAATCAGAGAGAAGCTGGCCGACATGGCGACCGAACTCGACGCGGCGCGCCTGCTGGTCTATCGGGCCGCTTACTTGAAGGACACCGTCGCCGCCGCATCGACGCGCGAGGGCAGCGAAGCCAAGCTGTTCGCTACCGAGGCGGCGGGCCGCATTATCGATCAGTCGGTGCAGATTCACGGCGGCAGCGGATTGGTGCGCGGCTCGGTCGTCGAACGTCTGTATCGCGACGCGCGCGCGCTGCGCATCTATGAAGGCACATCAGAAATTCAAAAGCTAATCATCGCAAATCAACTCTTGAAAGAGTGAGCAGCAACTCAACTCCATCTGATTCTCAGCTGGCCCGGCGGCTCGGGCTATTCGACGCGACGATGATCGTGATGGGCGGGATCATCGGCGCGGGCATCTTCACCAATCCCTACGTCGTAGCTCAACAGGTACACACGCCCGCGCTGATTCTCGGCGCGTGGGCCGTGGGTGGATTGATCGCCCTGGCGGGCGGCTTCATTTACGCGGAATTGTCGTCGCAGGTCACCGAGTCGGGCGGCCAGTACGTTTATATCCGCGAAGCGATGCATCCGCTGGTTGGTTTTCTCTACGGATGGAGTCTGCTGTTTGTGATTCAAACGGGCGGCATGGCTGCTGTGGCACTCATCTTCGCCAATCATCTGTTTGAATTGATCGGCGTGCACGCGAACGAATTCAGCGCGGCCCTGCTGGGTTGTGCCGCACTGGTCCTGCTCACGATCATCAATTGCATCGGCGTGCGAGCAGGCAGTGTCACGCAAAACGTTTTTATGGTTTTGAAGCTGGTGGCGATCGCCTTATTGGTGCTGTTTGGTTTGTTGCTCGCTAAGCCCGCGTCGAGTGTGGCGGCGCCGGCAACTCACGCAGCGACCACGACCTGGCAGTTGCTGATCGCGTTCGGCGCGGCCCTGATCCCGACACAGTTCGCATACGGCGGCTGGCAAACTGCCTGTTTCGTCGCCGGTGAGGTTCGCGAACCGCGCAAGAACCTGCCGCGCGGATTACTACTCGGCGTCATTGGCGTCATCATCGTCTATCTGTCGGTGAATTACGTCTGTGTTCGCATCCTGGGCGCTGACCTGCTCGCGCAAACGAAGACACCGGCAACGGCGGTGATGGGATTGGCGCTGGGCAGCAAGGGGGCGCGGTTCATCGCCGCCGGCATCGCAATCTCAACGATTGGATTTCTCAGCCAATCGATGTTGACCGCGCCACGAGTGTATTTTGCGATGGCCGAAGACAGATTATTTTTCAAGCAACTGGCATGGCTGAATCGAGCGCGCGTGCCGGCGGTGGCGATCGGCTTGCAGGGCGGACTGGCAATCGTCATCGCGTTAGTCGCCAGCAAGTATGAACAGATCCTGAATTACGTAGTTTCGGTTGACGTGATATTTTTCGCCCTGTCGGCAGCGTGCGTCTTTGTCTTTCGCAAGCGCCGCAGAAACTTGAGCGTTAGGGAGGGTGCTCAGAGTAGCGCTGCTGAGGGCACCCTCCCTGACGGTCGGGTTTCTGAATCGGACATCTTTCGGATTCCCGGGCATCCATTTACTACACTGTTCTTCATCGCCGCGTGCGGCGTGATAACTTTCAGCTTGCTTTACAAATTTCCGCTGAACAGCGGCATCAGTTTCGGAATAATGTTACTCGGCATCCCGGCTTATTTTCTTTGGGCCCGGCGGCAGCGCTAGTCGTTGCTACGATTCTTATATGAAGACTCAATCAACTTACATGCACTGGGCCAAGACCCGCGCGAAGGTCAAATACGATCTCGCGTTGAGCGGCATCTTGAATCTACCGTTCCGCGAACTCGGCGCTGCGATCGAAGACATTGATATCAACGGCGACAACTCTTACGGGTATGCTCCGTTAGTAAACGCGCTGGCGGCGCACGCCAGGGTCGCGCCCGACAGCGTTGTGACGATCTCAGGCGGCACCTCGATGGCGAACCACCTGGCGATGGCCGCGGCGATCGAACCCGGCGACGAAGTCCTGATCGAACAACCGACCTACGAGCCGTTGCTCGCGCTGGCAGACTATTTCGGCGCAAGGGTCAAACGTTTCGCCAGGCGTGGCGCAGACGCTTATCGCGTCGATGTCGCCGATCTGGAATCCCAGATAAGTTCAGCTACGAGACTGATTGTCCTGACGAACTTGCATAACCCGAGCAGCGCGCTGGTTGATGAAGACACGTTGCGCCGCATTGGCGAGATGGCCCAGAGCGTGGGCGCGCGCGTGCTGGTCGATGAAGTCTATCTCGAAGCTTTATTCGAGGACGCGCCGCCATCGTCGGTTCATCTCGGCCCGCAATTCATCGCGACCACCAGCTTGACGAAGGGTTATGGCTTGAGTGGTTTGCGTTGCGGATGGATTCTGGCAGAGCCTGAAATTGCTCAACGCATGCGCATGCTGCACGACGTGTTCGGCGCAGTCGGGCCGCATCCCACCGAAAAACTCAGTGTGTTGGCGATGACGCAACTTGCCAACTTCATCAGTCGGGCGAAGAACATTCTCACGGCCAACCGTGCGGTGCTGAATGACTTTTACGATGCGCGCGAAGATCTCCAGGTCACGCGCTCAAGCTTCGGCACGACATCTTTCCCGGAGCTTATGAGAGGCAACGTGGACGAACTTTACGACCTGCTGGTCAACAAATACGACACAGCTTTCGTCCCGGGAAGGTTCTTTGAATCGCCACAGCACCTGCGCATCGGCCTGTGCGCCGAGCCCGCAGCGTTCGCCGGCGGCGTCGAGCGTTTGGGCCACGCGCTCGATCAACTCTCTTCATGAAAGTCAAAATCATTGGCGGCGGGCCGGCCGGAATGTACTTCGCGATTCTGATGAAACGGGCCGACGCCGCCCATGACATCACGATCTACGAACGCAATGGGCCTGACGATACGTTCGGGTGGGGCGTCGTTTTTTCGGGAAAGACGCTGCGCAATCTGCAGGCGGCCGATCCCGAGTCACACGCGGAAATCACCCGTGACTTCGCCGCCTGGGACAACGTCGACGTCGTACATCGCGACGCAAAGATTTCAATTCACGGCAACAGCTTTTCGGGAATCGCGCGGCTGAGGCTGCTCAAGATTCTGCAACGCCGCTGTGAAGCGCTGGGGATCGAAATCAAATTTCGAACTGAGATCGACGACGTGGCGGCGCTGGCGCGGTCGGCTGATTTGCTCGTCGGAGCGGACGGCGTCAACAGCACCCTGCGAAAGTCCTTCGCCGATCACTTTCAACCTCAGTTGAGCGTGCGGCCGAACAAGTACATCTGGTACGGGACGAACCAGTTGTTTCATGGATTGACACTCACCTTTCGGGAAAGCGACGCGGGAGTGTTTGCGGCCCACTCTTACAAATTCAATCTGACGACCAGCACCTTTATTGTCGAGTGCGATGTCGACACCTGGACCAACGCTGGTTTCGAGAAGATGACCGAAGCGCAGACACTTGCTTACGTAGAAGGCGTGTTCGCGCGTGATCTGGCCGGGCACCAACTGCTTTCCAACAACTCGAAATGGATCAACTTCCTGCTGGTCAGGAATGCGGCCTGGCATTTCGAAAATGTCGCGTTGCTTGGTGATGCCCTGCACACGGCGCATTTTTCGATTGGCTCGGGTACCAAGCTGGCGATGGAGGACGCCATCGCGCTCAACGAATGCTTTGCCACGACCTCCGATCTGCGCGCAGCACTGGCACGTTTCCAGGAGCTGAGAAAGCCGGTGATCGAAGACTATCAGGCCGCGGCTTACGAGAGCATGGTCTGGTTCGAACGCGCGCGCGACTACATGCATCTCTCACCTCTGGAACTGGCTTACTCGTTAATGAAGCGGAGCGGCCGCGTTGATGATGAAGAACTAGCCCGGCGCGATCCACAGTTCCTGGCTCAATACCGGCACCGGCATGACTCCTGAAACGCGCTCGCGAGTATTGCATTATCTCGTCCGCTTCCATTTCGCATACCTGATCACCATTCCGCTGCTCGGACTATTCAGTTGGTGGGTCATCTGGCGTCAGGCGCTGCTCGTGATGATCGCGGCGGGTTTCGCTGCGGTCGCGGCGTTCTATTCGTTGCAGATCGAACGCTATCATCTCACTACGCATTTGCCTTCCGCGCTCTGGGTGGTCCTGACCGGACCTTTGCTGCTCCTGGCGGCCAGCCTTTTCGGTGGCGGCCTGTGGTTCTTCTTCGTCGATGCCACATTTGTCGAGATCGGTTGCATGTGCGTCGGCATCGTCTATGCGGCCACGATCAGAGGCGTTGAGGAACGCGAATATAAGATGCCGGCGGTCCTTTATTTATTCATGGGTGGGTTCGTGGTTGTCTGGGGTTGGGGCATGGTGCGGACGCACGGCGGGTTTCACTGGTATGACAACGTCTGGCTGGTGTTGGCGTTCGTCAACGGCGCGTATGGTTGCTGTCGCATGTTCGTGTCAGGTGAAATCGAGCTGCGATATGGCAACACCCGCACCGCCGCGCGCGCCGGGGCTGAATGGCTGCCGGGACCGCTTCAGGACGATCAGGGATTCTCACTTATCCTCGTTTTCGCTATCCTCATCATCCTGTCGCCGTTTGCACTCGGGCTTTTAGATTACTTTTCAAAGAGAAGGTAACGGAGGAAAAATGTTCAGACTAGAAGTAATTCTGTTCGCGATTGCTCTCATAACGGTTTCATCCTGCTCACGCAATCAGTCGACGCAAACGATCAACGGCAGTGAGCGAGCTACGAGTTCGCCAGCCGCGAAATCTTCTCCGTCGCCTGATGCTGCTAAATCAACGACGGACCCTGGCGCGCTGAAACCTGGCGAAGCTTCCGGGACCTACACGGCGAAGGGCGAGACCGTCACGTTGAAGTATTCCTATGCGGGACGCGCCCAGCGCTTCGGCGAGGACAGCGTCGTGCTGCTGCTTACCGAAAATGAGATTCCTGCGGAAGCCCTGGCCGACGAGCTAAAGAATCAGACGATGCTTTTGGATGGCAAGGTTCGTGGACTCGAATACGCCTTCATGAAGGACGGCTATTGGGTCCGTTATCATCCCGGACAATATCAGGAAAGCAAGGGGCCCAGGCTGAAGGATTACGTGGTGGAGAACGACGTGGTCAAAGGCAGCGACGAAGACACGGGCGACTTCACTGACGGCAAGTACTCGCGATCCGTGAAATTCGCGGCAGCCATCAGCAAGTGATCAGCTGGCCTTAATCACATCCAAACCATGCATGTAAGGGCGGAGTACCTCCGGCACAACGACTGAGCCGTCTGCTTGCTGGAAATTCTCCAGTACCGCCACCCACGTGCGGCCCACCGCCAACGCCGATCCGTTAAGCGTGTGGACAAACTCGGGCTTGCCGCCGCCGCGACGAAAGCGAATGTTCGCCCGGCGCGCCTGAAACGATTCGTAGTTCGAGCACGAAGAGATTTCGCGAAACGTGTTCTGCGACGGCAGCCAGATTTCGATGTCGTAAGTCTTCGCGTTGCCAAACCCCAAATCGCCTGTCGACAAAACGACGACGCGATAATGAATGCCCAGCAGTTGCAGCACCTTTTCAGCATCGCGCGTCAACGACTCGAGTTCATCGTAAGAGTTCTCCGGCAACGCATACTTCACCACTTCGACTTTTTCAAACTGATGCTGACGAATCACGCCGCGCGTGTCCTTGCCATAGCTGCCGGCCTCTGAACGGAAACACGGCGTGTAAGCCACGAACTTCATCGGCAATTGCGAGGCGTCGAGAATTTCCGACGCGTAATAATTGGTCACCGGCACCTCGGCCGTCGGAATCAGATAAAAGCCGCGCTCGTCCTCCAGCTTGAAGAGCTCCTGTTCGAATTTCGGAAGTTGGCCCGTGCCGAACAGCGCCTCGCGATTGACGATGAACGGCGGAAGTGTCTCGGTATAGCCATGTTCGCGTGTGTGCAGCTCCAACATGAAGTTAGTGAGCGCCCGCTCCAACCGCGCGCCGGCGCCGTTGAGAATTGCGAACCTGGCGCCGGTGATCTTGGTGGCGCGTTCGAGATCGAGAATCCCCAGCGCCGTTCCCAAATCGACGTGATCCTTCGGCTCGAAATCGAATTCCGGCTTCGAGCCCCAGCGCCGGACTTCGACGTTTGCCGATTCGTCCTCGCCGACGGGCACACTCTCGTGGGGAATATTTGGAAGACCCGACAGCAGGTCGCGCATATCTTGCTCAACCTTTTCTCGCCACTCACCCAGTCTGGCAATCTCAGCTTTGCGATCCGCGACCTGAGACCGGAGTTGAATCGCTTTTTCGCTTTGGCCATTTTTTATCAGGTCGCCAATCTGCTGGCTCATCTCATTTCGTTCAGCGTTGAGCCTGTCAGATTCGCCAATGACTCGTCGTCGCTCACGATCGGCGGATATGAAGGTCTTGAGCAAACCATGAATCTCATCTGAGGCGCCTCGCTTTTCAAGCGCCTTGAAAACCTCATCCAAGTTCTCTCTTACATAATTCAGATCAAGCATCGATCGGGTTCCTCTGCTGTTTCTGTCACTCCAGGGTTGTTCAGATGCCGGACTTCCGGCGCGGCAGATTGGCCGCACAAGTGCGGCCTCTAAACGACCTTACTACTATTGTGAAAAAATCCGATTCGCCTCTTCCAGGGTTTCCTTCGAGCCGACGTCAAACCAGATCCCCGGCACCCGCCAGACATAAAACGGCGTGCGCGGATACAGCCACTGCACCAGTCTTCCCGGCTGATCGGGATTATTTCCCTCGGCGATGTATTGCTTGATCAGCGGCAGCACGGACTTGGGATAGTAATACAAAGCGATACCCGTCAGAGTACTTTTTGGATCTTGCGGCTTCTCTTCGAAATAAGTGATCCGATCCTCGTCGTCGATTTCGATCGCATTGTACTTTTTGATTTCGTTCAGATCGCCGACGTCGTAGACACCGGTGACCGGGGCTCCGCGCTCGCGGCAGAAATCGCCAAACGCTTCCAGACTTTCGCTGAAGAGATTGTCGCCGCCGACGACCACGATGTCCTCGGTGATTTTGGCTTGTTCGATCACGAGATTCGTGTCGCCGATGGCCCCGAGCTTGTTTGAATCGTCGGTCGATCGATCATTGATGATCTTTATCGGCCGCACCTTATGTCCCGTCTTGTATTCGCTGGCCCAACGCTCGAAGTGACTGACGAACTTCGCATTGGTAACAATATAAATCTCATCAATTTCATCGATGGGCATGAGGTTATCCAGGACATGCTCCATCATCGGCTTGCCGGCCACCGGCAAAAGCGGCTTCGGCTGATTCAAAGTCAACGGATACAACCGCGTTGCATAACCCGCGGCCAAAACAATTAGCTTCACTTTCCCCTCCTGACTTGCTGCTGGCACTGAACGTGGGGGTCTAAAAATCGAATAGTCTTGATGAATAACTACAATAAAAGAACAGAGGGTGGAAAGCGAGCAGCGAGACTGACGTGGCGAATCGTACTGATGGCAACGGCGTGTGACCTTTGTTATAGTGCGCCATTCTGAATCCAACAGATCGAGGCGAGGTAAAGACATTGAGTACTGAAAAACAGTTTGCGGGACGCGCGGCTATCGTAACCGGAGCTACCCGCGGCATTGGCCGCGCCATAGCGCTGGAACTGGCGCGGCGCGGCGCGGACGTAGCGTTCAATTACGCCAGGAGCACCGAAGCCGCCGAGAATCTAAAGTCTGAGATTGAGGCTTTGGGCGTTCGCTGTCTGGCTGCGCAAGGCGATGTCGCAAACACGGACGCCGCAGCGGAAATGGTCAAGCAGGTGAAAGACACGTTCGGGCGCATCGATTTTCTGGTGAACAACGCCGGTATTGTGCGCGACACGCTCATCCTGCGAATGAAAGAGGCGGACTGGGACGCAGTGATCGATACCAACCTGAAAGGCGCGTGGAACTTTGCGAAAGCTGCGCTGCGAGTGATGCTGCGGCAGGACGATGGCGGATCGATTCTCAATATCACTTCGATCAGCGGCGTGGTGGGAATGGCGGGCCAATCAAATTACTCAGCCTCGAAAGCCGGCATGATTGGATTGACCAAATCACTGGCGCGCGAAGTCGCCAGCCGCAAAGTCACGGTTAACGCGTTAGCGCTGGGGATGGTGGCGACGGACATGGCTTCGGCGCTTGACGAAACGTACCAGACGAAACTGCTTGAACAAATTCCGCTGGGCCGATTTGCCGAAGCTGATGAAGTCGCACGCATCGCCTGTTTCCTGCTATCGAACGAAGCGCGCTACATCACCGGACAAGTGATTCAAGTTGATGGCGGATTGGCGATGTGAATTTTTTGGTTTCAAGTTTCAAGTTCCAGGCTCGCCTGCATCAACTTGAAACTTGAAACCTTAAACTTGAAACCTATCAGGCAGAGAAGCGCCCCGCCAATTTCTCAACCGGCGGGGCATAAAACAGGGGTAGGTTCGGGAACACAGGGATGGCTAGGCACAGACTTGAGAATCGTCGCTTACGTGCGATCCTGTAACTTCAAAGGTGGTGCTATGACGGCGGTAAAAAGTCTGCGGCCATAAAATGAAAAGCTGCCGCGTCGCTTTGTAAAAGCCTGCCGCCTCTGAGCGCCTGTTCTTAGCTATCTCTGTCAAACACCTGAAAAGCACCCTCAAAGTACACCCCTTCGCTCTCACGGTCAAGTAAAAACCAGACAATCGTAACAGCTCTGTGACAGACAAAACTCTGGGGCAGCTCTTAATGCGCCGGGCCGCGCATCTGGCTCAATCGATACGCTTGTCGTCGCACGGCCTCCGACACGTTTCGATTTTGTGAGATCGCGTTGAGGTCCCTGGTGCGAATGCGCGGAAGTATTTGCACGGCCGTGGCCATCGGCGTGCGCGGATTGCGCGCGAGGTTGTGAATAATCGGATACGAGCGCGCCCACGCGCGGTTCATTCCGATCAGGCGCAACACTTCATCCGAGATCTGGCGCATCGCGGCTATATTCTCAACCTCCTGATCGGTCAGCCGCGGATTATGAATTACACCGGTGGCCACAATCTTGTTTGAATCGCGAATCAGAATGCCGCGCGCTTCGCGATCACCTTTGATTGCCAGCTTCACCCGATCCTTCACAGTCATGAACATGATCCGGCGGATCAGTGAAATGCGTTCCGGCGAAATATCGCCTTCCATCTTTTCGGCATTGATCACGGCTTGCGCGTTGGCGGCGAGCTGCTCCGGTGTTTCCACCATCATCTCGGCAATGAACTCGCGCGCCAGCCACGAATCATCAATGTCGACATCCGATACTTCGATGTGCTGGGCAATCAACCACGCGTCGTCCATGGACATCTGTCCCTGGAACGTGGCCAGCTCAGCGCTTTCAAAGAACTCGGCCGCGGCGGTGTTACCCTGGGCGCGCAGCTCTTCGGCAATCTGGCGGGCCCCGCGCTCCTTTTCAAAAAACTCCTCCCGAACTTCTTTGACGCGGCGTTCGGCCTCGGCGCTGCGGGCAGGATTCAGCAGCACCGCGTCGATAATTTCCGGCGCCCGAATCAAGCGCTGCTGATTCATCGTGATCAGCTCAATCAACGATGCGTTGGTGGTACCGCGCGCCAACAGCGCAATCGCTTCGTCAGGAGTGTTGGCATTGCCGGCGATGGCTTCATGTATTTCGCGCGCCGCAGTGCTCAACGAGGCGAGATAACCAAGCACCGCCGGCGCAGTGGTCTCCGTCGCCGCAATTTGCTGGAGTTCACTCGCGTCCTGCGATGCCAGCGTCGCCTGCGCGGCCTGCGCGATCGTCGAGTCGTTGTCCGCCGACAGATGGACCAGCGCTTCGAGCAAATCAGCCTGCGGCAAGGGCAACAACCCGCGCGCCGCCGCAGAACGCGCCGTCGGCGGAGCGTTCCCGGAAATGATCGATTGCACTACGGGATTAGTTGATGTCACCTGGTTGCTTAAACTTAAAATCGCGACGAGCGTTCAAAATATCGTCTTCGGGACGTAAGGCACTGCGGCCTTGCCATTCTTAAACTCATAAACCAGCGTGACAAATTGCGATGCGGGTTGGCCGTGGCGAATTGCGGGATCGAACCTGATCCGGCGCGCCGCAGTCATCGCGGCATCGGTCAAACCGTAGGGTAAAGATTTAATCGGGAATACATCTTTCACGGCGCCGTCAGCCGCAAAGACCAGCCGCAACCTGACGTCACCGTGCACTTTCTTTGCCCGGGCTTCGTCAGTGAACGCAGCTGCCGGCGCATCCACGATGCGCGCGAGCTGGTCCATTTCGCTCGCGCCAAAGATGCTGCGGTCATCGGGACTGCTGACAGGTTGCGCGTAAAGCTCCAGCGTCTCCAGACGGTCTTTCCAATAATCGCTGTCGGGTGGATTTAATTTGAGAATCTGCTTGACGGTGTTCGCCGCCGCGGCAAACGCCTGGGCCAGGTCATCCTGCCACTCGCGCAGGTGCCGGCGATACTCTGAGGCGGCGAAGTACTGGCGCGCGTCGGGAGGCTGGCGCATGGTCTGTTCGATCTTGCGGTACTGCGAGTTCAGCTTAACTTTCAGTTCATCAATCGAGTCCTGGGGCCTGCCGTAAGCCATGCCGGCCGCTCCGACAATCAGCAGGAGCGCCCAGACCCTCGCGGCCCTTTTGATCCATTTGCGGTTCGAAAATGTGACGTTCATCACTGAGCGGCGTCAGCCTACCCCGTGGCACTTCTTATACTTCTTGCCCGATCCACAGGGACACGGATCGTTGCGGCCGACCTTTGGTTGATCGCGCACGACGGTTTTGACTTTACCGGCTTCCTCGCCGGCGGCGGTCGCACCCTGGTTAGGCCCGGTGAACTGCATCGAGCCTCGGCGACGCGCGGCTAAACGCCGGCGCTGAATTTCTTCCGGTGATTCTTCGGCGACGACCTGGAGGTTGAAGAGGGAACGAATGGTGGACGTATCGATGCGATCGAGCATCGCCTTGAATAGATCGAAGCTCTCTTTTTTGTATTCGACCAGCGGATCTTTTTGCCCGTAGCCGACGAGGCCGATGCCCTGCTTCAAGTGATCCAGTGCCAGCAAGTGGTCCTTCCACTGGGCGTCGATGATGTTGAGCATGATGATGCGCTCATAGGTGCGCATCGCTTCGTCGCCGATTTGCTTTTCCTTTTCGGCGTACTTCGTTTTCAGTTTGTCCCAAATGAAATCTTCGATCTCTTCGGACGACGATTTCTGAAAGTCGATGCCTTCGGTTTCGAGATCGAGCGCGTAGATCGTTTGAATCTGGACTTTGTAATTCTCAATGTCCCAGTCGTCGGGCGCAGCGTTTGGATCAAGATACTGCTGAGTAATATCGGTGAGCAGATCGCGCGCGACGCCGGTTTCGCCCAAAAGGTATTCGCGCTGATCCGGTTCCTCCATCAACTGCCGGCGCAAGCCGTAAATCGTCTCGCGCTGCTTGTTCATCACGTCGTCGTACTCGAGCAGGTGTTTGCGAGTCTCGAAGTTGCGGCCTTCGACCGACTTCTGGGCGGCGGCGATGCGCTTCGATACCATCTTTGACTCGATCGCCACGCCCTCTTCCATGCCCAGCCGGGCCATCAAAGCCTTGACCTTGTCGCCGGCAAAGATGCGCATCAGATCGTCTTCGAGCGAGAGGAAGAAGCGGGACGATCCCGGATCGCCCTGGCGGCCGGCACGGCCGCGAAGCTGATTGTCGATGCGGCGTGATTCGTGACGCTCAGTGCCGAGAATGTGAAGCCCGCCGAGTGAAACGACCAGCTTGTGCTCATCTTCGACGATCTGTTTTGCTTTCACGAATTCCTGCTGCCATTGCGACTCGGTGGCTTCGTCGGGATCGACTTCGTGTTCTTTCAGAAACTCGCGCGTCATGAAGTCAGGATTGCCGCCGAGCAGGATGTCAGTGCCGCGGCCAGCCATGTTCGTCGCGATCGTCACCATGCCTTTGCGTCCGGCCTGGGCCACGATCTCAGCTTCGCGCTCGTGATATTTCGCGTTGAGCACATTGTGAGGGACCCCAATGCGCTGGAGCTTGCGGGCAATCAGTTCAGAGTTTTCGACTGAGACCGTGCCCACCAGAACCGGCTGGCCCTTTTTATGCAGGTCTTTGATCTCTTCGACGACGGCGTCCCACTTCTCAGGCAGCGTCCGATAGATCACGTCCGGATTGTCCTTGCGGACCATCGGCATGTGCGTCGGAATTACGATCACGTCGAGCTTGTAAGTCGAATGAAACTCAGCCGCTTCGGTTTCTGCGGTACCCGTCATGCCCGAGAGCTTTTCATACAGACGGAAATAATTCTGCAGCGTGATGGTCGCCAGCGTCTGGTTCTCGCGTTCGATCTTCACGGCTTCCTTCGCTTCGACGGCCTGGTGCAGACCATCAGACCAGCGGCGGCCTTTCATCAAACGGCCGGTGAAGTCATCGACGATGATCACCTCGCCGTCCTGCACGACGTACTGGTGATCGAGCCGGTAAAGCGTGTGCGCCTTCAGGGCCTGCTCGACGCAATGCAGCAATTCCATGTTGCCGGGATCGTAAAGATTGCCGACACCCAGCAGCCGCTCGGCCTTGTCCACGCCGTCTTCGGTCAATACGGCCGAATGGTTTTTCTCATCGACGACGTAATCACCCGTCTTCTTGTTTTCTTCAAGCTCTTCACCGCGCACGAGCTGCGGAATGATCGCGTTCGCCTGGTAGTACTTGTCAGTTGATTCTTCAGACGGACCGGAGATGATCAGCGGCGTGCGCGCTTCGTCAATCAGGATTGAATCGACTTCGTCGACGATTGCGTGGTAATGGCCATGCTGTACGCACGTCGCGAGATCGAACTTCATGTTGTCGCGCAGGTAATCAAAGCCAAATTCGTTGTTGGTGCCGTAAGTAATGTCAGCGTTGTAAGCGGTCTGACGTTCAAAGTCATCCATGTCGTTCTGGATGCAACCGACGGTCAACCCGAGGAAGCGATGGATCTGGCCCATCCATTCGGCGTCGCGCGAAGCCAGGTAATCGTTTACGGTAATGACGTGGACGCCGCGCCCGGTCAAGGCGTTCAAATAAGACGGCAGCGTGGCCACGAGCGTCTTTCCTTCGCCCGTTCGCATCTCGGCGATCTTGCCCTGGTGCAACACGAGGCCGCCGATCATCTGCACATCGAAGTGACGCATCCCCGTCGTGCGCACGCTGGCTTCACGAACCACCGCGAAGGCTTCGGGCAGGATCTCGTTCAGCACTTCCTGCTCGCGATACTTGCGATCGTCCTTATCGCGCGCGTCTTTAACCGCGTCGGCAATCCGCGCTTTGTATTCGGCGGTCTTCTCGCGCAACTGTTCGTCGGTAAGCTGCTTAACGGCCGGTTCAAAATCGTTGATTTGGGCGATCAACGGCTTGACCGTCTTCAGAAAGCGCTCGTTACTGCTGCCGAAAACTTTAGTTAATACTTTATCGAAACTAGCCATAACTGCCTGTCCGTACGAGGTGGGCTTTCAGTTTGTTTCGCCCCAAGTCCCTGCAAATTAAAACACAATTTGAGATTGTACGGGTCGCTCAGGCCGCCAATCAAGCGACGCTGAAGCGCAAATCGAATTTGCGTCGCACCGCCTAATCGTGACGAAATCGCAGATTACAATTTGCGCACCATGGTGTTTTATGCCGTGAGCGCTTCTCAGAATTGAAGAGCCAGTCGTATTCTCTACGACTGTCTTTGTTTATGGCTCCGACCGTAATGAAATTTGGCGGGACTTCCGTCGAGGACGCCAGCGCCATCCGCAACGTCGTCGGCATCGTCAGGCTGGCGGTGAATTCACGGCCGGTCGTGGTCTTGTCCGCGCTCGGCGGATTTACAAATTCGCTTTTGCGCAGCGTCGAGACCGCGATTGACGGAGATGCGCGCGGAGCCAGCAAATCGCTGGAAGCCGAATTTGCGCGGCATCTCACCATTGCCGAGGAACTCTTGCAGAATGAAAGACGCTCGGCGTTTGTCTCGGCCGTCGGGGATGCGCGCAGCAAAATCCGGCAGTTGCACAAAATTATCGCCGCGCATCCGGTGACCAGTCCGCCGCTTCAGGATGAGATCGTGGCGTACGGCGAGCATCTATCTTCTCAGTTGGTGACGGCCGCGCTGACCGAAGCCGGCGTGAATGCACGGCACGTCGACGCCCGCTGCTGCATTAAGACGGACGACGCCTATGGCGCGGCCACGCCGCAATCCGAAACCGCTGCCGCGATTCGCGCCGAGCTCGATCCGCTGCTGACGGCCGCGAAGGTCCCGGTGCTCGGCGGATTTATCGGCAGCACCGCGCGGGGCGTGACGACGACGCTCGGACGTGGTGGCTCTGATTATTCGGCCGCGATTGTGGGAGCAGCGCTGGATGCGCGCGAGATTCAAATCTGGACGGACGTGAGCGGCGTGCTCACGGCGGATCCCAGGTTGGTGCCGAACGCGCGCACGATTCCCATCCTGTCTTATCAGGAGGCCGCCGAACTCGCTTATTTCGGCGCGAAGGTTTTGCATCCGAAGACGATTCAGCCTGCGATCGACAAATCGATCCCGGTGCGGGTTTGCAACTCGCGCGCGCCCAAACAAGGCGGCACACTGATCGTCGCGGAGTCCAAAGCTGCACCGCAAACCGTCAAAGCCATCGCGCATAAAAACGGAATCACGACAGTCCAGGTCACGTCGGCGCGCATGCTGGGGGCTTATGGTTTCCTGCGAAAGTTGTTCGAGGTGTTCGACGATCATCGCATCGCGGTCGACGTCGTCACGACCTCGGAAGTCAGCGTGTCGCTGTCCATCGACGATACCAGCGGCCTGCCTGACTTGCTGCCTGATCTTGAAAAGTTAGGCACGGTCCAGGTCGAAGAGAATCGCACCATAATTTCCGTCGTCGGCGAAGGCTTGCGCAGCACGCCCGGAATTGCCGCCAGAGTTTTTTCAGTCATCAACGACATTAACGTGACGATGATCTCGGTCGGCGCTTCGAGCGTGAATCTAACGTTCATGGTTGACGAAGCGCAGGCGGCGGAAGCGATTACGCGGTTGCATCGAATCTGTTTTGAAGAAGAGGTTGAGCCGAAACCAGCTTCTAACGACGTCACGATCCTGGGGTGAGTTGCGCCTTCGCATCTTCGAAAGGACCGTCGACCTTGCGAAAGTAGCGCGGCTCGCCGCTCCACAGTGCGGAAAGGCTTGCCTTTCCGAAAGTCCGTTAGAAATATTCTCGAGGCTGCGCCTCGAACGCAGGCAGAGCCTGCCGACAAGTAGCGTCTTCCGGTAAGGCAAGCCTTACCGCACTGGCAAAGCGGCAAGCCGCAAAAGCGAAACGCTCTAAATCTAATGATTGACGTTTCCCGATTAACGCGCGAACTGATCGACGTCCCTTCGGTTACCGGTGAAGAATTTCAGATCGGGACTTCGATTGGCGATCTGCTGGTGCGGCTCGGCTATCATGTCGAGGCCCAGGACATCGCCCCCGAGCGCTCGAACATCATCGCCACAACTGAAGCTCCGCCGCGCATCGTGCTGTCGACGCACATGGACACCGTGCCGCCGTTCATCGAATCAAGCGAAGACGAAGAGTTCATTTACGGCCGCGGTGCGTGCGACGCGAAAGGAATCATCGCCGCGCAGATCGCTGCGGCCGAGAGGCTGCGCGCCGATGGGGTCAAAGACATTGGATTGCTCTTCACCGTCGACGAGGAAGTCGCGAGCACCGGCGCGAAGGTGGCGAACGATCATCCAATCGCCGCGTCGTGCGAATATTTGATCAATGGCGAGCCGACCGACAATCAACTCGCCGTCGGGACCAAAGGTTCGCTGCACGCGACGATCTCGACAACCGGCCGGGCCGCGCATTCGGCATACCCGGAAGCAGGTGAATCAGCCATCGAAAAGTTGCTCGATGTCCTGGCCGACATGCGGAAGGTTAACTGGCCCGGCGACGATCTTTTCGGCGAGACCACGTGCAACATTGGAGTCATCGCCGGCGGCCAGCGCGCGAACGTGATTGCCGATGCAGCGGAAGCGACAATCCTGCTGCGGCTGGCGGTCGAATCAAATCAGGTCCAGGCGATCCTGGACCAAACAATTGCGGGACGCGCCACCGTCGATTACAAGTCCGGGCATAATCCGGTTAAGCTTTCGACGGTGCCCGGATTTGACTCAATGGTGGCCCGCTTCGCTACCGACATTCCTTACTTGTCGAAGTGGGGCAAGCCTTTGTTGATAGGCCCGGGATCGATTCTGGTGGCGCACACGGATCATGAAAGAGTCAGCAAGAGCGAACTGTTGAAGGCAGTCGATCTGTACGTGAATTTGGTGAAAAGCCTATGAAAATCGGGCTGATTGGCTATGGCGCGATGGGGCGCCTGGTGGGCGATCTGGCGACGCAACGCGGTCACGAGATCGCGCTGACGATCGATATCGATGACGCCCAGCGCACCGTCGACGAACTCATCGAGTTATTGCGGGGATGTGACGTCGCGATCGATTTTTCGATCGCCGATGCCGTTCCAAAGAATGCCGATGTTTGCATGCGGGCAAAGGTGCCTATCGTGGTCGGCGCCACCGGCTGGTTGTCGGAAATCGAGAATGTTAGGCGTATCGTCGCAGAGTCGGGCGGCACCCTGATCTATGGCGCGAACTTTTCGATCGGCGTGCAGATTTTCTATCGCATCGCGGCGCGCGCAGCTGAATTGTTTCGCCAGGTCGAGACTTACGATCCTTTCATCGAAGAAGCTCATCATAAACGCAAGCGCGACGCGCCTTCGGGCACGGCGTTGCAGCTCGAGAAGATAGCTACGCAAGCGCTTGGTCGCGAGATACCGGTGTCTTCAACCCGCGCGGGTTACATACCGGGCACGCACCGGCTCGGTTTTGATTCCGCGGCCGACCAGATTCGCATCACGCACGAAGCTCGCTCGCGCGAGGGCTTTGCCGCCGGCGCATTGATGGCGGCAGAATGGATCGTCGGCCGAAAAGGGTTTTACGAATTCTCAGAAGTGTTCGATGAGATAATCAGATCTCTATCAGTTTAGATGCGGGCTTTTGGCCCCGAGAGATTTGTTTAGATGCCGGACTTGTCCGGCTCGAGTGATGGCGCACAAGTCCGCCGTCTAAACGGGGAATAAAATCATGACCATGAAACTTGATTGGATGCGCGGATGCGCTACCGCACTGGTAACGCCGTTCAATGCAAATGGCGAGATTGATGAAGAGCGCATGCGCGCGCTGGTCGATCGTCAGATTAACGGCGGCGTTCGCCTGCTGGTGCCGTGTGGCACGACCGGCGAGAGCGCGACCATGACTGAAGACGAAGACGCGCGCGTCATCGCGATCACGATCGACGTTGCCCGCGGACGCGCCAAAGTAATCGCCGGCGCCGGCAGCAACTCGACAGCTTCCGCCATCGACTATTCACAACGGGCCAAAGCCGCCGGCGCCGACGCGCTTCTCCAGGTCGCGCCCTGGTACAACAAGCCGACTCAGGAAGGTCTGTACGCGCACTTTCAGGCGATTGCTAAAGCGGTGCCCGATATGCCGATCATGCTCTACAACGTGCCCGGCCGGACGTCATCGAACATCGCCGCCCAGACGACGCTGCGACTCGCGCGCGATTGCGAGAACATCGTGGCCGTCAAAGAAGCGTCAGGGAATCTCTCGCAGATCATGGAGATTTTGCGTGAGCGGCCCGACGGCTTCGCGGTTTTGTCAGGAGACGACGCAGTGACCCTGCCTTTGATTGCGCTGGGCGCGGACGGAATCGTGAGTGTCGCGTCGAACGAAGTTCCTGACTTGATGTCACAGATGACGAACTTCGCGCTCGACGGAAAATGGGATGAAGCGCGCGCCCTGCATTATCGCCTGCTGCCGCTGATGGAAACTAACTTTATCGAATCGAGTCCCGGCCCGGTGAAGGCGGTCATGGCAATGATGGGACTGCTGGAAGAGAATTTCCGTCTGCCATTGGTGCCGGTTACTGAGAAGAGCCGCACGAAGTTGAGAGCGGTGATCAATGAACTCGGATTGATCGAAAGTGCGACGCACGCCTGAGGTCAGAACGGCCTGCGTTAGCGGGCCGTCGATCTCCATATTCAGAATCAACCAATAAAGATCAACCACCCGCTACCGCAAGGCGGTACTGACTTCATGCAAACACAAATCGAAGCTCTCGCGGCGCGCGAAACAGCAGACTATTCAGATGATGACCGCGCGCTCTTCGACGAATTCAAAGCCGCGCTCAATCGCGGCGAAGTTCGAGCCGCCGAACGTGACGCGAACGGCCGCTGGCAAACGAACGCCTGGGTCAAGCGCGGCATCCTGCTCGGCTTTCGCATGGGCCTGATAATTGAACAGACGCCATCAGGCGCGCCTTTGCAATTCCTCGACAAGGACACTTATCCCATCAGAAGGTTCTCTCCGGACGATCGCGTCCGCATCGTTCCCGGCGGTTCGAGCATTCGCGACGGCGCGTACATTGCCCCCGGTGTCGTCTGCATGCCGCCGATGTTCGTTAACGCCGGTGCTTACGTAGATGAAGGCACGATGATCGACAGTCATGCGCTGGTAGGTTCATGCGCCCAAATCGGAAAACGAGTTCACCTTTCGGCCGCCGCGCAAATCGGCGGCGTGCTGGAACCGGCGGGGGCCATTCCGGTAATCATCGAAGACGACGTCATCGTGGGCGGCAACTGCGGCGTTTACGAGGGCACGATTGTGCGCGCGCGGGCGGTCCTGGCAACGGGGACAATCATCACCGGCTCGACGCCCGTCTTCGATCTGGTTCGCGAAACCGTCTATCGACGCAGCGCCGACGCGCCGCTGGAAATTCCGGCCGGCGCCGTCGTCGTACCCGGCGCGCGCGCAATTCAAAGCGAGAAGGCGCGCGAGTGGGGCTTGTCGCTGTACGCTCCAATCATTGTGAAGTACCGCGATGAGAAGACTGATGCGGCAACGCAGCTGGAGGAGGCGCTGCGGTGAGCCAATTCCAACCACCTCCATTCCTCCATGGCATTGAGAAAAGCATGATCCGGAAGATTTCGGATCGCGCGAAGCCGGGCAGCATCAGTCTCGGACTGGGCGAGCCTGATTTGCCGACTCCGGAAGTGATCCTGCGTGAAGCTGTGCGCGTCATTCAGGAAGAACAGAGTGGGTATACGCTGCAAGCGGGCCTGCCACAATTGCGTGAGCGCATCGTCAGCGATTACCCGCACATGAATTTGAATCTTGATCAGGTCATCGTCACTGCCGGTTCGCAGGAATCGCTTTATTTGATTTTGCGCACGCTGGTCCGGGATGGCGATGAAGTCTTGATTCCCAATCCGGGTTTTATTCCTTACCCGATGATCATTCGCATGGTCGGTGGGCGGGCAGTGACTTATCGATTGCCGGCGGCGAATGATTTCGCCTTCGATGCGGAAGATTTTCGCAAGCAACTCACGCCGCGGACCAAAGTCGTGGTTTGTATCAGCCCTTCGAATCCAACTGGCCGTGTGCTGTCCAGAGACGATCTGCGGGCCATGGCTGACGCAGTGACGGCGGTCGCTCCGGATGCGTTCATAGTCAGCGATGAGATCTATCGCGAACTTTATTACACTGCGGAACGTCCGCCATCGATTTCAGAGTTTTATCCGCGCACGATCATCGCCAGCGGCCTTTCAAAGTCGATGCGCATGACGGGATGGCGCATTGGCTGGCTGGCCGGTGATGAAGAGGTGATGAAGTCAGCGCTGGTGCTGCATGGCTACGTAACTACATGTGCGTCAAGCATCTCGCAGAAGGCAGCGCTGGCGGCATGGACCCACGAAGCCGCCGCCGCGCGTGAAGAGTATCGCGCGATCTTTCATCGCCGGCGGGACCACCTGCTGAGCCAGCTGCGCAACGAACTCGGGTTGCGCTGCGTCACGCCGGAAGGCGCGTTCTATACGATGGTTGATGTCAGCGGTTACGGCGACGAAATGAAAGTCGCTGAGGCCGGACTGGAGCAAGGTGTCGTGACCATTCCGGCTGCGGCCTTTGGCGACCAAAGCAGGGGCTTCCTGCGAATTTCATTTTGCGCCGACGAAGAAAGATTGAGTGAAGGTGTAAAGCGATTGGGTGCGGCGTTGCTTTCGTTGAAAGATTAACCACAGAGGACACAGAGAAGAACCCGCAAGGGATTAGAGGAAACCTTCCTGCCGTCGTTCTGTTTTTCCCAATGCGTTTTCCTCTGTGTGCTCTGTGGTAAATTCTCTGACATGATCAGATTTCGCGTAGGCATTCTCGGAGCGACCGGCGTTGTCGGTCAGCGATTCATTCAACTGCTGCAGGGGCATCCGCAGTTTGAAGTGACCGCGCTGGCGGCTTCCGATCGTTCACAGGGGAAAACGTTTGCCGAGGCGTGCACCTGGCGTCTACCGGGCGAAATGCCTGAATCGGTAAAGTCGATCGCGGTGCAAGCTCCGGCGCCGCCGCTTGATTGCGACTTCGTTTTTTCAAGTTTACCGGGAGAGATCGCGGCGCAGACGGAAGAGGATTTCGCGCGCGCGGGTTATCCGGTCATTAGCAATTCTTCCTCGCATCGAATGAGTGCCGATGTGCCTTTGCTGATTCCCGAAGTCAATCCGGATCACATCGCGCTCATCGACGCGCAGCGAAAGAACCGCGGATTCGATCGCGGATTCATCCTCACGAATCCCAACTGTTCGGCGATCGCGATCGTTTTGGCGCTGGCGCCTTTGCACGCAAAATTCGGCGTCACCTCGTGCGTGGTCACCACCATGCAGGCGCTTTCCGGCGCGGGCTATCCCGGCGTGGCGGCGCTGGACGCCACCGACAATGTCATTCCGTTCATCGGCGGTGAGGAAGAAAAGGTCGAAGCTGAAACTCTAAAGTTGCTCGGCCGTGTCGATGGCGGGTCAATTCAACCGGCGGCGATGACGGTGAGCGCGCAGTGCAATCGCGTGAATGTAACTGACGGTCACATGGCGTCGATCCGCGTGAAGCTGGCGCAACCGGCAACGTCGGCAGATCTGCGCGAGACTCTGGCTTCGTTCAGCGCCCTGCCGCAGCAATTGAAATTATATACAGCGCCGAGCCGGCCAGTGATTGTTCGCGATGAAAAGGATCGTCCGCAGCCGCGGCTCGATCGCGACGCGGGCAACGGCATGAGCGTCACGGTCGGGCGCATCACGCCGGACACGGTCTTCGATTATCGCTTCGTGGCGTTGGGCCACAACACGATCCGCGGCGCGGCCGGCGCGGCGATCCTGAATGCAGAGTTGTTGGTGGCGCAAGGGGTTCTGTCCAAGTAATTGCCGCCAGGATGGCGGCGCACCGCGGGCTAGGAGCCTGCGCTCCAGCGGCTGATGTTTTCAGTTGCTTTCATCTGTACAGCAAACCGGTGTCGCAGCATCATGGCGCACGCCATTCTGTGTGATGAAGCGCGGAAGCGATCCCTGGCTATCGATATCTTTTCGGCAGGCACGCTTGATTTTTCAGATCAGCCGCCACTTGTCGAAACGTCGAGGACCTGTCTCCATTTCCACACGCCCGTTCCCAAACAGACACCTACGTGGGTGGCACAATTACCACTCGACTCTATCGATCGGTTTCTGGTGATGGAGCAAAGACATGCCGACGCTTTGCGCGAGCAATTTGGAGTCCCAGCCGAGCGCATCTCACTGCTGGGAACGTTCGATCCAAAGCGGCGCGGCGCTGAGATTGACGATCCCTTCTTCAGCCATAGCGAAGAGGTCTATCGAAGTTCTTACCGTCAGATTCGTGACTGTATCGTGCGCTACCTTGATACTACGGATGAGCTGACGTAACGCGTTTGTACTCTCCTGCCTAAAGCATCCAGTCGGTGATTGCTGCTTTCAACTCGTTCAATTGATCGTCAAAGAAGTGACCTGCGCCTTCGATGATGCGCAGTTCAGCGGGAAAATTCTGCGCGAGCCGCGCCACCAACTCGCGTAGCTTCTCGACGTTCCCGAATTGATCGTGCTCGCCGTGCACGAAGAGAATCGGCTTGCGGCATTCTTCAAGAAAACTGAAATCATATTTATCAACCGGAGCGCCGATGGCGATCATTCGAGTGACCCGCTCGTCTCGCATGCCAACTTCCAAACCGACTCGCGAGCCGAACGAGAATCCGCACAGCGTGATCTCCTGATTGGGGTAATTGGCGACCAGGTAGTCCAACCCCGCGCGCGCATCGTCGCGCTCGCCGCGGCCCTCGTCGTGTTCGCCGGTGCTTTGGCCCACGCCGCGAAAATTGATGCGCAGAGTAATCAGGCCGGCGTCGTTTAGCGCTGCCGCCGCGCGGAAAACGACTTTGTTGTGCATGGTGCCGCCGCCCAACGGGTGCGGATGCAGCACCAAAGCCACGCCTTTCGCCGGCTGTTCGCGCGGCTCTTTGAGAATCGCCTCGAGCCGGCCATGCTCGGCGGGAATGAAGAGATTTCCTGAGGGATACATACGTCAGTGGCAAGTGCCGATCGACTTCGGCAGTCGATTCTTGATTGTGAATTTGTTGTTTGTCAAAAGAGTCGCGCCGCAAAGATTGACTCGCAATTCAGAAAAGGATTAGTTTTTTCTTCACCACATGGACACGCCGCCCACAAATCAGCTGCAGCAGACCGAGGCCAGGCTACGACAACTCGAGCGCCGCCTGGCAATGCAATTCGAAGCGGTGCGCATTCTAGCCGAGACCCAGTCGTTGTCGACCGCCGCACCGAAACTGTTGCGGGCGATTTGCGACGGGCTGGGCTGGGACCTGGGCCAACTTTGGGTAGTCGATCACCAGGTGAATAAGCTGCGCTGGGTGGCCAGCTGGAGCTGCGATTCACTAAAGGTGGAAGACTTCATCGCCGCCAGCCGCAATCGGTTCTTCAGTCACGGCGCAGGGCTGCCCGGCCGGGTCTGGGACAGCGGTGCGCCCGAATGGATCGACGAGATCGCCAATGATCGAAGTTTTCCCCGCGTGACCTTCGCAGTGCAGGCGCAATTGCACTCGGCGTTTGGCTTTCCGCTGAAAGTCGGTGACGAAGTTTTCGGCGTGATCGAATTCTTCAGTTCCCAGCGTCAATCAAACGACTACTCGCTGCTGGAATTAATGAGCGGGATCGGAAATCAAATCGGCCAATTCATCGAACGCGAGAGCGCTGAGGACGAACATTCCGCTTTGTACGAGCGCGAACAGCGCGCGCGGCTGGAACTCGAGGCCACCATGCAGCGCATGCGACAGGTGCAAATTGTGACCGAGGTCGCGCTGTCGCATCTGTCACTCGATAAGTTGCTGGTCGAGCTGCTCGACCGCGTGCGCGACGCAATGGACGTGGACACGGTCGTGATTCTCTTGCTCGAACCCGACGATAAACTGGTTGCCTGGGCCACTAAGGGACTTGAACTCGACGCGAAGATACGGGTGCCGATGGGCGCCGGTTTTGCCGGACGCGTGGCCGCGCGCAAAGAGCCCATCGCCATCGACGATATCAACCAGGCCGACATGCACACGCCTTTTCTGCGCGAGCGCGGCGTGAAGTCTTTGCTGGGCGTGCCGTTGCTGTTGGAAGGACGCGTGCTCGGAGTAGTACACGTTGGCCGGCGCACGATTCGTCCATTTACCGAAGACGACACGCGCTTGTTGGAGCTGGTCGCTTTTCGTGTCGCTCTGGCGATCGATAATGCGCGCTTGTTCGAAGAAGAGCGCGCCGCGCGCCGTGACGCTGAAGCCGCCAGCCGCGCGAAAGATGAATTTCTGACCACGCTTTCGCATGAACTGCGGACGCCGCTGACGCCGATCATCGGTTGGATTCACATGATCCGCAACGGACTGCTGCCGGAAAAAGAATCGGCCCACGGCCTGGAAGTAATTGAAAAAAATTCACATTCATTGAAGCGGCTGATCAATGACCTGCTGGACATGTCGGCGATTCTCAGCGGCAAGATGCGGATGGAACAGAAGCCCGTCGCGCTCGGCAGTGCCATTCGCGAAGCTGTCGAGATGGTGCGGCCGGTCGCGAGCGCGCACGAAGTGCAGTTTGAGGTGAAGTGTGACGATTCCGCCGGCGCGACTGTCACCGGCGATCGCACGCGGCTGGTCCAGGCCTTCTCAAATTTGCTCGACAATGCCGTCAAATTTTCGAGCGCCGGAGGCAGAGTCAAAATCAGTTGTGAGCGGAATCAAAATGACGCGACTGTGCGAGTCGAAGACGAGGGACTCGGCATCAGCCCGGATTTTCTGCCCTTCGTCTTTGAACGTTTTCGCCAGGCGGACGGCTCAAAGACTCGCGCGCACGGCGGTTTGGGCCTGGGGCTGGCGCTGGTTAAGAGTTTCATCGAGGCGCACCAGGGAACCGTCGCAGCGGCCAGCCCCGGCCAGGGCAAAGGGAGCCGATTCACGATCACTTTGCCGTGCACGGAAGTGGTCACGCAGCCAACTTCGCCGGCGACGATCGAAACGCGCGCTGCGCCTGCGGCTGCTCACCTGATGATTATCGAAGACGACGAGGACACTTTAGAAATGCTGCGCGCGACGCTGGAGATGCACGGCTTTCGGGTCACGGCGTGCGAATCGGCAGAAGAAACGCTGCGCGTGGCGCCGCAGAACTCAGTCGATTTGATCGTCTCTGACATCGGCATGCCGCACATGGATGGCTTCGAGTTGATTCGCCAACTGCGCGAGTTCGAGCATTACAAGTCGGTGCCCGCCATTGCCCTCACCGGTTACGCGACGGCGAAAGACGAGAAGGCTGCGCTGGTCGCCGGCTTTGACGCGCACGTTTCAAAACCTGTCGATCCCGCTGAACTGTTGAGCCTGATTAAGCGTCTGGTGAAGAAGTGAAGATCGGCGCGGCGTCTCCGTCACTTAGAAACGTCTCACCCGGTAAACACGATACGGCGAACGTTCATATAAGACTTCGCACCCGTCGCACGTTGGGTCGGTGCTGATTACGATTGCGCCGTCAGGCGCGTCGCCGGTCGGCGGAAGCACCACAATCTTGTCCGGCGGCAGATGTGCGAGCATTGCATACCACCTGGCCTGGATATACCCGGGAATCGCCGGCGTATCTTTAATGTAAATCTGCGTCGAGTCCGACGCGGCCAGAGCTGTCGGCAGTATCCTGGTTGGGTAATCCGCATCGAACATATTCAGTCGCACCTGTTCCCCGCCCCGCCGATCGTTGATGACTTGAAAGTACGCGGCTTGTACGCAAGACAGGACCAACGCGCATGCGAGCAGCGCTCGCTTCATGCCGGTTTGCGTTTGCATCAGCCATTCGAACGCGGGAATCGTCAGCACGATCAAGAAAACGGGAACCGGACTAAGTCGCAGGATATGAAAGTATTCGCGCGTCAGCGATGCGGGAACCACACTAACGATTAGTCCGTAGATTACGAACACCCACCATACGCTGAATCGTCTCCGTCTTATCAGCAAGTAGACGCCCGTCAACGCGAGCGCGAAAGTCACCAGCAGCACCGGGGCGGTCCCGAATGTTGAATCGATCTGATAAGCGGCAGGATCGCCAGTCGCCACCATGCGCCAGG
>Ga0207511_100040_pt1 | contig 33809 bp, 34 predicted proteins | sample NitcycUWRSCHO22C_FD_188265 | JGI IMG/M metagenome (GOLD analysis project Ga0207511, IMG submission 188265) | Soil microbial communities from Arlington Agricultural Research Station in Wisconsin, USA - Nitrogen cycling UWRJ-SCHO22-C (SPAdes) | ecosystem: Environmental > Terrestrial > Soil >... | reverse complement strand
CTTGTGCCGTTGGTTGTCTTGCACAACTCAATCGAAACAAGGAGCAAACCCGATGTCGAAAACCAGCGCACTTCGCGCACCGCCGCACAACCGCCTGCTCGCTGCTCTCCCCGCGAGTGAATATCGACAACTATTACCCCACCTCGAACCGTTTCCTCTGATCTTCGGCGAATTGATCTACCGGCCCGGCACGGTGGTGCGTCACGTTTATTTTCCCACCAGCGGAATTGTCTCTCTGCTCGCCGACGTGGATGACGGCGGCAGCCTCGAAGTCGGGATCGTTGGTCGCGAAGGCATGGCCGGCATGTCTGTTTTCATGGGAGTCAAAACCACACCCAATCGCGCTCTGGTCCAGGGTGAGGGCTCTGCCTTGAGAATGAAGGCAACCACGCTGCGAAGACTGACTGAGAACGACGGTTCCCTTTCGCGATTATTGCGACGTTACTCCTATTCATTGTGGGCACAGCTTTCTCAATCTTCTGTCTGTAACTTGTTTCATCCGATTGACGCTCGCCTGGCTCGTTGGCTATTGATGACTCGCGACCGAATGGAAGCGAACGAGTTTCTAATCACCCAGGAATTCCTATCCAGCATGTTGGGAGTCCGACGCGAAGGCGTTAATAAAGCCGCCGGCAAACTACAACAACAACGCTTGATCAGTTACACGCGGGGAACGCTCACAATCCTCAAGCCCGCCGATCTGACAGCCGTGGCGTGTAAGTGTTATCGAATAATCAAAAAGGAATATGACGCGCTTAAGGGGTAGAGGGTCCCAGGCCCTTCGGCGCTAACAGATAATTCCGCCCGCGGGCTGTGCGAAGTCCTGGTGGTGTTGTCTCTTGTATTGACTACCGAGTTAATGCCGGAGGGCGCCGCGGCTTATTTCTGAAGTTGAAATTTACAAAAAAGGGGTTCGGGGCTGTGTGCGTCATAGCACACATATGGTATAGTGTGTCCCCGAAAGCCTGCTTGACACCAGGATCGAGTTTTCCGACTCCTCCTCTTGCCAACCCGTTGCGCAATTCGGCGCAAGTTGAACGGCTAATTGTTTTCTTCGGACGCCGGAGATCGGTTATGAAAATCCTGCTCTACAACCCCGACAACGGGGTGACGCGCAACTTTATGCCGCACCTCTGGATGTTTCTCTTGCAAGCAATCACTCCTCTTGGTCACGAGGTTATCCTGATCGATGCGAACGCGCGCGCGATGAGCGATGACGAGCTCGTGCAGTTTGTACGGGACCAGGACGTCGAACTTGTCGGAATTGGGGCCATGACCAGAATGGCCGAGAAGGCCTATCGCGTCGCCGATGCGATTCGCGCAGCGGGTGTGCCGGTAGTGATGGGCGGGCCGCACGTGACTGAGGTCCCGGACGAAGCGCTGGGCCGCGACGGAGGACCACGCCACGTCGATGCAATCGCGCTCGGTGAAGCGGATGAGACCTGGCCCAGGATAGTCGAGGATGCCGCCCGCGGTGAACTCAAAGAGATCTACGAGCCTCTCGATGAAACTGGCAAAGAACGTAAGCCGAGTCTCCAGCCCTACCCCGCTATCCCCTGGGAATCACTCGATCTCGATCAGTTCGATTTCTTTCCGCGCATGTTGCGGCCGTTGTTATCGCGCATCGGCCCGCGCTGGCGGACCTTTCGCATAATTCCAATCGAGTCGGGGCGCGGCTGTCCTTATGGCTGCGAGTTCTGTACGGTCACCGGTTTCTTCGGTGATTCGATTCGCTTCCGCAGCAATCAGAGTATCGTGGACGAACTGCTGAGTTTGAAAGCGCGCGCGAAGAAAGAAAGCGGCTTTGTGACAGTGTTTTTCGTCGACGATAACTTTGCGATCAGTATCAAACGCACGAAATCACTTTTGCGCGACATCATCGATGCGGGAGCGCAGGTCCCCTGGACTGCCCAGATCAGCGCGAACCTTTTGCGAGATGAAGAATTGGTTGACCTGATTGCTCAGTCAGGCGGCAGGATGATTTTTATCGGCATGGAATCAATCGATCCGGTTAATCTCGCGGACGTGAAAAAGGGTTTCAATAAGCCCGAGGAATACGCGACCGTGCTCAACCGGCTGGACGCACACAACATCCAGGCAGTCACCTCGTTCATCATCGGTTTGGACAACGACACGCCGGGAGTCGCCGACCGCATTCTCCAACAGGTTCGCACCTGGCCGGCCGGGCTGCCCATCTTCGGGCAACTGACGCCATTCCCTTCGACCCCGCTGTACAAACGTCTGCTGCAGGACGGCCGATTGATCCGGCCCAAACATTGGTTGAAGTTTGAGCGATACTCGATGGCCCACAAGCCGCTGAAGATGACGATTGATGAAACCCACCGCGAGCTTCGTCAGGCGTGGGCCGCTTCTTACAGTCCGGAACGAAACTGGGAAGTGATTCAATCAATGAACCAAAAGGGACTGGGACCCCGCGTCTTTCACTTCTTTTCGAGGCTCGCATTCCGCGGGATCTATTTTCCACAGACCACAAAGAGGGAGTGGATAAAAGTCGTCTTGCAAAATCGGCGCACGATCTTAGGCTTCATTAAGGAAGGGCTCGGCATGCTGGGGAAAAAGAGTCGAGACAGCCGACGCAACTCGCCCGCAATGGCAGATGTGATGGAGGTCGAGGGCCAGGTCAATTCCATGGTAAGCGCGCGTCGAATCCTCGAATAAGTCAGGCAACGACCCTAAGAACTACCGATGCCCCGGACGCGGAGTGGCTTTCAGCTTGCTACTTCGGACTAACTCAGGCATTATGATTGCTGTAATCCTTCTCTCGCGCATCAACGGTGATGCGCCCCGCGCACAAAACGATTAGCGCCGGACGTCTCGATGGTTCGAGAGTAGGCTCGCTACTAAATCTCCGAAGCCGCTCTATTTAAAGAGCATCCGAACCAGGTCCTTCGACCGCTTACCGTTTTCGCCGAAGCCAATCCGATTCGCAGCTTCTTTTTCAACCCCAAAAGGGGAAAGGTATATCTCTATGTCAAGTAAACTTTATGTTGGAAATCTCGCTTTCCAAACCAGCAGCCAGGATCTTCAGGAGCTGTTTGCTCAAGCCGGCACGGTTGAATCAGCGAGCGTCGTCGAAGACCGCATGACCGGCCGTTCGCGTGGGTTCGCCTTCGTCGAAATGGCCAGCAAGGAAGAAGCTGCTTCAGCCATCGAACAGTTCAATGGCAAAGAAGTCGGCGGCCGAGCGCTGAAAGTCAACGAAGCCAAACCGCGTGAAAATAACGGCGGCGGCGGACGTGGCTTTGGTGGCGGTGGTGGTCGAGACCGCTCATGGTAATTGCTGCGACACCTGTGGTCGCAATGACGGCGGCTACGGCGACCGCCAACGCGAACCGCACTGGTAAGAGCAGTGAACAATAAGCGATGAGCAGTGCGCGGTTCTCTGTTTCTCCCGCGGTGAATCATGAAACATTGATTACCATGGCCGCTACGGAGAGCTGCGCTGCCTCGCAAAGGAATTAATCAAGACGACCCACGTCGTCACTTAGCAAAAGGAACTTAATGGATTTTTCTCAACTGGGACTCGCACCCGCGCAAATGAGCGCTTGCGAGTCTCTCGGATACAACGAACCGACACCTATTCAGCGACAGGCAATTCCTGTCATCCTCAGCGGCCGAGACGTAATCGGCTGTGCCGAAACCGGCACCGGCAAGACGGCCGCTTTTCTACTTCCCATCATTCAAAATATGAGCGAACGCCCGAGACCGGGCCTCCGCGTGCTCGTGCTGGCGCCGACGCGCGAACTGGCGCTGCAAATTCAAAAGAATTATGGCGAGCTTAATCGCGTCAAGCAGAACGCATCAGTGATTGCGATCGGCGGCGCTAACATCCGCACCCAAATTAGCGAGCTGCGAAAAGGCGCGAGTGTTTTGATTGCGACGCCCGGACGCTTGCTCGATCTGACCGAGCGCGGCGCCGTCAATCTTTCCACGATCGAAGTTCTGGTTTTAGACGAAGCGGACCGCATGCTCGACATGGGCTTTCTGCCGGCGATTCGCCGCGTGCTGGCCATGTTGCCGACAAAGCGACAGACGCTGCTGTTCTCAGCCACGATGTCGTCTGGTATCGAACAACTTGCCCGCTCGACGATGAAAGAGCCCGAGCTGATCGAAGTAAGTAAGCGTGGCCGCGCGGCCACCATGGTCGAGCAGACTGCTTACCAGGTCGAACAGCATTCAAAGACAGCGCTCTTGATTGAGTTGCTGGAAAAGGAAAGCGAAGAATTTGCGCGGGTGCTGGTATTCACCCGGACGCGGCGAGGCGCCGAACGTCTTTCGCATATTTTGAAAGCACGCGACCACAGCGTGAATCGCATTCACGCCGATCGCTCGCAACCGCAGCGGGAAGCCGCGCTGCGCGAATTCAGCAACGGGCGAACCCGCGTGTTGGTAGCGACCGATATTGCCGCGCGCGGCATTGACGTCGATTCAGTCTCGCACGTGATCAACTATGATGTGCCGGCCGCGCCCGAAGACTACGTCCATCGGGTTGGCCGCACCGGCCGGGCCGGCAATCAGGGCAAAGCCATCACGATCGTGGCGCCCGTCGATGAATTATCGATGCGCGCGATCGAACGGCTGACCGGACAAGCTGTGAAACGGATAAAGCCGGAAGGTTTTGGCGGCATGCCGGCAGCGGTTGCCGGCGTGGGTAGATCATTTACGCCGATGGCCCGCACTGCCCGCAGCACAGTTCGCTCATTCAGTCCGCGGCGCGGCAGATAGAACCTACGACCAGGGACCGGCTGTCTTAGCCGGTCATTGGTACATCTCACTCAACTTGCGAAAGTGATAGCCCATGGCGGCGAGTCGCAGGGTTTCCGCAACTCGATTGCGGCGTTTGATGACAGCCCGCGTGAAGAAACTCCAGAACTCTTTGCGTTCCCGGTCGAATACCCCGAGCTTCAGCATAATGCGCATCAATGACGCGAACCCGTTGACCAGGTTGTAATGGTTGGGCTCGTGGAATTGCTGCGCCGTTCGCCTCATCGAATCGAGCACTCGGTCATAATATTCGCGCGGACTGTAGATGGTCTGCATGATCGTCTGATAGCCTTTGATCAATAGCGCCGGATCCATTCGCGTCTTGAAGTTAAAGGTGCAGACGGTATTGTTGCCTGACGCCTCGCCGAGCAGACGGCCTTCGCGCTCGAGTCGCTTCCACAACTGAGTCTCGGGCAAAGCGTTGAGCAGTCCCACCATGGCGAGAGGAATCGCGCTCTTGCGAATGAAATCGATCTGCCGCTGGAAGATATCTTCGGGATCATTGTCAAATCCAACGATGAAGCCGGCCATCACTTCCATTCCATAACTCTGGATTTTCTTGACCGAGCTGAGCAGGTCTCCGCGATTCTGCGACTTTTGGGCTTCCTGCAAACTCTCTTCGACCGGCGTTTCAATGCCGATGAAGACGCGGCGGAAGCCGGCCTCGCGCATGCTCGCCAGTAACGCTTCGTCGTCAGCCAGGTTCAGACTTGATTCCGTAATGAACGAGAACGGATAGCCGTGCTCTTTCTGCCACCTGGCTATTTCGGGCAGCAGTTGCCTGACATTTTTCTTGTTGCCGATGAAGTTGTCATCGACGATAAAGACCGTGCCGCGCCAACCAAGCTTTAACAGCGCGTCGAATTCCGTCAGCATCTGTTGATTGCTTTTCGTTCTGGGCACGCGCCCGTAGATTTCGATGATGTCACAGAATTCGCACGAGAAGGGACAGCCGCGCGAGTACTGCACCGACATGGCGCTGTAACGCTTGAGGTTGGCGAGATGAAAATGAGCCAACGGCGTGGCGGCAAGTGGCGGGCGTTCGGACGCTTGATAAGTTCGCTTGGCTTCGCCGCGGGCCAGGTCGGCAACAAACTGCGGCAGAGTAGTTTCGGCTTCGCCCAGAAAGATATGATCGGCATCGGGTAGCTCTTCGATGGTAGTGGTAACGTAAGGGCCGCCCAGCACCACGCGTTTCCCGTGCGCTTTGCATCGCTCGACGACCTCGCGGAGCGAATCTTTCTGCACCAGCATCGCGGTTGCGAACACCATGTCGGCCCACTCGATGTCCGATGCCCGAAGACGTTGCACGTTGAGATCGACCAATCGGCGCTCCCATGACTCAGGCAGCAAAGCCGAAACCGTCAACAGTCCCAACGGCGGAAAAGCACAGCGCTTGCCTTCAAACGGCAACGCATGTCTAAAGCTCCAATAGGTATCGGGAAATTCAGGATTGATTAGTAGAACTTTCATGCGTTTTCTCCATCTGGTCGCCGAACAAGCAAAGTTAACCCGTAAGCACCATCGTGCGTGTCGGGGTCTGCGCCGATTGTAATCAATGCAATCGCTGCGAAAAGGCTGAGCGGAATTAGCGCCGGGATTTAACGGTCTTGTTACGACGCATGGTCAACACGTCGCCCGGTTTGCACTTCAGTGCTCGACAAATCGACTCGAGGGTATTGAACGTAATCCCCTGAGCCTTGTCTTTCTTCAAGCGCCACAGCGTCGTGTGACTGACGCCGGTTTCTTTCGCCAGCCAATAAAAAGATCGTCCCTGGGCCTTCAGTAAGTGATCGATTTGAACTTGAATCATTGCACCTTTTCTGTTGAGCCACCGCCAGCATACAGGTATATGTCACCGGTGTCCAATATTTAACGCGCACAATATATTTCGTGTTTGACATATATTTCCTGTACAATGTAGCTTGTTATCAAGAGATTGAGTTTCGGCTAACTCTGTCCTCAGCTCTTCTGGAATTCTCCAGATCACCTGAAGCCAACAGCTGATTATCGATGGCACACGATGCCGGATACGATTGTCTGCGTGATTGGCGAATCAAATTTTAACGAACTCGGCTTCAAGGAAAGACGCGTCGGCAGCGTCACGATTCTGGATGCCGATGCCCAATTGAGAATTAAGCTGCGATTCGGCGGTAGTAGCGTGCCTCTGGCCGACGCCGCTGAATCGCTCATGGCTGCCGGGCAAAATCACATCCTGCTTAATCTTGACGGCGCGAGTTCACTTGGGGCGCAGAGCCTGGGCGAGCTGGTTTCGGCTTTCGTCACGGTCAAGGACCGCGGCGGCGAGTTGAAAATCTTCAATCTCGCGCCGACGGTGCGGCAAATGATGCGGGTCACCAACTTGTTCGCTGTTTTCGGGCTGTACGAGAGTGAAGCACAGGCGATCGACAGCTTCTGCGTAAGCGCCGTGCTCAATCGATCGGACATTTCAGCAGGAACCGATTAACGAATGATTGTCTGTGAATTCTGTTTGCACCAGATGCAAGCTGACGGATGTCGACTCGGGCTCGACATTCCGAAAGGCTTGAGTTGCCGTGAATTCGCACCCGGAATTGAAAAGTTCTGCGCCGATCAAAAAGATTTCGTGAATCAAAATCAGATCGTCCAAATGGCTACCTTCTTTGGATTCCAACGAAGGGAATTGAAGAAGATCAAACTCATGGCTGCCCGCGAAGACAACCGCGTGGCGGCCGAGTTATTAGCTTGAACAACTACGACGGCGATGTGGCGACTCGTGGCTAGCGAGACCGCAAGCGAAAACGCTCGCCGGGAGATGCCCAGGCGCAGCTTTCATTAACTGGATCAAATTATGGCGAAAATTATCTGGTCGTGTTCGCACTGCGGAACTGTGCTGCCGCTATGGCAAGTAAAATGCTCCTATTGCCACCGGCTGGCACTGAGCTGGCTTCACTTAATTGTGGGCGTAGTCGTGGCGCTGGCCGCGGTCTTCGGGGCTTTGAAACTTATATAGATGATCGGCCTGAAAGCATGTATCCACGAAAGCATCGCCTGGCGACCTGGAAAAGGTTAACCATAGCTTTGCAAACAAGTATGGTCCAGCACTATCAGCACGTTTAGAAAACCGAGAAGGAGACTCTATTGGCAAAAGACGATTTGATTCCCGCCGAAGGTACGATTATTGACAAGCAGCCCAACGCGTTCTTCAAAGTTCAGCTCGATAACAGCACCCACGTGGTATTGGCGGCAATCGCCGGCAAGCTGCGCAGACATCGCATCCGAGTTCTCGTCGGCGATCGCGTTACCGTCGAAATGTCTCCTTACGATTTGAGCCGAGGCCGGATCACTTATCGTTACCGATAAAACCTGCCGTTACCCGGGACCACCAGCGCTGTCGGCCTCTGTCAGCCGCGCAGAAACAGTTCAAGACGTTGACGAATTTCGTCGCGCACTCTGCGAAACACCGCGAGCCTTTGCTCCTCGTCTCCTTTCGCTGCGGCTGGATCGTCGAAGCTCCAGTGAATGCGTCTGGTATCGCCCGGAAAGACCGGACACTGTTCCTTCGCGTTGTCGCAGACGGTGATCACGTAGTCGAATTCCTGATTGATAAACTCATCGACTGACTTCGACGTGTGGCCGGAAATATCAATGTTCACTTCCCGCATCGACGCGATTGCTTCGGGTCTGATGAAGCTTGGTGCGACTCCGGCGCTAGCTACTTCAAAACGATCGCCACCCATCTCGCGCAATAGACCTTCGGCCATTTGGCTGCGCGCGGAATTCCCGGTACAGAGAATAAGTACGCGAACCGGTTTTTTCATATTGCTTTCAAAAACTCATCGAGCAGCTTCCACCGTTTTGATCGAGAAAGCAGCTTCTTCGCTCGCAAAGTATCGGCGTTGGAACCACAGCGCCACATTCACCAGGCCAATCATTAGTGGCACTTCAACCAGCGGCCCAATTACCGCCGCAAACGCGGCGCCTGACCCGATGCCAAAAACCGCCACCGCCACCGCGATCGCCAGTTCAAAGTTATTGCTGGCGGCCGTGAATGAAAGAGTTGCCGTCTTTGAGTAATCCGCTCCAATCTTGTGACCAAGGTAGAAGCTGACCAGAAACATCAACACAAAATAGATCAGCAAGGGAACCGCGATGCGCAGCACGTCGAGTGGAAGGCGAACAATCAGGTTTCCTTTCAGACTGAACATCACCACAATCGTGAATAACAACGCGACCAGTGTAAGCGGGCTGATCTTCGGAATGAGGACGGTGTGATACCAGGTCCTGCCTTTTGCCCTGACCATGATGAGACGCGTCAGCATTCCGGCTATGAACGGAATGCCAAGATAGATGAAGACGCTTTCCGCGATCTGGCCGATGCTCACTTGCACCAGGCTACCGCGCAAACCAAACACTGGCGGCAACAGCGTGATGAATATCCACGCATAGACGCTGTAGAACAGCACTTGAAAGACGCTATTGACGGCCACCAGACCGGCAGCATATTCGTTGTCGCCGCGGGCTAACTCATTCCAGACGATTACCATCGCGATACATCGCGCCAGTCCAATCAAGATGAGCCCCACCATGTACTCGGGATAGCCGCGAAGAAAAACAATTGCCAGCAGGAACATTAGAACCGGGCCGATGATCCAGTTCTGCACCAGTGAAAGGGCCAGCACCTTCCAATTGCGAAACACCTCGCCCAGATTCTCATAGCGAACCTTAGCCAGCGGCGGGTACATCATCAGGATCAAACCAAGCGCGATCGGGACATTAGTCGTCCCGACTTGAAAACGGTTGATAAAGCTCCCGATGCCGGGATTTGCATAGCCAACCGCGACACCGAGAGCCATCGCCACGAAAATCCACAGCGTCAGGAAGCGATCAAGGAATGACAGCCTGCTCTGCTTCATCTCGTCAGCCTCACCTGATCGCGAAAACCTTTACGCTGGCCGCGTACTCATTCACGTTGTAACGCGACAACAGATTTGTGAACTGCTCAAAAAGCTTTGTGTCAGCTTCGGACGTTGGCGCGGGCGCACAGCAAGCGGCCGCCGCTGGCGCAGTAGTTTCAGCCGGCGCCGGCGCACAACAGGCTGATTGATTTTCGATTTGCGCAGTAGCAGGCGCGCAACATCCCGATTGGTTTTCAATCTTCGCGTAAGCATTGAGATCGGCAGCGGAATCGATCACCTGAACATTCGTGAATCCGGCTTCAATCAACTGACGCCGGTAATCGTCAATCAGAATGGCTCCCGCAATACAGCCGACATATGCATACAAATCCTGACTGATTTCCTGGGGCAGCGATTGCTTTAACGCGATGTCGCTTACCGCCAACCGTCCGCCCGGTTTCAGCACTCGCGCGATTTCGCGAAAGACCGCCGGCTTATCGGGAGCCAGGTTGATGACACAGTTGCTGATGACGCAATCGACGGAATTATCCGGGAGCGGTAACTTGTCGATGGTCGCCAGATGAAACTCAACATTCGCATAGCCATTTCCATCGTTCGCCTTGGCCGCGTTGCGCTGAGCGAGTTCAATCATTTCCGGCGTCATGTCGATACCAATCGCGCGACCGGCGGGTCCGACCTTCACTGCCGCGAGGAAAACATCGAGTCCGCCACCGGATCCCAGATCGACTACCACTTCACCTTCGCGCAGGTTTGCAGTCGCGGTCGGATTGCCGCACGACAGGCCCATGTTTGCTTCTGCGGGAATGGCGGCCAGCTCTGCGGGCGAATAGCCAAACGCTTCGGCGACGGCGCGAACGCCTTCATGTTCGGTCGACAAATTGCTCACGGCGACCAATCCATATCTGGAGCGCACCGCTTCTTCTAGTTCAGACATTTTCAATTCTCCTTATCTCTTGACTGACTGATATGCGTGAAGCCGCATATGCTAAAGCGAGTATCATCCGCGGAGAGACATATGTCAAGCCATATGTGGTTGTGGTAAGATACGTACTGTCATGAGCACGAAGTCGAAATCCATCGATAAGGAAGTATTTTTCAAGGCCCTTGCGGATCGCACCAGATTGCGGCTGCTTAATCTCATGAGAGACGGCGAGGTGTGCGTTTGTTTCTTTGTGGAAATCCTGAAAACGAACCAACCAAAGATCAGCCGGCATCTGGCTTATTTACGGCGGGCGGGAATTGTGGGCGCGCGCCGGCAGGGACCCTGGATGCATTATCGGATCGTTGAGCCGGTTGATGTTGATGCCGCCGAAGCATTGCAGGATGTGATGGCGTGGCTGGCTAAGGATCAGGTGATGCAGCGGGACCGTGATCGCCTGGTGAAGCTTTGCTGCGCTCCACAGCTTCCCGTTCACATCCAGAAAGCCCCGCGACCTGTCGGTGTGAATACGTCGATGTAGCGCGCTTTGAAACATGACAACTCCGACGCGGTGGAAGCGCTGCATGGCGGGCTTACCGAATACGGGATCGCCGTCAATGGCGAGGATGATCGAGGAAGGAAGCGATCGCGGCGTAATCGGAAAGCAAATAGGCCGGCCCATAGCGCGTGCCGTCTTCGGCGTCTGCATTGATGATCGCCACCGGTGTCTGGCTTAAGGCCGAGTTGCCGCGGCAACGATCAATGAGGGCATCAAAGGTCGGGACTTCTTCTTCTGTCAGGATCAATGCGATTGTTTCCAATTCAGCGGCCGCCAGCGCCTCAGTGTCATCTCTCGCTTCCAATGCGTAATAGCCCTGCCGCTCGACTTCCCTCTTCATCCCGGCGCGTATCCAGTCTATGTCCTCGACGATAAGGATCGTCGGCAGTCGCTTTTCTGAACTATTCATTAAGGCCCCTTGACCGCGCCGGAAAACTATCGTGCAGCAAGTCTAAGCAGGAATGGATTTCGGGTCTGTACTCTTACGGACGCCCCGGCAGCGCTGCGTCGATTCGCTAATTGGGGGTTTGCTGCTGGCCCAGGGCGAGGGCGCTATAACATTCGCAGGCAATCGATTCCAATTTGGATCGGTCCACGATCCGCAAGCGCCCGCGAGAATGAGCGATGGCGCCGACGGCCTGCAATTCTGCGACGAGGACTGTGATACCGGCCCGGCGGGCGCCAAGATGTTCCCCGATTTGTTCCTGGGTTATGTCAATGACATCGCCTTTGAGACGGTCAGCGAGCAAGAGCAGCCAAATAGCGAACCGCTGCTTGAGTCTGTGGAGAACGGCGCAGGCACTCCGCTGTGAGACGTGCGCGACATAGCTGGCCGCGTATTCGAGCAGGCGTTGTTGCAGGCCATCGCCGTCAAATATCTGGCGCGCAAAATCTTCCGTACTCGCCCTCAGCGCTTTGCCCGCGATCGAGACATTTAGCGACTGCGAAGGTTGCCGGGAATCGAGGAGCGAAGTGACCTCTGCGATGCCTTCAAAGCCAATCATGCCGACCTCGGCGGTTTTTCCGTCAGACATGTCCGCTAAAACCGAGATGACGGAAGTTTCGGGGAAGTAAATAAATCGGTTCTTCGCGTCACCTTCCGATAGACGTTCTCCCGCCGCAAGGTTTACCGGCTTAAGCAGCGGCATCACGCGAGCCAATTCGCTGTCCGGCAATTCCGAGAGAATTTTGTTGAGTGGCCGATTATTCATCGATGCTTGAATCGTCCGCGCGCTCACGCCGCGCGTCTGATATGAACGAGTATGGATTTTGTGTTACCAGCCTCGCCCGCCTCGCGAATACGCGCCAGCAGCACCCGCACCGGTTGGGCGTTTTCGTCGAACCGGCAATCGAAAGTGAAGCTGTCAGCAAACTTGTCACTGCTATTGAATTGAGTCACACACCGGCGGAACTCTTCGGTATTCTCGAAAGGCGCGACGTCGTCGTAGAAGTTTCGGCCCGCCAGGTTCAGCGGTTCCGTAGGCGGCTCGGGCTCAGGATCGACGCGGTGATAAAGCACGGTTCCGCTGGCATCGAGTTCGAATAGTCCGAATAGTTCAGCTTCAGTTGCCAACGAATTGTTCATAAGGTCCTCATGATAGGTTCAAAGCGCGTTCGCAGAACGCGGCTTTTGAGCAGTGTATTTCTTAATAATCCCGTCCAATTGATCCAGATCAATTGGCTTCACCAGATATTCATCACAGCCGGCCTGGCGGGCCCGCGCGAGAAAGCGAGCTTCCTCGTGCCCCGATACAAAGACAATTGGCATCCGGCAAGATTCCCGTATCCGGCGCGTCGCGTCGAAGCCATCGACACCGGGAAGATTGACATCCATCAGGATCAGATCGGGTCGCGCGCTTTCCGCCATTTGCACAGTCTTCTCACCGTCCGGCGCTTCGATCACACGATAGCCGCGCAGCAGCAGCATGGTTCGGAACATCACTCGCGTATCCTCGTCGTCATCGGCGACAAGGATGAGTGGCCGCACAATCGGGGGTGTTATTCGCAAAGGGGATTCATTCCCCAGGGGACTTGATAAGGTTCGCATAATGATGAGAAGGAGTCGGGAACCTTCGGAGCGGGCACTGCTAATTCTTAACATGGCCCTTATGTCACAGCGATGAGATCAGGGACATTGGGAAAGGAGGAGATATGAATAAGGATTATCCCTAATGGGCGAGGGTTGCGGATTTGCGTCGGGTCAGCCGGCGTCAGCAGCTCAGCCTGCGTCACCAGGTCAGCCTGCGGCTGGCGGCTTGCCGCGTCCCAGTGCGGTAAGGCTTGCCTTACCGGGGCGACCCTAACTTACTGAGGAGGCTCAGCCTCCGGGGTTCGGAGGCATAGCCTCGAAAAACTTTTTACCCTCGCGGAAAGGCAAGCCTTTCCGCACTGCGGAGCGGCGAGCCGCGCTCTTCGAGACTCTTCGATACTTTGACGCTCAACCAGCGCAGCTTCAATTATCCTGCAACCAACCGCGAAAGACTGCGTAGCGGACGAGATCGATGCGGCTGGTGAGATTCAATTTCCGCATCCCGTTTGCTTTGTGGACCTCGATCGTCTTGACGCTCAAAGATAGTTGGCCGGCAATCTCTTTGTTGCTGTAGCCGAGAGCTAACAGCCTGAGAACTTCCGCCTCGCGGTCGCTTAGCTTACCTGCCGTTTCGCGGCGCCGGGTCGCTTTCGTGCTGCTGTAAGAGTCCATAACCCTGCCGGCCAATTTCGGATCGATGTAATTGTCGCCGGCCGCAACGGCGCGTATCGCATGTATCAACTCGCTCGAGGCGCTCTGCTTGAGCACGTATCCGCGCGCGCCCGCGCCGAGCAAGGCGCGGACATAACCGTCGTCCGCATGACGCGAGAGCGTCAAAACTTTTACCTGCGGACAGACTTCTTTCAGTTTCTGCGTCGCTTTCAGCCCATTGAGGTTGGGCATGGAGATGTCCATTACCAGCACATCGGGGAGCAGTCTCTGGGCCTGGGCCACCGCCTCGGCTCCGTCGCCGACCACACCGGCAACCTCCATATCGTCCTGAGCATTGACGATCATTTTCAAACCCTCGCGCACGGTTTCGTGGTCCTCGGCGAGCATGATGCGGAGCTTCGTCATTTCATCCATTCCGCCCCTTCTGCCGGGAGCCGCGCCGGGACCCGGGCCAGGATGGTCGTGCCCTCGTTTGGCTTTGATTCAATCTCGAGAGTTCCGCCCATCAGTGCGGCCCGCTCGCCCATCCCAATGAGACCCAGTCCCCTGGCGCCTTGCGCGCGGGCCTGCTCTTTAGGGTCGAAGCCGACGCCGTCATCTTCGACGATCAGCATTACATGATTGTCGCGGCGTTCAAGCAGCACGTTCACCCGTTTCGAGCGCGCATACTTCATCGTGTTGTTGAGCGCCTCCTGCATAATCCGGTAAAGGTTGGTTTCCGTCTCGGGCGAAAGACGCTCCTTATCCATACCCATGCTGTGAAACTGCGCTTCGACGCCGGAATGCTTTGACCACTCACGCACAAAGTTGCCGATGGCCTCGGCGAGCCCGATGTCATCCAGGGCGGCCGGCCTGAGTTCCCAGGCGAGGAAGTCCACGTCGGCATCAACCCGCTCGGCGATCGTTTTAGCTTGTTCAAGTTTCCGGCTGAATTCTTCGTTTCCGCCGGCGCCGGGATCGAGTGCCGCGAGATTGAGACGCAGCGCCGTCATCTGCTGACCTACCTGATCGTGAATGTCGCGCGCGATCCGCCGCCGCTCGTCCTCCTGTGCTGAAACGATCTGCCTGAGCAGGCGCACGCGATCCCGCTCGGTCTTTATGCGTTCGGAGATTTCGCCGCGCAGCTGTTCATTTACTTTCGCCAGGTCGAACGTGCGCTCACGCACCCGCGCTTCCAACTCGTCGTGTGCGCGCCGCAACTCCTCCTCGGCCCGCACGCGTTCAGTTAAGTCGCGCGCGATCTTGACGTAGCCGGTCAACGCGCCACTGTTGTCGCGCAACACATAGAGCGCGCCGGAGACGAAGAGGCGCGTGCCGTTTTTGCGCAGATGCCAGCGTTCGTCCGACGCGCGTCCTTTCTCGGCCGCAGTCTTCATCTCCTGCTCGTCCGCGTGCTGGGCGCGGTCTTCGGGCGTGAAGATGATCGCGCCGGGCTGCCCGGTGGCGTCCGCCTCCGTATAGCCGAAAATGCGCTGCGCGCCGATATTCCAATGTTCGATGCGCCCCTCGTTATCCAGCGTGAAGATGGCATAGTCTTCGACGGTCTCCATCGTCAGGCGCACGCGCTCATTGGATCTGCGCAGGTCTTCTTCAGTTTGTTTGCGCTCGGTGATATCCAAAGCCATGCCGACGATGAAGCGGCGGCCGTCGCTTAAAGTTCCGGGCGAAGAGGCGCTGAAAATCCAGTGGCGTTGGTCGCCGTCGCGCGTACGAACGGGAAACTCAAGGTTAAGCACACGCCGGTTGCCGGAGTATAACTCGTGCACCTGAGCGCGGACCTGGTCGGCCCCTTCGCCGTAGGCGCGGGTGAGCCACGCATCGAAGGTCGGCACGTCCGCGGCGGTGTAGCCGGTCAGCTCCGTCCATGTCCGGCTGATCTGTAGCACCTGGCCGTCTTCGGCGTGCATGATCACCGGAATCGGCGCGTCCTCAATCGCCCGCCGGAACTCTTCCTCGCTTTCGCGCACGGACTGCTCCGCGCGATGGCGCTCGGTGATGTCGGTGAACGCGACCACAACGCCGTCGATCCGATCCTCCCTGGTGCGGTAGGGCGAAATTTGCATCAGGAAGATGCGGTCCTCTCTGGTGCGCACCACCCTCTCGCTCGATTGCAGGGTTTCGATCACTCTTTCGGCGTCTTCGATTAAATGGTCGTCGTCGAGCTTGCTTCTGATGTCGCCGAGCGCTCGGCCCACGTCCTGCGGGATAAAATTGAAGATGTCGCGGGCGCGCGGCGTGAACAGCTTGACGCGTAAAGCGCGGTCGAGGAATATGGTCCCAATCTGGGTCGAGTTCATCAGGTTCCGCAAGTCGTCGTTAGAATGCGCCAGCTCGTCGATCTTGATCTTCAGTTCCTGATTGACGGTGGCCAGCTCCTCGTTCACCGACTGCAACTCTTCCTTCGAGGTTTCAAGTTCCTCGGCCGCCGAGCGCATCTCTTCGTTCATCGCCTGCAACTCTTCGTTCGAGGCTTTCAACTCTTCGCGCTGTACCTCGTGCTGTTCAAGGGTTGCGTGCATTTGCGCCCGGACCTCGAGCAACTCTTCTTCGAGACGGTGCGCCAGCGGTTCATCGTCATCGCGGACGGTAAGCGCTTCAGGATGCAAGTGGGCCACGGGCTCACCGTCCTCGAACAAGATCAGGAAAAAACCTCGGGCCCGATCCTCTTCACCGAGGACCGGCCGGATGCGCACCCTGGCGTACTTCATCTCACCGTCTACCTGGAATGAGACGCCGTGCGCCTCGACTTCCGTCTTTTTTTGCGCGGCCTGATAAAGCGCGGCGCGTAGTTCCAGACGCAGTTCCGGACGGACGAGCGTCAGCAAATTGGTCGAAGGCTCGCCGCCTTTGATCTGCATGAAGCGCCCGGCGCTCTCGGACATGTGCAGGATGTCGTACTCCTCGTTGATGACCACCGACGGTGGCGCGTAATGCTCGAGCAGGCGCTGGTGTAGTTCCGCGTAGGTCGAACGTTGCGCCGGCTGCGCGTGGTGCACGCGTCGTATTTCGGGCAGCTTGCCGAGGCGGGTAGCCAGCGAACCGTCCGGGATCGGAAAAATCATGCGCGTTTCGACGGCGCGCCCCTGATAAATGCGGTTCTCTTTATCCACAACTGAGAAGAGGTCGCCCGCGCCATCGACGGATTCCGACGAGCCGAGCATCAGGTAGCCGCCGGGGTTCAAGGCAAAGTGCAGCACATCCATTACGCGCCGCTGCGCGGTCCGGTTGAGATAAATGAGGAAGTTCCGGCAGGTCGCCAATTCAAGATGCGCGAACGGCGGATCTTTAATGATGTTGTGGACGGCAAAGAGCACCCGCTCGCGGATTTCGCGCCGCACGCGGAAGCCATCGCCCACCTCCACGAAGTGGAGACTCAGGCGGTCGGCGGGCACGTCCGCGGCATCGTTGATGGTGTAGAAGCCGTCGCGCGCCGCCGCGATTGCCGCTTCGTCTATATCAGTGGCGAAGACCTGTATCTGTGGTGCGGGGCTGAGGGTCGCGGCGAAGTCCCAGAGCATCATCGCCAGGGTGTAGGCTTCTTCGCCGGTCGCGCAGCCTGCCACCCACACCCGCACTTGATCGTCGGGGCCCTTTCCCTCGAACAGCCGGGGGATGATGTTGCGCTCCAACGCGTCGAACGCTTCTGTGTCGCGAAAGAAGTGCGTCACGCTGATCAGTAAATCTTTCAGCAGCGAAGTGGCCTCGGCCGGATGCTCGTGCATGAACAGCGCGTAGGCCGGCAAGTCTGGCAGTTCGAGGACGCCGATGCGGCGCGCGATGCGGCGCAGGACGGTCGGACGTTTGTAATTCGAAAAGTCGTGCCCCGTGCGCACGCGCAATTGAGTAAAGATGTCGTGCAGGGCGTTCGTGTCCGCCTCTCCCGGCTGCACCGGCGGGTCGGGAACGCGAATCAATTTAAGCTGTTCGCGATAAGCGATGATCTGCGCCGGTATTTGCGAAACCGGCAGGACGTAATCAACCAGCCCCGTTCCCAGCGAGTGGCGCGGCATGTCCGCATATTCGGCCTCCTCGGGGTCTTGCACGATGCAGAGGCCGCCCCGCTCCTTGACTCGCTTCATGCCCATCGAGCCGTTCGCGCCGGTCCCCGAAAGCACGACCGAGACGGCGCGCGGGCCGTGAGATTCAGCGAGCGTACGGAAGAAGATATCGACGGGCGCGCGCCGTACTTCGGAACTGGTCACGTTGGCGACATCGATGTGCCCGTTTCTGATCTCCAGATTTTTATTCGGCGGAATAACGTAAACGTGATCGGGCTCAACGGCCACACGTTTTTCCACCTGGGTTACGGGAACCGGCGCGGTGCTTTGCAGGACCTCTGCGAGCTGGCTGTCGTGATCGGGCGAGAGGTGCAGAATGACGACATACGCCATGCCGCTGTCCTTCGGGACCTGCGAGAAGAAATTCCTGAGCGCTTGAATGCCGCCGGCGGAAGCGCCAATGCCGACGACCAGAAAATTCTTTTCGCCGTCAGAGCGCGGCGGCTCTTCGCTGACCGGATCCTCTTGGCGAGCTTTGGCCATCTCTTAGACTTCTTCTTACGTATTCTGCTCGAGATGAGCCGCAGAGCAGCGATAAGCTAAGGCGAGGCTTTACTCTGGTCGCTGCTACGCAGTTGATTTCTCTCCTCGCGGCTCTTTCCTGTTGAGACTACGTCTTCATTTTACCACCGCGTGCTAGCGGTGTATGCCTATTCGATTGAGAGTCTGTTAACCGATCATGAGTGGCGAAGACGACGAGAGCGCGGCGACCGCTGACGCTGCCGGTTCCAATACGACTCGCGGCAGTCATCAACGTCGATCAAGTTATCAGCCTGGTCTCAGTTCTCGGACAAAGCCTTTTGCAGCGTGCCGAGTGCGTTGTGCAGTATCTCGTCCTCACGCGCGATGCAAAAGCGCATGTAGCTGTCGAACACATCGCTATCGGCAAACGCGCTGCCCGGCACGCCGGCCACGCCGCGGGCGATTAGCATTTCGTTGAGTTGCATCGCGCTGTGAAATCTCTCCGGGATGCGAGCCCAAAGGTAAAAGGCTGAACCCGAATCGTAGATTTGAAATCCTACCCGCCGAAGTGCTTCGGAAGCGAAGCTTCCCTTGCCCGTGAACCGCTCACGCAAGTCGGAATAGTAGTGCGGCTCTGACATCAACACGGATGCGAGCGCGCGTTGCAGAGGCGTCGGCGCACAGACATAGAAGACGTTGTTGGCGTTATTGAGCGGCCCGATCAACTTGCTGTCACCGTACACATAGCCGAGCCGCCACCCGGAGATGTTCCACGATTTCGAGAACGAGTTGACGGTGATCGTGCGTTCGCGCATGCCGCCCAGGGTCGCGATCGATATGTGCTCGCGGTCGCCGACAACATAGTGTTCATAGACTTCATCGGCAACGCAGATAAGATCGAACTCCTGACAGGCCGCGGCAATCATTTCGAGTTCATCTCTGGTGAAGACCTTGCCGGTCGGGTTAGCCGGCGAGCAGGCGATGATGGCCCGCAAAGGATAAGGCTGCCGGTTTTTCAATTCGCGGCATCGAGTGCGCAGCTCTTCACCATCGAGTTTAAGATCTTCACCGTGTAGCGGGAGAACTTCCGTGCGGCCGTTCAACTCATCAGGGATCCGCCGGTGGTATGGATAGTAAGGCTCGAAAACGAGCGCCGTAGCGCCGGCCAGATAAGTCCTCGCGATTGCCACCAAAGCGCCGGTGGCGCCCGGAGTTATGAGCAATTCCGGCGGCGAAGCATTTGGATCGACGTCGATGCCGTTGAACTGCGCGATCTTTCGAGCGACCGCGGCGCGCAGCTCGGCCACGCCCTCAGCCGGACTGTAGTGATTATGGCTCGCCGCGATCTCTGCACTGGCTGCGCGCGCCAACGCCGGGTTGATAGCTAACTCTGATTGACCCTGGACGAGGTTGCCGCTGGGAGGAACGAGCCGGGTGATGGCTCTGATATCAGGTTTTGCGGCTGGTGATTGTTTCGTGCCACGCTTCAATTCGATGATTGCACCTCCGCCGTGAACGTCACGTTAATTGGCCAATAATCGCACGGTCTCTCGCCGAACCGTTAACGCCCTTGCGGAAAAATCTGTTGTGTCAATGTTTCGAAAAGTCCGTAGCTCTAATCGGTCGGTTAATGGCGAACGCCGAGCCGTCCCGCGGTGAAAGAACGAGCGATGTTGCCGACGACTTTAATCTCATTAGTAATCAGCGATACACTGCGGCGACGGGACAGCGCGATCACATAAACAATAAAGTGAAACTTGAAGCTCTGAAAACACCGAGTCTTGTCCTCGAGGTCGCGAAGGTTAAGCGCAACGCCGCCGAGATGAGTCAGCGCACCAGGCAATTTGGCGCCGACCTTCGGCCGCACATCAAAACTCACAAGTGTCTTGAAGTTGCTCGCATTCAAACTGCCGGGCACTCAGGCGCCGTGACGGTCTCGACCCTGGCGGAAGCGCGAGCGTTCGCAGCGAATGGGTTCTCGAAAATCACTTATGCCGTTCCGATCGAACCGGGAAAATTTGACGAAGCAATTGAAATCTCAAGAGACTGCGAACTGTCGCTGATAACGGACGATGTTGATGTACCCGATCAGCTGAACCATGCGGCAAAGTCTGCGAATGTCCATCTGAATCTCTTTCTGAAGGTCGATTGCGGATATCACCGGTGCGGTGTAGAACCTGCCAATCAGGAAGCTTTCGAAATTCCCCGACGAATAACCGACGCGTCACATTTGGAGTTTGCGGGAATCCTGACCCACGCCGGCCATAGTTATAACTGTCAAACAAAAGCAGAGCTGCTGGCCCTCGCGAAACACGAACGCGATTTGATGGCCGGCTTTGGAGAGGCGCTGCGGAGAGAAGTCGGCCCGGTACCCATCGTCAGTATCGGCTCAACTCCCACGATCACAACTGTCGATCATCTAAACGGCATTGACGAAGTAAGGCCGGGAAACTACATCTTCTTTGACGCGTTCCAGGCGACCCTGGGCAGCTGCGCTTTAGATGACTGCGCGCTCACAGTCCTGGCTGCGGTCGTGCATCGGGACAGAGACAGACGAAAAGTGATCATTGATGCCGGAGCCATCGCGCTTTCGAAGGACCGCGGTCCCGTGGGCATCAATCCGGATTGTGGTTATGGAAAAGTACTGGACCTCACCGGCAGGGATCTAAATCTAACTGTCAGCGAGATGTCGCAAGAGCACGGCTTCGTGATTGCGAAGGACGAGAACACTTTCGATCAACTGAGAGTTGGGACGCGCGTTAGAGTTCTGGCAAATCATTCGTGTCTGACAGCGGCTCAACATTCCCACTACCACGTGCTTGAAGACGAGAATATTGTGGACCGCTGGAAGATTCACGCCGGCTGGTAAGCGTTTCGCCACCGAGCAGACACATTGCATTATCCGATGAGGCGGGCAACGCCACCGCTTGTACTAATGCACGTACGAAAATTTGAGCTGAGTTCTCGCACTATCTCTTGACAAGACGAATGCGGCGTCCGATAGTTTGATTGCACTAGTTCCCTCATTGCGCATCCCCAAACGGCAGTAACCATTTTTAGCCTGCGGCTGATCAGGAGGTTGGTATGCTCCGTCATCGAACTGCCCTTCTTCCGTCTCTCTTCATCGGTTTGCTCGCGACGCGAATGTTCGTTGGCGGGGCCTTCGGATATGGCGGCGACGTGAAGCATGCGCCGGACAGTCGGGCCGACGGCCTGGCCGCGTGGGAACAAGTCTATTCAGTCCTCACTAGTCCACGCTGCATCAACTGTCACACCGCCACGAATTATCCACAGCAGGGAGACGATCGCCATCGCCACTTCGCGAATGTTATTCGCGGGCCCGAAGGCAAAGGCGTTCCCGGATTGAATTGTCTCAGCTGTCATCACGAAGCGAATGCCGACAGCACGGGCGTGCCGGGTGGGCCTGATTGGCACTTGGCGCCACTCTCAATGCAATGGCAGGACCTGAACGATAAGCCGCTGTCGAGTGCGGCGGTGTGCCGCTCAGTTACCGACCGTTCAAAGAATGAAAGTATGGATGGGCCCGCCTTGTTGAAGCATCACCAGCAAGCGGAGCTCGTGCTGTGGGCCTGGAATCCAGGCGTCCGCCCCGACGGAACCGCGCGCACGATGCCGCCATTGACCCATGCGCAGTTTGTCACCGCCACCCGCATCTGGGTCCAGGCCGGCACGCCGTGCCCCAAAGGAAAATAGACAGGAGAGGCGACATGGCAATCTACAAACTTACCGTGAACGGCCAGCGCAAAGAAGTGAATGTCGATCCGTCGACACCGCTGCTTTGGGTTTTGCGTGAAGAGCTAAAGATGACCGGCACGAAGTACGGCTGCGGCATCAGTGCCTGCGGCGCTTGTACCGTGCATGTCGACGGCGTCGCGACGCGCTCATGCGTGCTGCCGATCTCACTGGTGGGTGGCCCGATTATCACCATTGAAGGCGTCGCCCAGGATCCAGTCGGGCGCGCGGTACAGGAAGCCTGGGTCGATAAAGATGTAGTGCAGTGCGGCTACTGTCAAAGTGGACAGATCATGAGCGCCGTCGCCTTGCTGAAAGCCACACCTAAGCCGACCGATACAAACATTGAAGAATCGATGGGTGGAAATCTTTGCCGCTGCGCTACCTATGTGCGCATTCGCGAAGCGATCAAGAGCGCGTCGCAACAACTCAAATAAAAGGAGCCGGACTATGCGAGCAGCAATCAAACCTGAAAACGACTTGCGTCTGAACCGGCGAAGCTTCCTCCATGTTTCCACGGCGGCCGCCGGGGGCATGCTGGTGTCGCTGTACCTCGATGTTTCTGCCTTCGCGCTCGAATCAAACCAGGGACCGCAAGCGAAAGTCTATCCACCCGATGCGTTCGTTCACGTCAGGCCTGACGGCAAGATTGAAATCACCGTGAATCGGCTCGAATTTGGCCAGGGTGTGCAGACTGCTTTGCCGATGATTCTCGCCGATGAGTTGGATGCAGATTGGTCGCAGGTGATTGCCGAACTGGCGCCGGCGGCTGATGTCTACAAGGACCCCGTTTTCGGAATTCAAATGGTCGGTGGCTCAGGTTCAATCGCGCACTCGTATCAACAATATCGCGAGGTGGGCGCGAAGACGCGCGCGATGTTAATCGCCGCGGCGGCTGAGAAGTGGCACGTCTCTGCTGATCAATGCCGCACCGAAAACAGTGTGGTCTATGGTCCGGGTAACCGTTCCGCTCGGTACGCAGAGTTGGCGAAGGACGCGGCCCGCAAGCCCGTTCCCGACAAAGTTCAACTCAAGAATCCGTCCCAGTTTCGCTTGATCGGCAAGAACATAAAGCGTCTGGACAGCAGAGCGAAGTGCGATGGATCGCAGAAGTTCGGACTTGACCTCGACCTTCCGGGAATGAAGGTGGCGCTGGTGGCCCACCCGCCGGTGTTCGGCGGCAAGGTCAAGAGCTTCGATGATAAAGATGCGCGCGCGATCGCCGGAGTACGCGACGTTTTTGAGATCCCGCTCGCGCAAGGCGGCGGGGTGGCGGTGGTCGCCGATCGGTTCTGGACAGCGAAGCAGGCGCGCGACCGTCTGAAGATCGTCTGGGATTTGTCGGGCATTGAACACCCGGACAGCACGCAGTTATGGACGAAATTCAAAGCACTCGTGCGCACGCCCGGCAACGTTGCGGTCACGCGCGGTGACGAGAAAGCGCTTGAAAGAATTCCGGCGGCGAATCGCATCGTCGCCGAATATGAATTTCCATTCCTGGCCCACACGCCGATGGAGCCGCTCAATGCCACCGTTCGATTCGAAGGCGATCACGCTGAGGCCTGGGTGCCATCTCAGTTTCAGACGCTCGATCAGGTAGCCGTCGCTCAGGCGCTCGGCCTCACACCGGACAAAGTCACCTTTCACACAGAATTCGCCGGCGGCGGCTTTGGCCGGCGGGCGGTGATCGATTCCCACATCCCGCGCGAAGCGGCACTGATCGCCAGGCGACATCGCGGTACACCCGTCAAGTTGATTTGGACACGCGAAGACGATGTGCGCGGTGGCTACTACCGGCCCATGCACGCGCATCGAGTTGAAATCGGCGTCGGACGCGACGGCATGCCGGCGGCCTGGCGTCACGTCATCGTGGGTCAATCGCTGGTGGCCGGCACTCCTTTCGCGGCGATGATGATTAAGAATGGCGTCGATCAAACCACCGTCGAAGGCACGGCGGATACGAACTACAACCTTCCGCATTTTCACGTGTCGGCGCACAACCCAACCGTGAATGTTCCGGTTCTGTGGTGGCGCTCAGTCGGCAACACTCACACTGCCTTCGTGATGGAAACGCTGATCGATGAATTAGCCACGCGAGCGAAAATGGACCCAATCGCTTATCGCCGGAAGCTCTTGAAGCCGGAAGCGAAGAAGTTACTCGCGGCCCTCGATCTGCTTGAGCAGAAGAGCGCATGGCGCACAAATCTGCCGAAAGGTCATGCCGCCGGAGTTTCATGTCACGAGTGTTTCGACACGGCAGTGGCCTGCGCAGTCGATGTTTCGATCGAGAACAAGCGTCCGAAGATTCATCGCGCCACAGTCGCAGTTAATTGCGGCCTGGCAGTGAATCCGCTGACGGTCGAAAGCCAATTCCAGGCCGGACTGGGTTTTGGTGTAACTCAGCTGATGGCCCAGGGCGCGATTACTTTCAAAGATGGCCGTGTCGAGCAACGCAACTTCGACGGCTACACACCTCCTTACATCATGGATGCGCCCACAACTGTGGACGTACACATTGTTCCGAGCAACGAAGCGCCGACTGGATGCGGTGAGCCACCGGTTCCGGTGATCTCACCCGCGGTAGTCAATGCGCTGAGTAAGTTGACCGGTAAACGCTATCGCAGCTTGCCACTCGTCAACGTCTAGTTATCGCGACTTACATCGCGAGGCCTTAAACGATCGACAGCCGAACTGGATCTCCGACTCCGACCGGCGGAGACCGGCCGGTCTCGATATCTCCCAGAGATCCTTCTGTAAGATTGTCGTACGAGCTGGGAAACTTCCGTCTCAATTTGAACTCGGACGATTCATCGCGCTCACAAAACGACGCGTTCCTCGCCAATATTCATCGACACTTGGAGTAAGGAAATGCCGGCTGAATCTTGGCGCGCCACTTGTTTGTCAAACGCCGAAAGTTGCCGAGGAAGAACTGGCCAGCCCTGGAAAAGCGAGCCAGGCGCCTGGCGATGGAGGTAACGAATGACTGAGACAAATACATTGGAGCGCCGCGAGCAGCAAAACGATCTGCCGTCGCTCGTCGAACGATTGGCTGGGGACGTCGCAAACTTGTTCGATCAGAAAGTCACGTTGCTAAAGATCGAATTGAAGGAAGAAGTCGACGCTTACGTGCGCGGCAGCATATTCATCGCTGCCGGGGGAATTGTGGCCGCCGTCGGGTTCGCTCTGGCCAACATCGCGCTGGCCTTTGCGGTTTCGACGCTGTTCGCGAATACAACTCTTAGCCAACCGGCGAAGTACGCGCTCGGATTTATCATCACCGGCCTGCTGTATTTGGTAATCGGCGCGGCTGTAATCGTGATTACGAAAAATCGTCTGGCACGGCAGGGACTGGTTCCTGAACGCACGGTCAGCGAACTCGAGCGCGATAAAGAATGGTTGCAAAAAGAAATCTGATCAGATGGAGGAAGAGCATGGCAGACGCTGCGGTACAGAAATCGAACCACACCCCAACCAAACGAGAGTTGCAACGGCAGATGGAGAAAACGCGCGAAGCGGTTTCCGAGACGGTCGGCGAAATCAAGGAAACCGTCAACCAACAGGTGGCCGTAGCGAAGAAAACGGTCGCGGGTGTTCTTGACTATCGTGAGCAGTTTCAAAACGAGCCGCTGGTTTGGAGTCTCGGTGCGCTGTCCGCCGGTTTCGCGCTGGGTTACACGATGGGTTATGCGCACAAGGAGACGAAGCGGGGAAAAAAGGATTCGCAAGTAGCCGCGTTCACCAATAGTCTCGTTGATGAACTCTCGCTGGTCGGCAATGGCCTGGTGATGCCTGCGCTGAATGCTCGAATCAAAGAGATGTTTGGTTTCGATTTCTCTGAAGTGCTCGATTCGATCAGCAAAACGAAAAAGAAATCGCGGCGTTCACCTGCCCGGAAATCAGCCAAGCGCAAATCAAGCCGCAAACGAAAAACTCAATGACGCGCCGCGACCCGTCAGGATAGGACACGATAAGGAGTCTCACCTGGCATCGTCAGTAGACGACGCCGCTTAAGATTTGTATGGTGTACCTCGCTATCAATCGCCGTGTTATCCGGCAAGCTGAGGAACGAGGACATCGTAGTGAAAACTCCGTCGCTAATTGCGCTCTCTCTGATATTCATTTCCGTCCTGGCATGTAAGACGAGCACCAGGACGAGTAACGGCAACGGCAACTCGAACCGCCCATCGGCGGCAACCAACCCGGCCGCCACCGAAACCGGGGTTGAAAAGGTCAAGCCGGCCGCGGGCACGGGTAACGTCCAGGGCAAGGTCCTCTACAACAGCAAGCCGGCCGCGAATATCGAAGTTACGCTGTGCGAAAAGTTCAATCAGTTCTTTGGTGGCTGCGACGGCAAGAAATTCGTCGCGCGGACGGATCAAGATGGCGAGTACGTCATCACCGACGTGCCGCCGGCAACCTATGCAGCATTAACTGCACGCGTCTTCGAGACTAAGTTTTATGTTTTCGCGACGACGGGAATCACCGGACTCGCTTCTGCCAGCTACGATGTAGTCCCCGACAAGACGCTCTTTGTCCCGCCCACCAATCTTTTCAAGAGCGATCTGAAGACCTTGAATCCCAAGGCCGGCGAAAAGGTGAGCGCTGAGAACCTCGAGCTGCGCTGGACGGCATATCCTGACGCTGCCTATTACAAGTTCAGCATTTATCCCGAAGACGTCAGCGTGACTTCGCCCTACATTAACGAGCGCGTCGAAGCGACTTCGTTTGCAATCGAAAAGCCTCTGGCGAAAGGCACCTATCGCTGGCAAGTCGAGGCCTACAACGATGACAAGGTGAAGCTGGCTGAGAGCGACCATGACATCAAGTTCACGATCACCGATCAGTCGCACTAGTAGTCGCGCGGATGTAGCAGTGCATCCTCAGCGCAGCAGATAATTCGCGACGCCGATCTGATAGACGGTAAAAGCCCCCAGGCCCAGACTCGCCAGCCCGGCCAACGCGCGAAACGCAAAGTTTATTTTTCCAAATCGCTGTGAATTCAATTTCGACGGCAGCGCGAAGGCCGTGCTCATGATCGCCATGCCGCCGATCGAGCCCACGCCAAAGATAGCGATATACAACAAGCCAACCGCGGCCGATGAGATCGTCGCCAGCACGATGAAGGTCAGCGCCGCGCTGCCCGCCATTCCATGAACCATTCCAATTAACAGCGGCCGCGCGCCGGCTTTCAATCCGTGATGCGTGTGCGGCGCGTCCGTCAATTGCTTTTGATGAACGTGCGGATGCAGGTGCCAGTGACCTTCGTGCTCATGTGCGTGCATGTGCACGGTTCCGCCGCGAATAAGTTTGCGCAGAGCATTCGCTCCTAAAACAATCAGCATGACTCCGACGCAGAATTCGAGCAACGCTTCGGTCCCGTGACTAATCTGCAAATGGAGCAACATCACCAGCAAGCCCGCGATCAGCAGAGCGATGGTGTGACCGATTCCCCACCAAACGCCGATCAGTGAGGAACTCAGCCAACTTCTGCGCTCGCTGGCCATGGTCGAGACGGCGGCCAGGTGGTCCGCGTCGAGCGCGTGCTTAAGCCCCAGCACGAACCCGAGGCCCAGCAGCGAAAGGATCGATAGCGTCATTTGTTTTGTCACCGAAAACAATTTAGTCGCGCTGCCAATCTTGTCCACACCGGTAAGGCAAGCCTTACCGCACTGGGACGCGGCCAGCGGCCAGCCCGAGTTTCGCCGTCGGTTCAGCTCGTGATTCGCCCACTTTTGCAGCAAAGCCCCCTGGGCGAAGTTCGTGTTGGTCTTGAGGACATTCAGAAGCTTCGGACGGCGTCGGTGAAGGTTGCGGACGCGATCAGCGCTCGTCGATCGGCACGTAGGCCACATTGCGTGGGCCGACGTATTCAGCGCGCGGCCGAATCAATTTATTGTCCGCATACTGTTCGAGGATGTGCGCGGTCCATCCGCTGATTCTGCTGATCGCAAATATCGGCGTGTAAAGATCGAGCGGAATTCCCATCATGTAATAGGTTGAGGCTGAGTAGGCATCAACGTTCGGCAGCAGGTTCTTCTCGCGCTTCATGATGGCTTCGAGTTTGGCCGTGATGTCGTACCACTTGGTGTCGCCTTTGCGCTCGCCCATCTCTTTTGAGAAGCGGCGGAGATGCGTGGCGCGCGGGTCCTCGGTCTTGTAGACCGCGTGACCGAATCCCATAATCTTCTTCTTTTTCGACAGCGCGTCCTTGACGTAGTCTTCGACGCGATCGACGTCTTTGATCTCCAGCAGAATCTTCATGATCGCCGTGTTCGCGCCGCCATGCAGCGGACCCGAAAGCGCGCCCAAGGCAGCCGTGACCGCGCTGTACATGTCCGCCAAAGTTCCCGCCACCACGCGCGCCGTAAACGTCGATGCGTTCAATTCATGATCGGCCTGGAGAATCAGCGCGACGTCGAGTACGTGCGCGTCAAATTCATCGGGCATTTCACCCTTCATCATGTACAGAAAGTTCGTCGCAATATTCAATTCGGGTTTGGGCGAAATAATCTCCTGGCCATTGCGAGTGCGCTCAATCGCGGCGACGATAGTTGGAAAGCGGGCGGTCAAACGGGTGGCCACGCGAATGCTCGCTGCGCGTGACAGGTCGCGGGCCTCGGGATCAAACATCGCGAGTGCAGAGACGACCGTGCGAAAGCGGTCCATCGGATCGGCAGTCTTGGGAACTCGGGCAGCCATGCCCTTAATCACTTCGATTATTTCCGCCGGCAGCTCGTAAGACGCGGCGATACTCTGTTTTAATTCGTCCAATTCCGCGCGCTTCGGCAGACGGCCGTTCCACAGCAGGAAGACGACTTCTTCGAAAGTTGATTTGGTGGCGAGGTCGTGAATGTTGACGCCCTGATAAATCAGCTCGCCTTTCTCGCCGTTGACGTCGCCGATCGATGAGGACGCGGCGACCACACCGCGGAGTCCTGTTGCCACTGCACTGCCTGCAGATCCTTGCTTTCCGTTATCCATCACTGATGTCCTTCAAATTGTTTAGTGAGTCGAAGATAGCAGAGCGAAACAGGGGTGACAAGCGAGCAGTCGAGCGTTAACGAGGGGCGAACTCAGTCAGCGTAGTCGCCGCAAAAAGTACGGTTTGTCCGCGCTCAACTTTTAGTGTTTTTGCCGCAGACGCGTTGCGTACGCTGATCTCGAGAAAGCCGGCACTGCCGGTGGTGCAAAAGATTTCGTTCGCGCCTGCTTCGGCGAAAAAAGAATGGAAACGGTTGATCTCGTGGCCGTTCAGACTGATCCTCCACGCCGCCGGCTCGCGGCGCGAAGCAAGCATCTGGTTTGTCACGTTAGTGATGCAGTTGCCAAACCGATCGACATGAATGATCCGGCCCTCGATTCTCTGATCGTCGATTAGCCTCGCCTCAAGCGGTTCCAGGTGAACGATGTCTGCAACCGACGGGCCGAACTCGTGAGGTTCCTGGCCCAACGAGAGGGCGGCGGCCACGGGCGCAAAAATGTCCCGGCCATGAAAGGTGTTGCTGACGGGTCGACGAAAGAATCGCGTCTCGGTCAGGCTGAACGCGCGCCACTTCCCTTCCCGCTCACAAATCCAACTGAACAGACCGTTGTCCGGACCGACGAACAGTCGTCCACCACAGTCGATAACGAGTCCGCGCCGATCTGAACCTACGCCGGGATCTACCACGCCCACATGAATTGTTCCGGGCGGAAAATCCCGGCAAGCCGACAGCAGATTGAAAGCGCCCGCATGAATGTCCTGGGGTGGGATCTCGTGAGTGATATCAACAATCTGCGCATTCCAATTTCGTGAAAGGATGACGCCTTTCATGGCGCCCACGAAATAGTCCTGCGAACCGAAATCAGTTAGGAGAGTGATGATGGATGTTGGCTTCGACATCGCGTGTCAGTACCGGGAGCGGTAGCGACCGGATCAAGCCGCACTATCGCAGCCAATTTAGTCACAAGCTGAGACGATTGATCAAATAAAGTATCACGTGATCCGGTCGCTAACGCTCCCGGTACTGACACGCTACTGAATCTCTGCGTCGGCGTTGGTGCGGACGCGGAGGTGCTGGCCCTGACTCAAATAGATGTCCTTGCCGCGTTGGGTTAGCACGCCCGCGGTGCCCACGCCGGCGCCCACGCTGGCGCCGACTGCCGCACCCACGCCGCCGCCGAAGATCGCTCCGAGCGCGGCCCCGATTCCGGTCGCGATGCCCACCTTCTTCACGTCGTCCTTCGTCGAATCGCTGCCATTCACGCCGCCTTCCGAATCAACTTTGCCGACTCCTGAATCAGCGCCGTTCTTGATCACCTCGATTACCTGGGCGACGAGCTTCGCGGATCGATTGTTCAGCGTGATCTTGTCGAACGCCAGTTGCAATTCCGCAGTCCCCTTCGTTTTTCCCGGACGCTTCACCTGTTGCAGATGGCCCTCGAGCATGGCTCCCTGATAAGGCCCCGGGTCGATCACGCGCGCGTGGAAGGGATCACCCTTTTGCGAAACCTCAGTCGAGATGTTGTTCATCAACTCAACTCGCAGGATGGTGTCGCGCGGCAACACCGACGGTCCGTTAGGGTCGCTGGTGTTATCAGTTTGTGCCGGCTGGTTACTGGTTTGGTTGTTCGGATCAACCGGCTGTTTGGTCGAACCCGGCTGCTTGTTCGGGTCGATCGGATACTGAACAGTTGAATCTTCAGTTTTGCGCGTCAGGTTCGGCGGAATACTGGAATCAAAGGCCTTGTGATCGTAAGCCGCGTTGTAGCCGGCCTCATATCCCTGGCGGTAACCGTCGCGGTACTCTTCAACGGTGCCCCACGCCGGATTGAAAGCCCGATCCGCCTTATCGTATTCGCTCTTGTTACGAAACTCGCGGTTGGCATTTTTGCCGACATCGGCAACGCCCTCCTGAAAGCCGTCAGAATAGCCGGTGCGATAGCCGCGCATCAGGGCCGTGGCCTGGTTTTGATCCTGCGACGTCTGCGCGCTGGCCATCGGAAAAAGAGAGAGCCCAATGGTGAGAGTAGTGAGAATCGCGGTGGCGATTTTAATTATTTTCATCTTCAACCTTCCTGCCGCTCCTGAAAAAGTTTTTGTGTGATTAAGAACGGCAATCTGAAAGGGAGAGCATCTGATTCGAAGCCAGCTTGCTGACTCCGCCTTGTAGCGTCAGAATGCTAACACAATCGGCCATATCGGCGATACGGCACTTTTCTCAGATGCGGCGGACCGGTGGGCAGTTGTCGGTGGCAGTGATCAGTGGGCGGTGGGCAGTGGGCGGTGGGCAGTGGGCGGTGGGCGGTGGGTAGTGATCGGTGGGCGGTGGGCAGTGAATAACGCTAACATTCGTTTGATCAAAATAGACTCAGGCTGCTGCGGCGCGTCCGTCATCACTGATCACCGACCACTGACCACTGACCACTTATTTATTACTGCCCACCGCCCACTGCCCACTGCCCACTGACCACTCTCTTATGCACCACATCTATCTCGATCACAGCGCCACCACGCCGATCGACGATCGCGTCTTCGAGGCGATGCTGCCTTATCTGCGCGACAAATTCGGCAATGCCTCCAGCGTCCACCAGTTGGGTCAGGATGCGCGCGCGGCCGTCGACAAGGGCCGTCGCCAGGTGGCTGCACTCATCCACGCTCGGGCGAATGAGATCGTTTTTAGCTCAGGCGGCACCGAGGCTAATAACCTGGCGCTGACGGGCATCTGCCAGGCTGCTCAGACACATGGGCGGCACATCATCACTTCGGCAATTGAGCATCCTTCGGTTCGCGGAGTCGTCGATCACCTGGAGAAACAAGGCTGGTCCATCACGCGTCTGCCGGTTTACGAAAATGGAATCGTGCGACTTGACGACGTGCGGGCGGCGCTACGCGACGATACGATTCTCGTCAGCGTCATGATGGCGAACAATGAGATTGGGACGATTCAGCCAGTTGCCGAAATCGGCGCGCTGGTCCGGGCCGAACGCGCACGCGGCCGCAAGCATCTCTGGTTTCACACCGATGCGATACAAGCAGCCGGGAGAATTTCAATCGACGTCGAAGTCATCGGCTGCGACCTTCTGTCGCTCTCGGCCCATAAACTCTATGCGCCGAAAGGGACGGGCGCGCTCTTCGTACGTCGCGGCGTCCGTCTGTTGCCGCAACAAATCGGCGGCCATCAGGAACGAGAGCGGCGCGCCGGAACCGAGTCCGTGGCGAACATCGTCGCTTTCGGAAAGGCAGCCGAACTCGCGCGAGCAGAGATGAGCGAGCGAAGTGCGCATACGAGGTCTCTGCGTGATCGATTTGAGAATAAGGTTCAGGAGCAAATCGCGGACATCATCTTTAATGGAGATCGAGAGGATCGACTGCCGCACCTCTCAAACATTTCGTTTCGGTTTGTCGAAGGCGAAGGGCTGCTGATTCATTTGGACATGCAGGGTGTTGCAGTTTCCACGGGCTCGGCGTGCTCGTCCGGAACGCTCGAGCCGTCGCCGGTAATCAAAGCGTTAGGACGCAACGAAGAACTGGCGCGCGGCGCGATTCGCTTTAGCTTCGGCAAAGACAACACTCAAGATGAAGTTGATTTTGCGATTGACGCTTTGATTCGCGCGGTTGAAAGTCTGCGCGCCATATCGCCATTGGCGCGCGACATGGCGTCAGTACCATCTGCGTAACGACCTGCGGCCCATCCGCTGACGCGGACGGTACTGACTCCATGTCGAGTCATCATCAATGTCTTACAGCGACATCTTCAAGGATCATCTCGCCAATCCACGTAACGCAGGTGAGCTGCCCAACGCTGACGCAATCGCAGAAGAGACCAACCCTGTCTGCGGCGACCGCTTGAGTTTGAGTCTGCGCCTTGCCAATGGCCGCATCGAAGCGGTGCGTTTTCTGGCTTATGGTTGCCCGCCCACGCTTGTCTGTGGATCGGCTTTGGCCGAGATCGTCGAGGGCATGACAATCGACGAAGCGATGCAGCTCACCAGGAAGCAGATCGTTGAAGCAGTGGGCGGACTCTCTTCGCGTAAGCAACATGCCGCCGCGCTCGCCATCGAGACTCTCCGATCGGCCCTCACAAAAAATGCTTCCGCTGATTGCCAAAATCGATGACACCTGTCCGCCTAGTCCTGCATTCGCCATCACTAAGAGCCGCGTTCCATTAACAATTTTTCGCGCACGGGATTTGCCATACAGGCGCCAAATCCCCTTGGAGGAGGCCCACAGTGCTGAACCAAATATTCATCGCTTTGCTTTGCGTATTCGGTCTAACCACGACGACGATCGCGCAGACCACGCCGCCGTTTCTCGACAAAGATGCCGCGCGCATTCGCGAGAAAATCGAGGATCTTGGAGTCGGCCATCGATTGACTGTGAAGATGAAAAACGGCGACTACTATCACGGCACAGTCTCGAAAGTCGATCCGGCAGGTTTTGAGATGGCGGAGGTTGATCTGGCGCAGGTCGTGAAATTTCAATACGCCGAAATCAAGAGTCTCTACGGAAGCTACGGTCAAAAGAACGTATTCGGCAAGCGGCCGAATCCAAAAACAAGTTCCTACATTGCGCTCGGCGTTTTGGCGGGGTGCCTGCTGGTACCTATTCTCATCGTTGCCACGGCCCGAGACTGAGACGCGCAGCAAGATACGTCGGGCGAGTGTTACAAGTGCAAAGCTAGCGCGGACGAGG
>Ga0207511_100039_pt1 | contig 33905 bp, 18 predicted proteins | sample NitcycUWRSCHO22C_FD_188265 | JGI IMG/M metagenome (GOLD analysis project Ga0207511, IMG submission 188265) | Soil microbial communities from Arlington Agricultural Research Station in Wisconsin, USA - Nitrogen cycling UWRJ-SCHO22-C (SPAdes) | ecosystem: Environmental > Terrestrial > Soil >... | reverse complement strand
ACGCATATTTGAATTCCACCGGCCCGCCGTGAAGCACCGGCAACTGCGCGTCAAAGTTGTTCGGCACACCCAGCAGTGCCGAGGCCAGAGATAAACCGGTCGTGCCCGAAGCCGACGCCGGATTGCGTGTCTGTTCGTCGGCAAACGTATAACGCTGAAACGTGTTTAGCTGAATGCGCTTTGCCTCGATGTACCACGCGCCCACCTTGAAATTATGGTGACCGTGAATCCAGGTGAGGTTCGGCGTGACGCTCCAGTTCGGATTCTCGCGCAACGCCGCGCCGCGAACGCCAAAGTCAGCACTGCCGCCGGCTGCCCAGTTTGAAAGTCGCACGAGCAAACCACCGTACTTATCAACGTCGAGAAAGCCCGCCGCCGCCAATGGTCCCGTCCCGGCCTCATGCTGGTTTTGTTGACTCGAATCGACGCCCGGCCGTCCCGCATAACCGGCACGCACGTCGAGGATCATGTTGGGACTGAACGCGTGCGTCCAGCCGCCACCCCAATTTCTTCCCTTGCCGCTGCCGCCGGTCGATCCGGCATCGCCAATCGGATTAAAGACCGTGACGTTCTGCTGGGTGAACCGGAAGAAGATGTTGTCCGCATCACTGAAATGATGATCGATTCTCACCTGCCAGCCGTTTGAATTATTCGTCGTGGGCCGGCTCTGCGCGAAATTGTTCTGCGGGTCGCCGCTGAAGTTTGGCCCGGTCGAATACGTTTGAAAGAACTTCTGCATGGGCGCGAAGATCAAGGCCTGCGGAATCTTGCGACACGGACTTCCGATCGTCTGATCCTGCTGCTTCGAAGCGTTCACCGGTAGCGGATTGCCTGAAGCGTCGCAGCGGAATCGATCGCGCACCTGGCTCCCAGCGACCGTGCGCGTCGAATAGGGATTGTAGATGTCGCGACCGAAAGGCGTGGCGCTAAAGTCACCGTTAACTTCGGCCCCCGTCGGCACGTAGGACAAACCCAGAGCCGCCTGACTGTAGCGCCAGCCATCGTAGCCGAACGAGAAGAACGTCTTGTTCTTGATAATCGGACCGCTGACGACGCCGCCGAATTGGTTTTGGCGGAACGGCAGAGGCTTCTTCGGCGCGCCGGTGGCTGTGCCGCAGCGCGCGGTCGTGCAAACATCAAAGCTGTTACGCGCGTCAAACGCGTCGTTGCGCAGATATTCAAAGCCGGCGCCGTGGAAACTGTTGCCGCCCGACTTTGAGACCATGTTCATGACGCCGCCCATCGCGCCGCCGAACTCGGCCTTTGCGTCCTGGCCCACGACTTTGAATTCCTGCACCAGATCGATGTTCGGAATCACAATGTAGGTGGGCCCGCGCACATTGGTGTTGATAATGCCGTCAAAGAAATAGAGCTTCGAACGATTCTGCTGTCCGTGAAAAGATGGATCGACGAAACCCGATCCGGGGATGCCGACGTTGCCTTCGACGCCGCCGATGCTCCGGTTCTGCGATGTCGATAACGGCGTGACACCCGGGGTCAGCGTCAGTAGTTGCGTGAAGTTCCGCCCATTCAAAGGCAGATCCTGGACCGTGCGTTCATTGATTACGCTGCCGAGTTCGGACGACGACGCCTGCACCAGCTCAGTGCCGGCGGTAATCTCGACCACCTCGGACATCTCGCCGACGGCCAATGCCAGATTCTGGGTCAGCGTCTCGTTAACGCCGAGCGTGAAGGCGCTGGTCATAGACTTCTTAAAGCCTTTCACTTCGACCATCAACGTGTATGAAGCAGGCTTGAGATTGACGAAGGTGAAGAAGCCGCTCTGGTTGGTGGTCGCTTCTTTCTCGGTCCGGGTGGCCTGATCGATCAACTTGACGATTGCACCCGGCACGGCGGCGCCATTCGGATCGCTGACGTTGCCATTCACCTCTCCGGTGGCTGTCTGCGCGTATGAAGCAACGCCTGCCATCAAAGCAAATAGCAAAACGATGCATGTCCTTTTTAGAAATTTCATGTTTGCCCTCCTTTCAGGTCGGGTCCGGCAAAGGCGAATAATGAGCACCTGCCGAGGGGTGCAGTTGGGCTATGAATGAAGGCGCGCCCGTCAAAATTGCAGGAACGCGCGCGCTAAACCGCTAAAAGTTGATCCGAACCGATCCCTGCATCACGCGCGGCGAGCGCGCGGCGCTGGGCGTTCCGAAATTGTTGGTCGTCATAAACACGCTGCCAATCGTCGATGAAGCGCATCGCGCCGGATTTGATCCCGCAGCAGCATATGCGAGTACGGTGCCCGCCGGGCAAGTGCCGCTGCTCGGCAGGGCGCTAACGAGTGCATCCGGCGCAAACGTCATCGACGCGTTTATGTTTGTGAAATTCACATGGTTGAAGATGTTATAGACTTCCCAACGCAACTGGATCTCACGACGCTCGCCAACCTTCACGTTCTTGAAAATCGCGATATCGTTGTTGAAGATCGACGGCAACCGCACGCGATTACGCGCAAAGTTCCCGATGTCGCCTTGCACCAACGGCTTTGCGAAACACGCGGGATTAATGGCGTAGGCCAAGCCAGTGATGTCCGCCGTGCCGACGGTCTTGTTGGGGTCGCATACCAGGTTAGGACGCGCATTGATATCGCCGCCGGTGAAGTCAGTTATGCCGGTGTAAGTGCAACTGGTTGTCGACCCGGCCGCCAATGTAAAGCCTGGCGCACATGGCTGGCCGGTGTTCAGATAGGTCTGTCCGGCGCTAATCGTGTAAGTCCCACCGCTGTACGTTGCGGCGATGCCGGTCTTGGGCTTGCCACTGGCGTAAGAGGTCGTGCCCGAAATTTCATAATTGTCGAGCAACAAGCGGACGAACTTGTTGTTCCAGTGTTTGCTCAACTTCGGCAAGTCATAAATATAGTTAACCGTGAAGATGTGCGTCTGATCGAAATCCGCTGGGCCATAGTTGAATGACTTGTACGGCCGGCCATTGCTCACATCGGAGCTGTCGTCGTTCGCGTAATCCAAAGTCTTCGAGTAGGTGTATGCCAGCCCGTACTGGAAGCCGGACGTGTAGCGGCGATTGACCTGCACCTGAAGCGCGTTGTAGTTCGAATTCCCGGACCAGGTGGTCCTATTGATGTCCCCGTAACCTTTGTACGGTCGAACGAAGTTGTCCCCGAGTACCCCGGTAGTGTGAATGCCATTGATCGCGGTATTAGAAAACGGGTTCCGCAGACAACCGGGCGTCGTGAGAATGTTGCAGTTCGCTCCGCCGGGACCGAGATCGATGAAGTGAGTGTTGTCAGCCACCTGATTGATATTGCGTCGCTCGCCAAGGTGGCGGGATTGCGATCCAACATAGGCCACTTCGACGACCGTCTTGTAGCCGATATCACGTTGAATTCCGAAAGTGTAATTGTAGGTCGTGGGCGTCTTCGAGTTAACTTCCATCGCCGCTACGGTGCTCGGCGAGTTTAGTGCGCCGCCAATGACGTTCGCGACGTTCTCAACATTACATCCTGAACACGGACCAACGCTGAAGCTGCGCTGCAACGGCGGATTGCCGCCCAGGCTGCTTGCGCCTCCGGTTCCGCCGCCGACGCGCGGCGCATGGTACACGCCGCCCATCATGCGCAGGACCGTCCGGCCATCGCCGCGCAAATCCCAGGCGAGGCCGACTCGCGGCTCAAGGTCAATTGACCGAGTCATCCGAAAGCCCTTAGGTGCATTCGGATCGGACGACAAGACCATGCCATTTCCCAAATCGCCGGTGCCCGGAACAAACGTGCCAACGAGATTGGTATTGGTGAGTAATTGCGCAGCCGTTGGATTAGGAAGATTTCTCGGATCCAGCGCCCGACGATTTGCTGTCGGGCAAGCGACGTTAGTCAAAGGCATCGGCGTCACGGTGCTGCCGCTGACAGTAACGCAGACCGGCACGTAAAGCAGCGGAGCGTTGCCTGGCTGGTAGCGCGACGGATCGAAATTCGCACCTTGTTGGTCGCGCTGGAAGAACGGTGTGTGATAGCCAATGCGCATACCGTAGTTCAGCGTGAATCGGCGGCTAACTCTCCATTCATCCTGAGCGAAGGACTGCAACAGATGAATCTCGTTATTCGTAAACGGCCGGCTGCTCTGCTCGCTGTAGCTGGCGAAATTTCCCAGCAGTGCATTCGAATATGCATAGCCGGTGTTTCCCAGGGCAGTGGTAAACGCAGTGGATGTGCTGAAGCTTAAAGTACCGGACCAGTTTCCGCCCGGGGCCTCGCTGTTGAGCAATCGTTCAAAGTAGGTGCCGAATTTGAAACTGTGGCTCCCATGCGTCCACGAAAGGTTGTCGCTAAATGATGGCCGGATATAGTCGTTGCCCGTCTCGCCCCAGCGGTTGAGCCAGTTGATGTTCGCCGGCGTGCCGGCCACGCTGGACCAGCCGTTAACGATCGGCACCAGATTCATCGTGTTGTTCTGCGGAAAGATTTGTGGGGCGGTGTAACCAATGGCCGGCCTGGTCAATGCGTCTGCGATGCCCGTCGAAGGAATGAACCCTTCGGAGTCATGACGCATGCCAAAATAAAACTCGTTTACGACGGCTGCGTTGAAGATGTGAACCCAGTTCCCTGACCAGCCATTGTCCTTATATAGATAGTGCGACGATATACCCCAGCGATTGGCGTCGCCGCTCGGCCATCCAGAAGTTCCCAGGCCTTCGTTGTCCGAAGTCCACCATTGGCCCTTCCAGTAGAAGCTGTCCTTGCTGCCGGGCTTCACGTCGAAGCGGAACACATAACTGTGCTTGGGTACGTCAACGCTCTTCTGGTTGACGTAGCGGCCGGGATTACTCGAGATTGGCGAATTTGGCAAGGGGAAAAAACTGAGCAGGTTCTGCATGCTCTTGTTAATTCGCGTGTTGGGAATCAAATTGCCCGGAAACTGGTTACCCGTTACCGGATCAATGACGACCACCGGTTGCCCGTTCGAGCCGATCGACTTGGAGAAATCACCGATGCGTTCAAGCGCCGTCGGCACCGTAACAGTCACGGGATCGGTCGGCGTGATAGTGTGCGGTTTCTCCATCGAGGCAAAAAAGAACGCCTTGTTGCGTACCAAGGCGTCACCCTCTCCAAATTTTGGCAGCGGCAGCGGACCGCTAAAATTGAAGCCCGGAATCTTGTGACGATACAAGGGCTTCGCCAGTTTCTGCTGATTGACAAAGAAAGATGTGGCGTTCAGCGATTCGTTGCGCACAAAGTAATAGACACTGCCCTGGTACCTCGTGCCGCCGCCCTTGGACACAATATTGATCATGGCGCCGCCATTGTTGCCATATTCAGCGCCGTAGTTATTTCGCAGGACCTTGATCTCGCCCACCGCGTCCTGATTGATGGTCATGCTGATCTTGTTCGAACCGCTGGGCTCGCTGGCATTCAGACCATCGATCGTGGTCACAGTCGAACGGCCGCGCTGACCTGAGATATTAGGCAGATTCGTGCCGAATCCTTCGCCGACCGCTTCGATATCGTCATCGTTTGAAGTACCCGGAATCAGTCGCAGCAACGATGTGATGTCGCGTCCTTTGGTTGAAATAAGGCTGAGCTGATCCGAGGTTAATCGAGCCGTCAAGTCGCTGCTTTCCTTCTCGACGATCTGGCCTTCCGAAGAAATCGTTACCGTCTCGCTCACCTGACCAGTCTTGAGCGTCATCTCGCCCAACGCCAGATCTTCATTGGCGGTGAGCACCACGCGCGTACGCAGCATAGTTTCAAATCCCGCATGCTCGATCCTGACCGAGTACACGCCGGGCTGTAGCGACGCGAAATTGAACCGGCCCGACTCGTTCGTCGGTTGGTTCCGCTTGTCGTTCGTCTGATCCTTGGTAAGCGTGATTGTCGCTCCCGGCACCACAGCGCCGTTAGGATCGACCACCACGCCGGAGATCGAACCGGTCACCGACTGGCCGATCAAGGGGGTGCTGGCGCAAGCTAATACCAGCAGACTGAAAATGAGGGTTGCGACGCTACGATGATTGAGCGACGCACGACCGGCGAGCGATGAGACTATGCGATTGAACCTGACCATAGCAATCTCCTTCTTTCGAGGGGTGGTGGCGAACCGAAATTGCGCGTCCGAACATGTTCGCCCCTAGTCACAGAGCGATATTCGGCTTGCGATTTTCCTGACTTCCCGCGAGTTCTTTTGCCTTAGATAAAAGGTAACCCTGAACAGAACGCCTCGGCTGCGACTCCGAAGCAGAAAGCGATTTAATTGCCAGTTTGGCCGACCGGGGACGGCCATTAAAGAATCTACGTTACCGGTAACGGGATACTAGGTCGTTACCGTTAACGATGTCAAGTGTTTTTTTAACGGAGTGGGATTTTTTTGGCCGGATTCGCGACGAGCGCAGAACTAACGCGTTCTATAGCGGCGGCTGAAGTGCCTCGCGGGAATCGTGAGTCTGTAGGACCTGGCGTCCGGCTCAACCGAAAGTTGGATGAAATTTCCCTGGCACTCCTCTTCCTCGTTCGCGATGTAGGCCAACATCGTGTTGTCTTTATCGGTGGTGCGCAGATTTCGATGGAGTTGATAGATGGCTTCGATGCCCGCAAGTTTGCTCAACGTCGCGAAAGTCCCGGCCTCGGCGCCCTTGCGAGCGGCGCTGTCGATGATGGCGACGCGAGGATCAAGCGCCCGGGCAAGGACAGGGTTGTTGCTGCTGTCCACGCCGTGATGATCGACCTGATAGACATCCACGGGACCGACAATATTCTTTGGGCAGGCCAACCGATTCTCGATGTTCCAGGTCAGATCTCCGCCGTCAAAAAACTTAAAGCGGCCGAAGGTCAGCAGAATGCCGACGCTGTTCGCGTTATCGCTGGTGTCTTCGGGTTTCGCCTGGAAGTCGTCCCCGCACGGACGAATCTGCGGCGCGGCTGTTTGCTCGCCGACGACCACGCCGGCCGACGCAATCACGCGCACGTTTAGCGGCAACAGAGCCTTCGGCGATTTTTCGAGCGCAATTTTGTCACCGGGTTTTAGCGCGACTGATTTGCCTTGCGTCGTCAGTTTATAAGCATCGATGTACTCGGCTTGCATGTCGGCAGCCACAGTCGCGGGCAAGCCGTGGTCGTAGAAATTCATGATCGGGATCAATTTTGCCAACGACGCCACGCCACCGACGTGATCGCGGTGCCAATGCGTGACTACGCAATGGTCAATCTGTTTCAGGCCCGCCACGGTTGTGGCGACATGTGCGATGCGCCCGGCATCCCGAGCGCCCGGGAAACCGGTGTCAATCAGTAATGACTGGCCTGTAGGCGTAACGATCAGCGTCGCGGCTCCGCCTTCAACGTCTATGAAGTAAATATCGAGCGTCCGCGGTGCGGCTTGCGCGCCGGTACAGCAAGACACCCAGACTAGCACCGTCCCAATAATTATTTTGGTCATCCCTGTTCGTAGCTTCATCTGTTTAATTAATCTCGGGCTCTGATGTCTCAATCCCGCGCGTGCATGAAATCAACGGCCATAAATTTTTTCCGTTATCGTCGCGACCAATCTTCCAGTCTCACCGTTAACGGACGGTTCTCGATCATCGATTACCGCGTTTACGAAATCACGAATTAACGGCTCATGCAGATTTGGCTGCGGCGGGTGATCTTCGCTTCTTTCTTCGTCGCCGGACAGAATTCGCATTGCGCCTTGATTCAAATTTGAAATGTGAATCGAACCGCGCGTGCCAAAGATGTCGAGCGTGTCCTGCGCCGCGCGCGCCGCGTGAGTAACGCACAGCGTCGCACACGCGCCACTCTCAAACCGAAACAATGCGGTGGCCGTGTCCTCGACTTCCCTTTCGAAAACTACATTCGCCGTTTGCGCCTTGACCTCGGCGATCGGACCAAAGAGATTCACCAGCACCTCAATTCGATGACAGCCGAAATCGAACATCGGGCCGCCGCCGGAGCGGTTCTTTCGCAGCAGCCACGCGCGCGCATGATCCGGCGCGGGATCGAAGAACTCGAAGGCGTTTATTTGGGCAATGACCGGACGGCCAATCTCTCCCGACGCTATCAGTTGTTTCGCACGCCCCACGACCGGATAGAAATGGCGGTAATAAGCAACTCCAAGTCTGACCTGGTTTTGACGGGCCGCTGCGATCATTTGATCGCATTCCGCAACGTTCATCGCCAACGGCTTTTCACAAAGCACGTGCTTGCCCGCCTCGATCGCCGCAATCGCCTGGGTCGCATGCACATGAACCGGCGTGGCGATATACACGGCGCCAATCGCGTCATCTGAGATCAAGTCCGTCCATGACTGAAAGGCTTTCTGCGCGCCGAATTCTGCCGCGAACGATGCGGCTAAGTCAGCGCGCTCGCGACTGACGGCGATGAACTCGCAGTTCTCCAAATCGCGCAGCGCCGGAGCAATGCGTTTGCGCGCAATGTCGCCACAACCAATCAATCCCCAAGCAAGTTTGTTCATTGTTCCAGCAACCCGAAGGTTGCGCGAGAGTCTCAGCGAGGCGGAGAACTCACCCAAAGCACCGGCTGGCGAATGAAGAAGTTGCGAACCACTTCTTCCACGTTTGAGTCCGCAGGCAGCTTGCGCCAGATGTTTATGTAGTCCGGACGATTGAAAGCGATGCCCGCAAACAAAAGGCTGTTCTGCCGCATGGGCCACTGGTCGTAATACATCACGTCAGGTTTCATGGGCCATGATCTTTTATCGGCAATGAACGGCGCCATGTATTCCATCGCCTTGCGAAAGCCGCGACCGTCTGCCGTCTGGAAGCTGAATAGATTGTCCTCGGGCGTCGAAAGAATCTGACAGACCGCCGCCATGGCTTCAAGATTGAACAACTCATAGCCATACGGTTTCGTGCGCCGCAATTCCTCCGGAAAACTTCCGTTCGCCGCGATTTGATTTGGCACAATGATGGTCTTGAAACGCTCACGACAATACGCGAGCAAGTTCTGATCGCCAACCAGGTGCGCGAACGCGGCGACCTGCATCACCCAACACGTCGTGTGATTATTTTTCGCGTCGCGTTCGTCAGTACCGTTCTTACTCCCCGTCATCCACGACAGGTAATCCTTGAACCATTGCGTGATCGCGCCCAGCTCGGTCATCGACAACGCAGACGAGTCTCTGAGCACCTCGGTCGCGCGCGCGACTTCGACCAAATGAATCGTATCGACAATTCCGGTTCCCCGCCCGGTCGTAATCCCGTGGATTGCTTGCGCGTATTGCAGGTTCGGATTCATGCGCGTGCGCTCGTCGATGAACCACGCACGCAGATGCTCGGCTGACTTCGCTCCGTAGCGTTTATCCCTGGTCAACTTCCACCCGGCCACGAGGGCCGGCAACTGCACACTTAAACGCATCAGGGCGCGGCGATGCTCGACGAAGTTATCAGGGTTAGACATCCCATCGCGCTGAATGTAAGGACCACTCGGGTTCTTCGGATCCGGCCACCAGTAATCTGCTTCCGAAAAGAAATCGTGCAATCCACCGGCACTGCGCGGACTGGATGACGCGGTAATGGTGATGGGCTTTTCGTTTAGATATTGATTAGCGGCTTTGAGAATGCGCGCGCGATCGATGTCGGCGACGTTCACATTCGCTTGTTGAGGAACAGCGGATTCGCACACGAATAAGATTGAGAGGAGACCTGCAAAGGCGCGGGCGCAAGCCACCCTTCCTGACCATGAGATGCTCGATCGAACGTTATTTCTTTTCAACTGGCCCTCCGAGCGGTTAGGAATCCGCGATCAAATCTCTCAGGTCAGGAAGGACGGCTTGCCCCCGCCGAACTGGGGCGATCAAAACCCGCAATGAAGCGATGCCAGGCTCCTAAACGACTTGAAAAGTTCCTACGAAACCACCGCCGGCACGCATCCTGATCCTCAAACTTTCGCTGCTACCGACAAAGACATGTTCAATCTTCACCGCCGCTGGATCATCCATTTGATCGCGAACGATTTCCGCTACGTAGCCGTCCATTCCTAAGAACTTCAACGGCACCCGTATGGTCTTGCCAGTCAGCCCGTTCATGATTCCCACAAACCAGACTCTGCCGCTTCGCCTGGCAAAGCCAGCGAGCTCGCCAATCTCTGATTGCGGCAGCACAATCGTTTCATCCCACACACTCGGGATCCTCTTAATCAATTCAGCCGCGGGATTATCAAGAATATGCTGCGGATGCGCGCCGTAAATCATCAGGGGCGACGTGAAGACTATGGCGGTCGCAATCTGGTGCGCCCAGGAAGCCTCACGCCGGCGATCGCCGAAATGCACCGGCGTGTAGTCAGCATGGCCGGCCAGGAAGCGCGTGAACGGCAGCGTCGTGTTATGCACTGAACGCAAATTCATGCTGCGATATTCCAGTCCGCGAATTGCTTCGCGCGTCATTTCATTGGGCCACGTGCGCGACTCGCCGGCAGGTTTGTTGGCGCCGTGAAACTCAACCATGATTTTGTGCTCGGCGGCACTGCGGAGCATTGCCTGATACACGTCGATTATTTCTTTCGCTTCGTGATCGAAGAAGTCGATCTTCGCGCCGGCAACGCCGTAGCGGCTGAGCAGTGAAAAGAACTCTTCGCGGGCCGGCGGCGTCCGCAATTGACGGCTGTGCTTCCAGAACCACAGCTTCACGTTCTGCTGGTTTGAATACTCAACCAACTCGCGAATCTGTGCTTCCGTCCAACGAGCCCAGATTCCCTCAACCACGTTGTATTCAAAACCGAGTTGCCCGGCGAGCCGCGAGAATTCCTTGATGCCTTCGAACGTATTCTCGCCCCCGTCCAGATACCGCCAGACGGCGCGGCCCGGCTTGACCCAATCTGTTTTCAGATCTTCCGGAAAGATGGCTTTGTCGGGAGGCGGCGAAAGGTTGCCGATGACGTCTGAATTGACCAGCGCGTTTAGATCGGCGGCGACCATGATGACCCGCCACGGCGTCGTGATCGTTCCGTCGATTGCCGCCGGTTGCGACAGCCGCTTCGCTTCGTCTTTGCCGTAACGTAGATCGAATGGATGGCTCACCGGCAGCGCATGACCGAGCACCGTCTCAAATCCTCTTTGGCCGTCGGCGCGCAATCCCATGCCCGCGTAATTCATCAAAGCTGCTTCTGTAATCGCCACGAACCCACGTGGGTCCGGCAACTTAATGGTCAAAGGCGGCGCGGCCCATTCGCCATCTTTGACGCTCTCGATCGATTTCTTTCGGTGAATTCCTTCGTAGTGGCCTTCGAAGTCATGAAACCAGACGGTGCTGCCGCCGGGCAGTTTGAATGTGCTCGCTTCATTGGGGACGCGCTGCCCAGCTCCCGGAATCACAAATCGAAACGCGATGCCGTCGTTGAAGACCCGGACGTCAAAGATGAACTGCGTGCCCGTCCGATCGTGGCGGCAGGAGATCCTCGCACCATTCGCGCTATTCATGGCTCGCGAATGCCCTCCTCGCGTCAGGTAATTCTCATTGATGCGATAACGATCGACTTTCAGGAGGGTACTTCCTTCACAAATATCCACACCGTCAACGAGCATGACCAGATGAGAAAGTTCAATTGCGAGTTGAGACGCGCGCGTCGCGCGATAACGGAGTTGTGGACCGCCGGCGGACAGAATGAATCCGACTTGCCCGTTCGGACTCTTAAAGGTGATGCCCTCGCCGGCGGCCTCCGCGACGCCGAGTAGCGCAGCAACGACAGCCGGCCCGGCCATCGCAGCAGCAAGAAAATCGCGCCGGGGCTGGAGTGCGCCAGCAGAGCGCCGCGACGGCGCCTGGGATTCACTTGTCTCAAACGGTTTCATCACTGGAAGGTCTTGGCTCGAGCATTCATAAGGTGGGCCGTTAGCTCATCCAGCTTCAAGCCAAAGCGTGGTCGCCGCTGCGCTTTGCCGGTGCACTCCAAATCAATTCGCTCTCCAACTGATCGGTTTCGGTTTGTACCCCACGCTCGCCGCGCCCAGCTCTTCATTCATGATCAAGAACGCACCGACGCCGTGAAAGTCATTCGTATTCCGCTTGCGGCCGAAGTAATAAGCCAAATCGCCGACGTTCGTGCCTTCGGAAATGTCGGACAGGTTGGTCATGCCGTCGGTATCTCGAGAAAGTTTCGTCAGCACGCCTCGATACCCTTTCTGCGCCACGGCCGCGTAGCGCTTCGGCAGATAACCGCGCTTGACGCCCATCCAAAGCATGTAGGTGTACATACTCGAGCAGGACGTCTCGAGCCAGTTGCCGGCCACGTCACCCTTATCGACCACCTGATACCAGAGGCCGGTCGTATGGTCCTGATATCGCTCAAAGGCTTTTGCCAACTGCTCGACGATCTGTATTAGCTCGGCGCGCTGCGGCTGATCTTTGGGAATGATGTCGAGCAGAATAATCAGAGTCATGGCGTACCAACCGAACGCGCGTCCCCAATGAAACGCCGATTGATGCGTCGTTGGATTGGCCCAGGCCTGAGCGCCGCTTTCATCGTATGCATGCCACAACAAACCGGTGGCCGGGTCATTGAGATGCTTATAGTAAATCAGCATCTGCTTCACGACTTCCTCGTTCGTGTACTTGCTCTCGCCAAACATCTGACCGTAGCGCGCGAGAAACGGCAGCGACATGAACACGCCGTCAGCCCACAATTGCCATGCACGACTGGGAATGTTCGCATGCCAGAAGCCACCGTCCTTCGTGCGCGGGTACGTATCGAAAACCTTTCGCACATTTTGGGCAGCGAGTTTGTATTTCTCTTGCTTCGTTTCCTTGTAAAGAATCAGCAGAAGGTTCCCGGGCATGATGTAATCGAGCGAGTTGATCTCGCGATTGATCTTTCCGTTCTCGTCGATATGCTGATCGACCCATGACTGAATGTGATCGAGGTAACGCTTGTCCCGAGTCCGCAAATAAACCAGGTACTGGCCGTACAGGTAGAGCGCTTTGGCGTAGCCCCAGCCTTTGAACGATTCGCCGGTGGGATTGCGCTTGATGGTGGATTCGACTACCGCCACCGACCAGTCAGGATTTGCCGGCTTGCGCACCGCCGAGGTGGCCTGAAATGAAAAACAAAACAGGATGGCACACGCGATTACCAGTCTCGCTGTTTTCATTGATATCTCTCCGTGTCTCGCCTTGTAAGATTTTTATTGAGCCGCTGACGTTGTCATTGAGTACGCTGATCACTGCTGAGCTGGCTTCGCCATCTTCAGATCCGGCTGCAGCAATCGGCGCCGATCGGATGAATTAACCTCGGGCACGTTGCCGAACAATGTCTGATATGGCTGGTCGTGATAAACCTGCGCCGCGCGCCGCATCAAAGGGAACAGCGACTCAGGTTTCACTCCGCCTTCAATTTCCTGGTAAGCCCACTTTTGTTTACCAACGGCAACAGGCGTCAAGAAATCCAGTGCCTTGCGAATGCTGCGTCCGTCACGGGTCTGGAAATTCCACAGATCAATTCCGACTCGCTGGCCCAGCGTGGCCAACTGCATCAGTCCATCAAGATTTCCGTTGCTGTAACTCCAGGCTTTCGTGCGCGCAAGTTCCAGAGGCTGACGACCGTCGGGTTCTATTTGCGCAGCTATTCTTTTTTGCTTCGCCTGTTCAAGTGTCTGCCTCGCCAAATCATTGCGCCCAACGAACAATGCGTACGACGCCACTTGAACATCGTAATAGGTCCCGTGATTATTCTTCGCTGCCGATTCCTCGCGGCCGTTCTTGCTGTCGAGCATCCATTGCAGGAACTTGCCAAACCAATCCTTTAGACCGCGCTCATCGTCTCTGGTCAGCGCCTTCGATCCCGCAAGCAACCCAACGGCATCGACAATTCGCGTAAATCCACGAGTCTCAATTAAGCCGATGCCACGGCCGGTGTTCACGCCGGGAATGAACTGCGCGTACTCGAGATTTGGATTCATGCGGGTCGCGGGCGCGAGAAAGAACGTGCGCAACAACTGGACCGCTTTCGTCGCATAGGCCTCGTCACCGCTGAGGTAATAAGCGAGGGCCAGCGTCTCAACCGCGTTCTCCAAATCATCGATGGTTTTATGATCGGTGATCTTATTTATTTCAGGATTGCGTTCGCCGTCGCGACGAATATAAGGAAGACCGTTCGGCTTGCCAGGGTCAGGCCAGAAGTACGGCGCCTGGCTCAGGTAATCGTGCTTGTCGCCGCTGGGCGGAGCAGTCCCTTTTGCCAGCACCGTAAACGGTCCGGCGCCGAGCGTCTTTTGCGCATCCGACTTGAGCTTTGTCCAGGCCGCACTGACGCGTCCATCTCCCTCGCGAACAGCGCGACGAGACCTCTGCAGTTGCTGCGCATCGAGGAGAAAAACTTGAAGCTGCGGCTCCTGCGGCGGATTATTTTTTGCCGCCGAATACGGAACGAAATAGTGGGCGCCGAGCACGATAATTAGCGCCCAAAGCACGACGAAAGCGCCGGGCCAATGAAAAAGTACAACCTTTGTACAAATATGCTTGCCGTTTCGAGTCATAACGTTGTAAAGTGCGACGCGCGTTCGACCTTCGTTATCGGTAACGAGCACCGGATCCTATTGATTGAGTCCCGGGCTGTCAATATAAACTCAGAGCCAAATCATTGCCAGTGAAAACGACTCTTACTGTTGCCCTGCTGTTTTTGTGCGGCCTGGCCGTCAGCGTTCTTCAGACGCCCACGCACTCCGCCGCGAACCTACAAACCCCAAACCGCAAAGAGATCTATCACAATGGCTGGACCGATCTGAACAAGAACGGTCGCATGGATGTCTACGAGAATCCGAAGGCGCCCATCGATCAGCGAGTCAACGATCTCCTCGCGCAAATGAACGTTGACGAGAAGACTTGTCAGACGGCGACGCTCTACGGCGTCGGCCGTGGCCGCGGTCAAAACGACGCGCCTTTGAAGGACGAACTACCGACGCCTGAATGGAAGAACAAGCTTTGGAAGGATGGCATCGCCAACATCGATGAGCATTTGAACGGATGGGGACCGAACGGCAAAAGCATCTACGCCACCGACATCGCCAAGCACGTCTGGGCCATGAACGAAGTGCAGCGTTTCTTCATCGAGGACACACGGCTCGGCATTCCCGTCGACTTCACGAATGAAGGTTTGCGCGGCGTCGCCTTCTCGACCGCCACCAGCTTTCCTTCAGAGTTGGGCCAGGGACATACGTGGGACCCGGAGTTGATTAGCCAGATCGGAAGTATCACAGCGCAGGAGGCGCGGGCGCTGGGTTACACGAACATCTATGCACCGACGCTGGATGTGTCGCGCGATCAGCGCTGGGGCAGAATCGAAGATACCTATGGCGAAGATCCTTATCTCGTGTCGCGGCTGGGCGTGGAAATGGCCAGGGCGATGCAGAAAGACTATCGCGTCGCCTCAACTGCGAAGCACTTTGCCATCTACAGCGTCGGCAAAGGCGCACGCGAAGGACAAGCCCGGACAGATCCCCAGGTCACGCGCCACGAGGTAGAGAACATTCTGCTGCCTCCGTTCAAAGCGGCCATCAAGGAAGCCCACATCCTCGGTGTGATGAGTTCTTACAACGACTACGACAGCGTCCCTGTAACCGGAAGCCATTACTGGTTGACCGAGCGCCTGCGAGATGAGTTCGGCTTCCGCGGTTACGTGGTGTCCGACAGCGCCGCGGTCGAATATCTCTACAACAAGCACGCCGTCGCGGCCGATATGAAAGAAGCGGTGCGGCAATCGATCGAAGCCGGCTTGAATGTCAAGACCAACTTTACGCCGCCCGAGGATTTTGTGTTGCCGCTGCGCGAGTTGATGAAAGAGCGCAAGGTGTCGATGAAGACTCTCGACGACCGGGTGCGTGACGTGTTGCGGGTGAAGTTCCTTTTGGGAATTTTCGACCATCCTTACGTTGATGACGCCGGTTACGCAGAGAAGATTGTCAATTCACCTGAGCATCAACAGGTAGCTTTGCGGGCCGCGCGCGAAGGCATCGTCTTGCTCAAGAACGATCACAACGCGCTGCCTTTGAGCAAAGAAATTCGCTCCATCGCTGTCGTCGGTCCCAACGCTGACGACGACAATCTCAACCGGTATCGTTACGGGCCCAGCCAAATCAAAGGCACCACCGTACTCCAGGGCATCAGGAACAAGTTGGGCGATCGCGTGCAAGTGAATTACGCCAAAGGCTGCGACGTGACCGGCGAAAACTGGCCGCAGATCGAAGTCCTGCCTGAGCCGCTCACGGAAAAAGAAAAGGACGCAATTGCCCGCGCGGTCGAGGCCGCGAAAAAATCGGACGTAGCGGTCGTCGTGCTCGGCGATGGCGTCAATACGGTTGGCGAAACCGCGTCGCGCACCAGCCTCGATTTGCCGGGCCGACAACTGGAGTTGGTGCAAGCTGTTTATGCCACCGGCAAGCCGACGATTGTCGTTTTAATAAGTGGCCGGCCCATCAGTATCAATTGGGTTGATAAGTACGTGTCCGGGATCATCGAGGGATGGTTTCCCGGCGCCCAGGGTGGCACCGCGATTGCCGATGTGTTGTTCGGCGATTACAACCCGAGCGGCAAGTTGACGGTCACGTTTCCCAAGACAGTGGGCCAACTGCCTTACAACTTCCCCTCGAAACCGAACGCTCAGTGGGAAGGCGAAAAGACCCGGGTGAACGGCGCGCTTTACTACTTTGGCCATGGACTGAGCTACACGACTTTCAAATACAGCAATCTGAAAGTGAGTCCGCAGACCGTGTCAGTACCGGGAGCAGCAGCGACCGGATCGAAAGGCGTCGTCACCATCACAGTTGATGTCACTAACACCGGTTCACGCGAAGGCGACGAAGTAGTTCAACTCTACACTCGCGAACTCGTCACGAGTGTTACGACATACGAGAAGAACCTGCGCGGCTTTGAACGAATTCACCTTAAGCCCGGCGAAACGAAAACCGTCACATTCGGTCTGACGCGCGACGATCTCGCGCTGTGGGATCGACAGATGCACTTTGTGGTTGAGCCGGGGAAATTCAAAGTAATGATCGGATCAGGTTCTGAAGATATTCGACTGAACGGAGAGTTTACCGTCCGCTAATGAAACCAAACAGAAATTTCCTCGTCGTGCTTGCGATCGTGTTGACGCTCGCTTTTGTTTCGCTCGCCGTGCGAACTAACGTTTCGACAGCGGCAGATACGAACAGCTTCAGCGTCAGGAGTTTTGGCGCGAAGGGCGACGGCAAAACGCTCGACACCGCGGCGATTAACAAAACCATCGACGCCGCGGCCGCCGCCGGTGGCGGGACGGTTTATTTTCCGGCCGGCAATTATCTTTCAGTTTCGATTCATCTCAAGAGCAACGTCGCGCTCTATCTGGATCAAGGCGCGACGATCATCGCAGCCGAAACCTCGAGCAACGCGAGGTACGATCCACCCGAACCAAACGAATGCGACAAGTACCAGGATTTCGGCCATAGTCATTGGCAGAACAGCCTGATTTGGGGCGAGAACCTCACGAATATTTCGATCCTCGGCCCGGGAAAAATCTGGGGCAAAGGCCTGGTGCGCAGCGGTAGTCAGTCGCGGACGCAGCAGCAGAACGACGCCTTGAACGCGGCGCGCGCGAACGAAGCCAAGACGCCGTTCGGTTATCCGAACCCGCGCGACGCGGTCGAACCCGGCTGGGGCAACAAATCCATCGCCCTGAAGAATTGCCGCAACGTGAACATTCGCGACATCACGATCTTTCACGGCGGCCACTTCGCGATTCTCGCCACCGGTGTCGACAATCTCACCATCGACAACATCAAGATCGATACGAACCGCGACGGCATCGACGTCGACGCGTGCAAGAACGTGCGCATCTCGAACTGCACGGTCAACTCGCCATTCGACGATGGCATTTGTCCGAAGAGTTCTTTTGCATTGGGTTACGCGCGCGCGACTGAGAACGTCACCATCACCAATTGTCAGGTGAGCGGTTACGACGAAGGCACTCTGCTCGACGGTACTTTCAAGCGCGAATATCGAGCTGCGAACGGCACCTTCAATCCGACCGGCCGAATAAAATTCGGCACTGAATCAAACGGCGGCTTCAAGAACATCACCATCTCGAACTGTGTCTTTGATTATTGTCGCGGCCTCGCGCTGGAGAGCGTCGACGGCGCGCTGCTGGAAGACGTGACGATCGACAACATCACCATGCGCGACGTGGCTAACTGTCCGATCTTTCTGCGACTCGGCAGCCGCATGCGTGGGCCATCCGGTCCACCCGTTGGTCAGTTGCGTCGGGTGCTGCTCAACAACATCGTCGTTTACAACGCGGACCCGAGATACGCCTCGCTCATCAGCGGCGTCCCCGGTCACGACATCGAAGACGTCACGCTCAGCAACATTCGCATTTACTACAAAGGCGGCGGCACCAAAGAACAGGCCGCGCTCAATCCGCCGGAGAAAGAGAACGATTATCCGGAGCCGACGATGTTCGGCGAGATTCCGGCGTATGGTTTCTTTATTCGCCACGTGCGGGGACTGCAGATGAATGGGGTGAACGTGACCTATCTGAAGGACGATGCGCGGGCGCCTTTCATCATCAACGATGCGAAATCGATCGACCTGCGCAACATCAAGGCTGCTCATGGCCCAGGCGTACCCATATTCATCCTGAATGACATTGACAATTTTTCAGTGCGCGACAGTTATCCTCTTGATGATCTGCGGTTGCCGAGCATCAAGCAGCGCACCATTAATTGATCTGGCGAAGTTTAGAGAGTCAGATGTGTCAGTACCCGGAGCGGTAGCGACGGGATCAAGGTCATCTACAACGAAATTAATTGATCCGGTCGCTACCGCTCCCGGTACTGACACAATTCATGATTAGCCGCCGCCAAGTGTTGATTGTCGCCGCCATCATCGTGGCGAGTTGTGCAGCGCCGGTCGCCTCGCAACCCACACAAAATCAAAAGCCGGTGCTCTATGTGATCGGCACGTCGCATCTCGATTCGCAGTGGAACTGGACGGTGCAGGATACTATTCGCGAGTTTGTGCCCAACACCTTCTTCCAAAACTTTCGGCGCTTCGAAAAATATCCCGACTACACCTTCAACTATGAAGGCGCGATCCATTACATGTGGTTCAAGGAATACCATCCGGAAGCCTGGCCCACGGTTCAGAAGTACGTCGGCACCGGTCGTTGGAAAGTAGCCGGCTCATGGATCAATGCCGTCGACACAAACATTCCGTCCCCCGAATCTCTGATGCGACAGGCCCTTTACGGCAAGCGTTTCTTCCGTTCTGAATTCGGCAAAGTCAGCAACGACGTCTATCTGCCGGATTGTTTTGGCTTCAGTTACGCGCTGCCGGCGATCGCGGCGCACTGCGGCCTCAATCAATTCTCCACGCAAAAGCTGACGTGGGGATCATCGTATGGAATTCCCTTCCCGCTCGGCCGCTGGAAAGGCAGCGATGGCAGCACGGTCGTGGCCGCGTTGAATCCCGGCGATTACGTGACGAAAATTCGCGGCGACATCTCAGTCGATCCGAAATGGGCGGTCGAGCGCATGACTTCCGTCGGCGATCGACAGGTCGGCTTTCGCTATTTCGGCACCGGTGACATCGGCGGCGCTCCTGATGAAGAGTCGGTTGATTGGCTCGAGAAATCGATCAAGAACCCATCCGGCCTGGCCGAGGTCCGCAACACCTCGTCGGATCAACTCACGCGCGATCTCACGGAAAAGGAAAAAGCGGCGCTGCCTGAATACGATGGCGAGCTGACGATGAAGACGCACGGCGTCGGCTGTTACACCTCGCAAGCGGCGATGAAGCGGTTCAATCGCGAGAACGAATTGCTCGGTGCGGCCGCCGAACAAACCGCGGTGGCGGCCGAATTGCTGACCGGCTTGCCCTATCCGCGCGAGCGTCTGCGCGAAGCCTGGATCAGAACGCTTTGGCATCAGTTCCATGACGATCTGACCGGCACAAGCATTCCGCAGGCCTATCAGTTTTCCTGGAATGATGAATTGGTGTCGGCCAACCAGTTTGCCGGCGTGCTGACGAGTTCTGTCGCGGCCGTGGCGAGCAGAATGGACACCCGCGGCGCGGGCACACCACTCGTCGTTTACAATCCGCTGGCATGGACCAACGAAACCGCAGTTGAAGCCACCGTGAAATTCTTAGATGTTGCGCCAGTGACGCTTCACGTTATCGATCCGGTGACGAAAGAAGATCAGCCCGCGCAAATTCTTGACCGAGACGGCGGCACTGTTCGCATTCTGTTCTGGACCACAGTTGGCCCCACATCATTCAAAGTCTTTCACGTGATCGCAGGGAACGCGGGCCGATCGACAAACGCGCTTTCATCCGCGGCAGACCGTCTCAACGTAAGCGATTCGTCTTTGGAAAACGTTTTCTACCGAGTTCGGATCGATGCGAACGGCGACATCTCATCGATTTATGACAAACTCAGATCGCGCGAGTTATTGAAGTCACCCATTCGACTCGAGCTGCGAGACGATCCTTCGCCTGATAAGCCTGCGTGGCGCATTCTGTGGGACACGGTTAACGCGCCGGCGCGCGAGTATGTGCAGGCACCCGAGGTTCGCGTCGTCGAACGCGGACCGGTCCGGGTCGCCGTCGAGATCAAACGAAGAGCGGCCGGCTCGACCTTCGTACAGCGCGTGAAGTTAAGCCTCCGCGGTCAACGCGTCGAGGTCGAGAATTTTGTCGATTGGAAATCACCGAACTCACTGCTGAAAGTTGCCTTCCCCTTCGCTGCCTCAAATTCGAAAGCGACTTATGACTTGGGTCTGGGAACGATTCAAAGAGGCAACAACACACCTGATCATTATGAAGTTCCCGCGCAACAATGGGCCGACATTACTGATCAGGGCGGGATGTTCGGCGCGGCGGTGCTGAATGACAGCAAGTATGGTTGGGACAAACCGGCGGACGACGTGCTGCGCCTTACGTTGCTGCACACCGCGAAGGCGCGCGCGTATCCCTATCAAAGCAGCAACGACCTGGGTCATCATCATTTCACTTATGCGATCGCCGGACACTACGGTGATTGGCGGCTGCTTAGCAAAGGCGAGAATCCCACCCCGTACACTCGCAACGGCACGCCGGTTCCGGCAGCCGGCGCCGCACTCAATCAACCATTGATCGCCTTCCAGACTGAAGCACACGCGGGACCACTCGGTCCTTCGTTTGTCACTGTAGGTTTGACTGATAACCAGGGTCAGGTCGCCATTCGCGCGCTCAAGAAGGCCGAGGACTATGATGCCTACGTCTTACGCGTGCAGGAACTGGAAGGCCGCCCGGCTGAGAAATACATCAGGTTTATGAGTCTGCTAAGATTTTCGCTTCAGAGCGTGAGCGAAATGAACGCGGCGGAAGAAAGCGTAAACCGTGGCGCTGATCTGAAGTTCACACCGAATGGTTTGCAAATCAAGCTCAAACCTTATGAGTCGCGGACTCTCGCCATCCATTTTGAAAACAACCTCGGCTCCAGCGGAACCAGTCCCGGACCGTTGGCTGCTCTGCGTAAGATTGAAGCGACGGCGCTGGAACTGCCCTTCAACGCGGACGGCATTTCAACCGATGCGCAACGCGGTGATGGTGATTTCGACGGCAAGGGACAGACGTTGGCGGGAGAGTTGCTACCGCCGTCGTTAACTCTTCATGGCTTGCCTTTCAACTTCGGGTCAACTGACAAAGGCGCATTGAATGTGCTCGTGCCGAATGGTCAGACGCTGCCACTCCCGAAAGGTAATTACAATCGAGTCTACGTGGTCGCCGCGGCGGTCGGCGGTGACGTGACGACAAATATCGCCGGACAACCGTTGACGATCCGTGAATGGCAAGGGCCGGTGGGCCAATGGGACAGCCGTCTGAAAGAGCCGCGCCAGTTGCGCGAAGTATCGGTTGCGCCCATGACGCCCGGTCAGACGTGGACTGCCGAAGCCATCAACCAGGACCTGGTTGTCCAGTACGACACCGCCAACGGAGTCGTGAGTGGGATCGATCAGATTCGCCGCGGCTTTGTGAAGCGAGACGAGATCGCCTGGGTGGGCACGCATCGTCACGATCCAAACGGAAATCAGCCATACATCGGCAGTTATCTATTTTTATACGCGATCGATTTGCCGGCCGGGACGCGTGAGTTGCGGCTACCGAACGACAACCGAATTCGCATCATGGCGATAACCTTAGCGCGTGAAGCGTTTCGACTGTGGCCGGCGACGATTTTGTATTCGGCCGATTTGCCGACGCAGTAAAGCTAAGGGCGAATGTGTTATTTCAAATTCAGGTGCGGCTCGGCCGCCGCCCAGTGCGGTAAGGCTTGCCTTACCGGCACGCGTCTAATTTGATAATGCGGCGAGGCTCAGCCTCGCCGCTCAGGATATGAGGGTCGGGCCGGAAAGCCATAGGCTTTCCGCACTGGGGAGCGGCCGAGCCGCACAACCAGGTTCGCAAAAAGTTAGTGGGCACCTATAAGACAAACGGAGGTCCGCAGGACCGACATCGAACCGTGACGTCGCAATAAACCAATGTCGCACTTTCAGTGCTCGATCACATTATTACAACGATCCACGGCCTGACGGCCGCGACTATTAAATGACGCGCCTTCGGTGCTCTTAACGACTACGTGAACAACCTCGAAATACAAGCCAATGCCGCTGCGTTATCGAAGGCAAGTCATAAAGTCCACGGCTTGCGCTGGTGGATTGCTGGTCTCATCTTCTTTGCGACCCTCATCAATTTCATCGACCGGCTGACGATCTCGATTCTCGCGCCGGTCATCACCACGCAACTTCACCTGACGAATTTTCAGTTCGCGAGGCTGACGACCTGGTTTCTGGTTGCCTACACCATCAGCCAGGGAGTTTCCGGAAAAGTTTACGATCGGATTGGGCCACGGCGTGGTTTCACGATTTCGATTCTCATCTGGTCCGTCGCTGCTTGCGCGCACGCCTTCGCGCGAGGACTGATCAGCCTCAGTAGTTTTCGCTTCATCCTGGGCATCGGCGAAGCCGGCAATTGGCCCGGCGCGGCGCGCGTGATCGCCGAATGGTTTCCAGTGCGCCAACGCGCCATTGGCATGGGCATCTTCAATAGCGGCGTCTGCGTCGGATCGATCATCGCGCCGCCGCTCATTGTCTGGTTGCAGCTGACTTTCGGATGGCAGGCGACATTCTTATTCACCGGCTCGCTCGGCTTTATCTGGCTGACGCTTTGGCTGCTGTTTTATGAAAGTCCCGAGCGGCATCGAGCGATCACTCCGGAAGAATACGCACTCATCAAAGAAGATCAGCCCACCGGGGTGCGACCACAACCACTGCCCTGGCTGCAGCTGCTTCGCTTTCGGCAAACCTGGGCCATTATCTTGTCGCGCTTTCTGGGAGACCCGGTGTGGTGGCTCTATGTGACGTGGCTGCCGCTCTATCTCTACAACGCGCGCGGTTTCGATCTAAAAAAGATTGGCATGTTCGCGTGGCTGCCGTTTCTAACTGCCGACGTAGGCAGTTTGCTGGGTGGCTGGCTGTCCGGACATCTGATTTCGCGCGGGTGGTCTACCGATCGCGCGCGCAAGAGCGTCATCGTGGCCAGCGCTCTCTGCATGACGGCTGGAATTCCAGCCGCCTTCGCGACCGACGCCTTCGTCGCGCTCGGATTCATCAGCGTGGTGACCTTCGGTTTCCAGGCATGGATCAATAATGTGCAGACGCTGCCGAGCGATTTCTTTCCGCAACAAGCGGTGGGCGCAGTTGCCGGCCTCGGCGGTGTCGGCGCGGGCATCGGATCGATTCTTTACGTATTAACGACTGGCTGGGTCGTCGATCACTTCTCTTACAATCCCATCCTGATAACTGCGAGCGTGCTGCCGGTAGCGGGCACCATAATCTTGTTTCTGCTCAGCGGACACATCAAACCAATCACCCAGACGGAACTTGAAAAAGCATGACAAATTATTTCGATCTATCAAACAAAGTCGCACTCGTTACCGGAGCTTCATCAGGCATCGGCGCGGCCTCGGCAAAAGTCCTGGCCGAACTCGGCGCTGATGTCGCGATTACTTATCTGCATAATCAAGCGGGCGCCGAAAAGGTCCGCGATCAAATCATTGCCATGGGCCGCCGGGCCTTCGCGGTTCATGCCGACGTGCGTGACGCCGATCAAATTACGGCAACCGCGTCGAGAGTAAACCAGGAACTCGGCCCGATTGATATTCTCGTGAACAACGCCGGCTCGCTGGTCGAGCGTAAGAAGAACCTCGAGATGACGATCGATTTATGGGATGACGTAATCAACCTGAATCTCACCAGCGCCATGCTGTGCCTGAAGGCAGTCGCGCCGTCGATGGTTGAGCGCAAGTCGGGAACGATCATCAACGTCGTCTCAATCGCCGCGCACAACGGCGGCGGCCCGGGCGCGGGCGCGTATTCGGCGGCGAAAGCCGGTCTGATCGCGCTGACCAAATCTCAGGCGAAGGAATTGGCGCCGCATGGTGTACGCGTCAACGCCATCTCTCCCGGGACCATCGACACGCCGTTTCACGAAGTGTTTTCGACCGCCGAGATGCTCAAAGCTGCGGTCGCCACGATTCCAATGGGACGTCTCGGCACGCCGGAAGATTGCGCGAAAGTCGTTGCCTTTCTCGCGTCCGACGCTGCCGCTTATGTCGTCGGCGAAACGATTGAAGTCAACGGTGGACAATTGATGCGCTAGCGTCGCTGCCCCCGCTTGCTGTGAGAGAGGACCCATATAGGTCAGTTAACGAAGTCAATTGCACTGTTTTTAAGAAGTCGCCGTTGCAACCCGAAGGGTTGCTAGTTAGTAGCCGGTGGTCGAAGCGAAGCGTAGACCACCGGAACCGGGTGATTAGGCGTTCGCACCCTGAAAGGGTGCCAGAGGTTGTTCGAGAATCTTGCAGCCCTGCAGGGTGCACGGATTTCTTCTCTTGCGATCCGGTGGTTCTCGCTTCGCTTCGACCACCGGCTACTAACTTGCAGCCCTGCGGGCTGCCCAGGCAAGTGACGCAAATATGTTATGAACATTCGCCGCGAACATTTTGGAAACACTGAAGGCCGCGAGGTGGAATTATTCACCCTGACGAACGATCGCGGCATTGAAATTAAGGTCATCAATTATGGCGGCATCATCACCGCGCTGAACGTTCCTGACCGTCATGGCAAGATGGGCGACGTCGTGCTGGGCCATGACAACCTCGACGGTTATCTGCACCGCTCGAGATACTTCGGCGCGCTGATTGGACGTTACGGCAATCGCATCCGGCGGGGACACTTCACGCTGAATGGCGTTCGGTACCATCTGCCAATCAACAACGGTAAGAACCACCTGCACGGCGGCATGAAAGGTTTCGATAAAGTCGTCTGGGACACGGAGGAAATTCCCGGCGGACTGCGATTAACTTATCGCAGTTGGGACGGTGAAGAAGGTTATCCCGGGAATCTCGAAGCGGTCGCGACTTACCAGTTAACGAACGCGAACGAATTGCGCATCGAATACCGCGCGCATACTGACCAGGACACGATCGTTAACCTGACGAATCATTCTTATTTCAACCTCGCCGGCGCGGGCACGATTCTCGATCATCAGTTGACGATTAATGCCGACGCGTTCACGCCGGTTGACGACACCTTGATTCCGACCGGCGAACTTCGGCGGGTGTGCCACACGCCGATGGATTTTACTAAGGCGACGGCCATCGGTGCGCATCTCGGTAATTTGGATCAGCAATTACAACTGGCCGGTGGAGGTTACGATCACAATTTCGTGCTGCGCGGTAAGCTCGGCGAATTAAGAACTGTAGCTAGACTGCACGATCCCGAATCGGGAAGGACGCTTGAGGTGACCACCACCGAACCGGGCTTGCAATTCTATGCAGGCACCTGGCTCGATGGCAGCATCATCGGGAAGCGCGGCCAGGCTTACGAAAAATATTCAGGCTGCTGCCTGGAGACACAGCACTTTCCCGATTCGCCGAACCATCCGAGTTTTCCCTCGACGGTGTTGAGGGCCGGCGAGGAATATCGGACCACGACAATTTACAGATTCTCGGTGTCATGATCATTTAAAGCGGCAGCTGCAACCCGAAGGGTTGCTAGAGAGTAGCCGGTGGTCGCAGCGCAGCGAAGACCACCGGGTTCCAGGGAATAGAAGGCTCGCACCCCGGGAGGGGTGCCAGAATCGCCGGACAATTCTCTGTCACCCTTTCAGGGTGCTGATGCTCTCTCTCTTGGTTTCCGGTGGTCTTCGCTGCGCTGCGACCACCGGCTACTGTCTCGCAGCCCTTCGGGCTGCTATGAAAAGGCGGTCTCAGCCATTTATGGAGGTTATCCAATGAAATCCCGTCACAAACGTTTACTGGCGATTGGATTCATCGCGGTCTCTCTGATCGCAACAACGCTCGCCGCATTCGTCTCAGCAAATCAATCTCCCGAGCCGCTCACGGGCAATTGGGTCGTGCGCACGCCCACCACGAACAATGACGGCACGTTGCGCACGACTTATCTGAATCTGAAACAGGACGGTCAGAAGATCACCGGCACCATTCGTGTGACGCAGTTCTATTACAAAATCAGCGAAAGCACCGGCGGCCCGGACGGATTCACGATCACCGGATCGATGATGGACGGCAAGACCGAACGCAAAGTGCAGTACGAAGGAAAGCTCGCCGGCGACCAACTGCAAATCTCGACGCGGCGACGGCCGACTGATCCACCGACGCAGATGGTTGCCGTGCGCGCGCCCGCCGGCGAAGGCGCGATGCCCGCGCGCAATCCCCTTCCCGCTTTGCACAAAGTTGCGGACAACGGGCTGGCCCGCACGCCGCCAATGGGCTGGAACAGTTGGAATAAATTTGCCGGCCGCGTTGACGACGCGACGGTCCGTAGCATCGCCGACGCGATGGCCACGAATGGGATGAAGGAAGCCGGCTATCAATACATCAACATCGACGACACCTGGGAGGCCGGCCGCGACGCGCAAGGCAACATTCAAACGAACAAGAAGTTTCCCGATATGAAAGCGCTTGCCGATTACGTTCACAGCAAAGGATTGAAGCTCGGCATTTATTCTTCACCGGGTCCAAACACCTGCGCCGGTTATGAAGGCAGCTATGGTCACGAAGAACAGGACGCGCGCACCTATGCCAACTGGGGAATTGATTATTTGAAGTACGACTGGTGCGGCGCGCGCAATCTCTACACTGACGAAGAGATGCCCGCCGTCTATCAAATCATGGGCGATGCGCTGCTCAAGCAGAAGCGCCCGATTGTTTACAGCCTCTGCCAATACGGGCGGCTCGACGTGTGGAAGTGGGGCGCGGACGTAGGCGGAAATCTGTGGCGGACCACCGGCGATATTCGCGACGCGTGGGATTCGATGACGCGCATCGGCTTCAATCAAAACGATCTGGCGCCTTATGCAAAACCCGGCCACTGGAACGATCCGGACATGCTCGAGATTGGCAACGGCGCAATGACGAATGATGAATACAGAACCCACATGAGCCTGTGGGCCATCCTCGCCGCGCCGCTGCTCGCCGGAAACGATCTGCGCAGCATGAGTCCGGAGATTCTCGCGATCCTCACCAACAAAGACGTCATCGCCGTCAATCAGGACAAGCTCGGCAAGCAAGGTCAGCGCGTTTGGCAGACAGGCGAGCAGGAAATCTGGACGCGCTCGCTTTCCGGCGGCGACGTTGCCGTCGCAGTGTTCAATCGCGGCAAGGACGAAGCGAAGATCACTGTGAAGACCGCCGACCTGAAGATCACTGGCAAATGGAAGGCCCGCGATCTCTGGACGCACCAGGATGTCAACTGGCCTGCGGATGGTGATTATTCAGTTACCGTGCCGAGTCATGGAGTCGTGATGTTGAAGTTAAGTCGCTGAGGGACAGGTCCGAAGGACCGAAATGTAATAGCCCCGACTGTTAGGTCGGGGTTTTGGGTTTCAAAGTTATTCCAAAGGTCCGAAGGACCGGCATGATTATGGTCGGCCCTTCGGGCCTCAAATTGCCCTGGTGGAATGCTGGCCCCGACCTGACGGTCGGGGCTATTTCATGCCGGCCCTGCGGGCCTCGAATCTCATCTTTGGACTTAATCCACGGCCTTACGGCCGCGGCTATTAAATGTCGCACCTTCGGTGCTTAGCTCGCCTGTTCGTTACCCCGTCCTAACGTTTCCTCGGCCAATCAAAATAGAAATTGGCAGTGATGCCGGCGACGCTAAGCGGGTTACTGCTACAAGTGGTGCAGTTCTGATGAAGAAAATACGTGTTCAGCATGAAGCTCTTTTTGTATGGCCATTGCACGCCGAACGCATATTGGTTTTCATTCCATGAATGATGGTTTCGATCCCAGAACAACTCGCCCGCGACATAGGGCATTACGCGAACCTTCCCAACCTTGAATGGCCGATCAATTGTCAGCCGGTTGCGAACGCGAAAATTGTAAATCCCGCCATTCCAGCGAAACTCAATGCGGTTGCGGTCCTGAGCGAGGAAGCCGAGAGCAAAAACGAATTTCGGTGTAGCTTGCAGCAAGAGGCGGTGCTCACTTTTGAGATTTCCATCCTTATGAGTCTCAATCAGCTCATAACCCGCGCCAAGAATCAGGTTGTATTCGTTTTCTTTATCGACATCGCCGCGCAGATGCTTGACAACACGCTTCATGCGATAGCTGAAGACGGCGCCGATCTTCTCCTGGTTGTACCCGCCTTCTTCGCCGTTGTGTTTTTCGAAGATGGCAGTGATGCGAGTCTTCTCACTCAATTCGAACGACGCATTCAAAGCACCCCACGCCTGGGTCGACGGCCCGGTGTTGCCCGATTGCGCCGCACACGGCACCGTCCACGCCGGCAACACGATCAGCGCCAGGCCGGCACCGACCTCAATCAACGCCGTAGCGATGAACAGCGGCCTGTGCTTCATCGTTCACATCACTGAAATTCGTTGGAGGAACCAAAACGCCGCGACGGCGCCAATCGCGTAGGGCGGAATGCGCCACGCCCAGGCTGGATGAGGCAGCGTCATCTTTCGGATGACTTGGCGCGCCATCATCGCGATCGCAAACATCGAGGCAATAAAAATCACTTGACCCACCTCGACCCCGGCGTTGAAGAAGAGCAGGGCCACGGGAATCGCTTTTTGCGGCAGCCCCACTTCGCTGAGAGCGCCGGCGAAACCAAAACCGTGCAGCAGTCCAAAAGTGAACGAGATGGCCCAGGGCCAGCGCACAGTCAAGCCCGACTGCCCTTTGCGCGTGCGCACGATTTCACTCGCGACGAACAAAATGCTTAGTGCAATGCATGCTTCGACCGGACGCTGCGGCACGTGAACCCAACCGAGTGCGGCGGCTGTCAACGTCAAACTATGGGTCAACGTGAATGCGCTCATCGTGAGCAATACCCGCCGCCAACCGCTAACGAGCAAAAGCATCGCCAGGATGTAAAGCAGATGGTCCCATCCCGTGAGGATGTGTTCGACGCCGAGGCGTAAGTAGGTGACGGCGACCTGCGTGACTCGCGGCGCAGCCTCTACTGTGAATGAGGTAGCCGAGCGAGTGAGCCGCGTTACCTGGGTGGTGCCATCCATCCGTTCGAGACGCACCAGCACATCAGTCATCGTCGCATTCAGGCCCGCAATTTGGATCGCGCCGCCGGTCAATCCGCCCGCGCACTTAACGCTCCATTCTTCAATGAAAGTGTTGTCGCCCAAGACTCCTCGAGGTTGTGAAGCGTTGGTGCAAGTCTGCGGCAGTTCAACGTAGAGACTCAGACGCAGGTTGTCGCCGCGGCCCGGAACTTTCCAGAACACGTCGTATGTTTCAGCGCTGGTCTGATGTAACTCGAGATAAGCGGGCCGGACTTCATGAGCATGAACTGTCGCGGCAAACGCCAACAGGGAAATGAAAATCATCCCGCACAAAATTGTTCGGGCCGGCCTGGAGCTGGCAAATCTATTTTTCATCTCTGACTTCCAGCAAACGCCAAACGCGGATCCTCAATCGTCACGGTGTAACGCTTGAGCAGCGCCTGATAAAACTTTTCGTTGGTCTCTGAACGCTGGGCATTCACCCAATCACGCTTGACTGTCTCGCGGACATCAGCCAATGCCGGTAACGATCCATCTTTGCGCTCAGTGACGATCACGAGATGCAGGCCGTAGCCAGATTCGACTGGTCCGCTCCATTCTCCCACCGGCAGTTCGACAAGTTTCGCGGCAAACTTTTCACCAAACTGTTTGGAAACCTCGCCACCCGAAACGGCTTCAAAATCCTGTTCGAGCAAAAGCGAATCGCCCAGCTTCGACAGATCCGGCCGGCTTTCCGCGAGCCGCAATTGCCCCAGCAGTTGATCGACGTCGCGACTCAGATTCTCACCGTGCTTTTGCGGATCGAGATAAACCTGACTGAATGTGAATTGGCGCTGAGCGCGAAAGTTTTCGGGGTGGGCCTGAAGATATTTCTCTAACGCTTCATCGGTTGGCTCCGCCTGTGAAGCGACGCTGTCGGAAATAAATTCGAGCTTCTGTCGCAGCCGCCGGCGAATGACTGAATCGTCTTTGTCCAACCCCAGCGCCAGCGCTTCGCGCGTGCAGACTTCTTCGCGAATGTGCTCGCGAATCAATCCTTCCAACTCGAGATTTGTCGGCGGCCGCTGCCAGGTGCGGGTGAATCCGGTAACGAGCGATTCAACCTGCGCCTGGGTAACCACGATCTTGCCAGGTTCGCCGGCATCACTCCGTGAGGTGAACTTGAATCCAGCGAATACCAGGAGCCCAAGCAAAAGAAAATGGACCAGCGGCTCGCGCAAAAGTTTTTTCATGGTCACCTCCCGGGCGTGTACCAGATGGGCGAGGTGTACCCGCGCTCCTGAATGGTCATGCGGGTTCCGGGAAGTGCTTTGATGCCAAATCGCTTGGCGTCATAAGCGGTCCAACGCGGCGTGGGAATCTCCATCACGCGCGCGTAGTAGAAGGCTTTTTGTTTGGGATCAAAATTTGGATCCTTCCACACCGTGATCAATTCCGGATCGCCGATCGTGTTGGTCCAGCTAGCGTTCTCGATATCGACACTGCTGCCTACGGCCGGGACCTTTCCGTCCGCGCCCGCTTTGCGCTTATCAGCATCGCCCCAAACGACGTCATAGACTTTTTCCTGCACCTGGCCATTGGCGTCGAGCCAGCCCTTTACGATCTGGATGCGATCGAGATTCGCTCCCATTGGATCTTTGAGCGCCGCAACCAAAAACGTGGGCGACGATCCGGCCGGAGCATTGCTCATGTCGCCGCCCATCGGTACGCCTTTCGAATAGCCGATTGCCGCCGGCATACGATTGCTGGCGTCGCCAGGCTCGAAGTTCCAACCGCCAAAGAAGCGGACAATCATGCGCGTGCCGGTGGTGCCATAAGTTTCCCGCCGTTGCATCGCGTCCCAGATCGCAGTGCGTGTGTTCTCAGTGGCCCACACGGCCGCATAGCCGGAAGCTCCAACTTCCCAATCCATCACCGTCACGCCGGTCTTGTCATCGTGGATAAATGCTTTGGTCAGTCGCTCGGGACTCGGTTCCTGCGGGGTGGTCTTGCCGAAGAAGTTGTCTTCTTCCATCGCCGTCAGACCGGTATGCGCGTCGCTGCCGGCGACCAGGCCGAACTTGTATGGATTAACGCCAAGCAACTGCTCCAGCTTCAAACCGTTCTTGTAGGCCGAACGCGCGTATTCGAATTCGAGCATCTCTTTTTTCTTCGGCACGCTGCCATCGAGATTGGCTTTGTCCCAAATTTCAAAGTCGGCGAATTCATCATTGGGTGAAAGATACGGATGCGCTTCGCCCGTGCCTTTGGTCTGCGTCACTTCATACAGACGTTCCCACTTCATGCGCGTCTCGGCGTATTCACGGTCAACTTTTTTCCCGAAGGACTCGACGGTCGGAAACATCAGCCCATTTGAAAGATTGCCGTTGTGCGCTATCGCCAAAACACTTCCGCCAGTCTTCTGTTCGTAAGCGGCCATCCACTTCCACAAGTCAGCCGGATTGTCACTGCCCAGCGGCTTCATGGTTATGTAAGGCTCAACCTGAGAGGCCTTGTCCCCGTTATCGCGGAAAACTATGTTGCGGTGCAGGTTGTTGGCACCGGTGTTCGAGGTCCACTCGTAACCAATGAAGGCGGTGAAACGACCGGGTTCGTTGGCTTCCTCAGCAGCCTTGATCGTTTCCTGCCAGGCGTTGCGATAGGCGGCAGTTCCGGGAAGATAAAGCAGATCTTTTGGAAAGGTACCGTGTGAGAATCCAATGATCATTTCCATTGCCGCATCGTTACCCTTGCCGTTTTGAATCATCTCATTCCATCGTTTACCGGTCGGATCGGCCATGATTGCGGGCTTGGCCGCAAACAGATCCGGGAAGAATCCCATCTGGTCTGAGTGATCTGTTACCACGAGAAAATCAAGCGGCCGCGAAAGCTTCGCGGGCTGACCACTGGAAGCCGTCACCTCGTTACCCTTCGCGAAGAGATAGGCATCTCGCGGAGCTAAGCGCGCGCCGAACGCGCCCGCGTCAAACGAATACGATGTGTGCAAATGGGTGTCGCCAAAGAATGGTCGCGTTGGATAATTGCGGCCGACGTACGGTGAATAGGGCGGCTTCGTAGGAAAACCCTTGCCGACTTTTTCCTTGTCCGCGCTCCCGGTATCCTGGGCCGTTGAAGGTCTGAGTGCGATGCTCGCGGCCAGGGTGAGCGCGATACTAAGAATTAGCATGGCTCGCTGGGTCGTAGTTTTCATGATGGTTCCTCTCGGGTCTGTTCAACGCGATAGGAAGACCTGACGACTCGCGAAGAATTTGTCTTTAGGAAAATGTCTTAGTCGTTCAGTGCAGGAATCGTGCGCAAAGGGGACCAAAGCAATCTACCATGATGGTTTTTTGGTGAACCTGTCACTTTTGCCAGTTTGTTGGAATTTCGAATCAGAATGATCTCGCGCCTATGTCGCATCATCGGCCCGACCCGAAGGGTCGACATGGAATAGCCCCGAGCGTCAGCTCGGGGTTGCGGTCATCCGTAACACAGTGAGGTCCGCAGGACCGAGACTAATGTCGGTCCTTCGGACCTCAAAATCTTTGGGAATACTCTTACCCCGACCTGACGGTCGGGGCTACTTAATGACGGCGCTTCGCGCCGGAGGTGGAGCGAAGCGGAACCCCAGGGACCCGTTCGCAAAAATGATCCGGCCCGCGGAGCGGGCGACAGTCGTGTGAGCTATCGCCCGCTCCGCGGGCTGGATCATTTTTGTTGGTCTTGATCCTGTCGTACGCTCCGCGCGCTGGGCTGCTATACTCCGCCTCAGTCATGCGACCGAAAAGAGTCAGCCCCTACACACTCTTTCTACTGACGCTCGTTTGCTGCGGCGCCATCTCGGCGCAGCACGCCAGCGTTAGTGTCGGAAAGCGCGCCAGTCGCATTCCCAAGTCTTGTGAGGACGTAGTCCCTGCTTCGATCGGCGACCCAATCGATGTCGCCGCCCTGGTGAAAGAAGCTTACTGCAAAGGCAACGGGGACATGCTCGCCGACTACACCTATGTGATGACTTCGGTGGGACGCTCAATCGACAAGAAAGGAAAGCCGAAACAAGAGTCGACCACCTACGAAGTTTTCATTCCGACTTTGAAGAGCGGAACTCGGGGCAAGGGCGTGATGGTAGTCACGAGTCGCGATGGGGTGCCCGTGCCGGCCGGTGAATTGGAAAAGGCGCAGATGGAAGCCGGCAAGAAGTTGGAAAAGGCCGAAGAAAAAAATGCGAAGGAAAAGCCATCGCCGCCCGAGACAGCTCCTGAGGTAAAGGGAATGTTGCCTCTGGGCATGTACACTTCCACGACCAATAACCATTCTTCGACTTTCGGCAAATCAACCAGCACCACGCTCGGGATTCACACTTTCCTCAAAACGTGTGAGCTGACTTTCGCGCGGCGAGAGCAGCA
>Ga0207511_100038_pt1 | contig 34090 bp, 27 predicted proteins | sample NitcycUWRSCHO22C_FD_188265 | JGI IMG/M metagenome (GOLD analysis project Ga0207511, IMG submission 188265) | Soil microbial communities from Arlington Agricultural Research Station in Wisconsin, USA - Nitrogen cycling UWRJ-SCHO22-C (SPAdes) | ecosystem: Environmental > Terrestrial > Soil >... | reverse complement strand
GCAAACAGCCGCCAAACAGAAGAAGCCGTTCGCTCGTGACGCGATGCTCAGCGACGCCGCCAATTCTGTTTCCGAAATCAATCTAAAGCTGAACAAGAAAGATGACGCGATTGCCGTCGTTCAGGATTTGCGGAAGCTGGCGCTGACTTTGCCATCGGGCAACTTGTACAAGTTGGCTTTGCGCCGGCTGCTGCAGGTCGATCCGAATATCGACTTTTTCAAGAATGTCGATTTGGGCGGCGGCACAAATTCCGGAATGCCGCCGGAAATAAGCGCGACTGAGTGGATGGACCGAACGCAAGTCAAACTTGCCGAGCTGCGCGGCCAGGTTGTGTTGCTCGACTTTTGGGCCACCTGGTGTGGGCCGTGTCGCGCGACGCTGCCGCGCTTCGAAAAACTCTACGAGCAATATAAAGAGAAGGGACTGGTGGTCATCGGCCTGACCAACTTTGAGGGTGAGGTCGACGGCAAGCAGATGACGCGGGCGCAGGAACTCGCTTATCTGCGCGACTTCAAAAAGAGGTTCGGGCTCACTTACGGGTTTGCCGTTTCTGTCGACGGAAACAACGAGGTGAATTATGCGGTGTCGAGCATCCCCACGACGTTCTTGATCGACCGTCGGGGCGCGGTGCGTTTCATCAGTATTGGCGCGAGCGATGTCGAAGGCGTTGCCTTGACCAGGATGATCAAGAAGTTACTGGATGAGCCGGCCGCGCGCGAGTCATCGAGGAATTGACGACGTCTGTTTTCTATTTGAGTTTGACGCTGCGGTCTGGGAAACTATCCCCGCGAAGTTAATCCATGCAAATACCCTTCGTTAACATCTTCATTGCCTTTGCCGGCGGCCTGCTTTCATTTCTTTCTCCTTGTGTATTGCCGCTGGTTCCGGGCTACATCTCGTTAATGTCCGGCGTCAGCGTCGATCACCTAAAAGGTGAAGGCGCTGGTAATTCACGAAAAGCAGTAATCGCCAACTCCCTGGCCTTCAACGCCGGCTTGTCGGTGATTTTTCTCACGCTCGGAGGCGCGGCCGGCCTGGTCGGATCGGCGATCATCACCAATGTCTGGGTGCGCGTAATTGGTGGCTTGGTAATCATCGTTTTTGGTTTGCACCTAATCGGGTTGCTGAAGATTAAGTATCTCTACAAAGATACGCGTCAGTTCTCGAATGAAAAGCCGCGCGGCATGTTGGGATCATTAACCCTGGGGATTGCTTTCGCGGCCGGTTGGACCCCGTGCATTGGCCCGATTCTGGGAGGCATCATCGGTTTGGCTGCCACCTCAGGAGGTTGGAAAGGCGGTCTCATTCTCGCAGCATTTTATTCGGCCGGTTTGGCTGTACCTTTTTTGGTTACTGGTCTGGCTATTAATCAGTTTCTCGGCTTCTACTCCAGGTTTCGCCAACATCTACACAAGGTCGAAGTCGTTTCCGGCATCGTGTTGATTATGATCGGCGGATTGATAATGAGCAATCGCGTTACCTTGCTCACTAGTTCGCGGTTAGCTGCCTTGCTCCCGAATTTTGAATCGTGGTTGCACTTGCGCGGCGAAACAACTCCACCGCCCGTGCAACCTAACCAGAACTACAAGACCGCTCCTGATGTGCAGTTCACCAAACTCGACGGCGGCACGCTCAAGCTAACAGACCTGCGCGGACGCGTAGTGTTGTTGAATTTTTGGGCGACCTGGTGTGTGCCTTGCCGAACTGAAATGCCTGAGTTCAATGATATGCAGCGCGATCTGGGCGCCCGAGGCCTGGCAATCGTTGGCGCTTCAGTCTCGCCCGAGGACAGTCCTAGTGTGATTCAAAGTTTTCAAAAAGACGTGAAGCAGGACTACACAGTTGTTCGCGGCGAAGAGGAAATTGGCAGGCAGTTTCAGAATGGACCGGGACTGCCGGTAACTCATATCCTCGATCGCGACGGTCACATTCGCCAGACATTTTACGGACCACAGAAACGCGAAGTCTTTGAAGCGGTCATCAAACCGTTGTTGGATGAAGCTCAAACTACCGCACAAAAATAACTTCCATGGGAGTTGACACGATGAAAAGACTGACTCTGATTCTCTCAATTCTGTTTATCGCCACGGTGATCTCGTTCGCACAGGACGGACACGAATACTCGCCGCTGGTCGAGAAGACGGTGAATTATAAGAACTGGACGCTCAATGATCTGGCGAGCAATAAACCGACCACGCTGCGTTCGCTGATGGCCGGCAAGAAGCTGGTGATGGTGCTTTACTTCGCGCCGTGGTGTCCGAATTGGAAGAACGAAGCGCCGGTCGCGGCCGGTCTTTACGGTAAATACAAATCTCAGGGGTTTGAGATTATCGGCGTCAGCGAATATGGAACGCGCGATGATGTGAAGAATTATTTTGGCGCCAACGGCCCGCCGTACCCCGTCGTCACCGAATCTGAATCGCGCGAAGACCGCGATAAGACGGCACACTTTGGCTATCGCCAACTGACCGGCGACACGCGCAAGTGGGGCTCGCCCTGGAACATCTTTTTGGACCCGGCCAAGTGCAATTCGAGCGGTGACGTGTTGACCGAGAAAGCCTGGGTCGTCAACGGCGAGCTAATCGAAGCTGACGTCGATAAGTTCATTCACGATCGGCTGGCAGCCAACGCGGTCATTACGCCGTGCAAACAGTAAATTGTTGCGTTGTATGTAGCGCAAGTTGTTGATTTGCGATCTATCGCGACGGCCACCCGATCCGACGCAAGTTAACAAATTGCGCTACAGTTAACGCGTGAATTCTACCGTCGATCAAAATTCTCACCTCACTTTCTCCGTAACAGCCGAAGCGGCAGGCCAGCGGCTCGACGCGTTTCTCGCCGAACGCATCGAGGGCTGGAGCCGTGCGCGGCTCCAGCGGTTGATTGACGACGGCGATGTTCTCGTCGGCGGCAAACTAACAAAGTCTTCGCACAAAGTTCGCGCCAACGATGAAATCGAAATCGAACTGACGGCGCATCCGGCCGAGGTGTTCACCCCGCAAGACATTCCCATCAACATAGTTTATGAAGACGATGATCTGATCGTCGTCAACAAACCAGCCGGCCTGGTTGTCCATCCGGCCGCGGGAGTCCCGCGCGGGACACTCGCGAACGCGCTGGCCTTTCATTTCGCGCGGCTATCTACCGCCGCGGGCGTGACCCGGCCAGGCATCGTTCATCGCCTCGACCGGGGAACTTCGGGTTTGCTGGTGGTCGCGAAGACTGAAACGGCGCACGAGCATCTCGCGAATCAATTTCGCGCGCGCGAAGTTTTCAAGTCGTATCGAGCGCTGGTCCACGGTCAGATCGAACATCGCCAGGGACAAATCGATCAGCCGATTGCGCGCGACCCGCGCAATCGCGTGCGCATGGCAGTTGTTCGCGGCGGCCGCCCCGCGTTGTCGCTTTATCGGATTCGTGAGGCGTTCCCCCGGTTTACGCTGTTGGACGTCGAATTGAAGACCGGCCGAACCCACCAGATTCGCGTCCACTTGATGTGGTTGAAACACCCGGTCGTCGGCGACGAAGTTTATGGTGGCGGGCGCGACAACACGATCGTCGATACGACAGTTAAGCGGGCTGTAGCCAGACTGGACCGCCAATTCCTGCACGCGGCCGAGCTGGGATTCAGGCATCCCCGGACCGGCGCCGCGTTGCGATTCAAAGCAGAACTTCCGGCTGAGTTGCAGAGCGTCCTCGATTTGATTCGGAGCAACGCCGGCAATTAGAGTCGATATTTCATTCGGCCCACCCGTTTGACACCGAATCTTCTGTGTCGCAAGATACCTTCATCCCCTGAATTCCCTCTGTAATGGGCGACATTGTTTCGATGTCGCTGATATCCCCTAATTAATTTTGAACCTGATCGGACGAGAGGAGTCGGGATGTCTAAGACTTTCATAACTGGACTTTTCAAAACGCGTGCGGCGGCCGAGGCGGCCGTCGATGCGGTGATTAAGCGCGGTTACACGCGCGATGACATTAGCGTGTTGATGTCAGACGCAACGAAGAACAAGGAATTCGCTGTGCAGACGCGATCTCACGCGGCGGACGGACTGGGCGTGGGCGGCGCGATCGGAGGCACCGTCGGAGCGGTGCTCGCAGCGATCGCTGCGGTCGGCACCTCAATTGCGATCCCAGGTTTCGGCCTTATCGTGGCGGGACCAATTGCGGCCGCACTCGCAGGCGCAGGCGCGGGCGGTGCTACCGGTGGATTGATCGGACTGCTGATCGGCACAGGGATTCCGGAACACCGCGCCAAAGTTTATGACACCGGAGTTCGCGGCGGAGGTATCCTCCTCGGAATCGAAGCCAAGAATTCAGACGAGGTCGACAAACTGGAAACCTTGCTGGAAGACATCGGCGCCGAATACGTGCGCACTGAATAGATGTCGATAGACAGCAGGGAAACGGGTCGGGCTGTTACTAATTTCGCAGCCCGACAAGCCCCGGCTGGCTTCACATCGTCTTTTGTTTGTCTGTCAATGCGATGGCCATTTTTTCCAGGGTGACCTTATTGAGTGTGCCGGTAACCTTAAGGCGTTCAGCTTCCTGATATTTCTTCAACCCGGTGCGAGTTGCATCGTCGAGTTTGCCCGTTTGTTCGCCAGCATAGAAGCTTCTCTGCTTCAGAATTGCCTGAGCCTGTTTGACCTGATCCGCCGTGGCGCGGAAGGGCGGCTTCCGCTTAGCGTTCATACTCGCTTTGTTCTGGTTTTTGTTGGTGGTTGCGGTCGCGTTCGAGTTCTGCGCCGAAACCAGCCCCACGAATAACAAAAGAGAAAGTACCACCCAAGGGAGCTTCTTCATTTTTGATTCTCCTTCCATGTTTGTGAGCGCTGGTTGCGCTCGGTTTTAGAAAGCCGACTTACCAAAGATACTGGCCTTTTCCGCTTATTGGCGGCGCATACTACACGAAACCATCGGTCCTTGCGATGCAAGGGAATTGCGAACCATCCAGGGCGAAAACAAAATGTTTGGCAAATATTTAACGGTTCTGGTAGTATCCCTTTGCGGCCCTGCTGACTGCCGTCCTCATACCCGCGAAGATAAGCTGAATTGCCATGAAAGACCTTCCCCTCGTTGTCGCCGCGCTCTTGCTGTCCGCGATCCCTGCCTTTGCCCAACGCACGGCCTATTCAATCGATAACTTTGATTTTCGCAATGGCGTGCAGGCCGTAGCGCCCGCGATCGAAGTGTCCAAACCTGTGTCCGGCAAAGCGGCCAGGTCACGTGCAAAATCAGCGGTGGCTGCCGGCACGTCGCCCTCGGTTATGCCCAGCTCGTCGCTCGTTTCGCCGACGCTGTTCACTCCGAATGTCAGCCCCATCGCGTCCGTCGGTAGCTTGAGCGCGTTGCGCGGATACACGACCGGAAGCCCTGAGGTAGACGGCTATCTGGTTAAATCCGGAACGAGTAACAGCGTCGATCCGCTGCTGCTTTACTCCGTAATGCATCAGGAGTCGAGTTTTAAGTCACGCGCGATCTCGCCGAAAGGCGCGCGCGGATTGATGCAGCTGATGCCCGGCACGGCGATGCGTTACGGTGTCACCAATATTTTCGATCCGCGACAAAACATCGAAGGTGGCGCGCGTTACCTGAGATTTTTGCTGGATCGTTTTGATGGCGATGTGAATTTGGCGCTGGCCGGCTACAACGCGGGAGAAGGCGCGGTTGAGAAGTACGGTTGGCGCATTCCACCTTACGCTGAAACGCAGGAATACGTGAGACGGATTTCGCGACGTTATTCGTTGCTGCAGGACCCGTCCGCGGCCGTGTACGCGCGGCCGATCAATCGGACGCAGCTGAGTCGTTTGCAGACCAAGGGGCCCGAGCCACTGACGATTTATGAACGCACCGTTTCCACGGTGAGATTGCCGGACGGGAAGCTGCAACTGATGAGTCAGTGATTGTCTGAAAAGTTGAATTCGTGTGGGGCGGCCGTCGCAACGACGGCCGCCCTTTTCATTTCGTGTCGTGAGCTTTGCTAGTATCATGTGGCGGATTAACGAACATCATCCGGTGCGTTATCGTATGACGCGAAGAGGTGAAGCCGATGCGATGTCCTGATTGTGGCGCCCAATTAGACCCGAATAGTCGATTCTGCAATCACTGTGGTGCCGCGACTCGCGACCCCGACGAGACGCGCATCGCCCGCACGTCATCATCGGTGCCCGCGCATTATGGCGACGACGAGATCGACGGCGTGATATTCACCACCAGGCCCACAATGCTGTTCATAAAGATTGGCTATGGCGCGGCCGTGCTCGGAGCGATTCTGATTACGGTCTTGCTGGCGATGGTTCGCTTCATAGATATTCCGTGGTACATCTCGCTGCCGGTTGCGTTGAGTCTGCTTCTGATTCCCGCGTACTACCATCTCAAACGCAACATGGTGCGCTACACGCTGACTGAATCGAAGATCGAAATTGATTACGGTTTGATTGCGCGGACCACACGCAACGTCCTGTTGCCGAAGATTCAGGATGTCACCGTTTCGGCTTCAATTTCCCAAAGAATCCTCGGATTCGGCGACGTGGTGATCGAGAACGCGACTGAAGTCGGAGGCACAACCGTGCTTCACAACATCAATAACCCGCGTCATTATGCCGACCTCATTTTGCGGCAACTCCGTCAGTGGCATTAAACTCATTTTGGGCTTCCGGATTATCGGGAAACATTTTCGCGCGTCCCGGGTTCTAAGAGTGAGTATGAGTTTGTCTGCTGTTGGTTCAGGCGTCAGGTCCATCGTGCTTTCGGCGTGGGCGGTTCTGGTCGTGTGTTCCACCGTTTCGGCAGAGACACCTGCCGCCGAAATGAGCAAAGCCCTGGCGGCCGACGTTGGACCATTTCATCAAACTCAGTCGCCAAAACCATCCGACTTCCTGAAGAATCAAGGGTTCGTAGAACGTGCGGCAGCGGGCTCGAAAGCAACGACTTCATCAGAAGCTTTCGAATCTGAATATGCTTTAGCCAACGGTGATAAGTTCAAGGTACTGGTGGCGCGTCTGCAATCAGACTCCGAAGCTTATGCGCTGCTCACGTTGTCTGCCCGAGGCATAAAGCATTTTGAGTCGATCAAAACAGGCGATATCGGTACGGCCGATTTCATCGCGCATTGGCGAGCGGTATTTTTCCAGGGCCCCAACTTTGTGTCTGTGACCGCCGAGCAGGACGATGCGGGTCACACAACCGATCTGGCCCGCTTGCTCTCTGCGCAACTGGACAAAGGGGAAGATGAGATACCGGTGCTGGCGAAGCACCTTCCCGATGCACCGCGCTCGCTGGAGAAAGCGCTGTATATCGTTCGCGTTAAGACACTGCAAGAAAACATATCCGACGCGCCGGTCCTCGACGCCGTCAGTTTCGATGGCGGCACAGAGGCCGTAACGGCAAATTACGGACAAGCGCAACTGCTAATCATTGAATTCACGACGCCGCAGTTTTCCATCGACAACGACTCGCGCATTTGGACGAAGATTTCAGAACTGAAGTCTCAGGGACTGCCAACGCCTTCCGCATACCGGCGGGTCGGTAACTATTCGGTTTTTGTTTTCAATGCGCCGGATGAGCAGACGGCGAATGCGCTGATCGATCAGGTGAAGTACGAGCAGGTGGTGCAATGGCTCGGCGACGATCCGCATTTATACGAGCGGATGCAGAGATACTTAACTCAAACGTCCGCTGGTGTCCTCGTCGCGGTGCTGAAGAGTTCAGGCCTGTCACTCATTCTGTGTCTGGGCATCGGTGGACTGGTCGGCGCGCTGTTGTTTCGCCATCGCCGCGCGCAACGCGCCGCCGCATTCTCGGATGCCGGAGGTGGGATTCGTCTCAATCTCGACGAATTAACCGGGCCTGCGAACACACGGCCACTCCTGTCTTCGCCCAAGAGATCTCACGAAGATCCGACCTCATAATTACCTCTGTGCGCGCGGTTATCTTTGCGGCGTGGTTACATTCACGTCGACTTTGGTGTTCTTGCCGCCGAATAGTCCGCCGCGCCACGCAAAGAATGCCGCCACGATCAAAATTACGAAAATCACCAGCACCGCTACGACGCCCGCGCTGCCGCCACCGCCACCATTGTCACCCATATCCGTTTCCCCCCTTTTGATTTTGAAGACTTGGTTTCCATCCGTGAAGAGCCCGCGTTAAGGCGAACTGCGCGGCGCCGCCGGCTGACTTTGCGGCTGCGACTGCGGCGCCGAGACGTTCACGTTGATTTTCGTGCTGCGCCCACCAAACAAACCGCCGCGCCAGGCCAGCACCGCAACCACAATAACGATTACAAAAATCACCAGCACCGCTACCACGCCGGTGCTGCTGCCACTTTCGTTGGCCATAACAATCCCTCCAGGGGGAAATTCAAATTGGTTTTCGGGTTGAGGGCTTAGTTGGGGGAAGTTACTGCGAGGGTTCGTAGATTTCTTAGCACAGCGCGAAACGTCAGGTCAAACAGGAAAAAATAAGCAGGCAGCGATGGGGGGCATCGCTACCTGCTTTCCAATCGCCCCACGTCCCAGGGGCGGAAGGATTATTACCAACTACCTGCGTGGTTTGCGTGGCCGAGTGCGGTCTGCCGCAGGCTGCACGTCGCCCGGTTGCACGGTCGGCGTCGGCTGCGGAGGATGTGCTCCCGGCGGGCACAACCAGATTTCAAAGTAGTCCTGCTCGCGGTATCCGCCATTGATGAAGATCAGCCGGTTGGCACTTACGCCGCGTTGGACCGTCAGATAATCCATCGACCGTTTACCGAGCGCATCTGCTTGGCCCGTCCGGCTATGTTGTCCGGCGTAGATGATGATGTAGGCGGTCGTGTCGGGCGAGTTCTGTAATTCGATCGCCAGATTGTCAAAGCGCGCCTTGTCATCGTCGAACGCGACCGACGGGAATTGATCGAACTGCCGGCATTCGACCGGCGGCGGCGTCTTGCCAACCACGTTCGTCGATGCCTGTGCGGTCTGGCGGCACATCGGATCGCCCGAGCCGTCATCCGCGGTCAGCGTTGCGGTCACGCGTTGACCACCGAGTCCGGTTGAATCGACCGTTATGGTCGCGGTGCCGGCGCCGCTAACTATCTTGGCTGTGCCCGGCGCAACCGACCACGCATAATTAATCGGCGCGCTGCCAGCGTAAGACACGTCGGAAGTGAATGTGATCAGGTCGCCGTCGTTAACTGTGCTTGGCGCCGAGACATTCACGGGGAAGGGGCATGGAGACTTGTTGACGGTAAATTGCTTCGGATGATAGTTGAGATTAACGCAAACTCTTCGCGCTTCGGCGATATCAAAATCGCGTACCCATTTCTCACCATTCGGCAAATCGATTTGCACCACGTGATGCCCTGGCTGAAGTTCGATCACGCGAACAGTTTGTGATGTATCACCCTGCGGCTGGCCATCGATTCTCATCGGGAAGCCGCCCGGGTTCGTGGTGATTTCCAGTTGTCCGTACTTAACTTTCTTCTTCTTGCCGGCCGCGTAGGCACTGCTTGAAGTAGCCGCAACCATGAACGTTCCGGCGATCAAAACGGCAATGGCGAATTTCACCATGTTGGAATTGGCAATCATGGAAAATTTAGATTGTGTCGGATTCATTATTCGCCCTCCGTTTCTGAGGCGTCATCTGTGTTGATGCGCTTCTTCAGATAGCGACGTCGGGCTGCGGCGGTGACGGTCACAATACCACTGCCGAGGAGCAACAACGAAGTGGGCTCCGGAACCGTCGGCGGAGTCGGCGAACAATTCACGCAGAAGACGCTAATCTGAGGCGACGGGCCGCCCGGCGGAGAAGGGCTGAAGGAAAACAGAGTCGGCGGAGGCGGCGCATTCGGCGTAATCGGCGGCGGCGGACTGTGATGCGTGCACACACCGGTCAGGCACACCAGCGGAATCAGCGCAAAGAACGGCCAGATTGGAATTCCGCCACCGACTGGCGGAATCTCGCCGCAATCGCAAATCGTTCCGTCGACAGTGTCCTGTTGAACTACCTGAACGTCCGTTTGCGGTTGCTGTGCCGTGACCTCAATACCCGACAGCACCGAGGGCACTCCGGGCGTCGTGGTGGTTGCGGTCGTAGCTCCTGTGATCGGATCGGTCCCAATCGCGGGTGTAATGTTGGTAGCGATTGAAGTGGACGGGCTCTGAGTCCTGGTCGTCGGATCTTGCAGACCGGCTCGCAATTGGAGCTGCTGCAGTTGACCGCCTCTCTGCAGGTCGCCCATCACGTTGATGACCTCAACGAACTTGATGGGACTGGCCTGCGTTGGCACGGCGACTACCAACAGTAGACCGATCATCGTTGAAAAGATTTTTGAAAACCGAGACCTCATTTGCTTAGGCACTCCCTCCTCGAGTCAAACAAAAGCAGTAATGCGAGCTTTCTTCCTGCATTCGGGGACACTCGAACGAAAATTGTCCGCAAAACGGGCAACACTTAGCCTGCCGTCGGGTAACAAGACTATATTTTTCGTGCTGTTTTGCCTCTAGATAGAGAGACTTAATCCGGCGGGTATTCCAAATTTCCGCAAGGAGTTAGGGCGATATTCATATGTGCGGCGGGCGACACAAAGTCGCCCACCGACATGAGAAAGCCTTCCAGGCGGCTATTCTTGCTCTTGGGGTGTCGGCGCTTCGGCGTCGCGGTTTTCGTCGCGAAGCACGGCCTTGCGGGAAAGCTTGATCTTGTTGCCTTCCTTGCCGATGCACTTGACGAGAATCTGCTGGCCTTCTTTCAGTTCGTCGCGAACGTCGCGAATGCGGCGGTCAGCGATTTCCGAAATATGCAGCAGGCCATCGGTGCCCGGGAATATCTCGACAAAGGCCCCGAAGTCGACGATGCGGCTGACGGTACCGACGTAGGTTTGGCCGATTTCCGCTTCCGCCGTCAGGCCGCGAATCCGATTGACTGCGGCTTCGGCGGCTGCGCCATCCGCCGTCGCAATCGAGACGGTGCCGTCGTCTTCCACGTCGATCTTGGCGCCGGTTTCTTCGACCAGAGCGCGAATGACCTTGCCGCCTGGTCCGATGACGTCGCGAATCTTGTCCGGATTGATCTTGATTTTGATAATCCGAGGCGCGTGTTGCGAAATGGCTTCGCGAGCTTGGGGCAAAGTCTCGACCATGGTGTCGAGGATAAACAGGCGGCCTTTCTTTGCCTGCTCGAGTGCCTCAGCCATGATTTGCGCGTTGACTCCGGCGATCTTGATGTCCATCTGCAGGGCCGTAATGCCTTCGCGGGTGCCGGCGACTTTGAAATCCATGTCGCCGTAATGGTCTTCGGCGCCGGCGATATCGGTGAGGATTGCGTATTTATTTCCCTCCATCACCAAACCCATGGCGACTCCGGCAACCGGAGCTTTCATCGGCACACCGGCGTCCATCAGCGCCAGAGTACCGCCGCAGACACTGGCCATTGATGACGATCCGTTCGATTCGGTAATGTCGGAAACGATGCGAATCGTGTAGGGGAAGGTCGTGTCATCGGGCAATGCGCCTTCGAGTGCGCGACGAGCCAGCGCGCCGTGACCGATCTCGCGACGCGACGAAGACCCGAAGCGTCCGACTTCGCCGACCGAATACTGCGGAAAATTGTAGTGCAGGAGGAATTTACGCTTGACCTCGCCCTTTTCGAGATCGTCCATGAACTGCTCATCTTCCTTGGTGCCGAGCGTTGCCGTTACCAACGCCTGCGTTTCGCCGCGAGTGAACAGGGCCGAGCCGTGGGCGCGCGGCAACCAGCCCACTTCGCAAGCGATCGCCCGAATCTCTGAGAAGCGGCGGCCATCGGGTCGACGCCGGCGATTCAGGATATCGTCACGGAAGATCTTCTCTTTGAGATGATCGAATGACTTCTTGGCCATCAGTCGCTGTTCGGCCTGGTCTTCGGGATAGCTTTCGACAACTTCCTTCTTCAACGCATCGACCGCGGCATAGCTGGCCCGCTTTTCCTGATTGGTCGTGTCGAGTGACGCGCGCAGACGCTCGGCGTAATTGCGTTCGATTTCGCCAATCATTTCCTCATTTAAGGCCGGCGGTTGTACTGCGCGTTTCTCAATTTCCAGCGCTTTGTAAAGCTCTTTCTGCCAGCGGCAGAGGCGGTTGATTTCCTTGTGCGCGAGCATCAAGGCCTCGACCATAATCGCTTCGGTCACTTCCTGGGCGCCGGCTTCAACCATCACGATGGCTTCTTCGGTTCCCGCTACGATCAGATTCAGGCGCGACTCGCGAACTTCATCATAGGTCGGATTGACGACATATCGTCCTTCAATCAGTCCGATGCGCACGCCGGCGACCGGGGTCGAAAACGGAATGTCCGAGAGGTACAAGGCGCAGGACGCGCCGGTAATCGCAATCACATCCGGATTGTTATCAGGATCGGCCGAGACGACTGAGGCAATTACCTGCGTTTCGTTGCGATAACCTTCGGTAAACAATGGCCGGCACGGGCGGTCGATCATGCGGCTGGTGAGTACTTCCTTTTCGTTTGGCCGGCCCTCGCGGCGGAAGTAATTTCCGGGAATGCGCCCGGCCGCATAATTCGCTTCGCGGTACTCAACCGTGAGCGGAAAAAAATCGATGCCTTCGCGTGGCGTGGGTGCGCCAACGGCGGCGCACAGGACCATGGTATCGCCGTAACGGATCACACATGATCCGTCGGCTTGTTTGGCTACGCGTCCGACCTCGACGGTCAGGTCGCGATCGCCAACCCTGATTGATTCTTTCAAATATTTCTTCACTGTCATTTTAGTCTCCTTGTGACCGGCGGGCGCCGGTACGCAGCGTCTCATCCACTGCGATTTGACTGGAGCGCAAGCGTCGCGCTTGCAGATTTCGTTGGACGGCAAGCGTGGACGCTTGCGCTCCAGTCAAAAAAGAAGGCGGCAGAGCCTGGCCGTGAAGCTCTTGCCGCCTTCTGATGTTGTAAGGCAGCGCGCGTCGTCTTTTTTCCGTGGTCGCCGTCACGTTCGGCTCGGAGCAAGCTCTTCGATGACGCGTGCTTTTTCCCTGAGAGATTCGAAGATTCTCTTTGTTAATTACGCTTTGCTAACGCGCAGACCCAGCCGTTCCACAACTTCGTGGTACTGCTGGATGTTCGTTTTCTTCAAATAATTGAGCAAACTACGGCGCTGTTGGACCATCATCAGCAGCCCGCGCCGCGAATGGTGATCCTTCTTGTGTATCTTGAAATGCTCGGTGAGTTCGACGATTCGCTGGCTTAAAAGCGCGATTTGAACCGGGGCTGACCCCGTGTCTGAACCGTGTGCTCGAAAGTCGTTGACGATTTTTTCTTTTGCTTCTCTTGCTAATGTCACTACTGAAAATGGTCCTCCTAGACCGCAGTAAGTCCGCGAATACAACGGCAAACCGCGAAAATCCGCATAACGAACGAAAAGTTAACATTTCAGTTGGGCGACTGCAAGCCGCGGCGAGCCCTACAGATATGGGTGTCAAGCGCCGTTTTGTCTGGTAACATCTGCGTCCTCTTCGAGTCGGACAACTGAATCAAATGGCCGGGACTAAGTCGAAAATCGTGATCGTCGGTGGCGGATTCGGCGGTCTCTTCACCGCTCTCGAACTGGCTGGAGTCGGCGAAGTCACCCTCATTAATGACGAAGATCACTTTCTCTTCAAGCCCATGCTCTACGAGTATTTGAGCGGTGAAGTCGAGGCATGGCACATCGCGCCGGATTGCCGGGATCTGCTGGAAGGAAAAGCCGGCTTCGTCAAAGGTGTGGTCGACGCCGTCGATTTGGACGGCCGGACCGTCCGCTTAACGGGAGGCGCTTCAATATCCTATGACGTCCTGGTCTTCTCGCCGGGCGCGACTACGAACTTTGCCGGTGTCCCGGGCGCCGAGCAGTTCGCGGTGCCGTTCCGCAGTCTGGACAATGCCAATCATTTGAGACGCCGGATGACCGAGGTGCTCGACCGGATTCAACCTGATGCCGCGCCCCAGGACACGCGCGCAGCGCTGACCTTTGTGGTTGTCGGCGGCGGGGCCAGCGGCGTCGAGTTGTCAACGAAGATGGCCGACCTGCTGCGCGACGCGGTCAAGCGGCGCGCGCTCCGTGGCGAACCTCGCGTCGTAGTCGTGGAAATGGCTGACCGGCTAGTGCCGGGTATGGGCGAAGAGATTCGCAAGTTTGTCGAAGACGCGCTGGAAGAAACGCGCGTCGAGGTCTACACCAATACCCGGGTGGTGAAGGTCACTGCGGACAGCATCACCCTCGACCATAATGAGCGACAGACTGAGTTGGCCACCTCGGGCGTTGTCTGGGTCGCTGGCGTGCGACCGAGTCCTTTATTGGAAAGTCTCAACATCGAACACGATCGACGCGGCTTGATTCCGGTTGAGCCGACCCTGCAACTTCGTGGTCGTCCCGAAGTTTTTGCGTTGGGTGACATCGCTTTCTATCCCGAAGTAGCGCCGGTCCTCGCGGGCACGGCGCAATTGGCATTTCAGCAATCGCATCTGTGCGCGCAAAACGTCCGCGCCTTCATCGAAGGACGCGAGTTGAAATCGAAAAAATTCGTCGAACTCGGAGAGGCTGTCAGCCTGGGAACGGAACACGCGGCGGTATTGACCGGCGGCAAGGTGATCGGTGGGCCACTGGCGAGACAGGCCCGCTTCGCCTTGTACACCGCGCGCCTGCCGACCTGGCATCATCGGCTGCGCGTGGGCGCGAGTTGGTTCTTTGAAGGGACCGCGCCACGACCACTCCAGCCTTTAGGATTCTGAAATTTAGTTGCTTGCGGTTTTCGCCCTCAAACCATAGGAGGTTGACATGGCCGAACCCATTCGTGACATCGTTCTTGCTCACGGCATCGCTCGCTTCAGCATCCTCAGCGAGATTCTCATCAATACCGGCACGATTCCGGACGATGACAATTTGCACTACTTCAAAGGCATCGCTTCGCACCTGCGCGCGAACGGTTTCAATGTCGTTACCACGAACGTTGATTTCGCCGGATCAGTTGATGAAAGCGCGCGCGAACTGGCAGACCAAATTAAAAGTATCAACCGCAGAGTCCACATCATCGGACACTCGCAGGGAGGGTTGAATAGCCGGCACGCGATTGTCGATCATGGCATCGCCGACAACGTCGTGATCCTGACGACGATCAATACTCCGCACAACGGAAGTCCTTTTGCCGATTTTGGTTTGTCTCCCCTGGGTAGACTCTTCATCGAAGTTGCCAGACCAGTCCTCAATCTCGAAGGATTCAAGGATTTAAAGACCGACAACTGTGCGCAATTCAATCAACGCGCTGCCGACAGTGAAGCCACGAACAAGGTGATCTATCGAACGTACTGTGCCGCGGAAGAACGCGAGCGGATCGTGCTGCCGCTGCGGCCCTCCTGGAAAATAATCTCGAAGAGTGAAGGAGACAACGACGGCCTGGTTTCCCTGAAGTCGCAGAATTGGACCGACAACATTGTGGCCGCAGATGGCACGACCAAGCCAGTGCAGCATTTCAGTTTTGGTTTTCCCGCTGACCACTTGAACGCCTGCGGCTGGTGGGATCCCGCCGAGCCCGAGAAAGCGGCGGACTATGAAGCGCGGGTGAAAGCAATCTACCTGCAAGCCGCCAACAGCGGCATCATTAATGATGAATAAACCGGCCCCTGAACTTGATCAGGCGACACCCGCGCTCGGCGACATGTCCAGCGAAGAGTTTCGCCGTCATGGCCATGAACTGATCGATTGGATCGCCGATTACTTCGAACGGATTGAAGAATTGCCGGTCCTTTCGCAGATTGAGCCGGGCGATCTGAAAGCCCAGTTGCCTTCCGCTGCGCCTGAACACGGCGAACCGATGGCCGACATCATCGCCGATGTCGATCGATTGATCCTGCCGGCGCTGACGCATTGGAGTCATCCTTCTTTTTTCGGATACTTCGCCACTTCAACTTCCGCTCCGGGCATTTTTGGTGAGTTGTTGAGCGCGGCCTTCGATGTGAAGTCGATGCTTTGGCGCACGTCGCCGGCATCGACGGAACTGGAAGAGGTCACGCTCGACTGGTTACGGCAAATGATGGGACTCGACAAAGGCATGACGGGCTTCATCTACGACACCGCTTCCGTTTCCAGCATGCATGCCATCGCCGCCGCGCGCGAAGGCGTTGAAATGCGCATCCGCGAGGAAGGCATGAGTGGCCGCACGGACTTGCCGCTGCTGCGTGTTTACGCTTCTGAACAGGCGCATTCGTCGATCGATAAAGGGATCATCACGCTGGGTTTGGGCCAGCGATCGTTGCGGAAGATTCCCGTCGACGAACAGTTTCGGATGATTCCGGACGCGCTCGCCGCAGCGATTGCTGAAGACAAACGGAATGGCTTTGTCCCGTTCTGTATCGTGGCCACGGTCGGCACGACTTCGACGTCAAGCATCGATCCTGTTCCCGACATCGTTCCGATTGGCGAGGAGCACGCCATGTGGCTGCACGTCGATGCCGCCTACGGAGGGTCGGCCGCAATCGTGCCGGAACTGCGTCACGTGCTCGACGGCTGTCAGCGGGCCGACTCGCTGGTTTTGAATCCGCACAAATGGCTGTTCACGCCGTTTGATTGTTCGGTGCTTTATTGTCGCCACCTGGATTTACTCCGGCGCGCATTCTCGCTGGTGCCTGAGTATCTGCGCACGCCCGAACAGGAGCAGGTGCGCAGCGGATCAGATTACGGCGTGCAACTCGGCCGGCGTTTTCGCGCGCTGAAGCTATGGATGATCATTCGTTACTTCGGCCATGAAGGCCTGGCCGCGCGAATCCGCGAACATTGTCGTTTGGCCCGTCTGTTCGCGTCCTGGGTTAAAGCCTCGACCGATTGGGAATTAATGGCGCCGGCGCCGTTTGCGTTGATTTGTTTTCGGGCGCGCGCGGCCGTTGAAGGTGAGAGCGAGGACGCGCGAACGAGACGGTTGAACGATCTCAACGAATCAATCATGCACGGTGTTAATGCTACCGGCCGGGCGTTTCTTTCTCATACGAAACTCAATGACAAACTCACGCTGCGGCTTTCGGTTGGTAACATTCGCACGACTGAGAAACATCTAAAGCAGGTATGGGAACTGCTGAATGATCAGTTGAAACAACTCACCGATTGAACTATCCATCCTGCCAATGCATCACCGTCAGCGAATCCTGTGCGCACTTCCGGTTGTTCTCTTCCTGCTGGCGATCTCACACGCGCAGACGCGGCCGCTGACCCCATCAGATATTCTGCGCGTTGCGACCGTCAGCGATCCGCAAATCTCGCCGACCGGAGAATGGATCGTTTATACGTTGTCGACAGCGGAAGGCAACGAGCCGACCAGTAACCTATGGCTGGTGCGCGTGGGCGAGCGTCCGCTTTCCGGGCCACCCACCGGTCGCCAGCCAGAGCAGCGACGCAACTGGGAGGGCGTCCGGCTCACCGGACGGCCGCTGTTGCCGACGGGCTGGAACGCGAGCAATCCGCGCTGGTCGCCGGATGGCAAGAGCATCGCATTCTTCGGTGCGCACGAAGATCAACGCGGGATTTGGATCACGAGCACTGCGCGCCTTTTGCCTCGCCTCGTGGCCGAGGTGCGTGAGACCAATTTCTTCATTACTTATGCCGGTGAGCGGTTCGCGTGGGCACCCGACTCGCGGATGATCGCGTACATTTCGGCGACTGAAGAGGAACCGGGCAAGGGTGACGACCCGCGAGTAATCGACCGCATTCAATATAAATCGCGCACATCACTTTCTGATCGACTGCGCACTCATGTCTGGATTGCCGACGTCGATGCGCCACAACCGCGCCAACTGACCTCGGGCATGTTCTACGACCACGCGTTGAGCTTTAGTCCGCGCGGAGATGAAGTCGCGTTTCTGTCGAATCACGAAACCGATCCGGATGCCAACAATAACTCGGACATCTTTGCGGTTAGTCTGCAGGGTCAGGTGCGGCAAATCACGGCCACAGCCGGTTGCGAGTACGAACCGGCATGGTCGCCGGACGGAAAGTGGATCGCTTACACAGCCACGAAACGCGACGTGACTACGATCGACAGCGTCGCGGAAGACACGCACGTGTGGATAACTTCATCCAGCGGTGACGTGCGACGTGAACTCACCGCCGCGCAGGACAGACGCGCTCGCAATCCGCGTTGGCAGACGGACAGCCGCGCCATCTATTTTCTGGCGAATGACCATGGCCAGACGCTCGTGTTCCAGACTGATCTGAACGGCGAAAAGATCCAGCCAGTCTTCGGGGCGATTAGCGAATTCAAACCCGTCCCGGCCGAGCTGAAGGGATCGCTTGACTCATCGGCGCCGACGGCCCTCGATCAACGAATACAGGTGGCCGGCTATAGCTTGGCGGAACAAGCCAGCTTTGGAGAATTCGAGTCTGGACCAAATCGATACCCGCTGCGCTTTTCGCAGATCGCTGCGATTATCAGCGATCCAACTCATCCGGGTGAGGTTTGGATCGGACGTGGGAACATTCTCACGCGGGTAACTACTCACAACGATTCCTTTCGGCGCGGCGGCTCTTTAATTGAGCCACAGGAGTTTCGCTTCAAAACTTTTGACGGTACCGAGACGCAAGGATGGTTAATCAAGCCGGCCGCCTGGCGCGAAGATCGCAAGTATCCACTCATCCTCAGCATTCACGGTGGACCGCATGGCATGTACGGCTACGGGTTCAATGCGAACTTTCAGATCCTCGCGGCGCGCGGTTATGCGGTGCTCTACATTAATCCGCGCGGGTCGAGCGGCTATGGTCAGAGATTTTCTGACGGCACGATTAACGAGTGGGGCGGCGGTGACTATCGCGATCTGATGGCCGGCGTGGATGAAGCTCTGCGAAAATTTCCCTGGGTCGATCACAATCGCCTGGGCGTAACTGGCGGAAGCTATGGTGGCTTCATGACGAATTGGATTGTCACGCAAACCACGCGCTTCAAAGCAGCGGTGTCGGTCGCGAGTGTGAGCAATCTAATCAGCTTCTATTCGACTTCGCTGTACCAGGATTTAGTTCATGCGGAATTCGGCGGCTTTCCGTGGGACAATTATGACTTGCTCTGGCAATGGTCACCGCTGAGATATGCCCGGCAAGCGCAGACGCCGACCTTGTTGATTCATGGCGAGCAGGACAACGACGTGCACATCACGCAGGCTGAGGAAATGTACATGGCGCTGCGGCGTCGTGGCGTCGAAACCACGCTGGTGCGTTACCCGCGGGAAGGCCACGGGTTTCGCGAGTCCAGACATCGCGTCGATGCGCTCGAGCGAACGCTCGACTGGTTCGACAAGTATCTGAAGTAAATTTGACGACTGAGGAAGAATAATGCTGATTCATATCGTAGCCTGGAAATACCGTCCGGATGTTCCTGATGATGTCCGCGAAAAACATCGAGCGATGTTGAAAGCCTTGCATGACGTCGTCCCCGGCATTGATGACTTTGCCGTGGGCAGTGATTTTTTAGGCGCACATAATTCGTATGACACGGGACTGTTCGCGCGCTTTAAGGATCGGTCAGTGCTCGATGCCTACACCGTCCACCCGGATCACGTGGAAGTGGTCAATTATGGCCGGGCGATCGCCGAAACAATGTCGAAAGTAGATTTCGAAGAATAGGAGCGCACGCATCCTTGCGTGCGGTTCACCGGCATCCTTGCCGGTTCTTAACCGAGATAATAGCGAGCAGGATGCTCGCGAACCGCCGACCAGGATGTCGGCGCTCCAAGATGAAACGCAAAATCTTCTTAGCGGTTCTGCTGCTCCTCATCATCTCGCAGATTCCGTTCGCTTACCGGCGCCACCGCCTGCGCAAACTGCAAGCGGCGATTCAGCAACTCGCGAACCAGCGCACCCCGGTCGCGTCCGACAATGAATACGTCGATTACAAAGGCGTGATGCACGTTCACTCTTTTCTCGGAGGACACAGTACGGGAACTTTCGCAGAGTTGATTGCGGCGGCAAAGACCAACCAACTCGATTTCGTCATCATGACTGAGCATCCTCAGGCGAACTTCGATACGGCCGCGATGACTCTCAACGGAATGCATGACGGAGTTCTGTTCGTAAACGGCAACGAAGTGGCCACAGCCAGCGGAGATCGACTCTTGCTCATTCCCGGGACGTCGAACTCGGCGAACGCCGCCACTCGCGACACGCAGGAAATCATCGACGACCAAAGACGAAACGGCGGACTCTCGTTTGTGGCTTATCCATCTGAGTCGCAGCGTTGGCAATCAACCACGGCCGACGGCGTCGAGATTTATAATCTCTTCACCAATGCGCGACAGATCAAACCGGTCGTGATGTTTTTTGATGGGCTTTGGTCCTACCGAAGTTATGCCGATTTGTTGTTTGCCAACTTCTTTTCGCGACCAGATCAAAACCTGCTGCGTTGGGACGCGGCCATGCGCGAATCCCCGCGTGGCCTGGTGGCGATTGCCGGCAACGACGCACATGCAAACGTGGGCGCGAGTCTGAACGATGCGAGTGGGAAGCAATTGCTCGGAATGAAACTGGATCCCTACGAAATCAGTTTTCGCGTGGTGCGCACTCATGTGTTGCTCAAGCGCGACGAGCCGCTCACGCGTGAGAGGCTGATGACGGCGTTGGCTGAGGGCCACTGCTACGTGTCGTTTGATATCTTCGCCGATCCGACGGGATTCAGTTTTACGGCGGAGGACAACCAATCAACTCCCGCGATCATGGGTGGAAGCAGGGGGTTCCTGGGCCAGGTGCGCTTGACCGTTAGCGCGCCGCTTCCGTGTCGCTTTGTGCTCTACCGAGATGGGAATCGGATTGAAGAAAAGCTTGGGACCGCGGCGGAATTCATGGCTCAACAGCCCGGAACATATCGCGTGGAGGCCTACCTGCAAAGCCTGCCGGCACCCGTCGCTGGTCAGCCGTGGATCATCTCAAACCCGATTTACCTCGTTCCCGTGGCCCAGTTCTAGGATGCCTAACCGCCAAATGCCGAAGAAACTATAGAAACAAGTGTCTTGAACGCTCTCACAGCACTGTGTTAATCTGTGTTTGGCGAAGTTGGCCTAGAACCGCCCCACACTCACAATCCCCGAGTTAGCAATGGCAACATCCGGAGCAAACCACTTCGAGTTCGACTGGTGGGTCATCCAAAAGCGCGCTGTCTATCTCAGCGTGCTGATTCTGATTGCAGGAGTCGTGGCCGGCGGCGCCAGCCTGTACGTCTGGAAGTTTGGCAACCCGCTCAAGCGAGTGGCAGCTAAATCGGATGTGCCGGCGGGCGCGCGCTTCATGGCCTTTGAAGGCGACGTGCGGGTGATTCGTTCGGCCACGCGACAAATCATCTACGCGAATAATGACATTCAGCTCTACCCCGGCGATACGGTGCAGACGCAGGCCGATGGTCGCGCGCGCATCAGCATGGCGGACGGATCGACCGTCGTAGTGCGACCGAACAGCACGATCATCATTCGAGATAACGAAAGCGCAGACAACGGCAAGCGTTCGAATGTTCACGTCGTCGTCGATAGCGGGCAGATGGTCGTTCGCACCAACGAGCAGACCGAAGACAACAAGAACGTGATCGAAACGCCGAAGACGCAGAACCAAATCGCGGGACAGACCAACGCGAGTTTCGGTGTCGCGCCGGAAGGAACTGAAGAGATTCGCGTCAGCAGCGGTAATGTGCAAAGCGCCAATCGACTTGGAGAGAAAGTCACGTTAGAGAGCGGTCAATATGTTTCCGTGAATCAATCCGGAACGATTTCGAAGCCGCAAAGATTATTGGACGTGCCCCAGCCATCACAGCCACGCGGGCTGGAAAAGATCTCGGCTGCGAGCAACGGTTCGGCTACCGTCGCGCTGCGTTGGCAAAAGCCGCAGTCCGGCGCGGCCTCTTACTATCGGGTTGAGGTCGCAACCTCGCCCTTCTTCGTTCAGGAAGGCAAAGTGATCGAACGCGATCAGTTATCAGTGACGGAATTCAACGCCAGCGATCTTCGTCCGGGTGCGTACTTCTGGCGCGTCCGAGCGACGGCTGCTTCAGGACAGACGAGTGACTGGAGCGAGCCCGAAAAATTTTATGTGATTGCTTCCGGTGGCAACGGATCGACGGTCGCGGTTGCCAATCTGACTGCGGTCCATCTGGGGGGTGACGTTTACATCATCCGCGGAAAGACATCGCCGGGAGTGAACGTGCGGGTGTCGGGCCGCGAAACACCCGCGTTGTCCGACGGCACCTTTCAGATTCAAATCACCGCGCCGGCTACCGTGCGCGAAGTCAATGTTCAAGCCGCAGACTCACAAGGTAATACCAGCAGTTATCGCGTTACGCTCACACGCACAAGTTGATCCACGGTTCTGAAATTTCAAATTTGGATTTCAGACTTAACGGCGCCGCCCCGGCCACAAAAATCCTCAAGCGTATTAGCAGGACGAAAGTGCCGGATGAAGAAAAGTGTCATCGTAATCTCGGACCAAAACGCTGAGATTGCGCCCGAAATCACCACGATTTTGCAGGCGTCTGGCCTCGTCGTCAGATCGGCCGGCGGCTGGCTGTTCGATCATGGGGATCTTGCGGCAAAGCTGGTGGCCCTGGTATTTCAACTTCCATCTAACCCGGAGCCGAAGGCCCTGCGTGAGATCGTTGAGCAAGTGCGCGTCGGCTGGCCGGAGTTGCCACTGATTGCCTGCGCAGTGCCCACGGTTGAACTCCCATTGCGATGGCGAGAGACCATTATCGAGGCCGGATTCAACGCGGCGGCCGAGAGTGCCGCGCAATTGCCGGCGTTGATTCGACAACTTGAAGAGCAGGAACCGGTTGATGAGCCGGAGCCTTTCCAGGTCGCGCCGGACGACAAGGCGTTGACGATGATTGATTCCATGCGCCGGCCTGAGCTTAGTGGCGCGTTCGCGTTGATCTCCGCATTGCATGGAGCTGCGAGTCAAAGCGAGGCCGTGTCGATTGCGATTAGCGGATTGGGTCGCCTGGTCAAAGCGCAACGGTGGACCATTTATCTGACACAGAGCGGCGAACCAGGCGTGCGATTAGCGTCGCTCGCGACCAGGCAATTTCACGCAGGAGAACTCTTGTCATTTAATCTCAACTGGCATCGCGAGCGGCTTGAGAATTCAGAGGTCGCGCAGGTTTCTGCGAGTAAAGCTGCGATCGAGGCCGCGGCTACGGCCACCACCGTCAGACGAACAGAATCGAAGAGCCGCGTGGTCGCCGCCCCGCTGGTTGCCGGTCAAAGAATCATCGGTGTGGTTGAAGGGGTGCGCGCTTCCGGAGCCAAATCATTCTCGGTGCGCGATGGCCGTTTGCTTGAATCCGTAACTTCTTCGATCGCATTCGCCTTGTCCAATTCAGTTCGGATCGCGGACGCTGAGCGCCTCTCGCTGACCGATGAACTTACGCGTTTGCACAACGCCCGGTACTTGCGGCAATTTCTGGTGAACGAGATCAAGCGCGCGCGCCGCTATCGCACCAAAGTTACGGCGCTGTTTCTCGATCTCGACGATTTCAAGCTGGTAAACGATCTCCACGGTCACCTGGTAGGCTCGCACTGTTTGATGGAGATGGCGGCATTGCTGCTGCCTTCTGTGCGCGACACGGACTGCGTGGTGCGTTATGGAGGTGACGAATTTGTGGTGATCCTGCCCGAGGCTGGTCCTGATGATGCGCAAATTGTCGGCGAACGAATTCGCGCGAAAGTCGAACGTCACCGGTTCACCGGAGGCCGCCGGCTAAAAATATCTCTGACGGTAAGCATTGGCGCCGCCGTTTTCCCGGACAACGCGCTTTCGCCCCATCAGTTGATCTCCTCGGCTGACCGGGCCATGTACGCGGCGAAGGCTGGAAATAAGAACTGCACTCGGCTGGCTGCGCCGTCAGCGACGACCGATACCATCGATCAACCCGACACGCATCTCCCTACCGGCGAACAATTCGTCAGAATTCCCGACGAGAAATTCATTTCATGATAGCAATAGCGCACGAATCGTTGTATCTTTGTGCGTTCGGTTCTGCTTCGGTGAGTCGATTTATTTATTGCCAGGCCCTTCGCGCCCGTCGCGGCTTCCAGCCTGTACGCGGATTGACCGCTCACCTCTTCGGACAACTCAATATTCAGTCAGGGAAATCGGGTTCAAATGGCTCTTAAATCTATCTTTAGTCTCTTTTCGAGCGATCTGGCGATCGACCTCGGAACCGCGAATACGCTCGTCTATGCGAAGGGTCGCGGGATTGTAGTTTCAGAACCCTCTATTGTCGCAATCAATAAGGTAACCAACGCCGTCGAAGCCGTGGGTCGCGATGCGAAAGAGATGCTGGGCCGCACGCCGGGAAACATCGTGGCGATTCGGCCGATGAAGGACGGCGTCATCGCGAATTTCGAAGTGACGGAGAAGATGCTCCAGCACTTCATTCGCAAAGCTCACAACGGCAAAACCTGGGTCAGCCCGCGCGTGGTGATTGGCATTCCGTCTGAGATCACCCAGGTCGAGCGGCGGGCGGTCGAAGATTCCGCGTATCGCGCGAAAGCTTCGGAAGTTTATCTGGTCGAAGAAGCGATGGCTGCGGCGATCGGCGCCGGTCTCCCCATCACCGAACCGCACGGCAACATGGTTGTTGATATCGGCGGCGGCACGACCGACATCGCCGTGATCAGTTTGAGCGGCATCGTCTATTCACGTTCGGTCCGCGTCGCGGGCAACGAAATGGACGAAGCGATCACGCAGTACATCAAACGGAAATACAACCTGCTGATCGGCGAACGCACTGCTGAAGCGATCAAGATTGAACTCGGATCTGCATTTCCGCTCGACGAAGAACTGTCGTTCGAGGTGCGTGGTCGTAATTTGATCGAAGGTATTCCAAAGACGATCACCATTTCCGACGAAGAGATTCGCGAAGCGCTGGCTGATTCGGTGTCGACGATCATTAATGCTGTGCGTGTCGCTCTCGAAAGAACTCCGCCGGAACTTTCCGCCGATATCGTTGAGCGCGGCATTGTTCTGACGGGCGGCGGCGCATTATTGAAGAACCTCGACAAGCGTCTGTCGATCGAAACCGGGCTACCCGTTTCGCTGGCCGAGGATCCCCTCGCTTCGGTCGTGCTCGGCACAGGTAAAATGCTTTCAGATTTCGATCTGCTGAAGCGCGTTAAGTGGGACAATAGTTTGACGACCGGAGCGTAGGCGATTGCGGATGGCGGAATTCGGATTGCGGAATTCGAGTTTCCGATTTGCGTTTCGCCACTAACTTAAATCCGAAATCCGCATTCCGAAATCCGCAATACCAATGGCTGCCATTCGGACACAACGAGAGATTCGCCAGCGGGCTCCCTGGTGGTTGTTTGCGTTGCTGGTATTGAATTTCGGCTTGATGACCTATGACGCCCGCGACGCTGAGACCAAGCAGCGAAAGATTCGATCTCTGGCGCAGACGATCATGTATCCGCTGCAACAGGGAACCTCATCGACTTCCAGTTGGATCGGGGGCTTCTTCGGCAGAATCACCGAACTGCGCCATGCCTCGACCGAAAACGAGCAATTGCGCAAGCGGGTCACCGACATGGAAGCGGAACTCCGCGATACGCGTGAACGCGCCGCTGAGGCAACGCGGCTCGAAGCCTTATTAAAACTATCCACCGGCACACAGTACCAATCGATCGCAGCTCATGTGATTGCGCGTGATCCGTCGATGTGGTTTGGCGGCCTCACCATAGACAAAGGGCGTTGGGCCGGCATCGAAGTGAACATGCCGGTGGTCTCGCCCGGGGGGATTGTGGGCCGGGTCGTATCAACCAGCCCGCTGAGTTCGCAAGTCATGTTGGTGACCGATGAGCGATCGGGCGGCGGCGCGGTTGTCGGCGAGCTAAACCAGTCGACCGCGATGGGCTCGATCAAAGGCATGGGCGAAAGTGGTCTCCTCGATTTGCGTTATGTCTCCGGACTGGAAAAGGTCCAGATCGGCGATCTGGTGAAAACTACCGGGCAGGACGGAATTTATCCGGCCGGCTATAACGTGGGCGAGGTGATCGAAGTGAGACCCGGGTCAGCCACCCAACCGCTGCTCATTCATGTTCGGCCCAGTGCCGGACTGGAACGCTTGAAAGAGGTGGCCGTGCTCACTTATCGCCCGCCGCCGCGAACGGAATCTGATCAGGCGCTCCCCAATCTGGACAAAAAAAGTAAGCAGTGAGCGGTCAGCAGTGAGCAGTAAACCTCTTTCGTTCTCGGCAATCTTCATTCACCATCGTAACCTGCGTTTTTCTGACTTCAACAGCTCACTGCTCACTGCTTACTACGCACAGTTCAATCGACGCTCAATGCCATGCGCCAAGTAACCGTCGCGATATTGCTAATCGTCGCCATCGCGCTGCAATCAGCGCTGCGCGCGGTTTGGCAGCCGCTCGGTTACCTCGACTTTACGCTGGTCCTGGTGGTTTATTTCGCGTTGCAGCGTGAACCGCTGCTGGCATTAATAATCGCGGCCGTCGCGGGACTCGCGCTTGACCTCATTAGCGGGCCGCCGGCTTTGCTGGGCGCGGGCGGCTTTGCCAAATTGGTGACGGCTTACGCGGTCTATGTGGTTGCGTCCCGAGTCATGCTCGACACGACGCTGTTGCGAATCCCGGTGCTATTTTGCGCGAGCGCCATCGACAACCTTGTCTATGTCGGAATGCATCGATTATTCGGCCAAATCCCCCCGATGCCCTTTGTGCAATCGCTGTCGTATAAACTGATTGCGACAACTGTTTCCGGCACGATTCTGCTGTATCTTTACGACGCGTATTTCAGTGGCAAGGCGCGACAGCGTCGCCAGTTCACGGTTCGCCGGCGGGTTGCACGCCGGCCTTCAGCAGCGGCGAGAAGAAGATGAAATTCGTTGACGATTCCCAAAACCTGCGCGTGCGTTTACGGGTGATTCAGGCCGCGGTCGTGCTGCTGCTCGGCGTGCTGGGCGTGCGGCTGTACATGCTGCAGATAGTCAATGGCGCGCGTTACGCTGAAGTCGCGGAAAACCAACGCATTCGCCTGCTGCCGATCCTCGCGCCGCGCGGCGTCATCATGGATCGCAACGGAACGGTGCTGGTCGATTCGCGGCCGATTTACAGCGTCATCCTTTCGCGCGAAGTAACCAAGAAAATCGATTACAACTTGATCAAGCCACTGGCGGACGGATTGCAGATCGACGGCGAAATTCTGAAGGAGCATTTCGATCAAGCCGCCGCGTCGCCGGCGTTTGAATCGATTCTGATCAAGGAAGGCGTGACCACCGCCGACATCTCCTGGGTCGATGCGCATCAGCTCGAGTATCCGACCTTACGCATCGAGCAGACGCCGCAACGGCGCTATCCCGAGAATGGCATGTTGTGTCATGTGCTCGGCTACGTCGGCGAAATAAGTCCGGAGCAACTGAAACAACCTGAGTATCGCGACAAGGGCTACAAGCCTGGAGACGTGATTGGTCAGGACGGCGTGGAAGCAGTCTATGACGAATACCTGCGCGGGCGCGACGGCTACCGCAAAGTCATCGTCGACAGCCGCGGGCACATTCAAAGCGAAGTCGAGCGCGTCGAGCCGCAGTCGGGGCAGGACATTGTCATCACCGTCGATCTGGACTTGCAGAAGGCGGCGGAAGACCAGTTGCGCAAGTCGCCGCAAGGCCGCGGCGTCATCATCTCGATGGATCCTAACAACGGAGAGATCCTGGCCATGGCCTCGGCTCCCACGTTCGATCCGAACCTTTTCTCGCAACGCATCACGACCAAAGAAGGTCGCGCGGAATATCAGAAACTGCTGAACGATCCCGATCACCCGCTGCTCAATCGCGCGATTCAGGGAAAATATCCGCCGGGCTCAACCTGGAAACCGTTGATGGCCACGGCCGGATTAAAGCAGGGAGCGATTTCGATCGAAAACTCGAACCTGGTCTGCGGCGGCGGCATTACGATCGGAAATAAATTTACGCGCTGCATGGGCGGCAATCACGGCTCGCCCAATATCCACATCGCGATTGAAAAATCGTGTGACGGATATTTCTATCGCCTGGGCTTGAAGATGAAGCTCGAAGGCATTCAGGCGATGGCCGATATGTTCGATCTGGATAAACGCACGGGCATTGATCTGCCTCATGAAGTTATCAGCACGACCCCGTCGCGCGAGCTGAAGGCCAGGCTGTATCCGAAGGATCCGGAATGGAAAGACATCGACACGGTTTACTCATCGTTCGGACAGGGCGAGGACGTATTGACCCCGATGGCTCTTTTACGCGCGCACTCGGCGATTGGGATGAAAGGACACATGTTCATTCCCCACCTGCTGAAAGCGGTGCACGAGATCGGTCCGGTTGGATACGACCCGATGAAGAATGCGCCAATCTTTGCGGCGCGGCCGGCCCATGAATTCGAGCACCAGGCGCTCAAGAATCTCGGCCTCCCGACCGATCAAAGCGATGTCGTGGTCCAGGCGATGTGGGCTGTGGTAAACGAAGCCGGCACGGCCACCGGAATTAAGCTGGCCGGGTTCGATATCGCCGGCAAGACCGGCACTGCGCAAGTCGTCAGCCTCGGTAAGGAAGGAAGCGAGCACAAGGACCATTCATGGTTCGTCTCATACGCGCCGGCCTTCAAACCCGAAATCTCAGTCGTGGCCTTGATCGAAAATGCGGGACTCGGTTCAAGGTTCGGAGCTCCCGCCGTACGCGCGATGTATGACGTGTATTACGCGAAAACCCGAGGCGCAAAAGACGCCGGAAATAACATCGCTATGAGGACTGAATGACCTTCCGACTGCCCGCACAAATTTAACTGCGCGATAATTTTCATGGTTGCCGTTCTACAAAAACGTACGATTCGGGATTTCGATTGGCTCATCGCCGTGCTCGCCATCGGCATCGTCAGCTTCGGGGCCTGGCAGATTCACAACGCCCAGCCGACGGAAACGTTCTGGCAGAAGCAGCTGATTGGCCTGGGCATTGCGCTGGTGGCGATGCTGGGCATCGCGTTCACCGATTATCGGCGCCTCGTTGAGTTGGCGCCCATCCTGTACATCTTCGGCCTGTTGCTGCTGGTCATTGTGCTGATTCCGCACATCGGGATGAAGATTAATGGACAGCGTTGTTGGATCAAGTTGCCGATCGCCGGGCAGTTTCAGCCGTCGGAGTTCGTCAAGATTCCGGTCGTGCTCATGATGGCAAGATTCTTCGGCAAACATCGCACCGGTGGGCTGACCAGGAAGGAGTTCCTAATCGGTTGCACAATTCTCGCCCTGCCCATCGGATTGATTCTGCTTGAACCTGATATGGGGCAGGCGATTACCTATTTTCCTTTGTTGGCCGTCGTTCTGTTTTTGTCGTCAGTGCGAATGTGGATGGTGGTGGCGGTGCTGGTCGCGTGTATCGCGGGCGCGCCGCTGGCCTACGTCGTCGGGGTCAAAACCGGTGTGCTGCACGGATACAAGCTCGAGCGCATCAATGTCATTCTTGATCCTGAGAACGCCGACAAGCGCGGCTTTGGTTATCATACCTGGCAATCGATAGTGACGGTCGGCGAAGGCGGTGCGACGGGAGCGCACGGCAGTGAGTACTCGCAAAGCAGTCTGAAGTTTCTTCCCGAACCCCACACCGATTTTATTTTTGCGGTGACCGCCGAGACTACTGGCTTCGTAGGATGTCTGCTGCTGCTCGCCTCGTACGGGCTGCTGCTCACCAGATTAATCAATGACGCCCGACGGTCGCGCGACCGTACGGGGATGCTGGTAATCATGGCGATCGTGGGCGGCCTGATATTTCAAATTTTTATCAACGTAGGAATGGCTTTAGGGATGTTGCCGGTGATCGGTGTGCCGTTGCCGTTAATGAGCGCGGGCCTTTCGTCCGTGCTGGCCACCTTCATCGCGATCGGGTTTGCCATCAGCGTCCAACTACGACGTTTTGTGAATTAAAGGATCCGCTCGGCAAAATAAGAGGTGCAGCAGGCGATCGCCTTCTGCACCTCTTTGTATTTAGCCACTCAGGACTGAACGGCGGCTATTTGTGATGACGGCGCGGAGTCCGGCGAAGTTTTTGCACCTGCGCCTTAAGACTGGCGATCTCGCGCTGCTGTTCCTGGATGGCATTGACCATGGCCCACAGAATCGGGTCACTATGCATGGTCAGATAGCCGTTGGCGTTCCGGGTCACCGCCTCGGGAACAACTTTCTGCAAGGCCTGCGCGCTGAATCCGATGTTCTCGGTGTCCGATGGCAGCGCCAGCGGATTGTCGCTCTTGTAAGAGAAACGCACTGGCCGTAATCCCATAACCGCGCTCAGGCCGCGATTATAGCTGCCTTTGATGTTCTTCAAACGTTCGTCTGAGAAGACGCCCCACGAGGTGCCACCCGCAGACTTATCCGCATCACCTGAAACGGACAGTTTTTGATCGGGCGTGTTCGTGCCTATGCCGACGTTGCCGCCATTCTTGATCGTCAGCCTGGCCGTTGAAGCATCCTCATAGATCGCAATAAAACCATCTGCGCTTCTGTGAGAGAACTCCCAAAACTTGGCTCCAGACAAAAGCTGAATTCCAGCGAAATTACTGTCCGAAGAAGTGACTCGCGCATCCTGGTTTCCAGAGCCTACTACATCCAGTCTTACGGCCGGAGACGCCGTCCCGACGCCCACATTGCCGGAAGCGGAAATGTCCACACTGCTGGTAGGCGCGCCGGGCCGAATGCGAAGTGGCAGACGTGAACCGCCGGTGACATCACGTACGAACCAGTTGGCTTCGTTCGCACCGATGTCCCAGGTTTGGGCCGTGAATCCGCCGCCATTGGTTTGTTCCTGGCGGATGGCCGGTGTATCGGTGGCCGTCACGTGGAGATTCAAGACCGGTGATGAATTGCCGAAGCCAACCTTGCCCGATGAAGCTACGAACATTGAGTTGGTCGGTGCTCCGGCCGTGATGGTGAAGGGTACCTTGCTGCCCGTAATGTCCTCGATTGAGAATTTGTTGGCGCCGCCGCTGGCGGAATCGTTGGCAGTCAATTGCCAGTCATTGTTCGGGAAGCCGGCGGACACAGAAGTATCGTCGAACTTGATGCGCGTGTTGTTTTCCTTGAGTCGAATGGTATCAAAGCCAAAGGACTCGTTGTTTACGCAATCAAGGCCCACGCACAGACTTCCTTGAATAATCACGTCGTCGGCATCCACGATATCGGGCTTCATCGCCAAAGAGAACCGATGGTTCCTGAGCCGCGCGACTGTGTTTTCAGAAACGCGGGCCGGCGCAGTCGTGGGCGCTTTCGGTTGCGGCGAATTGGCATTCGAACCCGTGCGTTGTGCTTCAATCGCGCCTGGGCCAATAATCATGCCGTTAGTTACGGCAAACGTTCCTGATTGAACCAGGGGCGTCACTGCGGGGCGTTTGCGTCCGGTTCGATCGCTCTCAGCATCATCGTCGTTGCCGCGTGCCTTGAGAAGGGTTTCCTTTTGCGAGGCGGTCAGTGTCGGCGTTAATCTCAGTTCATAGTTGTAAACGCCGTCCGGCAAGCCTTCCATTTGTTTGTCGTTCAGGTCTATCTCGGCCGAACCACCCGCGCGAAATGCTCTCTTAAATTGACGGCCATCGGGAAAGGTGACCGTGACTGTGCCGCCGGCGTTGGGCGCATTTATGTCCCAGCGCACCCCGGCCGCACCAACACTCATGTTGGCAATTTTTGCCTCACCTGCTGTTTGCGAATAAGCGATTTGTGCGAAAGCCAGCACGGCTATCGCCATTGCTCCGATCTTGAAATTTTTTACGAGATTCATCTGTCCTCCTATTTTTGGGTTGTAGGCCTCGGCAACTGGAGAAGAGGCGGGACTAAAAACTTATTACCAGAGACCGTGGTCGGGTTTTACACAGAAATTTGACAACACTGGATGAGCCTTGTAGCAAGACCCTTGCGCTATGTCAAGGTTTTCTAGCAAGCTCGCTTGCAAACGGCCTTTTTGTTGAGCTGAAACTGGGTCGCTCGGCGCGTTAGCGTGGGAAGCGGCCGCGGTATTCGGGCGATGAAAGGAAGGCTTTCACCATCTCTGCGTTCTCGAAGTTGCCGTTGAAGGAATTCAGTTTATCCAACCAGAAGCTGTAGCCGGCAAAGTCTGTATCGCGTCCGGAATTGGGATCACGCTTGAGGTAGCCGAAGTATTCCATCAACACAAACGCGCGGTTGAATTGCCGGCGCGTGAGGGATGAATTCTCGGCGAGCCGGCGAAGTACGAGTGCGCGCGTCACAACGTTCGACGTGTCAGTCGCCGGGCCGAACAGCGCCAACGAGGCGGCGTAGTCGGGGTCGGTCGATTCGACGTGCGCCGTCGCGAACAACTTGTCGACGAATTGGGCCGGCGTCATCGAGATTGGGTAGGTGTTGGTAAAGCGCGGACGCTGCACAAAGTCATTCATGAACGCCTGCTTGTTCGTCTCGAGCTTTTGTTGCCAACCGCTTTGGTTGACCACGAGACCGTTGCTGATCTTTTGCGTGTCCGGGGTGAACTCGCGCAATGACATGGGCACCGGAGCGCTGTCGAGATCGCCGTACGCAGCTTCATACGCGCGATAGACCAGGAACCCCGTGTGTTGGAATTCTATCGACAGGAAGAAGGCCGCGGACGTATCGATGCGTTTGACTTCGCGGCAAGCCAGGTCAGTACCGCAAGATTCGATGTTATTGACCCAGAAGTTAAATCCGGATTCATCGGGCTCGCGGCCCAGGAAGTCGAGATAGTGCTGGCGGACGAAGTATTCGGTGGCATCCAGCGGACTCACCGCGGTACCGGTAAGCGAGCCGGTAAAGACCGCCTCAGTCTTTGCCCCCAACTGGCTAAAGCTTCTCTGTGTTGGACTGAAGCTGAAGTTGGTCCGCGACGGCGTCACCACATAGAAGCCGTTCGTCTCTACATTGTCGAAGTGATAGTTACCGGCAGCGTCCGAAATGGTCAACCTATCCTGTGCGCCGCTCATACGCACCGCTGCGCCTTCGACGGGATTTCCATGATCGTCGAGAATCTGGCCTGAGATCTCGGCATTGGTCGCCGTTGGCGTCGCCGTGTGTCCGACGGCGAAGTTGGAGAATGAGGTGACCTGCCCGCAAACGGTGCGATTCGCAAAGTTTCTAGTCTGATTTGACAGCAGATCCAGGGAACTTCCGTTTTGATGGAAGAGCCGAATTCCTTCAAAGAAGGTCGAATCATTTATCGACGGCAGATAGAAGCACAAGGTAACGGGTGAGTCATAGGTTACCGCCCCAGGCGAAACATTAAACGCCGGCAGCGCGGGACTCGTGCTATTACCCAGCACAAACCCACTGGGCGGAGCCGGCATTGAGGCCGGGTCGACATCAGTCAGCGAAACCGTCGGCGTGACCAGAGCAGGTCCAACGTTCCTCGCTTCTGTGCGAGCTGTGTCAGGATTTGCCTTCGTCGCCAGACAGCTATTCGCCGGAGTGCAGGGGAAGGTCACCTGAGCGTCATTAATATCGATGTTGACATTCGGGCCGGACGGCACGGTGCGAGTTTCAGTTGCCTGCCGTTCGTAACTTCCAATATCGATGTGAGTCCCGGCGGTTAGGTCGCCATCGGCCGGGCGTGGCAATCCACGCTGGTCGGTTGACAGACTGACTGTGTCGTCTCCGGCGTCGATTGCCGGACTGTTGTAAAGCAGCCCATGTGTTCGAGTCGTGCCACCGTTATATATGAGCTTGCCCAGCAGCGCGTCAATTGGGGAGCCGGACGAGCCAACCTGATTGCCATTGGCGTCGCCGTTACTGATACCGGTCATGCCGGTGCCGTCACCGATCAGGTTCTTCTTGCTGGTTGCGGTAATCGCGCCGTTGACGTCGTCGCGCGTCGTGCTCGAAATGCCGCCCCGGAAGTTCCCGGCTACGATCGTGTTGCGGAGCGTGACGTTACTGCTCGTGGCTGACAGTCCGCCGCCGTTGCCGGCCGAATTGGTGTCATTGTCAGCGTGGTTATTAGTGACCGTTACATTTGTCAGAGTCGCGGTCGAGGAATTTACCGCCACGCCGCCGGCATTTCCGTTTGCGGTGTTGGTGCTGACGGTGCAGTTGGTCATCGTCAGGATCGCGGGACCAGAATC
>Ga0207511_100037_pt1 | contig 34845 bp, 26 predicted proteins | sample NitcycUWRSCHO22C_FD_188265 | JGI IMG/M metagenome (GOLD analysis project Ga0207511, IMG submission 188265) | Soil microbial communities from Arlington Agricultural Research Station in Wisconsin, USA - Nitrogen cycling UWRJ-SCHO22-C (SPAdes) | ecosystem: Environmental > Terrestrial > Soil >... | reverse complement strand
CTCACCAGTACCGGCTCGCCCGCAGTGGTACTGGATTCGTCTAACGCGCTTCATGGCGATCTGGGCATGATCGCCGACGGCGACGTGGTGCTCGCGTTGAGCGCGAGTGGTGAGACGGAAGAAATGCTCCGGATCCTGCCGGCAATTGCGCGGTTCCAAGTCAGGATCATCGCTATTTGCGGCGATCCAAAATCAACGCTGGCGCAAAACGCGCATGTTTGTCTCGATGTCAACGTCGAACAGGAAGCTTGTCCGTTGAACCTGGCGCCGACCTCGAGCACGACGGTGATGCTGGCGCTGGGCGACGCGCTGGCAATGGTGCTATTGGAGGCACGCGGGTTTAACAAGGAAGATTTCGCTAAATTTCATCCCGGCGGCATGATCGCCCGCAGCATGTTGATGCGCGTTCATCAAGTGATGCGTCCCCGCGAAGCGATGGCGATCGTCGCCACCGACACGCCAATACGCGACGTGCTCAGGGCGATGACCGGCAAGACGATCGAAGTCATCAACACGGACGCGGAAGGCCGGCTCGTGCTGGCCGACGCGATTGCTTACGCGAAGAAACTCGGCGCCACTAAAATTATCGACATGGCGACGCTGACGGGCGCTGTCTCGATCGCGCTGGGCGACGTGAATACGGCGATCCTCGGGACCGACCAGGAATTGATCGACGAAGTCATCGCTTCGGGCAAAGAGGTGGGCGAAAAGTTCTGGCAGCTGCCGCTAGATGATGAATACACGAAGCAAATCAAATCGGACATCGCCGACATCCGAAACATCGGCGGGAAAAAGGCGGGAACAATTACCGCCGCCGCTTTTCTAAAGGAATTTGCCGAGGAAACGCCCTGGGCGCACCTCGACATCGCCGGAACAGCCTGGGGTGATCCGGCGACGGCCTATCGATCAAAAGGCCCAACCGGCATCGCCGTGCGCACCCTGGTTGAATTTATCGAGCGCTCAGCTCAAGCGAATTAGTCAGTTCCACGTGAGCATTCAGCGGTGCTAAGATTGCTCGCAAGATCAGGTCTGCCAAGATTTCCCGGCAGTTCCAAAGACCTGAATTCCCCGTACCATGACTGATTACTACCAGGTCCTGGGCGTCAAAGAGACAGCGGCCGCGAGTGAGATTAAGTCTGCTTACCGGAAGCTGGCGCGGAAACATCACCCCGATGTGAATCGTGGGTCGGAGAAAGCGGCGCGCGAGTTTGCGCTGCTCTCGCTCGCCTATCACACCCTAATCGATCCGCAAGAGCGCGCGTTTCACGATCAGCAACTCAGCAAACAGCGTAACGGCCACTCAATTCTTGAATCTGACAATCCGCATGCGCAGCGGGTGCGGAACATTGCCGCGCAGGCGCGCTGGGACCGCGTCGTCAATCAGATTCTCGAGACGGACCGGCGCGAGAACATGCAACGTCAGCGCGCGGTCTTTACGACGGTTTCGCTTTTCCTCTCCACGTTTCTGGTAGCGATGATTCGGCCGCCGCTGTGGCAGTCATTTGACATCTTCGGACGAGCCATCCTGCTGATGTTGTTTGTCGCCGGTCTGTGGCATCTGATAAAACGCCTGGTCGAGCACTTTCGCCATTACACTTACAAACGCGACGACCACTATTCGATCACGCAGGAAGAAGAGAAACCTTCACAGCCATACACGCGTTTATCCGGTTTCGCATTTCTGATCGGCGGTTACGGTTTGAGCCTGGGGTTGGGTCTGCTGATTGGCTGGCGTTCACAGGATTTCTTTTCAGATTTGACGCTGCTGTTTCGCCATCATGCCTCAGCGCCGAGCCATGCCGTCTCGCCGGCCGTGATGATCGTCTCCGATTTGATTTTTTATCCGCCAATTGCAGTATTAATCATCGATAGTGTGCACGCGCTGGCTTCGCGAATTGACACTGGGTGAAACTGAAAAAGGAATCATCTAATCGACTGATGAAATCTTTAATTCAACGATTTACGCTCGTCGCGGCCATTGGCCTCGGCACTTGTTTCACGTGCGTCGGGCAAGTGAACGATCGCCTCACGCCGATCCAGCAGCGAATTCGGGTACAGCAACAGCGCTTGAGTTCATCGAGTGTGGAAGAACGCCGCGATGCGTTGATGAAGTTGGGCGCCATGAACCATCCCGAAGCGGCCCGGGCCGCGATGTCGGCGCTGAATGACAGCGAGCCGGTCGTGCGCGTGACGGCCGCACACGCGATGGCCGCGTTGCCTGCCTCAGACGCTGCGACGGCTCTTATTCCTTTGTTGGCCGACAAGCAGGAATTTGTACGGCGCGAAGCCGCGAATGCTCTGGGCGTCAAAGGCAACCATGCCGCGGTGCAGCCCTTGATGCAGTTACTTGAGACCGACAAAGAGATTTCGGTCCGTACTGCGGCGGCCGTCGCCCTGGGAAAGATTCAGGATGAGGCCGCAGTCGTGCCGCTCGTGAATGTGCTCACTGCAAACCCATCCGGCAAGAAATCGAAAAAGCGCGAGGATGCTTTCGTGATGAGATCAGCGGCGCAGGCCCTCGGCACAATTCGCAGCCGCGCCGGCGTTCCGGCGTTGATTGCGACTCTCGCCGACGAGAAGAGCGACACGGAAGTACGACGCGCCGCCGCCGAAGCCCTGGGCGCTATCGGTGATGTCACCGCCATTCCAGCTTTGCAGAGCGCCGCTGAATCAACCGATCCCTTTCTTTCCCAGGCAGCACATGCCGCGCTGCGTCGCTTGCGCTAAATAAAAAAAGAGCGCCGAAGCGGTATTCGCTCCGGCGCTCGATCAACGACCAAGACCAACGTCTTAGCTTTCAGTTTTCTCGCTGCGACCCTGGCCTTTCTTCGCGGCCTTTTCTTTTGCGGCTTGCGGAATCGGCAATCCGACGCTGCCCGAGCGGCTCTCGAGGTTCTCTGCGGCAGCCGGCGGCATGACCATATCCTGAATCAAGGCGCCGCCCGATTTCTTTGCGAAGGTCAGCTTGCCGGCGCTCTTGTTGAGTCCGACCTGGACCAGGTCGCCCAATCCAATCTGACCCGTGGCCACCAGGTTCGAGAGCGGATAGACGAGGAACCTTTCGATCGCTCGCTTCAGATGGCGCGCACCGTACTTGAAGTCGATGCCTTCCTTCAGCAGCATTGCTTTCGCTTCGTCTGAGCATTGAAATACGAACTTCGTGCCGGCTGAGACCATGATCCGATCCTGCACTGCTTGCAATTCGAGATCGAGAATCGAGCGCAGGTGATGTTCCTTCAACGAGCGGAACACGACGACTTTATCGATGCGGTTCATGAACTCGGGCGAGAATTTTCGTCGCGCCGCTTCGACCGCGGTCCGGTAAATCTTCTGATCGACTTCGGTATCGTGCGGGTTCTTGGCGCCCTTGCCGGGAGCGAATCCGATGCCGCCCGAAATCAACTCGGACATTTCCCGCGCGCCCAGGTTCGAAGTCATGATGACCATGCACTTCGAAAAATCGACGCGGCGATTATCGCCCAGCGTCAGCGTGGCTTTGTCGAGAATGCCGAGCAGCAGTTGCCACAAGGCGTCCGAGGCCTTCTCAATTTCGTCGAACAGCACCAGCGTCAGCTTCAGCTCGTCCGTGTGCGTCCGATCAAGATTTTCCTGAGTCAGCATCGGCGAAGTCTCGCGATGGCCCAGGTATCCCGGAGGCGAGCCGATCAGCTTGGCAATTTCGTGCGAATGCTGAAACTCGGCGCAGTCGATCTTAACGACGCCATTCGGGTCGCCGAATAAAACCTCCGACGCCGCTTCGATGACGCGCGTTTTCCCCGAACCCGTGGGTCCCAGGAACAACATCGTGCCGATGGGTCGCGCCGGCGGATTCATCCCTGCCAGGAATATCTGGTAGAGGCCGCTCATGCGGCGGACCGCACGTTCCTGGCCGACAATCCGTCCCGCCAGACGCTCTTCAAACTCTTGCGCCCGCGGACTCTTTTGATCCGGATCAAGAAAAACCGCTTCCTCGATTTGTTTTTCTGGGGCACTCATTTTTTTTAATTCAGCAATCACGTTCGTTTAATCTGTTGGCGATGACTTCGTCCGACGATGTCCGTCGCCTCGGATCCTCCGTCCTCTCCCTAAAGCAAAGAACGATCCGCACCAACAATTGATGCGCCGCGCGTGTGTCGAGTTTCCTTCGTAGAATTGTCACGGGCCTAACCGCGCGCCGGCTTTTGTCGCACACGCTATATATACGACTCGGCAGGAAATGTCACCCAAAATGTTGCTGGGCCGCTTGGAGATTGACCGGGAAACAAATTTACACACGTGACACTTCGCGGCACAAAAGCGGTGACATTTCGTGTAGGGTCCGGCGCCGTCGAATCGTCATCGACGGAAATACACGTAAAGGGATTGCCGATGGCGGTAATGGTCTGACCGGAAAATGCGGGTTTAGTTAATCGTAATACTCGAGACCGAGATGAGTAATCAGGTCCTCGCCGCGCAGATGCCTCAACGTGTTCTTGAGCTTCATCAGCTGGATGAAAACATCGTGTTCGGGATAAAGACCCGGCGCCGTCATGGGTGATTTGAAATAAAACGACAGCCATTCCTGCACGCCCTTCATGCCGGTGCGCTGGGCCAGGTCAAGGAACAACGCCAGGTCGAGAACCAGGGGCGCCGCCAGAATCGAGTCACGGCAGAGAAAATCGATCTTGATCTGCATCTTATAGCCGAGCCATCCGAAGATATCGATGTTGTCCCAGCCTTCCTTGTTGTCACCGCGCGGCGGGTAGTAGTTGATGCGGACGACGTGAGAAAAATCCTTGTAAAGCTGAGGGTAGACTTCCGGTTGCAAAATGTATTCGAGGACGGAAAGCTTCGACTCTTCCTTGGTTTTGAATGAATCCGGGTCGTCGAGCACTTCACCGTCACGGTTGCCGAGGATGTTGGTCGAGTACCAGCCGTGCAATCCCAGCATCCGGGATTTCAATCCGGGCGCGAGGATCGTCTTCATCAAAGTCTGGCCGGTCTTGAAATCCTTGCCGCAAACCGCGACGCCTTTTTGGTTTGCCAGATCCATCAGCGCCGGAATGTCGACGGTGAGGTTGGGCGCGCCGTTGGCAAACGGAACGCCGGACTTCAAAGCGGCATAGGCGTAAATCATCGAAGGCGCGATCGCCTTGTGATTTTCGCGCATCGCTTTCTCAAACGTTTCCAGGTTGCGATGCACCGCGTGCTGCTTCATGAAGATCTCGGTCGAGGCAGCCCAGACCATTACCAGCCGATCGCATTTGTTCTTTCGTTTGAATTCAGCAATCTCCTCGATTAGCTGGTTCGCCAGATCAAGCTTGTGTTTGCCTTGCTTGACGTTGATCCCGCTCAGACGTTTGACGTACGACTGATCGAAGACCGCCTTCATCGGCTTAATCTTCTGGAGTGGTTTCTTAAGCTTGTTCAGTAAGTCTTTTTCGAGGACGCCGGCGTGCATCGCCGCAGCGTAAGCCGAATCGGGGAAGATGTCCCACGCGCCAAATACCAGGTCGTTCAGATTCGCGAGCGGCACGAACTGCTTAACTTTGGGCACGCGATTGTCCGTGCGTCGGCCCAGACGAATGGTGCCCATTTGAGTCAGGCTGCCGATAGGTTCGGCGAGGCCTTCCTTGATGGCTTCAACGCCGGCAATGAACGTCGTGCTCACGGCGCCCAATCCGACCAACAAAACTCCAAGTCTTCCTTTAGCGGGCGCGATTTCCGCGCCTTTCTTTACCGGCATTCGAGTAGCTTATCCTCCAAGACAATTAAGACAGGGTAATAAGAGACCGATGATGATACATGAGACGTGCATGATTCGCACGTGGGGTGCTTTGCGTTCGCGGACTTAATGGGTTAATCGAAACTAGAATCTACTTGCAGCCTTGAGAAATTTCGCCGGATCATTCGTCATCAACGCCTTAATTCCTAACCCTCTGAAACGTTCCAGCAAGGCTACGTCATCGACCGTCCAGACGACCGTCGGGAGATTCTTGGCGCGCGCCGCAGCAACCAGTTTTTCCGAAACGATTCGATGGTTTACGAGGACTTCGTCGGCAGCGCAGTCGACTGCAGCCTGAACAATCCTCGCGGGCGATTTGACTACGCTCGTTTGACCAAACAAGGCGCCGGTTCGCAACGAACCGTCCAGCTGTTTGCTTCGCGCAACCGCGCGCAGGTTGAAGCTGATGAGGACGGCTTGATTCCGCAATTCATGCCGTTGAAGACAAGCTGCCGTGGCGTCGACCAGCTTTTCGTTTTGCTTTCGCGAACGGCCGCACTTCAATTCAACATAAATTACAAATGCCTTCGGCGGCTGATTCGACATTAACTGGAATACTTCGTCGAGCGTGGGAATGGTTTGCCGCGTGTATTCCAATCGCGCCAACTCCGGGTGTCGCTGGTTGAACCAGGTTCCCACGTCAGCCTGTTTGAGCTTTGGCAGGGCGATGCGAGAGACGTATCGCTTTCGCAAACTCGTTCGTGGCAGTGTGCTGTCGTGAATCACCACCGGCACGCCCTCGCGTGACAGTCGCACATCTAATTCGATGCCGTCAGCCCCGTCGCGGATTGCGCGCGCGAACGCCGACAGGGTGTTTTCCGGTGCGGTGGCTGACGCGCCCCGATGCGCGATTATGAGTGGAGATTTGCTCGTGTTGGGCAAGGGCTAGTCAACCACAGAGGACACGGAGAAGAACAAAATCGAAAAAGAAACATCCGTTTGGCAGTTGGGTGTGCGGCACCCGAGAAACCGGTCTCCTAAACGATGGTGGATTGGTTTCCTCTGTGTCCTCTGTGGTGAATTAATTCTGCGCGACTGGATAGGTAACGCGTTTCAGTTTGATATCAAATGTTCCCAGGTCGATTTTGAGTTGAGCTCGGACCGGCAGGTGACGTTCATCTTCCGTGAGCCAGATTGAAAGCTGCCCGCGCCCGCGCGCCAGCGACGTTTCGCCGAACATGGCCGGCTCAACTCTTATTGCTTTTACTTTTCCCAGCACCGTGTCGAGTTCTTTCTCTTCTTTGGCAGTAACCACGATTCGGAAAACGCGGCCGGCGTCGGTCACCGGGACTTCGAACGATTTTCCGACCTCAAGGTTCTGCGTCCGCAGATAATATATGACGGTCAGCACGTCCTGAATAGGTTCTTCAAAGTCGAACGCGCCGCCTTGCGGATTCGGCGACTTCTCGCGCCAAATTACCTTGCGCGTTTCATGATTGAACTCAGCCTCGAGCACTCGCGAACGTTTGCCGGACTCTTCGATCTTATCTGTGTGCAAAGCTCTAAACGGTTCGACGTCGGCTTTGGATTCAACGTGCTGATGAAACTTAAAGCCGGCGATGCGAGGAAACAGCCCCTTGCTGAATACGTCACCGGTTAAGTGAAGCACCACGGGATCGCCTGCCCCACGAGAAATATTTTCCGGCACCGACTTGAAGTGAAACTCCGCCACGTCAACGCTGCGCAGCAAGCCCTTCGTGAATTCAGCCTGGTACTGCAACTCTTCGCCGCGCTCGAACGGTAGCGGCGCGCGTGGCTTTTCCTGCGCCGCGGCAAATCTTAAAGCGCATGCGAGCATCAGCGCTACGCCGAGCGTCTTGCCGAAAAAGTACTTGGTGTGTCGATTCGTCATTTGAAGTAAATCATTTTCGCGGCCAGCAGCAGCCAGACGATCACGACGCCGATGGCGGCCCGGTACTCGCGATAGCGAAAATACAAATTGCGATCAAAACCAGCATCACTTGTGCGCCGGTACGGGGAGAATCGGGGGAAGAGCAGCGGTACCTCGTTCGCGTAGCGGTCATACTTCTTGCCGAAGAGCGAGGCCAGCGTCGTCGATTCGACGCGCATCACCGGCAGATAGATGCCCAGAATCATCACCACAAATACAATCACAAGGAGCGGTTGGCCAGCCGCGATAGTGAAGCCCAACCCTATGAGGAAGCTGCCCAGATAAAGTGGATTGCGCGTGTAGGCGTACGGCCCCGTCGTCGCCAGCGCTTCGTTCTTTCTGAGATGGCCCGACGCCCAGGCGCGCAAAAGCAGTCCCGGCAAGGCGACAGCCGCGCCGACCATCAGCGTCATGTTGGTTGGCGTCGCAAAGTAAAGGAAGATGATGGCGCACGCAAAGCCGAGCGGCACGCGCCAGCGCTGCATCCATGTTCCTCCTCTTTTCAATTTGAGATCTGTGACCTGGGTGATGCGAATCAGTCGATCGAAACGAGATGTGCCGGCGCGATTCTTCCCGCGCGCGCCAGCCGCTCGGAAACCGCGTGCAGGACACGCTCAACATCGATGTCCATGCAGATCCATTTCGAGCACGATCGTCGATGACAATTCTCGCGGCAGTCGATGTCGGTGCGCTCGACGCAGATGTCTTTGGGATTCGGACTCCCGTTACGCCACCATTCAGTCGGCCCCAACAAACCCACCACGGGAGCGCCCATCGCAATCGCGAGATGCGTCGGGCCGGTTTCTCCGCCGACGTAAACGTCCGCGTGTTTCGCCAGTGCGCACAGTCCTTTCAAGGAAAGCGACACCGCCCGGGCCTTGCCTGATTTAGACGAGGACAGCGCTCGCTGCGTTAACTCTTCTTCACCCGGGCCCGAGGTCAGCAGCGAATGCAATCTGAAATGGTTCCACAGTTCGTCGGCGAGCAGGCCAAATTTTTCGGCGCTCCAAAGCTTCGTCGGCCATCCGCCGCCGGGGTTCAGAATGGCGTACGGACGATCGAGCCCAACTGCCTTTGCGGCTTCATCTTCGTGCGTTTGATCGATGGCAATTGGAAACTGAAATTCTTCGGCCTCAGACGGGATCGGAATTCGCAGCGCGCCTTCAACCAGCGCCAGGTTTTTACGAATGACATGCAGGCCCGTGGGAATCTGGACGGTTTCCTGGAGCAGAATCCGGCTGGGCGGCTCGCGCAGGGCTTCGCGCGCAAATCCCACAATGCGGCGGGCGCCCGAAAGCCGGGCAATCATCGCTGATTTAATTAGTCCCTGGAAATCTAAGGCGAGATCGAAGGCCGAGGCGCGTAGCAGACGTAACTGCTGGCGCGGTGCCCGCAGCGTCTCCCCAGACATCAGCCCGCGCCTCAGGGCCTTCGTGTCGATTACGATGAGGCGATCCAGAACCGGGTTGCTCCGCAAAATTTCGGCAGCTCGGCTTTCAACGACCCAGGAGACCTCAGCGTCCGGCAATGCCCGGCGAATGGCCGCGAGTGACGGCAAAGTGTGAACAATATCCCCGATACTCCCGAGCTTAACGATTAATATTCGCATCGATTACCGGCCGACAAACTGATCGCCCATTGTCCGCCAAATCGTATCACAGCTGTTTCGGATGAATTGCCGCGTGGCAAGTGTGAACAAATTCTCGGACAATTATCCAGTTACTTGGAGAGGCGGCCGACGAGCCATTGCCATCGCGCGCTCGAAAACCTGCGCGACGGAAATCGCTGTCATGCATCGATGGTCGATGGGGCAATCGCGAAGCATGCACGGGGCGCAGTCCGGCGGCTCGCGAATCATCTCGGCATTCGGCGACAGCGGGTACGTCGTCAGCGGATTGGTCGGACCGAAGATGACCAACGTTGGCGTGCCGACCGCGGCGCCCACGTGCGCTGGGCCAGTGTCGTTCGTCACCAACAGATCGGCCAGACTGATCAGGGCGACAACTTCGGCTACGGATGTCTTTCCGGTCAGCACGATTGGATTGCGCCGTGTTCGATGGTTCACCTCACGCGAGACTTCTACTTCTGCCGGAGATCCGATCAGCACGACAGTCATGCCCGCCTCGGTCAATCGATCCGACAATTCCGCGTAACGTTCGGCGGGCCATCGCTTCGCGCGGCTGTTGACGGATCCGGGGCAGAGCACCGCGACGGGCTGCCCCGGCGTCGCGCCGCTTTCCGCCAGGAGTTGCCGCGTTGCTTCATGTCTCTTTTCGGATACGGCGAGCTGCGTGGCTGGTGTCTCGGTCGTGACAGCGGCCGAACGTTCCACCAGACGCTGTAACTCCGAAACCAGGTTCAGATAGTAAAAGCTTTCGTGCCTCTCATTTTTCCACGCGGGAACGGGAACGGCACTCGTCAACAGAAATCCACGTCGATCGGTGCCATAGCCGATGCGGAACGGGACGCGCGCGGCGAACGCGGTCAACGCGCCGGCAAATGCATTCTGAAAGAGCAGCGCGAGATCAAACTTGCCGCGGCGCAACTGCTTCACCGCAGGAAAAAATCCGGCGTCGTTGATTAAGACCGCATCGACGAAATCGGCTTCGGTGAAGAGGTCCGCCGTTCCGGGAGCGGCGGCCACCGTAATGTGCGAACCGGGAAGTAGTTGCCGCAGGGCCCGTAGCGCCGGCACGCTCATGACGGCGTCGCCGACCCACGTCGGCGCTCGGACGACTACCCGGCCAACTTCATAGGGTTTTATTTTTTTCACGGTTCGTTGAGTGTCAGAAGCCCGACCATCAGGGAGGGCCAGCTGCGCAAGAGGCCCTCCCTGATGGTCGGGCTTCTGACAATTCAGATCAAGTCGCGTAATCCATCATCGATGCTGATCGATGGTCGCCAACCCAACTCTTGTTCGATGCGCGCCAGGTCTGAGACGTAATTCAGCGGCACGGGAGCGGGAACCGAAGCGCTTTCGTCAATCACCGGGTCGCACTGAATCATTGTCCCCACGCGATCGATTATTTCGCGCAGCGACACAGCATTCTCTCGGCCGCCACCGAGGTTGTATAAGCCCTGCGTCGCCGACGAATCAACAAACGCGCGACAGGCGCGCGAAAAGTCATCGACGTGCATAATGTCCCGTACCGGCTTGCCGTCCAGCGGCAAACGAATCGGCCAGCCCCGCTTTACCGACTCGACATAATGCGTCACAAAACCGTTTCCGTTTCCTTCGCTCGGCCGCGCGTACACAGTCGACAAACGAAAAATGCACGAGCGAACGTCGCGCTGCGCGGCGTAGTATTCGACGTATCGTTCGGCGATTAATTTCGACCATTCAAGCGCAGAGTGTTTGGCGTAATCAGTCCGGCAGGTCTCAGGCACCACGTCGAAGTCGTCCGCGTGCGGACCGTAGACGTCTTTAGTTGAAGCCAAGATAAAAACCGTCTGTGGCGGCATTTCGCGCAGCAGATTGACTGTGCCTTCAACGTTGGTGCGAAAGCATTGCTCGGCGTCGTTCGGATCTTTGCTGAGATGCGCGGCCAGATGAATTACCACATCGTAGGCCGCCACCCGCGAGGCGTCGAGTGGGTTGAGAATGTCGAGATGTGAACGACGCGAAAGATCCTCCGCGTCAAAAAAGCGGCGCACGTGAGTGCCGAGGTACCCGCTGCCGCCTGTAACTAGAATGCGCATATTTGAAGTTTCAAGTTTCAGGTTTCAAGTTTAAGGTTGAATGAACCCTCAACTTGAAACTTGAAACTTGAAACCTGAAACCTGAAACTAACTCTCGGTTTTCGCCATTTCATTCAGTCTCGTCAATGCTTCAACCTGTCCAATGGCGATCAGGATATCGCCCGCTTCAATAATCGTCTGCGCCGCAGGATTGAAAACCATTTCGCCGTTTCGCCGGCGAATGCTGATGATCACAATGTCCAGCTCGGCGCGAATCGGCGTTTCGCTTAACCCGCGTCCCACCAGTGGCGACTCGGCTTCGATCAAGACCTGTTCGAACGCCAGGCCCCACTTTCTGCCGCTAATGGAATCGAAGAATTCACCCACGGCCGGCTTGGTGAGCGATACGGCCATGCGGTGCCCGCCGATGATTGTCGGCGCGACCACATGGTTGGCGCCGGCGCGCACCAGCTTCGCCTCGGCCTGCTCTTCGGCCGCGCGCGCCACAATATTCAGCTTCGGATTCAGATCGCGCGCGGTCAGCACCACGTAGACATTGTCCGCGTCCTCGGGCAGACAAGCCGCGAGACCGCGGGCGCGTTCGACGCCGGCCGCTCGCAAAACTTCCTCGATCGTCGCATCGCCGACGAGAACATGAAGGCCTTTCTGAGCGAATTCGGCGGCCCGCGGCCCATCATTTTCGATGATCACCATCTCTTCATTGGCGCGTTGCAGGTCGCGCACCAGATGTGAACCGACTCGTCCCGATCCGCAAATGACGTAATGGTCGTGCAGCTTGTTCATTTTTTTTGATTGACGACGCTGGCCGAAAGTCGAAACCAACTCAGATTGGACGATTGATTGAACGATGGTCGTAGCGGCCAACGCAACTCCGCCGACGCCGATCAGCATTATCATAATCGCAAAACCGCGGCCGGCCATGGTGTGGGGCGGTAAGTCGCCGTAGCCGACCGTCGTCAAAGTCTGGACGGTGACATAAAAACTGTCTGCCAGCGACCAGCCTTCGATAAGGCTGAAACCGGCAGTGCCGAAGACGATGGCGATGGCCAGGGCGATGATCGCGTGGCGGATGCTAAAGAGAGTGCGGAACCGATACGTGACAGGGGAAGCCATTGCGCGAAAATTTTGATTCTCTTAACCCACCAGAAAAGTGACGCGTCACAAGTGACAGGTTAGATTGTTATGCGACGATAGCTTGTCGCTCGTCACTGGCCTCATTTGCGTTTCCAGCGCACGCCTTCTTTCGTGTCTTCCAGCACGATGCCGCGGCCCAACAGCTCGTCGCGAATTTCGTCGGCGCGTTTGAAATCGCGGCGGTGGCGGGCTTCCTGACGCTGATCGATCAAGCCCTGGATTTCGTCGTCAAGCATCGGCGCCTGCGCTTCGCCGATAACGTTGAGGACAGCGTCGATCCGGTCCAGGACAGACAGCGTGGCGCGCTGATCCTCGGCGCGCAGAGATTGCCGAGCCAGCGCGGTATTTATTTCGCGGGTCAAGTCGTGGACCGCGGCCAGCGCAATCGATGTATTCAGATCGTCGTCCATGCCCGATTCAAAATCTCTGAGCGCAGTTTCTATCGCGGCGGCCGTCTGCGGGTCGCTGCCCGGTTCGCAGCGCGCTTCGCGAACGCGCGCGCGAAAGTCGCGCAGGCTCGCGACTGTCTTCTCGGCGCCCTGCAAGGCATCGAAGGTGAAGTTAAGCTGTTTGCGAAAAGGCACACTCAAAAGAAAATAGCGCACGCCGGCTGCCGTGAATCCTTTGTCGCGCACATCGCGAAACGTGTAGTAATTGCCTTTCGACTTCGACATGGTTTCGCCTTCGACCTTGAGGTGCTCAAAGTGAAACCAGTAGCGCACGAACTGCTTGCCGGTCGCGCCTTCGCTCTGCGCGATCTCGTTTTCGTGATGTGGAAAGACCAGATCGATGCCGCCGACATGCAGATCGAAGGTCTCGCCGAGATACTTCATCGACATCGCCGAACATTCGATGTGCCAACCGGGGCGGCCACGTCCTATCGGTGTCTCCCAACCGGGTTCGTCCAATTTCGTCGCCTTCCACAGCGCGAAGTCGCGCGCATCTTCCTTTTCGTATTTGTCGGTGTCGACGCGGTCGCTGCCGCCCGCGATATTGCCGGCGAAGTTGATCTTTGAAAGCTTTCCGTACTGCGGAAACGAAGTGATGCGATAGTAAATCGAGCCGTCCGAGCGATAAGCGTGATGGTTCTGCTCGAGCTTATCGATGATGTCGGCCATCTCTTCGATGTGCCGCGTCGCCCGCGGTGCCACTTCAGGACGTTCGCAACCGAGCGCATCGAAATCTTCCCAAAAGGCCTCGATGTACTTCGCCGTGTAATCATCGAGCGTCTGGTGCTGCTCCTGCGCTTTGGTGATGATGCGGTCGTCGACGTCAGTCAGGTTCATCACCTGCGTCACTCGATACCCTTTGAATTTCAGATAGCGACGAATGACATCGGCGGCGATCGCCGAGCGAAAATTTCCAATATGCCCAAAATCCCAAACCGTCGGCCCGCAGTAATAGAACCGGACTTCGCCTTCATTGAGCGGACGAAATTCTTCGATTTGGCCTGAGAGGGTGTTATGGATGCGCAGCATTGAAAGGGAGGATAGGGAAGTGAACTGTGCCAGTCAACTCGATTTCCGTCGCAACTGAACCGTAGTCAGGTGACTCGGTCGGACCAGTGCGAGGCTGTCGCTGGTCGGTTGCAATCGTGTCTGAAGCCCGAGCGTGAGGAGGGTTGCGAGACACGGCAATCGACTTGTTCGGTCGCGCATTATCGAAGGCCGGCAGTGCGTCAAAGCTTGACCGCTATGCGGGCGCTGAAGTCGATGCGGTTGAGCAGAATTTGGATATTGTTAGCGGCGAAGTACTCGTCGCTCGCCTTTCGCGCGCCTTCCCAATGGCCGTAATCGTCGATGATGAGTACCCCGCCGCGCACCAGGCGCGGGAAGAGATGGACCAACTCGTGGCGCGTGGATTCATACCAGTCCGTGTCGAGGCGGAGCAGGGCAATCTGATCCGGGCACTGAGCCGGGATGGTGTCTTCGACCTTGCCTTCGACGAAACGGATCTGCTCCTGCGGGTAACCAGTGCTGAGCACGGCGCTTCGGACCTGATCCAGGCCGACCCGCAGGTAAGTGCCTTTGTAGTCCTCGTCCGCGCTGATGTTACAGACCGAGACGTCCTCGGCGGTCGGCGCGGACATTCCGGTGAACGTATCGAAGAGCCACAATTGACGCGCTTCCTTCAGACGCAGCAGCTCGCGGGCCGCGGCCATCATGCTGCCGCCTTTCCACACGCCGCACTCGACAATGTCGCCCGGAATCCGGTGGCGCACCACGTACTCGATCGCGCGCGTCAGTGAGACCGTGCGAAGTGGGCCAGTCAGGGTGTACGGCTCGACGGCCTGATAGTGCGCGATTTCTTCTGGAGTGAAGTCCGGCGGAAACTCGTCGGACGACATGGGTTGCTTACGGGCGATCTCGTAGCCGAAGCGCCCGAACAGCCGGTGCACAGGTTGAGTTAGCAGTCGTTTCATCGCAAGTGTCCGGGGGGTCGAGATTCAAGATCTATGTCGTCCCTAACATAACAGAGAGAGGCGGACGATCAGGATATTCGCACTGGACCCCAGGCAAATACAAGAGGCGTAAGTCCCGGTGAAGCGCAACCTCAGTTGTGATTGCCGGAATGGATTTGAACGGGAGTATAATTTCGCTTCGCCCCCATGCAGCTGACCATTCCATTCGACCGGAGGCGTTATGTCGAAGTTAATTCTGGCCGCGTGCGCAATCGCTGCCATCAGCGTTCTGGCAACGGCTCAATCCGCACAACCTGAACTCATTGTGAAGGGGCGCGTGCTCGACGCCGACGGTAATCCGGTCGTCGGCGCTCAGGTAACCGCAGGTCCAACGTGGACGCTGAAGGGTGTTACGCCGACGGGGAGATCGGACGAGCGGGGTGAATTCTCGGTGGTGGTCCATCAAACGGGCGAGTTTTTCGTTTCGGCAACGAAACCGGTGGAACGCCACCAGAGTACCGCCAACAGATTCTATTATCCCTTCGCAGCGAAAGCGGCGCTGGTCACTGTCGTCGCCGATCAGCCGGCTCCGTTCGCCACTGTCCAATTCGGACCGAAGGAAGGAATGCTTGTGATCCGTGCAGTCGACATGCAGACCCGTGAGCCCATGAAACAAGTGATGATAAGTCTCTGCCGTACCGAGGCACCGAACTATTGTCATCGAATGTCGAGCGTGAGCGGTAATGGCCTCCATTCCGTGTTGGTTCCCGATGTTCCTTTCACGCTGCAAATCAGCGCCAATGGTTACACAGACGCTTTCGGAGAAGACCTCGACCAGGATGGATTGCAAGTGATGCGAATTGCTTCGGAAGCTACGAAGCAGATCATCGTAGGCATGGAGAAAGCGACTAATAGTACGAAGGATTTGTTGCCGGCGCCAAAAATCATTGCTCCTGCTGATGGCCTAACCTTGTGGGACACCCCACACCCCCGCACGTTAACGACGGAGTGGACTCCGGTTGCCGGCGCGAAGAGCTATACCGTGGAAGTTGAAGTTTGCGAGTGGGAAAAGCCGGACGGTGGCAAGTGCGAAAAAGGCACGATGCCCCTGACTCGTTGGCGAATCGCACCGCCGCCTTCGGGAATTGTAGGCACCAAATACGAATTTGTTTTTCCCGGCACGCAGCCCGGACGTTGGCGCGTGTGGGCGGTCGATGCGAAAGGGCGGCCCGGAACCAAGACACCCTGGTCGCTATTCTTTTACAAATCGGAATTGGTGCCAGCCCTGTCGGGTGCGAAGCCCTAAGTGTCGAAATGCGTGTAGCCTTTGGGGGCTAACTCCCACACGTGCGATTTCTCTCTGATACGAATCGATCGATCGCCGGTTATTTCGCCGATGCGCGAGATCTTCACCCCATCAACCTTCTTCGGCAGTTGCGAAATCTTTTGAGGCGCGACCGTGAATAAGAGTTCAAAGTCCTCGCCGCCGTGCAGTGCGAGCGCCAGTGGATCAAGCGCGCGCCGGCCACAGAGTCGGCGCACGTCTTTATCCAGCGGAATGGCTGCGGCCTCGATCACCGCACCGGCGTTACTTTCCCGGCAGAGATGATGAACGTCGGAAGATAGACCATCGCTCAGATCGATCATCGCGGTTGCCAATTGCTGCTCGCCGAGAACTATGCCCCAGCCGACGCGGGGTTGTGGCTTTAGTTGGCGAAGCAGAAGTGATTGAATGGCGTCATCGTCGGAACGTGCAGGACTGGTTGGGGTGTTGGGTTCTTGATCATGCAGGGCACCCTCCCTGACGGTCGGGTTTCTGATGCGGGCGCCGTTCTCGATCAGTTTCAAGCCTGCTGCTGCGCCGCCGAGATTTCCGGTTACGTAGATGTGATCGCCCGTGCGGGCGCCGGAGCGATTAACTGCGGCGCCGGACTGGACCTCGCCCAGCACGATCGAGTCAATCACGATTCCGGTCGGGGATTCCGAGATGTCACCGCCTGAGAGGGTGACGCCGAAGTGATCTGCGAGCGCCAGATAGCTTGCGATGAACTCGTCTTTGAAATCCGTCTTCCAACGCTCGCGCGGCAGACCGAATGACAGAAGTGACCAGCAGGGACGTGCGCCCATCGCGGCTATGTCTGAGAGAGAAACCGCCAGGGCTTTGTGTCCCAGGAGCCGGGCGGGAGTTGCGCCGGCATGAAAGTCGACGCCTTCGATGAGCAGATCCGTGGAAACGATTAAGTCGCGACTTTGCGACTGGCGAATGACGGATCCGTCATCGCCGATGCCTTTAATTATTCGCGGAGAATGCTTGCGTGAGTTTGCTTGTTCGCGCAGGCGCTCGATGAAATCGAATTCGTTCATGGAATTTGCCAGAGAGACACGGAGGGACAGAGAATATCAAACAAACCCAAACGCGAAGAGAAAAATCGCGGCCGGCTACAGTCGTATAAATGTCTCTGTGGACTCTCGGGTCTCTGTGGCAAAACTACAAATTACGCCGCATCGATTCCAAGCCACCTCGAATCGTTTCGACCGACGTCGAGAATGAGAAACGCACGTGACCTTCGCCGTGCGGGCCGAAGACTACACCCGGCACCGTCGCGACCTGGGCCTTGTCAAGAAGGATCTCAGCCGCCTTACGGCTGTCGCCGGCGATGCTGCTGACGTCGGGGAACGCGTAGAAGGCGCCGGCCGGCGGATCGCACCTAAATCCCAATTCATTCAAACCGCCGACGAGAAGATCGCGACGTTCGCGATAAGCCGCGCGTGAAGTTTCGAGAAAATCGGATGACGTCGTGAACGCAGCGAGGGCGGCCCATTGGGTTGGCGTCGAGACCCCGTTCGAGGAATAGAGTGTGCATTTGGCGAGTCCCGTCATCCACGGCTCAGTTGCCACCGCATAACCGATGCGCCAGCCAGTCATGGCATAGGACTTCGACAAAGTGAACGAAGTGATGGTGCGTTCGAACATTCGCGGCAGGGAAGCGATCGAGACGTGTTCGCCGTCATAGATCAGGTCTTCATAGGCTTCGTCGGCGATCACGATCAAATCGCGTTCAATGGCGAACGACGCGACTTCCTCGGCTTCCGCGCGCGTGAACACCACACCCGAAGGATTCGTCGGGGTGTTGAAATAAATGACGCGCGTCGCGTCGGTAGCATAGCGAGCCAGCGTCGCCCGGATTCCCCTGGTGCGAGCTTCGCTCGTTGGCACCAGGACTAAACGGCCGCCGCAATGCGCGACCAGATCCTTAATCGGCGTCCAATAAGGAGAGAAGATCAAGACGTCGTCGCCAGGGTTAACGGTCGATTGAAAGGCGCCGAACAAGCCTTGCATGCCGCCGTTGACTATCAGCACGCTCTGCTCGTCCGCGTCGAGGTTGTTTCGCTCACGCAGCTTCCTGGCGATTGCCCGGCGCAATTCGGCGATGCCCGATGACGGCGCATACCGCGTCTTATTTTCTTCGAGCGCGGTGACGACGGCGCTCTTGATGTAATCAGGAGTGGTCTGGTACGGTTCGCCGCCTTCAAATTGATAAACCGCGGCGCCTTTGGCGCGCAGTTCCATGACGCGATTGCGAATCTGCACAATGTCTGAGAATCCGACATTGTCCAAGCGCCGCGCGAGACGGAATGGAACAGCGACTGGTGCTGACATTGGTAATGACCTTTCAGGATGAGACGAAGGTTATGACTTAATAACGCGCGATTATATCCCGCACCCCGGCAACCGTCTATCGCCTGAGTCGTAAAACAAAAGGCCCGGTTCAAGTAAAGGATTAGACGCCGAACCTCAGCCGGCGCGTTTAATCTTGCAGTTTAAGCAACCGCTGCTAAATGTAACTGTTGACACTGGATTCGCTCCACAGTACCATGCGCCTGCGATCGCCAGCTGTAGCGCCAATCGGCCGAATTTGGCCGCCGTTCACGTCTTTCAATAATGAGCCAGCCCGCCACGTCAATTCCTCAAAAACTGTTTTTCAAGATTGGCGAAGTGTGCGAATTAGCGGGAGTCCAGGCGCACGTCCTGAGATATTGGGAGACCGAATTCCCGATGCTGGCGCCGCAGAAAAACCGTGCGGGTCAACGGACTTACCGCCGCAAAGACGTGGAGATGGCTTTGAGGATCAAGGAATTGCTTTACGACGAACAGTACACAATTGCCGGGGCGAAGAAAAAATTGGCGACTGAGTTGCGTGGCCCGGTCCGTGACGGCGGACCAGCGCCGGTGAAGGCGCACATGCGCAGTTTGCAGCCGCCGCCTTCGCTGGCGGCGCGGTTTGCGTCGGCGCCCGCACCATCGAAACCGAAACTCTCCGACGACCAACGAGCGTCACTCCAGAGCATCGCCAGTCAGCTTCGCGATATTTTGGATCTGCTTGACCAGGGCGATGCTGAATTAGAGCAGCTAAGATCGAAAGCCCGGGAGAAATAACCTCGCTCCGTTTGACAAAGAACGTCGTACAGCCATACTTGAGATCACTTTGACGGGACGTGGCGCAGCCTGGTAGCGCGCACGCTTGGGGTGCGTGAGGTCGCGAGTTCGAATCTCGCCGTCCCGACCAATCCAATCAACCACTTGCGGCGATCGGTAACGGTCGCCGCTGGTCGTTTGTGGGGAAAACTGCGGGGACTCTCTTAGTACCCGCAAGATTCTCCATCGCATCCCTCAATCCAAGCGTACGAGGATGGGTGTATCGCATGGCCATGCGAACATCTGACCAACCCATAATCGCCGCCAGCTTAATCGCATCAACTCCGGCATCTCCGAGCCTCGTAGCCGTCGTGTGGCGTAAATCGTGAAAATGAAAATCCACAATTCCAGCTTTGCGACGAGCCGTGGTAAAGGCGCGTTTGATGTCGGTGTAGGGAAGTCCGGTGTCGGGATTGCAGAAGACGAACTCACTACTTCCTTCTGCCTCCAGTTGTTCCAGCAAGGCGCGCGCATTTGAAGTCATCGGCACTTGTCGGTTCTTACCTGACTTCGTGCGCGTGCCCTGATCGCGGTTATTGACGACATGAATGACTTCACGTTCAAAGTCGATCTGACTCCAACGCAGTTGCAGTAACTCACGTCGCCGCATGCCCGTTTGCAAAGCCAATCAGTTGATTGACTTGTAATCAACGGGTGGGGCTTGCGCGGTTTATTACGTTCCATCTATGCTGCAAAACTTGCACGAGTCGCGCCTTGTTTTTTCGACTCACGTCCGTCTCAGGACTCTGGGTAAAGCACACTACTACCGCGTTGCCAGTAAGGTCTAAGTCAGCGGCAACGGAAGTTCCTGTGGGAAGTTACGCTGTTGCTAGAAGAGCAACAGAGCGTTTACTAGGAGATCTACAGCTACCTCGGTAACTGAAATCTCGACTTCCGATGCGGGAGGCGAGTTCACAGTGCCGGGAGCTGCAGAGTCGTCCGCTGTAACCTGAGCGCTCGCACACGGCGGTGAGTTGGTGTCACCAGGTGCGCAGGGCGGTGAATTTGTATCGCCCGCGATGACAGTCATCGACAAAGCACAGAGCAAGGTAACCGAGATACCTAGCAGTTTTAGGTTCTTCATGTTTCACCTCTTTGGCTGGATTCGTGTTGCTTGTTTTTCTGAATGATGTAAGACGCAGCGCTTCATCACTCTAACCCATCCACCATCGGCAAAATCGCGACGGGGTGGCGCGGAGTTTATCACCAACATAGAAGGGTATCCCTCACATGAGCTTGGAAGCCGAACTGACCACCCTGAAAACGCGAGATAAGGACCTTCCCATAGCTGAACGAATCGCCGTCTCCTGCCGTCTGGCGAAGCAGTTCGAAAAGGTTGGAAAGTATGACCTAGCTTATGAAGCACTATCCGAGTTCTGGCCCGACCGCAATGAATCTCCACAAGTCGAAGGCCTTGATCTATTACATAAGGCCAACGTATTGCTTCGCATCGGAGCTGTCGCTGGATGGCTCGGAAGTACTGATCAAATCGTTGGTGGACAAGAGACCGCGAAGAACATCCTTACAATAAGCATTGAGATCTTCGAACAACAGAAGCTGGCCTATAAAGTAGCGGAAGCACGCGGTGACCTGGCTCTTTGCTATTACCGCGAAGGATCATTCGACGAAGCTCGCGTCCAACTTCGCACGGCGCTACATATTCTTCCCGAAGCGAATGATGACTTAGAAGCAATCCTTCTCATTCGAGCCGGCATTATCGAAGAAAGGACGCGCCGACTAAACGACGCGTTGAAGTTTTACGAACGAGCTGCGCCTTTGGTTGAGCGAAGCGAGGGATCACGCACTCAAAGGAAGTTATCACTTTGAATACGGCTTGGTTCTGAAGCGATTATCCGCTCCCGAAAACAGGGAAGAGTATTTAGACCGTGCGCTCATCGAATATGCGGCTTCGAGCTTCCACTATGAGCAGGCTGGAAACGAACTCGCTCTCGCTCGCGTGGAGTTGAATCTGGGTTCTCTTTTCTTTAAGGCTAACCAATACGGCCAAGCACAGAAACACCTCAACATCGCACGTCATCTCTTTCTTAAGCTGAAGGATGCTGCGACGGCGGCGCAAGTCGATGATACTCGGGCGCGTACGTTGCTGGCGCAGGGTCATGCGGCCGAGGCCGAGCGCGTAGCGCGACAAGCGGCCAGAGTCTTGGAAAGAGGCGGTCAGCAAGCCCTTCTCGCTGAAACGCTCACTACGCAAGGCGTCGCACTCGCGCGTTTGGGTCATCACGCTCGCGCGAAGACCTTGTTGGAACGCGCAATCGAAATCGCAGAAACGGTCGGTGATTTGGAAGGTGCCGGGCGTGCGAACCTGACTATTATCGAAGAATTCGTTGACCATATCTCAGCTAGAGAATTAACAGCGATCTACCGATCAGCCATCGATCTATTGAAAGGTTCTCAGCACCCTGAAACCGGCCAACGATTAATCAATTGTGCGGACGCTCTTTTTCGTACTTTCGAACATTTGGAGGTGAAGGATCAAAAGTCGGAGGAACAGGGTTGGGAGGGATTCTCTTTCAAACAACACGTAAAAGAAAGCGAGAGAACGGTGATCGAACGAGCCTTGCGAGACGCCGGTGGTTCAGTCTCGAAAGCCGCGCGCTTGCTCGGCTTCAAGCATCATCAGAGTCTGATTTCATTACTCAACACCCGACACAAGGACTTGCTTAAACAAAGAACGGCCGTTCGTAGAAGGAGGCGACCTCTTTTTTCCGGTTCTAAGAAAACCAAAAAGCAGGGCGGTGAGAAACCGACTGAATCGAGTACGTCACAAATCGCGATTCTACACATCGAAGATAATAGAGCCGTGGCCCGAACGGTACAGGACACACTAGCCGCAGACGGAATGCACACCGACTTTTGTCTTAGTGGTGCTACAGCATTGGAAATATTAAGAACCGACGCGCCGTATGATCTGATAATCGTAGACAACGATCTGCCGGGTGTCAGTGGGTTGGAATTAGTTCTAGAAATACAAAGCTTGAGCCACCGTCGCAATACCCCAGTTATCATGCTTTCGGGCGAGGACGTAGAAAAGCAAGCCTGGCGCGCGGGAGTTAAGGATTTTCTGCGCAAACCCGAAGGCATTGAACAGATCTCTGCGAGCGTAAAAAGGCTGCTGAGGCAACAGAAAAAGCGAAAGGATCGCTGACGCGTGTGGTTTGTCGGCACTGGAGTTTGGTGAATTTTGGGCACGGCCTCCCGCCCGGCGCGATCGGGAGCGACCAGTGCTGCGAGGCCGTTGTGAAAGAAGGGTGGGGCACGACGGCCTCAGCTTTTTAAGATTTGAATTGACGACAAGTGTAAGTAGGAGTATTTGAGGAACACCGGAGACGTTGTCGGTGTCTATTTGAAAACAGTTTCTGGCTTCATCACAAAGGAGTATCCCTCATGGCAGGACTTCACCGTCTTCCCGCCCGCCTGATTCGTCTCAGTAGTCTGTGCGTCTGCTTTGCATTGCTGTTCTCAGCCATCGCGGGCATCCCATTTCAGACTGCAAGCAGTAACAATTCAATCCGCATCCGCCAACAGGCCGGCCGACAGAATGGAAATGAAAGGCGAGTTTCTCCGCCGCCAGCCCGCAGTGGCCCACCTGCGGCGAATCTTCCCGATCTCAATGAAGTACGCCACGCGACACTTGAAGCGCCGCGCGCGGCCGTTACTTTACCGTCGACAATGCGGTCGCGCCGTAAGCCACTTCAATCAAGAAATGGACGACGTGTTGGAGACCCGTTACCAATACCAACACCTACGCCACGCTCGACGCCGAGGCCCACACCAGTCGCAATACCAACCCCCAGCGCGCCGCCAACGCCAACCGTCTTGCCGACGCCTCCGCTCGAGGAATTAGTCCATGCGACGCAAACTCGCGCACCAGTTCTTATTGCCTACAATCACTTCAGTCATGATTTTCTCGACGGTTCTCTAAGCCGCTTTACTTCTTACTCATTTCTGCCGCTTTCGGATTCGTCGGTAGGTCTATGGTCCACATCAGCAAGTACGTTTGACGTGATTGCACCGCCGATCCCGCAAGCTGGAAGCGCTAAGGTGGTCTTCGCATCCAGTCGCGATGGCTTTATGCAGATTTATGTCATGAATTCGGATGGCACCGGACAAACGCGACTAACGACCGACGGCAGTAACAATGAGAATCCACGTTGGTCACCAGATGGAACAAAGATCGTATTTCAAAGCGATCGCGATAATGCAGGTAGTGGTCTGTATGACATCTACATGATGAATTCAAACGGCACGGGACAGACGCGTCTGACCACCGACCCAAATGACGACTGCGCTCCTTCATGGTCGGCGGACGGAGCGAAGATCGTCTTCCAAAGTTTGCGCAATGGCGCGAATTATCAGATTTACACCATGAACGCGAACGGGAGCGGTCAAACAAACATAAGCAACACCGGCGGGAATGAGACACAGCCGTCATGGTCGCCCGACGGAGTCAAGATCGCATTTGCAAGCGACCGCGATCATCCGGGCTATCCAAGCATTTATGTAATGAACAGTAACGGGTCGAATCAGATTAGGCTCACGTACAGCGGCACCGGTCTCCGCGATGAACAACCAGCCTGGTCGCCGAATGCATCAAGAATTGCGTTCACTAGCACGCGCGACAGCACGACCGACAGTTGGACAGAAACAGACGATTACGAAATACCCGAGGACGATGGACAGACGTTCGCGAAATCACGTCTGAACACTAACAAAGAAGTCTATGTGATGAATCCTGACGGATCGTCCCAGACGCGCCTCACAAATGACCTATCAAATGACGAGTCACCAAGTTGGTCTCCGAATGGTGCGCAAATTGTTTTCCGTAGCGATCGTGAGCGAGACCTCTTCGATCCAACGCCGCAGCTTTGGAGCATGAACGCGGATGGATCGGGGCAGACAAATCTTTCAAACAGCGGCGATAGCGATTACAGCCCTAGTTGGACAAACGGGAGCGGTAATCAAGCGCCTATTGCGAATGCCGGTGGACCCTACAATGGAATGGTGAGCCAGAACATTCCCTTCAACGGCGGGAGCTCATTCGATCCAGACGGCACAATCGCCACTTACTCGTGGAGTTTTGGCGATGGCGGCACGGGCTCAGGCTCCGCGCCTACTCACGCTTTCAGCGCCACGGGCAATTTCACGGTCACCTTAACCGTTACAGATAATCTCGGAGCGCAAGGTAGCACTTCGACAACCGTTAATGTTTCAGTGTCATCGAGTGATCAATTTGTAGCCAACTTTCTCCAATGGGGGTTAGGTCGAGCGCCTACTGGTGATGAGAGTTCTTATTGGACGGATATTCTCCGCGCGGCTTATCCGCAAGGCCAGACTTCGATGATGTTCGCGATGCGCGAGTTTGGAATGACGGTGTTCGACTCATCGGAATATTTCGGGCGCAACCGCTCCGATCGCGATTTCGTTTATGATTGCTACAAGACCTATCTGATGCGCAATCCTGATCAGTCGGGTTGGGATTACTGGACTAGCGTTGTTCCGGTGTACGGTCGCGCCGCGGTTCGGCAAGGCTTTGAATACTCTAGCGAGTTCGCGAATATCGTGGCCACTCTAACCGCGAGTGGCACTCCATCGAGCGGGGTTTCTTCGCTCGCGACAGCGCAAGTCGATCCATTCAATCAATCTGGAAATCAGCTTCAAGCGCGTGATGCGGAATGGAGCGCCAGCCTAGTATCACTACCGGGGAGAGCCGGTCTTGATCTCGGATTAAGTCTTTCTTACTCGTCGCTTGTTTGGACACACTCGGGACCCTACCAGTATTTCGACCAGGATTACGAATCCCTCAGTCCCGGATTCACCATCGGTTTTCCAACGATTCAATTTCGCAAGTTCGACGCACAGACCAGCCGTAATGTTTACATGCTGACTGCCGCGGGTCGCCATGTTTCGCTGCGTCAGGTTGCGACTTCAAACGTCTACGAGTCCGCGGACTCTTCTTATCTGCAACTGATTGATTACGGCGGCAGTCTCTTGCTGCGTACCACGGATGGCACACAGTTAAGCTTTGGCTCGTTCCTTCAGAATTGGTGCGTAACGGGCATCAAAGATCGCAACGGGAATTTTATTTCCGTAACGAACGATTGGCGCGGTGACATCCAAAATGTGACGGACACCCTGAATCGCACGATCACTTTCGTCTACGACGCAAATGCAAATCTGAACCGCATCGAACAGAATTGGTCGGGACAGTCTGAGCCGCATAAGTGGGCCACGTTCGGTTGGGTCAACCTAAGCATGCAACCCACTCTTTCCGGAGTTGTCGGAACTCATGGCGGCGATACTATGCCCGTGCTGAACTTTGTCGGCTTCGATGATGGCACTTATACAAAGTTCCTGTACAACGGCAACGGACAAGTGAATCGTATTACTCGGTACGCGTCAGACAGCAATCCGCTTACTGACAATCATCCTCGTAATTACGTTGCCCTTGATTATGATTCGTCAACGACAGACTGTCCGCGACTGAATGCGATGCGGACCTGGGCAGAATATTGGACTGGCTTGAACGGTGTTCCGACAGAAGTAACGACGCAATTCGGTATCGATGGTGATAAGCACACCACGAACATTCTGGGCGATCCGAATGGCACCGTATACAAAGAAGCCTACGGTGGAACCGGTTCACCGGCGTGGCAGAGGGGATTGGTGCTGAGTAGCGAAGTATGGGCTGGTGGCGCGCAGCAAAAGGTCTCAACACTTGGTTGGACTCAGGACAATACGAACGTTACCTACAAAACAAATCCGCGCATAGTCGAGACGAATGTTTACGATTCAACCAACAACCATCGCCGCACAACCGTCGATTACAGCATAGCCGCCTACACGCAGTATGGCTTGCCCTACTTTGTTACGGAATATGCTGCTGACGGCACGGAGTTGAGACGAACTTATACGGATTACAATCTTAGTCAGGTCTACCTCGACCGAAGAATAATCGGTTTAGTGTCCGCTGTTCATTTGACTGACGCAGGCGGCTATCAAGCGAAAGTCACTTATGCTTATGACGATCCCGCGCGAATTTCATCGGACGCGAACACCGCCACGATGCACGACCAAAGTTACGATGGGTCGTTTACTGTTCGTGGCAATGTGACAAGCACTTCGCGATGGGATACCACAGACATGAATACGATCGTCGATGCCGCAAAAGCATTGACAACTTACAAGAGCTACAACGCTACGGGATCAATCGTTTCCATTACCGATCCCGCCGGCCACGCGAACTCAATCAGTTACGGGGATTCATTCGCAGATGGCAACAATGGGCGCAACACCTTCGCCTATCCGACGACGCTGACGGATGCTGACGGTTTTAGCTCAACCGCCCAGTACAATTTCGACTTTGGCTCTAAGACCCGCACAGAAGGGCCTCCGCCTCAGAACCAACCGAACGGAGTGATTCAAACATTTGCTTACGATAATGCGGCGCGCGTGCAACGAGTCACCACGCTGAACAACGGCGCGTACACCCACTACGTCTATGGTCCGAATTACGTTCAGAACTATTCCAGTGTGAATAACGTTGCTCAGAATTACTGGGAAAGCGATGTTTATAGTATCACTGTGTTCGACGGCATGGGTCGCGGGTTTACAACTGTGAGCAATCATCCTGGCAGCAACGGCGGCTACAAGTTGGTAAACACGATCTACGATCGTATGGGCCGCGCAATCGAGCAAGCGAATCCGACCGAGGTAAATAATTCATGGGTTCCAACAGGGGACGATGATGCGGTTCATTACTCAACACAGACGTACGATTGGAAGGGCCGACCACGAATTAGTACCCATCCAGATGGAACTTATACAGAGGCAAGCTATATCGGCTGTGGGTGTGCTGGTGGTGAAGTTGCGACGCTGATTGATGAAAGGAATCGCGAGCAAAAAGTCTATTCTGATGTAATCGGGCGCACTTGGAAAACAGAAGTTTGGACTTGGCCAGATGCGAATCAGAATCGCAGTGTCTACTCAAGCACAGTCAGCGTGTACAACACCCGTGACCAAGTGAAGATTGTGAACCAGTATGTTGGTATTGCGCCTTCAGGAACATCGTCAACGAACGAAAACGCATCGTGTCCTGATGGCTCTTGCCAGAAGACCTCAATGACTTACGACGGCTATGGACGCTTGCATTCCAAACACGTTCCAGAGCAGGAGCCGGGTAGTGTGAGTACTTGGGAATACAACAATGACAACACGCTCCACAAAGCGACAGACCCACGTGGAGCAAGTGCCACTTACACATACAATAACGCGCGTCATCTCGTGAATCTCGTCGAGTACGACGCACCAGCCGGTATTACGCCCACATCAAATGTCGCCTTTAACTATGATGCGGTGGGAAACAGGACCTCAATGACGGATGGCTTAGGCTCGGCCACATATGCTTACAGCGACTTGTCCCGCTTGACTTCTGAGACTCGGTCCTTTGGCTCTCCACTGAATCAGTCTTACTCGCTCAGTTACGATTACAATCTCGTGGGCGAGTTGAAAACCATCAATGACCCGTGGGGCGCAACGATCAATTATGGTTTCGATTCAACCGGCCGATTAGGCAACGTCACCGGAAGTGGCTACGGATCAGTTACGCAGTTTCTGAATAGCACGCAGTACCGAGCCTGGGGGACTTTAGAGTCGGAGACTTACGGCAATGGCTTGACCGAAAACGCAACATACAACTCGCGGATGCAGATGACTAGTTTTCAGGTCACCAACTCTAGCAACCAGCCGCAAATGTCTACGACTACGCAGTTTTATACCGATGGCCAGGTGAAGTTTAGTCACAACGCGCTCGACGAACGCTTTGATCGCGCATTCGGGTCCGACGACTTTGGACGTACCACAGAAGCCTACTCAGGTTCTGAGGCGCGCGACTTCATCAACGGCGGCTCCAGCGGAATTCCGACTGGCCCCTATCGTCAGAGCTATCAATTCAATCCCTTCAATCAAATTACACAACAAACCAATCGTCTATGGAGCGATGCGGAAACGACGACAAGCGCGTATCTAAAAAATTGTGTGCAAGGGTGGAGTTACGACGCTGCAGGATTCGCAACGAATGCTGACGACGCAACCTACACTCGCGATGCAGCTGGGAGAAACATCCAAGCGGATAAGGAACAATCTCATGCGTCGTATTCTTTCGATGGCGACGGAAGAATGCTGAAAAGTGTAATTCAACATCCCGGTTTCCGATCGACCGTAACCAAAACGACTTATTACCTACAGTCGAGGGCTCTGGGCGGATTAGCTGTAGCGGAGTTGACCGCCAACGGAGTTCGAACGAAACGTTATGTTTATGCGGGAGTCCGCCAGTTGGCCAGCGAAATTGGAGGCGAGGTCACCTTCTTGCATGAAGAGCCGCTCGTAGGTAGTCGGGGCAATAGTACGACCGCTGGTTCCTACAATCATCAAGCTGAATTGAATGCCGATGGGTTTGATGTCGGATTTGCCCCGCCGCCGGAGAGCGGCTTTGACATTCCTGAATCAGTTGCCAATGGCGGCTTTCTTGCCGGCGGTTCGAGTTGCAGTGTGGCCGATCCAAACTGCGTGACGTGCTATTTGGACGGAATGGAACATGATTGCGGACATGTGATGCAGTTAGCCGCGGCAGGAGCTCTCCAGATTGAAGTGCAAAACATGCGGGGAGATAAAGCGTACGTCGATGTGGATGTGACGCTGGGACTTCTGTATGTTCCCGGCGGTGCAGTCCATGGACCACAGGATAACAACCTCTATCCCTTGCTCGATGAGAACGGGAATCCCGTACCAGCGCCGCCACTGCCTGATGGAAGTCCAGGTCCTGACATCATCTACGTTACACATACCAATACAGGTTACATTCAACCCCAATGGGTAGCCGTAGCTGACTTCATAGGTTCCGAGGATGATGGTCGTGAGTATCAGCATGGTCGGCGAAGAAGACGAAGAAGCCGAAGGCCAGCGCCCAAAAAACCTGTTGATTCACGCTCGGCGTGCGACAAGTTTGCGGAAGAGTTGGCGTCTCGATTGTGGCAGGCCGTCGCTGTAGATGGTGGCTACAACCCGGATTCCAGACACGATCTTGGGAACGAGATGAACAGACAGGCGATTAAGGACGTAGATCTTAACGGTTACGCTTATAAGAAGGGGTCGTATCCTATCGATGGCTTCAAGGATGACCTTGTTAACAATGGACAGGATGCAGATGTATACCATCACATCCTATTTACTGCCGGCAATTCTCTCCATGGCACGCCTGCGGCTGACCTGGAGAACGTTGCCTTTCGTCTCCAAGACTGGAAACAGGCGAACTGGGACAAACGTGCTGAATCAGAAACCGAATTGCGAGACGACGACGCCGGAATGGCGGTTGGTGAGAAGATGCTCCAGACCGCTCTCGCAGGAAAGAGCGGCGATTATTGGGCGCTGAAAGCCCAAATCAAGGACATTCTTTGCAAGTATTGAGGACAAGGCAATGACGATGAATCGAAACTTCCACAGCCGTAACGTTGGTTACTCGATCCTTTTGGCATTTACTTGCTGTTTGTCCGGATGTTTCAGCAGTTTCAAGCATGGGCCGATTCCAGGGGTCACTAACACACTGCTTTTTCGAGCATGCAGTGATGGAGACACCGATCGTGTAAGAACGCTTTTGGACCAAGGCGCTAACGTCAATGCCAGAGAGGAGGAAGGCGAGACGCCTTTAATGTATGCGTCTGTGCAGGACAAGACAGAGGTGATGCAACTACTTCTCGATCGCGGTGCCGAAATAAATGCAACGTCTCTTAACGGCGAAACTGCTTTGTTCAGAGCGGTCGGGATGCATCGGTACAAGGCAACCGAACTACTCATAAGCCGCGGCGCCGATATCGAGAAAGGAAATCCACTGATCTATGCGGCTGGAATCGGTGACGTACCATTAATTAAGTTACTGCTTCAAAAAGGCGCGAAGGTGAACGCAACGGATAGCGACGGCAATACAGCTTTGGCGGCAGCGGTCAACCGGCGAGTTTCGCCTCAAGTTGTACGCACGCTGATGGATGCGGGAGCGATTGTGGATACAAGAAACAACCGAGGGGAGACTCCGCTCTTAGTCGCTAAACGAAATGGTGACGAGCAATTGATCTCGCTCTTGAGCAGTTCACAACACTAGTTTCTTCGGCATAACGCTTCGCATCCTATAAGAATTCACGACGCGTATTCTCCTCGACAAAGCCACTATCCGCGCGTTGTTAGTTTACGAAGTCAGAATTCTTGTTTGCACCTTCTTCAACTCCACAAAGACATAGCACTGTTCGGAATATTCGTTTTCCAAACACTCAAGTTCACTTCAGTAGCGAAGTGAATTCGTTATCACAGGGTTTACTGGCTCATTCCCGCGAATATAGGACTTCACAGAACTGGATCGGGAGTAATTGGCTTGGTCTCACTGACGCGATTCGTGAGCGACCCGTGCCGTCCCTGGGCCGTGACTGGTGGGAAAACGCCGACTTAATGACTTGAAAACTTGCCCTCTCGCCGTTCAAACGTTCCTTCTCGCTGTGAGATCGATTACGCTAGCCTAAATTAACTAGCCGAGTGCCTTCTCGAAACAACGGTCAACCAAGTTGACCAACTAGCGTCACAATATGGTTAGATTGAAGTTGGGATGAAAGAGCGTTTCGCACAATCAAAGATTGAATTCGATCTACTGGCGAATGCGGTCGATTCGCTTTATCACGCAATCGACCATCTTGTTCCACCGGGAGATGAGGCCGTCGCGAAAGACTGCAAGCGAGCAATTCTGGATGTGTCGCACGTAGTTGAGCTACTGCTGAAGGAGCGTTTGCAGCGTGAACATCCAGCACTCATTTGGAGAAAGGTAGAGACTTATCCATCCCTGGACGCGCAAACCGTTTCAGTGGATGAAGCCATCGCAAGACTGGATTCGATTTGCAGCGTAAAGATTTCCGATAAGGATCGCGCACCCATTAGTGCCAGTAAACGCCTAAGAAATTCGATCCAACATTTCCATTTCAGCGTGACAGAAAAGGAAGCCAAGGTCGTCATCGGGAAAATGCTTGCGTTCATTTTGGATTTTTCTGAACGCGAGTTGCAGTATTCAATTCGAGTGGAACGGAAAAAACCTGGGCGGCGGTTGCACCTTACGTGCGATTGAAGCTGCGGCGCCGGTCGGAGCGACAGACAGGATTTTATCGAAAGGATGTGCGGCGCACATTCTTAGCCGAACGTGAGACCGCGGATCGCGTAGGAGGTGCGGATGGGAGTAATTTCAAATTGGGCAGGAAGTCGTGGACTGAGTTTGAGTGAGGAGTTTTTCTCCAGTCTGATGGGCCTCCGCAGCTTCGAAGCAATAGTTCTGGAAAAGCTAGACCTCATAGATCAAAAACTCGATATTCTGATCGAAGCACCCTTCCAACAGGCCAGAATGCATCTGCTCGAGGGAAACCTTGATAGGTGCAAGGACAAACTGATTGAAGCCATATCTCTCAATGAGCTTGATCTGCCAGCAATTACCCTTTACGCGCTGCTATTGTATCAATCAGGTAAGATTCCTCTTTCTCTAGAGTACTTCGAACAAATCATTCGCAAGTTCGGGCCCCACGGGAGTTTGTTATCAAACCGAGTTATAGAAATCTATAGCGAGTATGTCAACGAGGGAAAACCGTTGCAGGCGATCGCCTCTTTTAACCTGCAACTCGAGAGTTGGATTTGGTACCCTCTTGAGATTCATTGCACTCTGAGCTCAATTATTATCAAGTGGCAGCCAATGCAGGGTTATAGTTGGGAAGGCGCCGGCATGGGGGGACATCACCGCAAGCCTAGAATCACTATACATAACTGGCAAGGCGGGCTTGTTTTAGACTTTGAGACATATAGCCGCGTATTACCCGAAATATTATCGGTAACCGAAGAATATGTAGTTATCACTATTGATACTGGTCTCTTTTTTCGTAAGCAAGAGATTAAGATTTTCCGTACGAAAGATGGCTCAGAAGTCCTAACGTCGAAATTCAACTCTCCTGATCAAATAGCGAAACTTTTCTTGTGTGATGCACGGTTCGTTGGAAGGACGCGATCTTCTTCTGAAACTTTGCCGTTGGCTGTGTCGTTTGCGGGTGCCAGAGTGGAAATTGCTGCACACAATCCTTATTCCATTGCTCCGAGGCAGATTAATATAAGGACAGTCTAACTGGTAGGCCTCGCGGACTAGAGCTAGCTCGCGTCCCAAGCCGTCTAATCTCTTTTGAGGCAAAAACGCAGTCTGCCTCATAAATCAGCTCATAACTGCCTTTATGGATCAATCCAGGCGGCACAGTAACAATACCTGACGGCTCATGCGAGACATGCCGCAAGATAACGCATGGATTCGAAACTGCTGTTTTGAGCGGTCCAATGCAGATGGTTCGGTACATACAGAACTCGCCATCCAGGACAAAACATCGGGACGTTCCGGAGACGATTCCAGTTCAAGATCACGCTCGAGGGCCGGGAAGTAGTCATCAATGTGTCGCGCGATGAAGCCCCGATCTTATTACCCTTTCCGATATTTGATCGACCTGACTACTTCAACTCAAGCAGACCTGAATTGCAGTTGGTCGGTATCGCAACGCGAAGTTTTGGTGCAGATCCTGAAGCATTCGCCAAGCGGCATGGCTCAACGGAAATTGAAATCAAGATAGGCAGAAGTGACGCAGTCGCTTTTGCGCGAATGCTCGGCAAAATAGCGTACGGGTTCGCCCATGTTTCCAATCAATTGTCTAGGCTGAAGGATAAGTACAGGCTCGCGCGCGCAATATTACTCGAGCCGAATGGCCTCGGAAGGTTTGTGGGCACACTTCCTGCGCCTTTTCAAAAGTATCCTGAAGTGCAACACAGAATGTCCCTGCGCGAAACGTCTGACAGCAAACTGATGTTTGCTGAAATCCAATTGTTCGCTAGTGCAGCATCTCCGGCTTACGCGGTCATATTGGGCGAGCTAAAGAATGACGATCACATGAAGCCTACTTAGAAATGTCTGGTCCCTTGGTGTAACTATTGTAGTCCGACACTCCGGCGACATTACAAAACTGGTAACCCAAATTCAGAAAGGCTTCGGCGGAAGTGAAGGCTCTTCGTTGTCCATTGTTTGTGACGATGGATATTTCACCGCCTCCCCACTGCTTAATTAATCTGCCGTCCGGTTCGTTTCTGCCGTTCATCGGTAACGGAGAATTCAACACTGCGCCATGCGAATAGGTATTAAACTCAACCATAGAAATCTGCATTACATCTCTAAAGTCAAAACCATGCCCGACTCCATATAATTTGTATAAGAGATCGGCGCTTGGTATTCCGCGCGTTTGTCCGTTAACCAAGACGTAGACCGTACCAGGTTGGGGATCTCCCTTGACCGTGAATAGCGTCCCGTTGGGATGGTTTGGAGTACCTCCGCCGGGGCGGTAGTATCCGGAACCACCGTTCTGACACTTTGCGCTGGAACTGGTCGCCGTGATCCAAGTTATCGGATTACTCGTGCCGTGAGCATTCGGATAGTTGGCCATCGTGTCTCTTCCCCACGGAGATGGCGGCAATGTCGTCATGTTCGGCCAAATGCCCAAGTGCAAATGAGGAGGATTCCAGTAACCTAGTTCACCTATTTTTGTCCCCGCATTAACGATATCACCAACCTGCACTCGGATACTCGATCGAAGCAAATGTCCGTACACCGCGACATAATTAGTTCCGCTTCCCGTCGAAAAAGAAACGAACACTGCCGTGTTGTCGCTCGTGCTGTTGTACGTCCAGGTCGAATTTGGATCGATATAGATTACTTTACCGGACTCCATTGCGTAGACCGGATTGTTCATTGCTGTTCCGGCTTTGAACATGTCAAACCCTATATGATACATCCCAGGTGTATAGCATCCACCCTTGGAAGAATCAGGTCCCAAATAGGTTCCGCCGTTGTTCGGACATCCAGTGAAGTAGTCTGTTATTCCGAGCGGATAGTAGTATCCGGTTGGTGTAGTGGTCGTCGTAACGGTTTGCCCGAGTGTGCTTACGGCACAGAAGACCAAGGACAATGCCAGTGGGAGAATCTTTGCGTTCATCACGACCCCGCTAGGTTTTGGTTTCAGCTTTGAGCTGGCCCTTATTATAGCATCATGAAAAGATCAAAAACACGGCCGTCAACGGCCAAGAAAGCCCGATCCCAGGATTTGATTACTGCGATCTGTTAGCGCTTCTTCTTCTTGAAAATAAGACTACTGACACTGACCAACAGTGAGAGGACCGAAATAATAGGAAATACAAAGAGCATGTAACGCGAGGAACGAAGCAAATCATGTCTCAGGTACTGCCATGCTAACCACTTCACTAGCGATAACAGAAGATTATGCGCAGCTTCCACAAGCTGGACATGGCGTCCACGGACTGGCTCACGACGCATTTTATCGCGAAGTCGGCGAACCGAATCCGTG
>Ga0207511_100036_pt1 | contig 34964 bp, 26 predicted proteins | sample NitcycUWRSCHO22C_FD_188265 | JGI IMG/M metagenome (GOLD analysis project Ga0207511, IMG submission 188265) | Soil microbial communities from Arlington Agricultural Research Station in Wisconsin, USA - Nitrogen cycling UWRJ-SCHO22-C (SPAdes) | ecosystem: Environmental > Terrestrial > Soil >... | reverse complement strand
CAGGGATTGATGTTGTTGAGGTAATGCTGCACGAACATCTTGACCGTCGCACCAAAGCCGAGTTCGGGCGTCAAATAAGTCAACAGATTGAATCTGCCATCCAACGCGCCCGGATGCCGCGCGCGAAAAATCAAGATGGGAACCAGCGTCGCGGCGTAGAGCAACCACGCCCGGGCCACCGAAAAGATGTCGCTCCGTTTCGCAAAAAGAATCAATCCGACGGCGAGCAAGGGGGCCAGCAGTCGCCCAATCGAATACGTGTAAGTCAACAACCCGAGCGTCAAAGCAATCCCCGCAGCGTCGATCCAGGTCCAACGAGTTTTGGTGGTCACGCGCGCAACGGCCAGCAGGAACAGCGCAACGGCCAGCGGATACATTGCAACTTCAACCGCGGTGCGACTCAGAACAAAAAGCCACGGCGTCGCTAGTGCCATTAGCGTCAACGCACCGGCAATCCACCGGTCCCGTGTAAGACGAAATCCAATCAGTCCAATCGCAATCGCTGCGACGACTTCGGAGATGGCACTGAGCATTCGCGCAGCGACCATGCTCGGGCCGGTAAAGCGAAAAATGAACGCGAGCAGATAGACGTAAACTGGATTCTTGTAGTCGCCGAATGCGCGAAAGTACAACGGCCAACGAGTGCCGTACTCGTCGCAACCGCTTTCAGAGATCGTGACGGCGTTATAAGCGACTGAAGACTCGTCGATGAAGAAGCCGGGCGGATTCGTCGTCAGGCGCCGGCCATAAATTACGATGCCGGTGATCAGGATGATCGTGAAGACGACGACGAAAGCATACCGTTGAGTGCCGCTCATCGTGCCGGAGATTATTGATCGTCCTCGCGGTAAAGGTATATCGATCCACCGAAGACTGCTTCCGGAGTCTTGTGCCGATACTTTGCAAAGAAGTTAACCCGCTCGAGTTCGGAGCATTGATGGCCATCAATGACAAATCCCGGGACCGTGGACCCGTTAAGAAAACTCGCGCCGATGGCGATATAGCGCGTTCGCTCAGGTTCCTTGCCGTCCGGAGTCGGCACTTTTATGCCGTCAACGCCATAGTGATGCAGCAGAATGAAGTCCCCCAAAAAACTCGTGCGGATGTAAGTCTCTCCCCGCTCTCGCAGGTAAGCTGCTAAAGCCGGAATATCGTCACCCCATTCGACATTCGAGTCGGAAAGATACCACCAATGGGGCTTTCCGACGGCGAGTTGGTTCATGTAACTCATGTGGTTTGGAAAAGCGCGGATAGCTTCGACTCCAATCCAGCCAATCAGGAGAATCGCCACGAACAAGCCGGTTCGAGCTGCTCTCGGCGACTTAAGCAGCGACACCAGCAGGCCGCCGGCAAGTATGAACAGAAACGAATAAGCGGGAAGGTAGTAACGAACGCCGATATTGATGTGACTGAACAGCACATAAATTGTGTAAATGAAAAACGGACCCAGTACCCAGAGGTATCTCGCGTCACGTTTCTTGATCACGTGCCACGCGCTCCACATGAGCGCCACGAGAGACAACAACAGAAACGGAATCGTGGTTTTGAAAGTGAATGCCACCGGGAAGTAATACCACCACCCGGTGTTGCTATACATTCCGAGCAGACCTGCTGGATGGCCCGTGCCGTTATGCCAGAATTGACGAAGGATGCCGAGTACGAAGTCCGCCGGAAAAATGTATGAGAGCAGGCTGGCCAACATGGTAAGAGGTCGGGCGATTGGCGGAAAGGTCGACTGAATCCACTCGACGTCCCACGGCTCAAGGCGGCGATGCCGAAAAAAGTAGGCCGCGTTAATGGTGACGATTGAAACGACGGCCGCCAGCGCACAATCGAACAGTGGCCTGCTCCACGATTCCTGCCGCCGAATCGATTTCCAAATCCGTACCGCGAAATAGCCGGCGGTGATTGGCCCCACCAGTAACATCGAGAACTTTGTGAGAATCGCCAGGCCGGCCGCGAATCCCAGCCAGGTCGCGCGCTTGATTGATTGATCGAGGGAATATCGTCGCAGCATGAAACAGAAGAGCAGGAAGCCGAACGCCGCCGGAATGTCGGTCTGGACCACGCGTCCATGCGCCAGCACAGTGGGCTCAAGGGCAAAGAGAGTGACCGCCAGAAATGCCGCGAAAGCGCCAAACAAATCGCGCGCAAAACAAAAGATGAGCAGGCCGAGACCAACGGTCAGACCAATCATGAATACGCGCGGCCAAAACGAGAGCGACAAGAATTTGTCGGGATTGTTCTCCCAAAATCTTTCCATGTGCGCCCAACGTTCGTCAGACGAACCCGGCGCCCCGACGATTTGTTCCGGGCGAATCTCTTCGGGCTGGATGAACAGCAACGGAATTGCGGCGAGGATCTTCGAGGCGGGCGGATGATCGTTGATGAGTTCGAAATTCTGCGCGGCCACGTGGTAATAGCCGGACGGAATCATCACGATCTCGTCGCACGTCATGCTCTTGCGTGAGATCACGAAGAGCATTTGCAGCGACATCAGGATTAGCATGACAGCGCAACCGAGCTCAGCCGCGTGCGCCACCGACCAGACGCGCATCGCTCTAAAAACGCGACGAAGGTCGACAGCTGCTCCGTCCACGCTGCTCTGTCTTAAACGCTCATCCATGCGGCTTGCCACCGGCCAGCGCGGTAAGGCTTGCCTTACCGGATGCGCCGGAAAAGATTTTCGAGGCTGCGCCTCTCGCGTTCGAGGCATAGCCTCGAAGAAGATTAACCAGATGTCGGAAAGGCAAAGCCTTTCCGCACTGGAGAGCGGCCGAGCCGCACTTTATTACCCACCACCCCGAAGCGGTCATGCAACAGTAAGTTGATGAGTCACGATCTCTGAACCGAGATCCTCGAACCACGCGAGGTGCTCGGACACCATGTCGAACTGAAGAGTGTAGGTTCCCGGTGACGCGGGAGCCTGCAAAACCATTTCCAGTTCGACAGTCTCATCCGGCGCGACGTCGTGCGGCAGGAACGTTCCGGCCGCATACCACGATACGGGATTATTTTGCTGATCCAGCACGTGCGCCACCAGATGCACATCTCCCTTTTCAGTGCCCGCGTCGCTGCCACGCAACCAGCGCGCAAAGCCGGCGTTGTGGGCGCGTATCCGGAATCGCAACTCGTCCTCGCGCTGGCTGTGCGACGGACCATCGACGATCGACAACTTCGATCCGAGATAACCGATCGAGCGGCTGTCGGGAAAAGGTTGATGCTTCGTGCACGCAATAACGGCCCGATCGGAATTTGCAGTCGGGAATAACTCGATTTCGTCGAACCCGACGTTTTTCAATAGTGCGGACAAGGCCGCCGTGCTCGGCAGGAACCAGTTGTAGACAGCCTCTTTTGCTTCCGGCCGGTTCTCGACATACGCCAGCGGGTGCAGCGTCGGACGTTCGCCGCCTTCTTCATATTGAAATGATTCGGGCGCTTTTTCCGGCGGATAGATCGCAGTCTCGAGCACCAACAGCCGCCGCGTGATCAGAAAAAGTTTCTCCAGCGCGAGCACCAGATGCTTGCAGTGATAAATCAATCCCAGCGCCAGCGTGACATCGAATTGTCCCATCGCAAACGGGTCAAGATCGTAGACCGACCTGCGTTCGTATTCGATGTCGAGTCCGAGCATATCGCGGACAAACTCAGCCTGGCGGATCAGATCACGTTGCGCATCGAGACCCAATACGCGAGCAGCGCCACGCCGTTTCATTTCGATCGAATAGAAGCCCGCGTTACATCCCACGTCGAGCACGGTTTGACCCGCGAGGTCCGACGGCACAGCAACTTTCACTTTCTCCCAGGTCGGCCGCGGATGGTCGACAGGTTCGCCAATCGCGCTCTGCGATTTGGTAAACAGCCCACCACCCAAATCGATGCAGTGAAACCACGGCGCCAGCCGCTCTAACTGGTTGATGATTTCACTTCGGTTCACGGTTTTCTGCGTGAGCAAGACGCGCACTACCTGGTGGTCTAAGAGCCAACTTTAACTTTGAATTTAGGGGCAGTGCTGCCCTTCTCCGAGAACCAGGCAACCATCTCCTGCACCAAATCGATTTGCAGAGTGTAATCGCCGGGATTGGGCGGCGCCGTTACCTGGAGCGGCACTTCAACTTCTTCTCCGGGCTTCAGATCGTGCGGTAAGCCGCTGCGCACATAAGGATGCTTCTCGATTCGCTGATTCTGGTCGGTATACCAATTGTCGCCGAGATTCACTTGAAAGAAGCCATCAGCGGCGCGTCCGTGTGCCGGCCATGTAACGTCGCTGAGGTTCTTGACTTTGACTCGCAACTGAATTTTTTGTCCGGGCTGTAAAGTCGCCGGTGGTTCAGGTAAAGTGAGCGACGCTTTGAAAGCATTGGCCGGCATCGGTGCTTCAGCTCTGCCCTCGGCGGCAATTTTTTCGGCCGATTTGGTCGCCTGTTCGTTTCTGCCTCCGCCGCAGCCCGCCATCGCAGTCAGGGCTGAGAGAAGCACGATAGTGCACGAGATTCTTTGCTTGTTCATGTTCATCTCCGATGGAACGTTTAGACCGATTTCATTAACCGAAGACCCTTGCGCTTATTAATAACACAAATTTCGAATTAACTGCCTGGTTGAAGGAACTATGATGGTCCGGCGTTTAATCAACAATGCCTTCATCTTCCTGACCTTTGTCGGGCTGACACTCTTAATGACCTGGCCATGGGTGAAGAGTGTGCGCGACTACACGCCCGACGCCGGCGATTCATACCTTAACACCTGGATTCTCTGGTGGGATTTTCATCAAACATTTCGGGCGCCGCTGCACCTATTCCAGGCTAATGTTCTTTATCCATATCAATATACGTTGGCGTTTAGCGAGCATAATTATGGGCTCGCGCTGCCGTTCTTTCCGTTGTACGCGCTGGGCCTGCGACCTCTTACGGTGCAAGGCATCGCGGTCCTCACCGGCTTTGCGTTCTCAGGATTTGGATCGTTCCGTCTCGCGCATACTTTGGTCGGCTCGAGGCGCGCAGCCTGGATTGCCGGCCTTGCATTTGCGTTTGTGCCCTTTCGCTTCCACCACCTGCCGCATGTTAACTATCTGTTCGCAGGATGGATGCCGCTGTTGCTCGAAGCGCTGGTCCTCTACACCCGGCAACCCACCACGCGTCGAGCGGCCTGGCTGGGAGTAGCGTTCTATCTAAATGCCTTAACCTGCATTCACTGGTTTCTGCTCACGCTCATCCCGCTCGCCGTGACGCTTCTTTCGCAGGCTTCGCGTTATTCGCTCTGGCGCAACCGGCGCTTCTGGTTCTATGCCGGGATAGCATTCACGGTGGCAGCGATTGCGTTGGTTCCATTCCTGGTTCCTTATATTAGGGTCAAGCAACTTTACGGGTTCGAGCGCACCGCCGCAGATGCGCGCGTCTACTCCGCGCATCTGATCAATTGGTTAATGGTGGATTGGCAGAACAAGTTGTGGCACGGGATGGGCCACATCGCGGGCTATCAAACAGAGCTGGCGTTGTTTCCGGGGTTTGTGCTGCCACTGCTGGCGATCTCGGCTCTCAGGTTCGGGTGTTCGCCAAATCCATCGGGTAATCGCGTAAAGCGAAGAGTGCTGGGGGCAATGCTGGAAGCGATAATCGTCATCAGCGTGGTCGTGGCTTTGCTTTGCATCGGCTATGGTGAGATCCAACCGAAGATTTTCGGTGTGCAACTGTTTCACCTGACCAATCCCTGGTGGCCACTCGCGATCGCGGCAGCGGCATTCATCTTTCGTGTGACGCTCTCTCGGCCGCCACTGTATAGCCGGCTGCGATTGAGGTTTACGCGCTTACCGGAGGCAATGGAAATCGGAGTCATATGGACGGTTTTCGGCTTTATGGGATCGTTCGGGATGAACTTCATTTTTCATCGCTTACTTTTTTTCTACGTGCCGATCTTTCGAAGCATTCGCGTACCCGCGCGTTGGGCCATGATCTGTTTCGTCGGCCTCTCGTTATTGGCAGGAGCGGGCGCGCTCGAATTGGCAAAGCGCGTCGCCAGAACCCGAGCGCTGCAAACTATAGCGATCGTCTTATTGGCCGTCATCCTACTCTGCGAACTGCGAGAGGCTCCATTGCAACTAGTACACGGCGCAGTTGATCCTGATCCAATGACGCTTCGATTGCGCGATACGCAGATGCGCGGGGGTATTGTGGAGCTGCCTGCCGGTGTGGGCCAGTCCGATTACCTCTACATGCTGCGCGCTGCCGATCATGCGCAGCCATTGGTTAACGGCGTGTCGGGTTTCCGCCCGCCAATTCAGCAAGCCATCGAAGAAATGAGCAACGGCCAACCAATCACGCCGCGCTTTGCAGATTTGCTAGAGGCTATACCTGTCTCGTATGTTGTTGTCCATCACGCGACGATGCCGCCCGAAAATGATAAAGCTCTCAGGACCTTCTTTAGTGAGGGCGTGGCGGCCGGACGATTTCGCTTAGTCGCGACCTTTGCCGAGCTGAACGACGATCTATATGTAGTGACTAAGACCGAAAGCACTTTAAAGCCTGACTAATGCCGAGTGAGAATCGATCCAAGGCCCGCCCAAACGAAGAGGCTCATGCGCCGCTCTCGGTGGTGGTCCCTGTCTTCAACGAAGAAAAGACGCTGGCCGTCGTCGTTAACAAGTTGCTGGCGATTCCACATCTATTTGAGATCATCGTGGTCGATGACGGCTCGACAGACGGGACGGCGCAGATAGCCGCGGCGTTATCCGCTCAACACCCACAAATTCGCTTCGAACGATTGCCCAAAAACTCCGGAAAGACGGCGGCCTTAATTGCCGGTTTCAGGCTGTCACGCGGCGACATTGTGATCGTGCAGGACGCCGATCTGGAATACGATCCGGACGAAATCGCGGATGTGATTCAACCAATTCTCGACGGTCATGCTGACGTGGTTTATGGCTCGCGCTTCCTGGTCCGAAGAGCCGCACGCGTCCTCTACTTCTATCATTTCCTGGCAAACAAGACGCTTACCTTTCTCTCGAACATCTTCACCAATTTGAACATGACCGACATCGAGACCGGGTACAAGGCCTTTCGCGGCGAGATCATTCGCAACATGATCATCGTCTCTGATCGATTTGGATTTGAGGTCGAAGCGACGGCCAAGGTGGCCAAGTTGAAAATTGCCATCTACGAAGTGCCGATTAGTTATTATGGCCGCACATATCACGAAGGTAAGAAAATCGAATTGCGTGACGGGCTGATAGCTTTATGGCTGATCCCGAGGTTCAATCTTTTCTGGAATCTCGGCCAGTCATTTCGCGAGATACCGCAACTCACCACGAAAAACGATCCGAAGACGGTGGCGGCGTCTGTTGAATGCCGAGCATTGGCTCCTGAGGAATAAGTGACGGCTGATGCAAGGACCCTCCATTCAGCAGGTGCGTCCTGACTCAATGGCGCCCTTTTCAAAATCACGAATCAAGATCAGCGCAAATCAGGTGGCAGCAATCTGCGTCACTTTAAGTCCGGTCGTCTATTTTCTACCGGCGTTGCTTCAGAACAAGATCCTTTGCCCCGCCGATGGTTTTCTTCAGAACGTGCCGTTTCGCGTGGCCGCGGCCCGGATGATTCGCGCCGGACATCTGCCGTTGTGGGACCCTTATATCTTCAGCGGCATGCCGATGTTTGCGACGGCCCAGGTCGGGATTTTATATCCGCTCAATTGGTTCTACGTCGCGTTCTCGCCGGCGACGGCGACGAACCTGATGGTGATTGGCACCTACGTCGTAGCTGGGCTCGGCGCTTATCTCTATGCGCGGCAGATTAGGGCATCAATCGCCGGTGCAGTGATCACGGGCCTGGTCTGGCAGTTTGGCGGCGCGGCCATCGGCCAGATCAGCCACATCAACATTGTGCACACCGCGGCGCTCTTGCCGTGGATTCTGTGGTCCATCGATCGCTATGCGCAAAGCGGTCGCCTAAAGCGCGGCGCGATCATTTCAGTATTCATCGCCGTTCAATTTTTCGCCGGCCACCAGCAAGCCTTCTTTAATTCACTGTTGCTGGTGTCCGCGTACGTGGTGGTGATGGCGATTGCGAACCGCGACTTGCGAAAGCGTTATCTGACCTGCTTCGGCTCTATCGCGGGCGGCCTGTTGCTCGCCGCGGTGCAAATCTTTCCGACCTTCGAACTGCTGCGGCGCAGCGAGCGGTCGGCGGCGACGTACGAATTCTTCACTTCGTTTTCCCTGCCGAAGCGTTTCATCCTGACCTTTGTCGCGCCTTACGTGATGGGCGGTGGCGACGGCCGTCTGTTTCGCGCGCCTTATGTCGGTCCACCGTTCTATTCTGAAATGGTCGGCTATGTCGGCGTGCTGGCGATCATGCTCGCCGCATGCGCCGTGCTGATTAAGCCCTGCGTGCGCACAAAGTTCTGGACCGTCGTCGCGATAATCTGTTTACTGCTCGCGTTGGGCGGTTACGCGCCGTTCCATTTTTATAAGCTGCTCTATTACGTTCCGGTGCTGAACCTGTTTCGAGTTCCCGCGCGACATTTAATGGAAGTTGATTTTGCCCTGGCCGTGCTCGCCGGCCGTGGCTTCACTGTGATTGCGGAGCGCCGGAACCAACTGCGCACGAGAATCATCGTGCTCACCGCGACGTTGGGAGTATTCCTGTTCACGATTCTCGCCATTACGCTGTTGCGTCCTGCGGAATTTCATCTCGCGCGACCGATTCCAACGACTTTGCTGCGCGCGCCGGAATTGTTTGTGCCCATTGGCATGGCCGGGTTGAGCGCCGGCGTGCTTTGGCTCTTCCTGCGCGGGAAACGCGGCGCGACTTCTTTGATGGTCGCCGTGCTGCTTCTCGATCTGTTCGTGTGGGGACAGTCGACCGGCTGGTTTGTCGAGAGCCTGAACACGAGCGATGAATACTTTCATCAACCTGAAATCATTCAGACACTGGACCAGTTTGGCCGCGCCGATAAATCGTCGTTTCGAATTCTCACGGCTCCGCATCATTTCGATCCGGCTGCGCCGCCCGTGCCGCCCTCGGTTTCACATTCGCCTGATTGGGTTTTGTGGACGCAACCCGACGTTTATATGATGCACGGTATTCAGAACGCCGCGGGTTACGATGGATTTGGCTTAGCACGTTACAGTCAGTTGGCTGGACGGATGAAGGTGTGGGGCGAGCTGACTGATCCGGATTTAACTCTCCGCAGCGGCAGTCGTGAAATTGATCTGGCCAACGTTCGCTTCCTGATTTCAATGCGGAAACAAAGCGACGCCGCCACTGAGACCAAAGGCTTTCTCAAAGCAGATCAGAAACTTGGGGACTATCTGTTTGCCGCAAACGATTTCGGCCTTTCCAGTCTGTCGCCGCACCAGGCTTTGAAATTTTCAGTCCCGCCCGTCGCCGCGGATCACGTCGGTCTAGTGACGAATCTCGCCTGGTCCGAAAATGTCCCCGACAACACAACTGTCGCGCAACTGCGCCTGCATTTAGCGGACGGCAGTACGCTGGAATTCCCTTTGCGCGCCGGCGTCGACACCGCTGAATGGTCCTACGATCGTCACGACACCAGCGCGCGGATGCGTCACCAGCGGGCGACGATAGCGACCAGTTACACCGTCAACGACCCGCAGGAGGCTTACGACGCTCATACATACGTCACCTCGATTTCGCTGCGCCAAACAGCGACGGTCGTGGGTGGCGAAATCGTCCTTGAAGCGGACCCGCGATGGCCCGACCTGAGTATGGTTGTTTTCCGAATTTCATTAATAAATCAATCAGAGAAGAAGAGTTCCGCACTCGCGCGCAGCATGGTCACCATGAATGATCGAACCGGTGACGGGAACACGGCGTCGGCGCGATGGAAACTGCTGACCCAAACGTCGTGGGTGGACGTTTATGAAAACAGCACGATGCTGCCGCGCGCGTGGCTGGCGGCGGAAACGAGCACTCTCAACGAAACGGAAATGTTGGCTGTGATTCGCGAGGGAAAGTTTGCTGACGGATCGAAGTGGGACCCGTCCCGGACTGCTTTGCTCGAATCGCCGCTCACGGGATTAACGCCGTCCGGCGGCGGCACGGCTCAAATCACTCGTTACGAGCCAAATCAAATCGATCTCGTCACTAAATCCGAGGACCCATCGCTGCTCGTCTTGAGCGAGAATCATTATCCCGGATGGCGCGCGTACGTGGACGGCCTCTTTGTCGACACCTTGCGCGTTGATTACAACCTGCGCGGCGTTGCCCTGGGACCGGGCGAACACAAAGTCGAATTCGTCTATCGACCAAAGTCAGTGCTGATTGGAGTCGTGATTTCCATGCTGACGCTAATCGGCCTTGGCGCATTGTCGACCAAGGCGATCGAATCGCGCATCAAGAAGATTTATCCGCGGATTATGCAAGTTTGAAAACCTTCGCAGGTTACGTTTGCCTTCTACGTAATCTGCGGATAAACCTTACGACGGTTTTCGCAAAACATGCCGGCCACCTTTACACGCGCGTTTTCCCGGCTCGATGAGAGCGTTCGCGAGTCGTTATTCGTGTTTCTCTTGAGCCGCGGCCTGGTGCTCGTGATCTTTATCGTTGTCGGGCAAATTAAGTTTGGTGCGCCTGAGATCGGCTTGGGACCGTCCGGGCCAATCACTGCGCGTAATGCGGTCGTCTCATTGACCCACGCTCCGATCGGGCCAACGCTGCGCGAAACAATCGCACAGGGCGACGTGAACCATTACGTCGAGCTCAGCCGGACGGGTTACGATGCGCGGCCCTTCGGCACTGACGCACACACTTCGAGCCTTTACGCATTTTGCCCGGTGATTCCGGCGCTGCTGTGGCTCATCAGCAGGATGGGACTCGACGTGTTGCTGGCGGGAAGTCTCTTGTCGAATCTGTTCTTCTTAGGCGCGTTGGTTCTGTTTCATAAACTGGTAATCGCACTGGGATACGACACCTCAACCGCGGCGCGTGCGCTTTTTTATCTCGCGTTCTTTCCGGCGAGCTACTTCTTTTCGCTGCCGATGACTGAATCGACTTTTCTGCTGCTGACCGTTGCCAGCTTCTACGCCGCCACCAAAGGCAGATGGCTGGCGAGCGGTGGCATCGGCGCGATTGCGTCAGCCACGAGGTTGAACGGCATCTTAATCGCGCCGGCGTTGGCAGTGCTGTGGTGGGAGCGCGAGCGCCGGCGTTCAGTCTGGCAGATGGTCAGCGTGGCGCTCACGTCTCTGGGTCTATTGGTTTATATGTTCCTATCGTGGCGTTGGTCGGGCGACGCGCTGGCCGCGACCAAAGCCGGCGCAGACCGCCATGGCGGATTTTTCCTGACGCCGCTGTGGGAATATCTCCGCGCGCCGGGAACGATCGCGTTGCCGTGGAATGTTTTGCCCTTGAATTTTTTGGCCGCTCTACTGGCGTTCGCTGCGATCTATTTTCTGATACGGCAGCGGCAAAAGGCCCTGGCAGTTTACGTCGCTATGATGGTTCTGGTGCCGCTGTCCACCTCGACGCTCGTTTCTCTGGCGCGCTACATGTCCGTGTGCTTTCCGATTTTCATCGCGTTCGGCGCAGTCGGCAGCTCTGCCCGTACGGATCAAATAATCCGGGTCGTGTTCATTAGCTTATTCGTGTTGATGACGGCTGCGTTTGCTGCACGATTTACAATGGCTTTAACCTAACCGCGACGGCCGTATGCAAATCCAGCAAACAGATCAGAACTTGTTGTTAGCGCCTCCGCGCCACGTCGAGCGTCTGGAAGATTGCCTGTTCTATCACACGATGGACCTGCCCGGTTTCGGAGTCGTGCGCGGTCAATGGGACCTGCGCGGACGCTTCGACGACTACATCAGCGGCGTGCCGCTGCAGGGCAAGTCGGTAATCGACATCGGCACGGCGACCGGCTTTCTGAGTTTCGAAGCAGAAAAGTGCGGCGCGGCGCGCGTCGTGTCCTTCGACATGGGCGACGCGCGACAACAGATGTTCATTCCGTTCAAGGACAATCTGTACTATCGCGACTACGAAAGGTTTGTGCAGCAGCACGCTGCCGAGGTCGAGCAGTGGAAGAACGCCTACTGGCTTTGTCATCGATTGTTGAATTCGAAAGCTGAGGTTTTCTACGGCGATATTTTTCGCCTGCCCACGGCGCTGGGCCAATTCGATGTCGCGATTGTCGGCGCGGTGCTCGAACACTTGAACGATCAAATCACGGCGATGGCTTCGATTGCGCGGCTGACCAACGAGACGATGATCATCGTGACGCCGGTGTTTGAGACTGAGGAACGCATCGCCCGGCTCGAAGCGACCGCGGACAATCCCGATTACGCGTTCACCTGGTGGCGTTATTCAGTGGGCGCCTATCGCGAAATCCTGAAGATGCTCGGATTCAGCATTGCCAGAATCACAACGGCGCAGTACCGGTACGAGCACGGCGACCGTCCGGAAACGCGTTCGACCATCGTTGCCGTGCGGGACTGAATTGCCTTGTCGGTTTCGAGGCCCCGCCTATGCGGTCGGCCAAACGAAAATAATCCTTGATGAACATTCTGATCTGTACAGCTCAGGTTCCGTTCGTCTCTGGCGGCGCTGAATTGCACGTCGCGAACCTGAAGCACGCGCTGATCGAAGCCGGGCATGAGGCGGACGTCGTCGCGCTGCCGTTCAAGTGGTATCCGCCGCGCGAGATTATTCGCGGCGCGTTGGCGTGGCGTATGCTCGACGTGACTGAAGCCAACGGCAAACCGGTCGACATGGTGATCGGCATGAAGTTTCCGGCCTACCTCGTGGAACATCCGCGCAAAGTCCTCTGGGTGATTCATCAATACCGTTCGGCTTACGACATGGCCGGCACGGACTACGACGATCTTCACAGCTACGCGGACGGCGCTGCTACCAAAATGTTCGTTAAGCACGTCGACGAGAAATTCATCCCGCGCGCTTTGAAGGTTTATGCGAATTCACAAAATGTCGCCAGGCGCATGTCGCGCTTCAACAATATTCAGAGTGAGCCGCTTTACCATCCGCCGCCGCGCGCGGAATCGCTTTCGCCCGGCCCGCAGGGCGATTACATTTTTTATCCGAGCCGGCTCGAGCCTCAGAAGCGTCAGGAAATTTTGATTGAAGCTGCGCGTCACCTCAAATCGGACGCGAAGATCGTTCTCAGCGGCGGCGGCCGTTCCCTGGCGCAGTATGAATCTCTCATCAAAAGCGATCGCAAAATTCGACAACGCGTCGAGCTGCGCGGTTTTGTTTCCGAAGTCGAGATACTGAAACTTTATCGTGAAGCGCTGGCGGTTTGTTATCTGCCGTGGGACGAAGACTACGGCTACGTTTCGCTCGAAGCGATGTATGCGGCGAAACCTTTGATTGTCGCGCGCGACGGCGGCGGCGCAACTGAATTCATCGAGGATGGGAGCGAAGGGTTGCTGGTCGATCCCACACCCGAGGACGTTGCGCGCGCGATTGACGAGCTATATCTCGATCGCAAACGCGCTCAGCAGATGGGCGATCGCGGGCGCGAAAAAGTTCTGGCGATGAACCTATCGTGGCCGAACGTCGTTGAGAAACTAACGCGGCCGGTGATCGAGCTATTCAAATGACAAGGCCATAACTACCCATCGTTTAGACGCCGGACTTGTCCGGCGACCCGCCGCACAAGTGCGGCCTCTAAACATCGGGGCTCGTTTGTTTCTCGAGGCTCGTTTGTTTCTCCTCGACGAAAAAATCAATTACCAGCGGATGCGATCCTCTCTCCTCGAACCACGCAATCTGCTGATCCACCAGATCCAGCTTGAGCCGGTATCTCCCGCTTCGTTGCGGCGCTTTGAATTCGAGCTTGATGCGCACGGTTTCGCCCGGCGCCACCGCGTGCGGCAGCAACGGCTCGCCGTGAAATTCAGTCACCATCAATCCCTGCTGATCGAAAACGCGCACCGCAGGCATGACGATCCCGACCGCCGGAGTCGAGCTCGTCAACCACAGAGTATCGCCGGAGTTCTTAATTGAAACAGGAATCGACAGCAACTCGCCGGGCGCGACTCGTTCGGCCGGAGCCGATAGCAGGGCGAGTTGCGCGCGCAGCACGCTCGGTCTGCGACTGTCGGGAACCGTCGTCGCCGGCTGCCGGCTTTCGCGCACGACTTTCTTACCCAAAAGATAATTGACTTCCGGCGGGCGCACGCGCAAACGGTTGCCTTCCAGCGATTCGCGTTCGAAGAGGCCGTTGACGCTGACGTAATCGCCGACCAGCGCAAAGCCGTGTTCGTCGAGCAGCGTCTGCAAGTACTCGCGACTGAACGGCGATTCGAGCGTCCCGTATTGGCGCATTGCGTCAATCAACTCGCCTTCTTTGATCGACCCGGCGCTGGGACGGGCCCCCTCGAGAATAAAGAGCACACCGCCATACGCGGTCGCGGCCGAGAGATTCGCCATCACCGCATGTTCATCTTCGAAGTGATGCAACGAGTCATAACAAATGACGCCATCGAACTGCTCACCGATGGGCGAGCGCTCGATATCGTGTTCGGCAAAGGCACAGCGCAAAGAGGTTTCGTGATCGACATCGTAGCCGACTGAGGCCATTCGCTCATGCGCAATGCGAATCAGTTCCGGACTGATGTCGATTCCTTTCACCACGTAGCCGAGACGCGCAAAGTATTCGCTGAGCCAACCGGCGCCGCAGCCGACATCGAGAATTTTACTGCCCGCGGGCAACGCCAAAGCGACGGCGATGTTCGCGAAGTCACAGAAATGACGAAACGTTTCCGCGTCCATACCCTCGCCGGAATGGTGCGGTGGTTTGTTCGCGAGGTTGTAAAAAGGTTTGGTAAAAAGATAATGACGATGCTCCGGATCGAGCTTGTCGACGTAATCGATCGCCGCCTGGCGATAGTCGATGCCCTCGAGTTTTCTCAGGCGACCGTTGTCGTTATTGGTTCGGGCCGGCGGTGGCGTAGTCAAAAGAGATCGAACCGCGGCTGGTTGAGCGTTCGATCCATTTGCCGGCGGCGCGGTCAACAATGAACCAACCGCCGCGACAATTTCGCTGACGGCTCCATTGTCTTCCGTCGGATTCAAGCCGATCGCCCGAAACTCGCTCGCCAAAGTATCGATCACATCGTCATTGACGGAACCTTCCACGATTCGCGAAATGAACGCCAGATAATGTTCGGCGCTGCGCCGAATGTGGTTGTGAGCGAGCACGTGACGACGCGCGTTCGCCCCGATGTCCTGCCGCAATTCTCGATCGACAATCAAGGCTTCCAGGTACGCTCGCAGTAGTTCATCGGTCTTGTGGTGCATGTCGATTTTGACGACCGCGTCGCCCGGCAGTTCACCAAACCAACCGGCGTTGGCCACGATGGCCGGCACAGCGGCGGCCATGATCCGGCACAGACTGCCGGAAGTCTCGCCGATGATCGATTCGCGCAGATTTATCGCGATGTCGGTCTCGGAAATGTGCCGCTGAAAATCGCTTAGATCGATGTGGCCGGTGATCTCGACCCGGTCCTCCAAACCATTTTCGCGAATCAGCGATCGCACATCGAAATATTGATTCGGTTCGCCCACCAGCGTGTAGCGGAAGTCGTGCCGCTGTCGCAAAGCGGACAACGCGCGTAGCGCGCGGGCAATTCCTTTGTGCGGCGTGATCAAGCCGAACGAGGCGATGCGCACCGGCCCGTCGACACTTACGCGCGTCGCCGGCTCGCGGGTCGCCGCAGTCTCAGTGATGTGGTGCGGAATCGTTTTGACGAGCGCGCCCGGCGCGATTGCCATTACGCGCTGACGGCTCCAATTGGAGTGGACGATGACGCCCCGCGCCGCGCGCACCAGACGATCGTTGAGCGGAAATCTCGCCGGGTTCGTCGCAATGCGCGGCGTTGCGCCGCTAGCGAGCGCCTCGCTCGTCGCTTGCTGCACCGCTTCGCCGTAACAAAGACCGACTTCATCGAGATAAAACCGCCAGTCCTTTCGGGTCTGCGCGCGATTAACAAAGAAGTCCTGCAACGCGAAATCGTGCAGCACCAGGATGCCGGGATATTCAACCATCGTTTCGAAGATGCCGGTGTGATAACGATGATCGTTTCCCATGTGATAGATGATCGCATCGTACGAATCAAGCCGTTCCAGCACGTCCGGCTGTTTGCGATAATCAAGAATCTCGAAACGGGAAATTATTTCGGAGTTGGCCGGCTCAAAGCCGTCGACAAACAGAGTAATCTCCGCTCGCTCGGCCAGATAAGGCAACAGCTCTTCGCTGTAGTCCGCGATGCCTGAACGTTTTGGTGAGAGCGGACTGAAGTAAGCGATTTTCATTCGGGATTATTTAACAGAAAAAGCAATTACCACAGAGGACACAGAGAAAAGCAGTAATAGAAACGCGACTATGATCCTCATTTCCATTTCGCACTCGCTTAATCTTTTTGTGGTGTTTCTTCTTTGTGTCCTCTGTGGTTAATGTCTTTCGCGGTTTCGCGCGAACCTTTGATTTCGATGTTGCAGACTGCGATCGAAATCTCACGATCGTCGCGGTTCGCATTTTCCGATGGCCGCGGCTGCCAGGTTCTATCCGCGCGAATTTCCAATTCGTATTTACCGGCTGATTCAATAGTCGCGCGCTCAGGGACAACCAAATTTACGTGCACCCAGGTGTTGCGAACAATTTTGAGAGTCGTCAACAGCTCGCCGTTCAGAATGAAGTCGATGGAAAGCGGGCGCTCGCGCACATCCGGCATGTGGGTCGTCAGATCCAGACCGATTCCGGCCAGGCGATCCGCATTAAAGCGCACCCGGGCTTGCCGGCTCATCCAGCGCGCAACCGGCGGCAACAGATTGGGTTCGTACCACCCGTCATCGAAAACGGTTTGCGGGTCTCGATCCAGACACGTGGCGGCATTGAGCGGTCCGTCGCCCGCAGACAACGCGCTGCGATCGCGATGCTCGTTATAAAAATGGCCCAGCGGAACATTCGACGCCTTCAAGAAAACGTAGAGCCCGCTCTTCGGCAAAGACATATTCAGATCTGAGATCTTTCCAAACACATAGCCCATGGCCATATCGAACGCTCGTCGTTCTTTGAACGAGAGCCCCCGCAGATATTCCAGAAAGTCTTCCTCGAAATCGAGGCCATACTTGTCTGCTTGTTTGATGAATTCCTCACTGCTGAGGTTAAGCGTGTAGCGCGGCTCCCAGGCGACATGCTGGAAGAACTTTAAGAAACGTTGTCCGTGCTCCTGTTCTTCTTCCAGACCGACATGGCCGTCAACGTCGACGAAGTCGCGCAATTCATCGGCAGTCATTTCGTCATAGTTCTTGCGCGTCGCATGGTCGGTGCACTCGATGCCGTGCAGGGTGACGCCGTCAGGGCGCAGCACTCGCTTTATCTCGGCCAACACCGCATCCTTTTCTTCAAAACCGATGTGGCCGATCACATCGAGACTCACGACATAATCAAACGAGTGATCGGGAAAAGGGAGCTGCGCCAGGGTGTTGGCGGCGGTGAAGTCATAACCATTACGGCGGGCGGCCAACGCGCATTCCGCTGACAGGTCAACGCCGGTAAGTGTCACACCCTTACGCTTCAGCAGCGCGAGCATGCCGGCGCCGCAACCCAGGTCGAGAACCATTGACCCCGCGCGCACGTTGTCATAGACCCACATCGTGCGGGCGAACCGAATATCAAAACGATCGAGTGCCTTGAAGTAGCGCGCGTCCAGTACTTCATCCGAGACAAATTTGGTGCGATAGAAATCGCGCACGTCGCCGACGCCGGCCCGGGAGTACAGGTTGTCCTCTGCGTTCGACATCGAGCTTTATGCGGGCGGCCAGGCCTTCAGCGACTCTTCCAACTTTTCCAGGCGCGTCAACAATTCGCGACGCTCGCGATCTTCCAGCACGGCCGACTCGGTTGCCTCCAATGAAAGCTGCCGGAAACAAACTCGCTGTTCGTCTTTGAGTTCCGCCGCGAGCTCGGACAGCCGCTTATCGATGTCCCGGCTCTGTTGCTGATCTTCAGCCCGCAACTGCGCCGCGAGATCGTTTACAAGATGGGCCAACTGCGAATGCTGTGACTCGAACCTGGACCCAGCCTCAGTCAGACCGGTAACGATTTCGCCGATTTCGGTTACGCGCGTCACAATTGTGTCGAGGCGCATCTCAACTTCACGCCGTTCGTTTGCTGCGTGCGCCAATTGCGCACGCAGCGTTGCCAACTCCTGCGCGTCGGCTTTCAGAATGTCGACCACGTCCGTCAAGGCGTCCTTGATAGCACGATTGAAATTGATCTGCTCCCAGGTAAACCAACGCGTCAATGGCTTGCTCGCTCGTTTGAGCCAAAGTTCGAGGCGCGCGAATGTGCCGTGACGATTGGTGAATACCGGGGGCAGGCGATCCCATGCACGCGTGCTGACCTCGAGATGCGCAGAGACTCTGGCCAACGATTCACTTTGATTTGAGTGCGGCGCTGAACCATTCGACGGTTCTGATCCGGAGGTCACCTCAGGCGCGCGACCTTCGGACACGACCCGGTTCCGGATTTCTTTCAAGATTGCCTCTACGTCCATAACTAAACAGAGATCGCATCGACCAATTCAGGCGTGTGAGTTTGCGAACTGCGCAGCCGCCGCGCACTGGCCGTGGCGTTTAAGTTCGCAATGCCCTCAGTCACGCGCAAACTCGTGACACTAAAAAAGTGCACCCCATCGAGCCAGTCGTACGCCTCGCCATCGACGCTGTGCACGGCGCAGGAAATCGAATAGTTGTCGACCCCGAGCCAACCGGTGAATGCGAAGGTGACTTCGACGACTTCTCCGCGGCGCGCATGACCCAAAGCCAATCTCAGCTCATGCGTGTTCGTGCCGTAAGCACTGATGCCGTGACGATTGCGAATCAGAAATCCGATGACCGGATCTTCGACGTCGGCATTGAATCGCGCCGCCACCCTCATCGTCAACGGCGCGCCGGTCTCGATAATTTGCGCGCGGCGGCCGTTGGCATCCGCCAGTTCCGCGACCACGAGTTCGGCGCTGCCGTTTCCATGACGGTAAGTAAACGACAGCGGCTCGAACTTTCCGGTTTCAGTCTGCGCATCGTCCAGGGCTTCCGACTCAGCGTCGTACGTGCGCTCACGCTCCATGACGATCTCTTGATATTGATTGAGTACGTCGGTCGGCGCGCCGTCGCAAATCATTCGCCCATGATTCATCAGGATTGCGCGCGAGCAGAGCGCGCGAATGGCCGCCGTGTCGTGCGATACGAACAGCACCGTAGTGCCGCGTTCGTGAAGCTCTTTGATGCGTCGCAGGCAGCGATGTTGGAAGACCGCATCGCCAACCGCCAGAGCTTCGTCAATGATCAGAATGTCCGGCTCGACACTCGCGGCAATCGCAAATGCCAGCCGCACGTACATCCCGCTCGAATAGGTCTTTACCGGTTGATAAAGGAAGTCGCCGATCTCGGCGAACCGTTCGATCTGCGGAAAGAGCGCGTCAGTCTCGCGCCGCGAAAAGCCGAGCAGCGATGCATTCATGTAAACATTTTCGACGCCGGTGAATTCCGGATCGAAACCCGCGCCGAGTTCAAGCAGAGCCGAGATGCGACCCTGGTGCCAAACATCGCCATGGGTCGGCTGCAAGGTCCCGGCGATAATTTGCAGGAGCGTGGACTTTCCGCATCCATTCGGACCGATAATGCCGACGATGTCGCCTTGGTTCAGCTCGAACGACACGTCGTGCAACGCCCAGAACTCTTTGTGTCTCCGCAGACGGCCGCGGCTGAGTGATTCTTTCAGACGATCACCCGGTCGCGCGTAGGTTCGATATTGCTTCGAGACGCCTTGAACTCGGAGGGCGCAGGTCATGCGAAAAATGTATCAGCACAACGGCAAAGGGCCAAGGGGAAAGGGCCCGGGGAAAAAAGCAAAGGAGCCAGGATGCATTTCCCGGCTCCTTCCTTTTTCCCTTCAGCCTTTTTCGGTCTTAGCTGGGCCCGAACCGTTGACGGTACTCAGACGAGGCGGTGAATGCCTTGACCATCTCGGCATTGGTAAAGCTGCCGCCGAAGCTGTTCAGTTTACCCAACCAGAAGTTGAAACCGGACGTGTCCGGATCGCGCCGGAGATAGCCGAAGTACTGCATGGTGACAAACGCGTTGTTGAACTCGCGCGTTTGCAGGAATTGAAACTCGGCGACCTTGCGCAGCACGGTAGCGCGAGTCTCGGTCGCAGCGGCCAGGCCCGCGACCAGCGAGTCACGGAACGCCTGTGTCGCCGGGAAGTTGCCGCGGATTTCACCGCCACCAAATTGCGTCGTGTGGAAGTTGATGTACGCCTGTCCCGCTCGCAGGTTGGCGATTTGCGCGGCCAGCGTGGTGCCATTGCCTTCAGGCGCGTCCCATTTGTCGCTGAAGGAGGCGCCCACCAATCCGCCTCCGAACGGCGTTACTACATGGTCGTCCGGATTGTTGTCGTTGAAGGGCGTTCCGAAGAAACCCCAGACCACCGGACCGTTTACGCCGGGTTGCACAGTTGCACTGGCGTGGATATGCGCCGCGACGAGGTTGTCATTCGCGTCAGCCGTTTGCGAACCAGTGACGTCGAGGTTGGTGACGGTCGCGGTCATGGTCATGGCCGTATCTGCCGCGTTGAATACAAAACGGGCCGTACCAAATGAGTTAGGCCGCCGCGCGCCGCCACTCAAAGTCGGGTTAGTTGGCGGCACTTCCTGAGAGTTAGTCAGGTTGACGGTGAAGTCCTTCGGCGACAGGCCCGCAACCGTCAACAAATTATCGACATACTGATCATTGGTCAGCGTCGACGGATACGCTGCGACAAACTCCGGCCGCGTGACGAAGTCGTTAAAGAACGCGACCTTGTTGGCCTCGAGCTGGGCGTCGGCGCCCGCCTGACCAAAAATGAAGTCCTTCTGCAGTGCCTGCGTGTCACGCTCAAAGTTGCCGTACAAAACCGGAGCAGGTGATCCGAATGCCGAAGCCCCGAAAGCTGCGCGGTGCGTCAGATATGCGAGATAGCCGGTGTTCTGAAATTCCGGCGACAAGAAGAAGGCCCCGCTCACGTTGATGCGTTTGACGTCGCGGCACGCAGCATCGGCTCCGCAGGATTCAATCTGATTGACCCAGAAAGCCAGACCAGAAGAATCCGGTTCACGGTTGAGGAAGTCGAGGTAGTGTTGGCGCACAAAGAAGGTTGAGTCGTCGACTATATTAGTCGCCGGTGCTCCAGTGTCATTATCGTTGATGGTCAGTGTGGCCACGCTGGGACTTCCCATCCCCACGCCGGCGCCGGTCGGATTAGAGAGCACCAGATTGACCGTCTCGTTGTTCTCGTCAAAGGTATCGTTGACGATCAGGATGCGGACGGTCTTAACGGTGTCGCCCGGGTTGAACGTGAGTTTGCTGAGCGCAATCTCATAATCGCTTTTCTGCGAACCATGATCGGGTTGCGACTCGTCGAAAGTACTGACGTTGACGGTCGCGTTGCCGGAAGCGTCGCCGGCGCGAATGACGCTGATATCAATATGGCCGCTGCCTTCGCCGATGACAAAAGAGTCGGTGGCGAATTGGAACAGTGAAGTTGCCGAGGCGGTGGTTGGTTTCAACGATCCAAACAGGCCATGCTCTTCCTCGCCGATGCCGGCCGAGAAGTAAAGCGTATTCACATCGCCGCCCGCACCGCCGTTGCCGAAGGTCAAGGCCCACAGCTCGTCGATCACAAGGCCATTACCACTCTCATCCTGTACGGTTCCGAGAAAGGCGCCGGTCGTAGGGTTGTAGGCGTGTATCGAAGGGTTGCCCTCGCCGAAGTTGCCGACCAGGAGTGCGCCGCCGAAGATGCCGAAACTTGCCGGGGCCAGGGTAATTCCCCAGGGAGAATTGAGCGCCCCATTGTTGATGCCGAAGCCCAGGTCGCGCGCGCCGTTGGTGGTGAAGCGACGGACGAAGCCGTTGCCGACGCCCTCCTGGTCGAGACCCGTGATCGGATCAACCTTGGCGTAGGTGACATAGAGCGAACTGCCGATGGCCTGGATATTGAATGGGTGATAGGTGTTCCCCGCCACCGTCGGGATCGTCGGATCGGTAAATGGGAAACTGGCAGTGGGCTGTAGCGCAAACGCATTGTTATAGACGTCGATTGCGCCGTTGGCGAAATCGGCAGCGTAAAGAAAATTACCGGTGCCGTTGTTAGCCAGGGCCAGCCCCGTGTAAACGTGGCCCGGATGGCTCGCGGCGACGGTTGCGGTAGTCGAACCGGCAGCCGGCGCATTCGGACTCCATCCCGCAATATTTCCCGTGATTGATGAAAACAGGAAATTCGCTCTGCAAGGCGCACTAGCGCAAGGTCCAGGCAGAACGAAGTCAGTAGTCGAAGGGTTAGAGACGGTTCCCGTCGGCAGGCCTCCCGGAATCGTTACGGTTTGCGGGTTTGCGTTGAGCACGACGGGCGAGCCCGACGGCACGTCGCCGCGGATGAGCTGCGTCGTGCTCGTCCCGTTGTTGGCTATCCAAAAGGGGCTGCTTGCAGTCATCGAAATGCCCCATGGGTTAACCAGTAGCGGATCCAGAAGAAGGGCAAGCCCCGGCGAATCAGAGATGAAGTTCGTCTGCCGGTAGGCTGAACCCGGTGGAATCACCGGTATATTTGGAATTATCTGAGTCGATTCCTGGGCCCGGGCTCGTCTGCCAAGAGGCGCCGGCCACAGGGCCACGACCAAAACGAAGATCACAATAAGCCCCCCAAGAATTGGGGTTCGGTGTTTGTAGAGATTGGCTGCCATTCTCTTTTCCTCCTGAATCGAGCTTTGATTATGCCGCAAGCGAGGAGACTACTTTTGGGGAAACCAAGGGGTGATAATCCTACGATAAAGCCCGGCGACTGTTGGTGAAGTGCTCACTCTATTTCGGGCTTGCGGTCGTGTCAAGCAAATTCCAGCCTCGAAGAGTTTACGAAATCGTGTCTTTCTGTATTGGCCGTAAATAGAAAAGGCCAGGAGGTTTGCTCCTGGCCCCTGGCGTCTGCTGATCGCCTTTCTTAGCTCACGCCGAAGCGTTGCCGGTATTCAGCTGAGGTAATGAACGCCTTGGTCATTTCCGCGATGATATAGTCACCGCCGAACGAGTTCAGTTTATTGAGCCAGAAGTTGAAGCCCGCCGTATCGGGATCACGACGCAGATACCCGAAGTACTGCATGGTCACAAACGCCCGATTAAATTCGAGCGTGTTGAAGTAACTCGCTTCGGCGATCTTACGAAGCACCGTGGCCCGAGTCTCAGTGGCGGCGGCCAGCCCATTCACCAGCGAATCGCGGAAGGCCTGGGTCGCCGGGAAGTTTCCACGTATTTCTCCGCCGCCGAACTGCGTCGTGTGGAAATTGACGTAAGCGCGTCCGGCACGAATGTTCGCGATTTGCGCAGCCAACGTGGTGCCGTTGCCTTCAGGCGCGTCCCACTTGCCGAAGAAGTTTCCGCCGACGCCCGGTGCGACAAACGGCGTGTTGCTCGCATCGTTCGGAGTGTTGTCGTTGAACGGAGTTCCGAAGAAGCCCCAGACCACCGGACCGTTCACGCCGGGTTGCACAGTTGCACTGGCGTGAATATGCGCCGCCACCAGATTGTCGTTCGCATCAGCCGTCTGTGCGCCCGTAACGTCGATGTTGGTAACCGCGGCGATCATACTCATTGCGGTATCACCGGCGTTGAAGGTGAATCTGGCGTTGCCGAACGAGTTCGGTCGACGAGCGCCGCCCGCTAACGTCGGCACAGTCGGTGGCACTTCCTGTGAGTTCGTGAGATTGACACGGAAATCACTGGTCCCCATGCCTGCATTCACCAACAACGCATCGACGTATTGCGCGTTTGTCAGAGACGATGGATAGGCCGCCTGGAAGTCCGGCCGAGTGATAAAGTCATTGAAGTAAGCCGTCTTGTTAGCGTCAAGTTGAGCGTCGAATCCCGGCTGTCCAAACACGAGATTAGTCTGAAGCTGTTGCACGTCCTTTTCGAATTGCCCGTAAAGAACTGGCGCTGGACTAGTGGGCGTGTTCACTCCAAATGCCGCTTCGTTGGCGAGAAACGCAATCATTCCCGTGTTCTGAAATTCCTGAGACAGGAAAAACGAAGCGCTTACGTTGTTGCGCTTGACCGCAATACAAGTCGGATCCGAACCGCACGAGTTTATTTCGTTGGTCCAGAAGGCAAAGCCGGCCGGATCAGCCTCGCGGCCGAGAAAATCGAGATAGTGTTGCCGGACGAAGAATTGGGCCGTGTCGATCGGGTTGGCAGTCGAAGCCGATATGTCGTTATCAAGGATGGTAACTGTCGCCTGGGTCGGAGTGCCCAAACCCACACCGCTGCCGGTTGGATTAGACAGCGCGACGCTGATGACTTCATCACCTTCGACAAAGTTGTCGTTAACGATCGAGATGCGGAAGGTCTTCATCGTCTCGCCCGGATTGAAGGTAATCTTCCCGAGCGAGATTTCGTAATCAGACTTCTGCGATGCGTGTCCCACTTGTGATTCATCGAACGTGTTGAAGTTCACCGTTGCCGTCGCCGAGGTATTGCCCTGACGGATGACCTGAAAGTCAACTTTGCCGCCGGCTTCATCAACGAACTGGTTGGCGGTGCCGAACTGAATCAGCGATGTGGCCGTGGCAGTTGTCGGGTTGAGCTTGCCGAATAATCCGTGCTCTTCTTCGCCGGTTCCGGCCGTGAAATAAAGCGTGTTCACGTCGCCGCCGTTGCCGCCGTTGCCGAATTGCAGCGCCCATAATTCATCGATGACGATGCCGGTGCCTGATTCGTCCTGTGACTCGGCTTGCGGGTTTCCAGCGGAACCAGCGACCACGCCGGTCGATGGGTTGTACGCGTGTATCGAGGGATTGCCTTCGCCGAAGTTACCGACGAGCAGCGTGCCTCCGAAGACACCAAAACTGGCCGGGGCGATCGTCAAACCCCACGGTGCATTTAGCTGACCCTGGTTAATTGCGAACCCAGGATCGCGCACGCCGTCGGTGTTGTACTTGCGGACGAAACCCTTACCGACGCCGTCCACGACATCGCTGCCCGGGGATCCTTCGGCATACGTAACATAGAGTGAACCGCCGAGGTTCTGGATGTTGAAGGTCCGGCATTGCGGACAAGCAGCGGTGATCGTCGGATCAATGACGAAGCTGCCCGGCAGCGCTGCCGCAAAGGTTCCGTTGAAGACGTCAATTTTATTGTTGGCAAAGTCGGCCGCGTAGATCCGGTTATTTACACCGCTCGCCCCGATCGCCAGGCCCGTCCAAACGTGCCCCGGCATGCTTACGACATTTTGGGCCGCCGTCCCGCTGGCTCCATTCCAGGCAGTTATGTTCCCAGTGATGGAAGCGAATATGAAATTCGAGGCCGCAGGGGCGCCACCGCCTGGCGGTGTGATCTGAAAATCATTCGTTGAGTTCGCGGCCACGCCCGTCGGCAGTCCGCCCGGAATAGTGACCGTCTGCGGACTGGGATTGAGCACGACCGGCGCCCCGCCCACGTCGCCTCGAATCAGTTGCGTCGTACTGGTACCGTCGTTCGCCACCCAGAACGGGCTCGTCCCACGCGTCGTCATTCCCCACGGGTTTACCAACAGCGAATCCAGGATCGGCGCGAAGCCGGGAATATCAGATACCAGCGTCGTGAGGCGATATGCCTGGCCGGCTGGAATCGGCGGCACCACGTCTGGGCCAATACCGCCTGACTGCTGCGCGTGCGCCGGCGGCATTGACCGCTGCGGTGCCAGCAACACCAACAACAACGCGGCGACCATCACCGCGAGAAGAAACCTATAACGTCTGAACCGAACCTTCATTTTTGCCCTCCCGGCATTTTGTTTCTCTTCGAAACACAACTATGCGCGCGGGTGAATCACGCGATCAGCGGTTTCGAGATGGGAACGGCCACTCTATTGGTTTGAATTCAGAACTGTCAAGATGCGCTTAGTCATCAACTAGCGCTATGCAAACACCCATTTCCCGTTTCGTGGGGCTCTCGGTACAATGAGCGTCCGCACAAAAAAGAAATAATGTGTGCCCCTGTAGCTCAACGGTTAGAGCAGCAGACTCATAATCTGTTGGTTCGGGGTTCGAATCCCTGCGGGGGCACCAATCAACTGGCGAACGATAACGTTCATCATCATCATCATCATTATTATGTACCGGAGCAGGCGGCGTGACACCGCTTTCCAGTTGGCGCGTCGCTTGTCTGACCAGGACATAATGCGCCGTTATCGGACGACCGTCCTTACCCAAGCTTCAGTGCAGATCCGCCGCGCCTTCAATTCCCCTTCCACCAACAATTCATTCTTGCTAACCTAAGCGCGTATTCTCCGGATTCTAAGAAGCGAGAATAATCTCTAATGTCAGTTGCAAAAGAACTTGATGTAGAAAAAATCAAGCGACGCGATGAATCGGCGTTGCGGGATTTCTTTGACCGGTTAGTGCCGCAACTATATCGCTATGCGTCGCGAAGGGCGATGGCGCTAGACCCTGTCGACGTGGATGAACTCGTTAACGATACTGTTTTTCGCATTTTCAAGAACATCGATTCAATCGCGGAGACGAAAGCACCATATCACTATTGCATGGCCGTTATGAAAAATGTAGTTCATGAATATCTTCGCCGCAGTCAGAAGATGAAAGAGGTTCAGCTTGAGACGCTCACTGACCGTGAAGACACAGACGAAGCGCTTGAATTTCAAATACCGGCAGTCGACACCCTACATAACTTAGAGACCTTAGCCGATGCCGAATCGGCGCTCAAAAATGCAATGGGGCCTCTGTCTGAAACCGATAAGAAACTCATCCAAATGCGCCTTGAGGGCATGACGTTTGAAGAGATAGCAAACGCGCTTGAACTAAGTTTACCGCTGGCGCGATTTCGATACTACAAGATGATAAGCGTGCTGAGGTATCGATTGAAATCCGACGCAAAAACAGATCGCGCCTCATAACGTTATGTCAAAGCTTATACCCCCAAAGAAGTCAACCGGAAAGGTTCCAGACGCCTTGGCAAGATACCTGGAAAATATGGAGGCGGATGTCCGTCTGGCCCTTGAGGAGTTATTCGAGTTCGCATTACAGGAGGCTGGTCGATTAGCCGTTTTTGACTTATGGGAAGAACCCGAGTTCGCGGTGACTTATTGGATACTATTGCTCTCAGGCATAAATCAGGAGGAGGAGAAGGATATCGCGAATGAACTTTTGTTCTGGAAAACATTTCTTGCCAAGCAATCAGCACGCGTCATTTGCGTGCAGAGTTCAGACAGACGGGAGTTCCGTTGTTGTTCATCAACTTTCGGTGTGGTGAATTGTCCAAGTTTGATCTTTAGCGACAATCCAGACATGGCTGACTTCATTAAGGTGAAGCCTCAATTGCTGTTAGCCCTTGCAAGCCAAAAGGGCGGACTCCAAAGGTTTTTTACAAGGATACACTCTCTGATCGAAAATGGCCGGAGCATTCTGGATGTTCAGGTGATACTCGACAGTGAGAAGTTTTGGGCTGGTCTGAAGATAGTTTACGGAGAGGTCAAGGGTCTAGTAGCCTTTAAGAAAGATCTTTGAACATGCCTCGCAAGATCAATCGCGAAGTGCTAGCAAAAGTGACACAGTAATCACCGCCAGAACGGATCGCCTAAGACAGTAGAACCTGAGTAATGAGTGCATTGCCTTCCCACTAGATGTTGAAGCCGATTGCTTGGCAAGAGAGTTTGGGCGTTGCCATCATATTCCAAATAAATAGCCGGCTTCATATCCTTGCGCCACGGCGTTACGAGCTGAACAAAAGTCCCCACAGCTGCTGACGCGAGAATGCCGTTCGGCCAAATCACTTGAGGTCGGCCTCCTGCTGCTCCATATCGCGCGGCCTCTTGAGCGAGAAGTTCTTCATTGAGAAACCCAAGGCAGCGCATACAAAGGTCATTTGGCATTGATAGGATCATCTGACCAGAAATTAAATGACCGTCCGGCAGTTCGGTAACGTCCATACCAATATCAATGAACGGAATCATGAATCGGCGGCATACACGCTCAATTTCTTCGCGGGCCGTATAGGTATCAACACACCCGAAAACTACATCGCAACCTGCAACCAAACGACCTTCCTCCTGCCATTCTTTGGGAACTCGGCGTACCTGAGCGTTCGGGTTGATGCGCTTAATGAGTCGTCGCGAAACCATGGTTTTCGGTGTTGCGCTCGCGATGTCCTTCTTCGTTGCTCCCACCAGACGATTCAAATTCGTTTCTTCTACGTGATCGGGATCGAAGAGAACAAAGTTGCCGACACCCAAATGCGTGAGTTGTTGCGCAATGTGTGAACCACCACCACCTAGGCCAATGATAGCTGCGCGACATTGTTGAAAAACTTCGTCGCTCTTCGCGCCAAGGAAACTCTGTCGTAATAGCCAATCAGGCATAATTACTCTCGCATGAACGTCATTGGAAATCCTTCTCGATCTGATTGACGCTGTTGTGATCTTTGGTTGTCGCAAAAGAAAAGAGATCGCTGATTTACTGGAGGTAAGTACTCAGGAAATCACCAACAGGCAGAAGAAGTTGAAATACAGACGAGCACGTCGACAGCAAATGATTACCACAAAATTAGTAAGCTGAGGTTTATGACAAAATCCAATAAGAACTTGGGGCCGCCGAAATCCGAGCGCGAAGAACTGTTCGACGCGATTCTTGGTCCGGATCATGAAATGGACGACGGATTGGCTGAAGAGATTATCAGCAGTTACGACGTTACAGGGCCGCAATTGGTTGAAGAGTTCAAGTTGCTCCTGAAATCGGAACTGAAACGTCACTTGGAAGCGACCAGTGAAATATCGAAGCCTCTCGAAACCGCGCTGAAAAGTATCATTGCCGAGCAGCGGGCTTCAGAACCTGCGCCCGTGGAAGCCGAACCGTGGATTAGCAGTGTCTTGGCGGGTAATGTGGCATTAAGCGCACCGGAACAGTTGCTTTATTCCTGGCACAAACAAAAAGAAGGTGCAGTGTCCGAGAATGATAGGAGAATACTCGACGAGCTAGAAGGAGAGCTAAAGGAGAAGTGAGTAGACTCGATCGTAAGGAGCGACTTGGTAGCAGCCCGGCGGTCTTCGCTCGCGAATTGTTGGCGCGGATCGAATTGAGAAGCGCCGGCGATCTTGGCGTTTTAACCTCACGGTTGGGGCTGGCGGTTAAGGAAGTCGAGTCAGATGGTTTTGAAGGTGTGCTAGTGTGTCGCGCCGACAGGCGTAAGGGAATAATTGCGATTAACAGCCGCATCCGAGAGGACGGCCGAAAGAGATTTGCTGTGTGCCATGAGATCGGCCACTTCATCCTGCCGGGGCACGGTGTTGATGGCTGCATTTGTAAGTCCGAGGACATCGAATCATGGCGCAAGGGTGCTCCGGAACATGAAATCGAGGCAAACGAGTTTGCGTCTGAGCTACTGCTTCCTTACAAAGAGGTCCAGCCTTACGTCCAGCACAAGAGCCTGACAATCGACCTCGCTCAAAACGTTAGCAATGACTTTGGAGCGTCGCTTACTGCGGCGTCTCTTAAGTGTGTTGAGGTCACCGCGGAACGGTGCGCAGTCGTTTTCAGCATTGGCGGTTCGATAAAATGGTTTCGGCGCAATGATAACTTTCATTATTTCGTTCGGGTTAACCAGAGGGTGAGCGATGAGTCCTATGCTGCACGGCTATTCTCTGGAACACATGTCGATGAACCGTTTGGAGCAGTTCCAGCTTACGCATGGCTTGTCTCGGAGAACTTACCATCCGACGCAAGAATCTGGGAAGAGTCGATACTGCTGCCTTATTACAACAGTGTCATCACTATCCTCACGATTCACAAACCATTGTCGTAAAGGTCATGATTTCAATGGCTTGAGACCGAATGCTTGAGACACAGGCTTTACCGTTCCTTGGTCACCGCGCAACGGGTCCCAAAATGCTGGCCTCGATGTTGTAGAATAATCTCCTCTTAGACCAATGACTCAATCGCCGCAACAGCTTTTGTCGTCACTCAGCGAAGAAGAGTGGGTAGATCTCTATAACAGACTTCGATTATTTACTCATACGCGTTATGGTTGGCTTAACAGGTCCGGATTGGATTTGGAGCAGGTAGTGCAGGAATCGATAGTTGATACGCTCCAAGGAAAGAGGCAACTGCCTCCAGCGGATTGGCAAACTGGAGAGAGCGACCCGAAACTGAGTCTGTTTATTGCGTTGTGCTTGGTCATAAGAAGTAAAGTTGCTCATCAATGGGAATTTGAGAGCAGGGTATCACAGACTCACACGCGAGAACTTGATGTGGATACGGAGGGCCTGTTATTAGAAGAACCCGGAAAATCTCAGAACCTCGGTAAAAGGCGTGCAGCTTTCATCGGTAATCAGACCTCAAAGAGTAAAACCCACCGTAATGACATTAAGGAGAGAATTCAAAAAGCGTTGGCAGACGATCAAGAGGTCGCAACTGTCGTGGATTTGTGGGTCAACGAGTGTAAACCGAAGGAAATTGCATCACAAACCGGGTTCTCATTGCCACAGATCTATCGAATTCTCAAACAGTTTCAGAAAAGGCTGATTAGATTGCAAGAGGAAGCTATTAATGGATAAGAATTTCCAGCATGCAAATAGTCAGATAGCAATTTACCGGTTGGCGGTATTGACTCGCATATTGGAGTCTGATCCCGAGATCATAAACTCACTACCCGCTGAAGATGTCAGCGCGGAGCTAAGAGAAATAGGGGTTGATCCTCAGCCAACGTTCAACCTAATTGAGTTAGCAGCGACTTGCAGGGTTAGAAAAGCACAATCTCCTTCTGATATTGAGGACAAAATAAGAGTGCTCTTCGAGGCAGCTAAGGAAGAAATCTTTGAAGACGGCATGGAAAGCAACTTGACTAGAGGACTCTCAACGTTGGTGGAACAAGATGGAGCGGAAGCAATAATTGTCCTTATCAGATTGATTGAAATTGAGAATAGGAACGACGAAATCGCTGCGGAGACACTCCGGTGGGCTGGACGATTAGATCACCCCTCCTCTTATGAACCTCGCTTGAGTTTGCTAGAAGGGAGCCTTGGGGATGACTCTGCACGCGTACGCGATGCTGCATCGTTAGCCCTGGCTTCCATGGATGATGAACATGCGCTGCCAGCCCTAAGAGCAGCTATCGCCCGTGAGAAGTATGCAGAGTTAAGAGAGGATATGCAGCAAATACTCGCCCAACTGGAGGGTGGGAGCTAGTGCCCCTGATTCTGCGCAAGATTCGCAAAGCAAAATGGTATCGAAGTGAGGCGGTACCGTGGCTCGCAAAAGAGGATCTTCAAGCGGACGCTCTCGTGGACCTAGCTACAAAGGGTAACAGGCTCTCAGTCTTTGTCGTCGAAGACGATCAGAGTAACTTGGAACGGATCATCGCTGGCATAGCCGCGAATTGTGACTTCATCTCCGACTTTGACTATGCATTGTTTGCCCAAGAGGCTCTCGATGAGGTCAAAATCAATGCTGAAGATACCAGCGGGGAAACACCCGACAGAGTGGTAAATAGTTGGCACCGAGACTTGGTTGAACTTTCAGCCGCCAACATCTTTGCGTTGGCAAAAGTAATCGCCACAAAAGCTGAAAGAAAGCGAGTGTTAAGTAAGCGCGTCCTGGAATTGGTCGCACTCGCCGTTGCGTCGGGACAAATTGAACGCGGGAAATTAGGGCTCAAACCCGATCAGATCGCAAAAGTAGATCAGGTGCTAGGACTTAACACTTGAAAGCGAATGCCCAGTTTCTGACCTTTTGGCAACGAATATCTCTGCAGTTTTGCGTGAGACATTTTCTAGAGCGAGGGGTTAGGCAACAGTGAAATCTGCCGGTCTTCTTGAAAATCTGGTTCGAGGATTTGTTGCGGTTTGAAGAGAAAATCTGAACTAGGATCATGTTCGCGGTATCGCTTTTGTGCGAGTTCCCGGTTAATTACGGCATAACAATAGACGCAACCGTGCGGACACGTGTCGTATTCGCCGATGTCTCGTGAAGCGAAGCAACTACATTCATCGCGATTGCCTTTTTGAATTGCAGTAATCCTCTTCCCTGAAGTGTCTTCCAATCGACGCGCGTCCACACAGCGAGCATCCACAGCGCCTTGGACCAAATAATCTCGTTGAGCGCATATCGACAACTGGATTCCGTTGGCTTTCGATATCTGAGCCAGTTCGCCCGCCAACTCGCGCTTCTCGTCGAGGGAGGGATCATGCCAAGAAAACGCAAATTCCTTCGCAGCCCAGTTCATGTTCTTGAGCGTCTTTTTGTATAAATGTGCGAAAGAAATAACAACTTCGTCTGTGGAGCCCCGCAGCTGGCGAGCAAGTCGCTCAAAGCTATCAAGATGATATTCCTTCGAACTAACGGAGGCGATAACAATCGGATCGTATCGCCATACGCATACCCTCGACCCGTACTCTTCAGCTGCGCGCTTAAAGTAGTCAACAGACTTCGACGAATCCACAACGGAGAATTCCAATGCTTTCGGATAAGCGTTGATTGTGTACTGAATGATGAAAGGAAAACCTCGTTGCTTAATCTCATGCAGATGCTTGTAGAAAGGCCCCAGATTCTTGGTCCAAAAAACAAAGCCATCAACCTCTGCGCGTAGCAGCGAAACGCGTACGGTCTTATGATTAAAGGGGTTGACCATCTTACAGTAGCCAGCCCGCAACCGATTCATGAACCACTCACCATAAAAGGTGGGTATATCAGTTTTGTAGCTGGCGGAAATTATCATCTGCAACCTATCTTTTTATGCCGATTCGCCACCCGACCGACGCTTCGAGCTTGGGATCGCCGAACTTCGCGTAAAAGTCTCCGAGATCCTTTTTCTCTTCCTCAAAAGGCGTGGTAAGTCTTTCTTCTCCTCGGTCAAGCAAGTCAATGCCATACTTCTTTACCATTTCGTCAAACCAACCGTAATGTTCAGCAGCTCGGTTGTCGATAAACAGAAAAGCTGAACCCGATTTTGCCCTTTGAAACAAAGTAGCGAAGTACTCTTCTGCAAGCGCTCGATTTTTCGAGACTTCAGAATAGAAATAAACCATTGTGAAAAGGTCGGCGCCGAAATACTTGGTATGGACTTTCCACGACTCGGGATTAGTGACATCGATCGCAATTGGTTGAACCGTAAGCCTGAACTTAGGATCGAGTTTTCTATCGACATCACTCCAAGAATCGGTCCATGCTTGTTCACAATCAAAAGACCAACAGCGGACTCGTGGCGTAAGCCCCCCTTCCATCAAATACTTCAGGACACCGAGAAAATCACTGCCAGGTCCGCCACCGATGCATGCGACTTCGACTTCATCGCGATCAAACAAAGCACGAAGTGGCGTGCTCCTCTCTATCAGGCCATATACGAGATTGGCATGGCACGTTACGTAGGAATAAATGTACGCGAAGCGAATGACTCTCTCTTTGTAGTCAAATGCGCCTTTGCTTGTTACGTTTTGGTAGTGTTTCCGCAACTGAACGAGCGCTGCTTTGATCGCGGCGTCCTTTTCCTTTTCCGTGCCCGGTATCTGCTCGTACTCTTCGTCGAGCACTGACTTAATTAATTGAAAACAATTCATTGCATAACCTTCGCCATGAAAACCACATATTTTCGCCGCAAAAACCCTACGAGGAGACGTGAACTGCTGGAGTATTCTACGATTTCCAAGACGGATTGTCGTCCTCACTGAGATTGCACAAGAGCCATCCAACATTCTCAGCCGTGCTTGCCTGCGGTCTCTTCAGATGGCGCGATTATGGCGCGATGGCGTCCTCTTACCTAGCATTACCTAGCTTACTTTGACGGCTGCGGATTCGGTAAATACTGGGTTATCTCGTTTCGTCTCGCCTTGTTGATGCCCCTCGAACCGTCTCATAATCTGTTGGTTCGGGGTTCGAATCCCTGCGGGGGCACCAATCAGTTCCGGATAATCGACTTCCTCGCCGCCGCCGCGCATTCGCATTGTTCAAATCGTTGCGGCTGTTATTGTGAACGGCCGGATAATTCCATTGGCCGTACTGAGGGGATGATTGGGGAGGGCCGTCTCTTTTCGATTGTCAGGTGCGTCGATCTCAATCAGGAATGTTTTGGTTCATTGGTTCATTGGTTCATTGATTCATTGATTCATTGATTCATTAGTTCATTGAGTCGATTAAGACTCAATGAGGAAATGAGTCAAAGACTCAGGCTGGTTGGGCTTTCGGCGCGCGCGTCGGTCGCTTCCGATCGCTGCGGCGAGTACCGCCCACTTGCTCGAACTCGCTGCTGTCGGGACCATATTGCCCTTTGACCGCAGCCAGCACGCGCTGATTGAGATCAGCCAGTTGGCTTTCGCGGGCGTCGAGCCGGTTGGTCCGTTCGTCCAACTGGGCCAGTTCGCCGTTGTAGGAGTCCTGTTCCGCCGTGAAGCCATTCACTTCAGCTTCATAAGTTTCGACGGTGATGTTCCCGAGTTCGGGTTTCGGAGTGATCTTCTTCAGTCCGGCCAGCCTTTGCCGGGCTATTTCCAGCACCCTGGATGTACGTTTCTTTCTTGCCATAACTAACATTCTCCTTTTCTAAGATCTCTAAGATCGAAATTTCGACTCTCGTCGTGTGTAGCAAACCGCGTGGTTTGCATCTGGTAACGCAAACTGTCAGCTTGCGTCTCTTCGTAACGCGCTCCCGGTGATTTTCCGCCTCTGGGATTCACCGGTTGCGTTAGCACGTGATATACGAGCACCCCCGGCGGGCTGGTTCCTGAACTGGCAGGTTCGAGGAATTACGAGTCCCAATCACACGCGGAACTCTAAGTCCTGCGGAATCAGATTCTTTCCCTGTCCTACTGAAAGTTCTCCCCACGATTAGTTAAGAGAGATTTAATACTCCGGCTTGCAGAAACGACTTCGATCCTGCGAGGAAGAAGAAGAAACCTGCAGGTGAGAACTTTAATCTTCGAGG
>Ga0207511_100035_pt1 | contig 35522 bp, 32 predicted proteins | sample NitcycUWRSCHO22C_FD_188265 | JGI IMG/M metagenome (GOLD analysis project Ga0207511, IMG submission 188265) | Soil microbial communities from Arlington Agricultural Research Station in Wisconsin, USA - Nitrogen cycling UWRJ-SCHO22-C (SPAdes) | ecosystem: Environmental > Terrestrial > Soil >... | reverse complement strand
CCAATATGTAGATGGAAGCCGCATCGGCGCCGGAAGTGAGGGCGAACAAACGGTCTTGTCTTATCGCGAAGGAGCAAAAAAGTACAAAAAACTTTTGCGTGAGAATTACGCCAAAGCCGGTAAGTCTATGGTTACCATCGTGCCATTATTAGAGCAGGACACAAAAGCCGAAGAACTCAAGTTCACACAATCTGAAAATGTAGGCGCCGATAGATATCGACTTTTCTTGCTCAAAATATTCCGAACCAAGGGCGGAGCGGAGATTGAAAGATACATCAAAGTAAAAGAGTAAAGACTCTTGCGCTTCTCCGGCGTAAAGACAAACCGCGTACCATGTCACACAATTGGAGGGCCGCTCAATGAAACGCGAACGGATTGTCAGTATTGCTGCTCTTGCTATTCTTGCTGTGGTCCTAATATCACTATCCCAGGTAAGCTACTCACAGATTAAGAACTGCAAATCAGGGGACGGAAGTCAACCCTGCAACGTTAACAATAACGCTACGTTTAATAACGGTCAGAATACGGGATGCACAGTGGGGTATAAATTTATAACTTGTGACAACTTCCATAAGGAACCACATCTTACGTGTACGAATATCGGCTGCAGGGATACTTGTAGCTGCAGCTGCACGAGTACTCCATTCCCAGGCATGGCTACTTCCTGGGTTGATGAGTGTGAAGACCCGCCTGAGGTGCGATTTGATTCTGAAACATGCAAGGGATGTCCGACGCGAGCAGAGGACGCGGAGGATACGGAGACGTGCCAAGCCATGGGGTGGTCCTGGAACTTCTCGACCAACACTTGCCACACAGACACACAGAGCTGTGTTTTTGGCAGCTACGACGCTTGCTACAACGTTTTTGGTTGGGACACTTATCTCTCAGATTACTGTCAGTATCCTGACGGTTGTGGGAACTCCAACTATTCCGAGTCGGGAGGATGTTGTTACAACTCAAGCCCACCAAACAGTCCGGTGCTAGTAGATGTGGATGGCTCCGGGTTCCACCTAACTAGCGCTAATGACGGAGTCTGGTTCGATTTCTTTGGAATTGCTCACAAAATGCATATCCCATGGACGGCAAGTGGTTCGACCAATGCCTGGCTTGTCCTTGACCGCGATGAAAATGGCACCATTGACAGCGGGAGGGAGATGTTCGGCAACATCACGCCACAGCCTCCCTCGAATGACCCCAATGGCTTCCTGGCACTGGCTGACTACGACAAACCAGCGAACGGCGGCAATGGTGACGGAGTGATCGACAAGGATGACGCCATCTTTTCCTCGTTGCGCTTGTGGCAAGACACAAACCATAACGGCCTCTCGGAACCGTCAGAATTGCACGCGCTACCCGAGCTTGGCGTCGATTCTGTCTCGCTCGATTACAAAGAGTCAAAACGAACCGATCAGTATGGTAATCAGTTCCGCTACCGTGCGAAGGTGGACGACGCGAAGCACTCGCACGTCGGACGATGGGCTTGGGATGTCTTTCTCGTCAGTCGCTGAACCGTAAACTCTGGGACCCGTATCACACCCGCAGGCTCGCGCAAGCCTGCGGGTGTTTGACTGCAAGAAAGTCGATTAGCTCTGGCAAACGACCTCGATGACCGCAGCGCCGAATAATTGAATTTGGACTTCCGGCAAGCCTTAACTTCCACTTAGCACTTCCGGCAATACAAGCTTCCCAAACGTATCGCTCGGCCTTGGGCGAAAGTGCCTTTCTTGTAGTTCGGGACAACTTCCGGCAAACAATTGGTCGGTTCGCGGCAAGGATATCCTTCAAGTGATATTAATCCATTTCCATCCCAACAAACTGATTGACAGAAAAGTTGCCGTTTGCTATTAAGCGAGCGTTAAAAGCTGTTTTGGGCCTCCCGATCCTCAGATCTCTAGACCCGAAACCATAAATCGTCAGGCAACTAATCGAAGTGATTGAACCGTTGGCGAGTCCGATGGTCTAACACCTCTTTATCTGGCACTCGTTGTTTCTTGTGATGGCCGAAACATTCGTAATGATGACACTGTCAGCGATGTGACACGCCCGTCACGGCGCTGATAGGCGCATTAATCCTTCTAATGGCTTCATCAGTATTGATGATGCCGCCTTCAGGCAAATAGAGATGATATTTCACCTTGTAGATGGGGGCGTAATAATCGTGAGCACGTCGTTTTGATTCTTAACGAGGCACTCTCTCTCTGTTGCTTAAAGAGGGTAGCGATTCGCGTCTTCAAAGTTTATCAGTGCTAATTGGTTGACCCACAAATTGACACATGGGTGTCACTGCGCAAGATGATATTCAGAAGGAGGGAATATGCCAAAAGGGAAATCGTTCGATGAGATAGTTGCCGACATTGAGCGGCTGATTCGCGTTTGGACCGCCAAGCCGGAATTGGCGCTGGCGGGCCTTACCCGCCAAGACGTTTCGACGAAACTCGCCGACTTCAAGACAAAGCGCGCCGCCGTTGAAGACCTGCGGAGTCAACTTACCGCAGCAGTCAACGACCTCAATAAGGAAGCCACGGAGTTGGTTGACATCGGAAACCGCGGTCGCAGCGCTGGCCGCGGCCAATTCGGTCCCGACTCGACTGAATACGAACAACTCGGTGGCAAGCGCACCAGCGACCGGAAGCCGCCAAAACGGAAGGGTGGGTCGGGCACGCCGAAGAGTTAGTTTATTCTCTTCAAGGAAGTTCATTTCCTTGCGCCCATATAGATAAATGAGGTCGCCCAGCAGTAGAAGTGTGGAAGGCGTCGGTGACGATTGAAGGCGGGAAGACTCGATCTTAGTCCTCGACGTTATCCGATCACGATCGGTGTCGCTATTTCGCGCTGCGTCGCGCTTTCTTCAAGCGCGTGATCGTAACATCGATGGCGGCGATGTCACTATTACTCATTTCGCGAAGACGATAATACTGTTCGATGTGCAATATCGTTGGTAAGGACTTGTGCTCTCGAAATAACCAATCAAGCGCAGCCTCGCAGGCGAATTTAATTGCGTTGATGTCGTCGTGTCGAATGTCGTGCATACCACGGTGGACAATCGCGTTACGCTTTGCCGCCAGTCTTCCTAGAATTCCCCTGTAACCAGAGCCCTTCAGCCCAATTCGCGCTCCGTGCCAAGCCAGACGCCCGACAACCCTGTCTGTCTTGCCGCCGAAGGTCTCAGCATTAGTGATGGCCTCTGCCAGTTGCCAGAATCCCAGAAAACTCAAATGTCGGAAGCGAGCATCCATCGCTTGTGAATACAGGCGGAGGCAATTAGCAATTAATGACAATGTAGTTCCGTCTTTGGGCTTCTTCGCAAGAATCGCTGAGTTCTTCTGAATACCAATCAGCCGCTTGCTGGTTAGCTCAAATGGTTTCGAGTCGCTGTCTTCGTCCGTAATAAAGTGAATCCATTCGGGTGTATCGAGCGCAGGTTGATGCGCGATCATCCATAGGGGATGCGGGACACTGCACCGTGCGCCCTGGTCTTCACTTATCAGCCTAAAGCCGAAAAAGTCGAAAGTTAGTTCGATCATTCCGCGCAAAGCATCGAATGCGGACTCCACTTCTTTCCATGCATCGTGCCATGAAGAACCGTTTGCAGAAGTAACGAGAAAAATACTCGGAACCTCGCTCAATTTCGTTCTGGTGCGAATCCGAAGAAGTGACCTGTTCCGTAGGGTCTCGCTGCCATTCTTGCCGAGGCGACGCTCAACTGTTTTCAGTGGAGTGAAGCTAAAGACCTTTCCCAGTATTCGTACTCGCGGCTTGGCCTTGATGAGGGTGTATGCAACGTGAACATTTATCGGGATGAAGAACTGCCAGGTAGTGGTCGATTGACTTCTCGATGATGCTTTCATTGCTTTCAGTGAAACCTCAAAGATCGCTTCGAAGTCATCGAGCGTTCGCTTCTGCTTATCCTTCATTTCGCGCAGAGTCTGGTTGAATAGACTCTTCACTGAATCGGGTTGTGATGACAATGCCGGCAGTTCATCGACGGCTATCATGTTTACCCAGTCAATTGACCACCCACCGCTGTCTTCGATTGTCGACAATAGCCAACTCACCAACTCCTGAGCTGCGCCACGATCACTGTCTTTCCATAATTTCATCTTGATCTTCTACCAACCGCGGTTTTTGGACTCGATAGTATCCTTCAAAAGCCGTCAATGTCATTCGCGTGCATCCAGTTCAGCTAAGCGCAGCTTGATGGTCAACGTTGCACAAAATTCGTAGCGATAGACTCACCGTGTTAGAATCTCAACCGAATTAAGGCCCATGCCTTCCAACACAAAGAACATCTACGAAGAGCACATCAAGTCGTTGCCGCGTGAGCAGCAGGTGCAGCTTCTGAACATTCTCAGAGATGAGCTGGAGAATGGTGATGACAATGGAGGGGGCCACAGCATTCTTGAACTTCATGGTTTAGGGAAAGAGATTTGGCAAGGCGTCAACGCCAGAGATTACTTGAATGAGCTGCGAGACGAATGGGAAGAACGCGCTTAGATGAAAGTCGACGACGCTCTCCGAAACGTAACCAGGCTCGCCTTTGACACCGCTCCAATTATTTATTTTGTTGAAGCGAATCCTACCTACGATGAACTAGTTTCCAACATCTTCAGTCGTGTGGCCGGCGGAGAAGTGAGTGGTTGGCCATCTGTCGTTAGTTTGACCGAAGTCTTAGTTCGGCCGATCAGCTCCGGAAGAAAAGATCTTCAGCAGGCATATCGACGACTGCTTCTCAATAGCACGAATTTCAAGACTGTTCCGATAAACTCGGAAGTTGCGGAGAGCGCTGCTCGCGTCCGCGCAACCTACGGTCTTCGTCTACCCGATGCGATCCAGATTGCGTTTGCCCTCGACGTTCGTTGCCAAGCGATCGTCTGTAATGATCGGTCTATGCGGCGCGTCACGGAACTACAAGTCCTGGTCCTGGATGACCTTGAGCTTTGATCTGTGATATTTTCCTCGTGCTTAATCAATTAACTTCAACTAGCCGTGAACAAGGAACTGACTTCCGAGTCTCGAAGCATGCAAGCGTCCAAATTCACCGTCAAGACGCTCTCGCGGGTTATTACCAAATCTGAACCGTCTGCGCCGGCTGCTGTCAAACAGCCAGGTCGTCTTGGTGAATTAACCCACGAGCTTCATCAGCTCGAGGAGAAGCTGCGGCTTGGTGGCGGCGCGGACAAAATTGAGAAACAACACCAGCAAGGTAAGTTGACGGCGCGTGAACGCATCGATCTGCTTTTGGATAAGGACTCGTATCAGCAGGAGATTGGTTTGCTGATGGCTTACGATGAATATAAAGCGCGAGCCCGGAGTCCGGAGTCAGGAGCCCGGAGAAACGAATCACAGATTGGGCAGGCACCAGGCGCTGGTGTCGTGACTACCGTCGGGCGGGTGTCCGGCAGGGAAGTCGTCGTCGTCGCGAATGACGCTACGGTGAAAGCGGGTTCCTGGTGGCCTGAGACGATCAAGAAAATTCTGCGGGCGCAGGAAATCGCGATGCGTTCGCGCGTGCCGATCATCTATCTCGTGGATTCGGCTGGCGTGAATTTGCCTTATCAGGGCGGAGTTTTTCCGGGACAGTACGGCGCGTCGCGAATTTTTTATTACAACTCGATCATGCGGCGGTATTTAAAAGTCCCGCAGATTTCGGCGGTGATGGGACCGTGCATTGCTGGTGGCGCGTACCTGCCGGCCTTGTCGGACATCATCATCATGGTGGAGAAGACTTCGTTCATGGGATTGGGTGGCGCGAACCTCGTGAAGGGCGCCACCGGCCAGACGATTGATAATGAAACGCTGGGCGGCGCGCGCGCGCATAACGAGATCTCAGGCGTCGCACATTATCGAGTCAAGGATGATGAAGCGGCGATTGCGAAGATTAGAGAGTTCGTGGCGGAACTGCCAACTCAGGAGTCAGGAGTCAGGAGCCGGGAGTCGGGGGGGAAACGTCCGGCGACGGACATCTACCAGATTCTTCCCGAGGATCATCGCCAGCCTTATGAGACGAGGGCATTGCTCGATTGCATTCTCGATGACGGTAGTCTGGATGAGTTCCAGGCGGACTATGCGAAAGAGGTCATCACCGCTCATGCGGCAATTAGCGGAATCCAGGTTGGCGTGATTGCGAATGCGCGCGGCATGTTTCGAGATCCTGCCGGTGGGCCACCGAAATTCGGCGGCATCATCTACACGGAATCAGCCGAGAAGGTTGCGTACTTTATCGACACGTGTAATCGTCACGGCACGCCTTTGGTCTTCATTCAGGATGTGTCCGGGTTTATGGTTGGGCCGGAGGCCGAGCATTCGGGAATTATTCGCGCCGGGGCGCGCTTTGTGGAAGCGATGGCCACCGCGACCGTTCCCAAAATTGTTCTCACCGTGAATCATGCTTCGGGTGCGGGTTACTATGCGATGGCCGGCCAGGGGTTCGATCCGGATTTCATCTTCAGTTGGCCCACGGGACGGATGGGCGTGATGGAAGGCGAGTCGGCGGTGCAAGCGGTCTTCGGCAGCCAGCTCGAAAAGCTGCGCGCGCAAGGTCACGAGCCCGACCAGCAACTCGAATTGGAAATGAAAAAGGTGCGGGAGACTTACGAGCAGGAATTGGACGCCAAGTACGCCGCCGCGCGCGGATTTGTCGACGCGGTTATCGCACCTGAAAACACCCGCCACGCGTTAGGGCTTGCATTACGCGTGAGTTTGAATTATTCAGGACCACATTTGGGGCAGTTTGTATTACCGGCTTCATTAGCATAGTTTTTCGTTCGCAGATTTCACCGATTACGCAGAACAGACAAAGGAGAAGAATCGTGAGAAAGAGCACCATCTATCTTTACGTTCTTGGGCTTGTGGTGACGATCGTCGTAGCGCTGGCCAGCACGGGATTGGTTGTGTCGGCCCAGAATGCGAATTCGACCACGCCAACGAACACGGCAAAGCCGAAACCGAAGAAGCCGAAGAAGACGGCAATGGCCAGTACCAGCGGCCGCTGCGATCCGACTAAACAGGAACAGACGGATCTGTCGGGCACGTACACCGGCAAAGCCGATCACGGCAATGGTCAGCCGGCGCAGGACGCAACGCTGACGATCACCGGCAACAACTTTACGATGACGTCGGGATCCGAAACGCATGCAGGACGCATCACCGCGGTGACCACCTGCGGATATATCGGCGTCACCATGATGATGGGCGATCTGACGCCGCCGACGCCGAGCCCGAATCCGCCGGCAGCGCTGCCGGCTGTTTCGCTTCGCGCCAAGAAGGTTGGCGACAAGCTTTGGCTGAAGAGTGTTCCCGGCGAAAAGATGCAGGTCAGCTTTACGCCCACGGGCGGCGGCGGCGGAATGAAGAAGCCGCGCAAGCACAAGTCGACCACCAAGAAAACCGAACCAGCGGCGGCAAAAACAACGCCGTAACCGCCACGCGTGACAGTTCGCTAAGTCGAGACGCGCAGACACGGAGACCATCGTGACGAAGTTGATTGGTGCGCTTCGTCCGTTCGGCTCTCCGTGTCTTATTATGTAAACATCCAGTCAGTACCCGGAGCGTTAGCGACCGGATCAATTGATTCCCGACTTTTCGCTTGATCCCGTCGCTAACGCTCCGGGTACTGACACGCTCATAAACGATTGATGAGAGAAAAAATTCGTATTGCTGCGGGCCAGGGTTTCTGGGGCGATCTGCTCGACGCACCGGTGCGTCAGGTTGAAGGCGGACCGATAGACTATTTGATGCTCGACTATCTGGCGGAAGTCACTATGTCGATCATGCAAAAGCAGAAAGCGCGCGATCCAAACGCCGGCTACGCGCGCGACTTCGTCAACTTAATGAAGGAGATTCTGCCGGCCTGCGTCGAGCGAAATATCCGGGTAGTGGCAAATGCCGGCGGCGTCAATGTGCCGGGATGCGCGGCCGCAGTTGCCGAGGCGGCTCGCCAGTTAGGATTGGGCGGAAAGCTGAAGATCGGGATCGTCACGGGCGACGACATTCTCGGCCGCATCGACGATTTTCTTGGACGCGGCATTGAACTACGAAACATGGATACCGGCGAGTCTTTGACGACGGTTCGCGACAAGATCCAAAGCGCTAATGCTTACCTCGGCGCAGCACCCATCGTAGAAGCTCTGCACAAAGCGGCCCAGGTTGTGATCACCGGCCGGGCGACTGACACGGGTCTGACGCTGGGACCGATGATTCACGAGTTTGGCTGGGCCGTCGATGATTGGGACAAACTCGCGGCGGGCACCATCGCCGGTCACATCATCGAATGCGGCGCGCAGTGTTCGGGCGGAAATTGCCAGTACGATTGGCAATCTATTCCTGATCTCGCAAACGTCGGGTTCCCGATCGCCGAAGCCTCACCCGATGCCAATTTCGTGATCACGAAACACGAAGGCACGGGTGGCTGCGTCAACGTTCCGTCGATAAAGGAACAACTGGTTTACGAAATGGGCGACCCGCACGAATACATCACGCCGGACTGTGTCGCCGATTTCACGACGATTCAACTGGCGCAGGATGGCCCTGATCGCGTGCGAGTCTTCGGGATCAAAGGAAAGCCCGCGACTGATTTCTTCAAAGTATCGATTAGTTATTCAGCCGGCTATAAGGCCGTCGGAACTCTGGTTTACTCGTGGCCGGATGCTTATGCGAAGGCGCAAGCCGCCGACAAGATTCTGCGAGCGCGAATTGACCGCCTCGGATTGCGTTTCGATCAAGTGTTGACGGAATTCGTCGGTGTCAACGCCACGCACGGTACGCTCGCCGGCCCGCCGTCCCAGGACGTTGCCGAGGTCCAATTACGCGTCGGAGTTCGCGGAAATGATCGCGGCGCAGTCGAACGATTTACGAAAGAGATTGCGCCGCTGATTCTCACTGGCCCACCGGGCGTCACCGGATTCGCGGGCGGCCGGCCGAAAGTTGAAGAGATCGTCGCTTATTGGCCGGCGTTAATTCCCAAGAGCGAGATCGAAGCCAAGGTAGAAATATTGAACGTGTAATTTATGAAGATTCAATTGACACAGCTCGCGCATGCGCGCTCTGGTGACAAAGGCGACACGGCCAACGTAGGGCTCGTCGCTTTACGCGACGAATTCTATCCGCTACTCGCGCGCGAAGTGACGGCAAAGCGGGTCAAAGAACATTTCAAGGGAATCTGCCACGGGGAAGTTGAGCGATACGAACTGCCAAACCTCGGCGCTCTTAATTTCCTTTTGCATGAAAGTCTCGGCGGTGGCGGCACTCTCTCCTTGATGACCGACGCCCAGGGCAAAACGTTTTCGACTGCCTTGTTAAGAATGCAGATTGAAGTCGCAGACGATGAGGCGGCGAAACTGGGACTCGCCACGCAGAACTAGAAAATGGCTGCTACTGATTCAGTTGTCCTGTACGAAGTAGCCGAAGGCGTGGCGCGCATCACGCTTAATCGACCGGCGAAGCGTAATGCGCTTAACGATGACTTGATAGCGGGTCTGAAGGCTTTACTGCGCAGGGCCCACGAGGATGACGACGTCAGGGTAATCCTTTTGACCGGGGCGGGCTCGGATTTTTGTTCCGGCGCCGATCTGGCCGCATTACAAAAGATATCGACCGCTTCAGTCGAAGAGAATCTCGAAGACGCAGCGGCGTTGATGGATCTCTTCATGTTGATACGGTCCACGCGTCAACCGGTAATCGCCGCGGTGAAGGGAAGAGCCCTGGCCGGCGGTTGTGGCCTGGCATCAGCATGTGACCTGGTTCTGGCGGCGCGCTCCAGTCGCCTTGGATATCCGGAAGTGAAAATTGGTTTCGTCCCCGCGATGGTGATGGCCATCCTCAGGCGTAACGTGAGTGAAAAGCGGGCCTTCGAATTGCTGACTTTGGGAAATGAATTAAGCGCCGAAGAAGCCGTCAACGCAGGCCTGGCGAATCGGGTGATTGATGACGAGGCCTTTGACGAGGAGGTGGACGCGTTCGTCGAACAGTTTGCCCGGGTAAGCAGTTCGGCTGTCGCATTAACCAAGAAACTGCTCTATCAGATCGACGCGATAAGTTTTGAAGATGCTCTGCGCTGTGGCGTGGATACGAACGTGACTGCGCGCCTGACGGAGGATTGTCAGCAGGGAATCGAAAGGTTCTTGAGAAAACGCTGAGATGTTTCAGTCGCGCGGCTTGACGTTATTGCGAATGAAGTCGGCGATGTCCTGCGTCGAAGTTCCCGGCAGAAAAACTTCCGCGACCCCTTGTTCCTTGAGTTTGGGAATATCTTCCTTCGGCACAATCCCGCCCAGAACCACGAGCGTGTCGTTCAGTCCTTCTTCACGCAACAGTGAAACGATTCGCGGGCACAGTGTGTTGTGGGCTCCGCTGAGAATGGAAACGCCGACCGCATCGACGTCCTCCTGCAAGGCCGCCGCCGCGATCATCTCAGGTGTTTGTCGCAAGCCAGTGTAAATAACTTCCATGCCGGCGTCGCGGAGCGCGCGGGCGATGACTTTCGCGCCGCGATCGTGGCCGTCGAGACCCGGTTTGGCGACAAGTACTCTGATTTTTCTGCTGGTTTGATTCATCTGAAGTCAGATGGCGGGTTCTTCATAAACGCCGTAAACGTCGCGAAGCGCTGAACAGATTTCGCCGAGCGTCGCATACTCCCTGACTGCATCGATAGTCGCGGGCATCGTGTTCTCGCCGCGTTGTGCGGCTAATCGAAGCGCGTCGAGCGTGCGCGAGACGGCGCCGCCGTCGCGCTCAGAGCGGACCCTCTCCAGTCGCTCAACCTGCTGGTGGCGCACTGATTCATCAATTACCAGAATCGGAATCTCCTGCTCATCCGTCATCTCGTACTTGTTGACTCCCACGATCGTTTGATCGCCGCGCTCGAGGGCTTTCTGGTATTGATACGCAGACTCCTGGATTTCGCGTTGCGGAAATCCTTTTTCAACCGCGTCAACCATGCCGCCCATTGCGTCGATTCGCTCAAAATAATCGAGCGCGCCCTGTTCCATCTTGTTGGTCAGGGCTTCGACAAAGTATGAGCCGCCCAGCGGATCGATAGTGTTCGCCACCCCGGTTTCCTCGGCGATAATTTGCTGAGTGCGCAGCGCAATCAAGGCCGCTCGATCGGTTGGCAATGCCAGGGCTTCGTCATAAGCATCCGTGTGCAGCGATTGTGTCCCGCCGAGTACTCCGGCCAGCGCTTGAATCGCGACGCGGACGATGTTGTTGAGCGGTTGTTGGACGGTCAGCGAAACACCGGCGGTTTGCGTGTGAAAGCGCAGCTTCATCGTCCGTTCGTCCGAGGAGCCGAACCTCTCTCGCATCGTGCGCGCCCAGATGCGCCGCGCGGCCCGGTACTTGGCGATCTCTTCAAAGAAATCGTTGTGCGCATTAAAGAAAAAGGAGATGCGCGGGACGAACCGTTCGAGATCGAGACCTGCACGCATTCCCCAATCGACGTATTCGATGCCGTCGCGCAAAGTGAACGCGAGCTCTTGCAAGGCAGTCGCGCCGGCTTCGCGAATGTGGTAACCGCTGACTGAAATCGGGTTGTAGCGCGGGACGTGCTCGGTGCAAAACTCAAAAGTGTCTACTACCAACTTCATCGCGGAGCGGATCGGATAAATCCATTCCTTCTGCGCAATGTATTCCTTCAAGATGTCATTTTGCAGCGTGCCTGAGATTTTCTTCCAGTCGGCGCGTTGTTTTTCTGCGACGACCAGATACATCGCGAGAAAAACCGACGCGGGAGCATTTATCGTTTGCGAGACGGTGACCATTTCGAGCGGAATCCCATCGAATAACGCCTCCATATCGGCAAGTGATGAAACGGCCACGCCGCATTTGCCGACCTCACCCTCAGAGAGCGGCGAGTCGGCGTCGTAGCCCATCAGCGCCGGGAGATCGTAGGCGACGGACAGGCCGGTCTGGCCTTCTTTCATCAGATACTTGAATCGCGCGTTGGTCTCTTCCGGAGTGCCGAACCCTGCGAACTGCCGCATGGTCCAAAGCTTGCCGCGGTAGCCTGTGGCGTGAATTCCACGGGTGTAGGGAAAGTCTCCCGGAGTGGAAATGTCTCGATCAAAGTCTATGTCGCTGACGTCAGATCGATCGTAAAGCCGGTCAACCTCTTCCAGAGATACCGTCTGGAAACTCTGCTTCCGTTCGCTTTGACGCGTTTGCGGCAGCTTGTCAGTTTGCTCAGTGAGTGGCATTTGGCGTGGAAAAATCTAAAGCGTTTCCAAATCGCGATATTAGTTGAGCGATTAAACGGTGTCAATTTGGTCGTAAGTGAAGGACGCGCGGCTGTTGCTAACCAACAGCCGCGCGTTAAAGGCAGGACCCGGAAAATCGTGGATGAGCAGCAGGGTAAAGCGGATCAGTTAGTGGACGAACGAAACAGTCTTTGCGCTGGTGGCCGTCTGCAGCGAATCCATTGTGACGACAATGTCACTCGCCTTAACCATGCCCAGGCGCTCTCGCGCCGCCAGCTCAATGGCACTCGGATCCTTGGTGAGCCGCTGAATGTCTCTCTGTAGAGATTGATTCGCGTCACGCAGGCTCTGGATCTCTGATTCGACTTTCAAGCGCTGGACGCTCGATGCGCGTAACTCTCCTCGCGATCTTATGATCGCGGTCGCGCATATCGCCGTGGTCGCGAGCATTATCGTGGTTAGGATCACCCACGCTGGGATGGAGCGGGCCGCTCCGATTGCCGGAACCACCAAATCGCGGGCCGTGACCGTTGGGCTACTCAAAACACCCACGGACTGCACTACGTTAGGTCTGCCAGCTGCGCGGTTAAGCAGCCATTCTGTATTTCCCAAGGCTTGCAAGAAGCACCTCCGCTCTTCAACGAGCCATGACTGTGGCCCTTAAGTTATGGTTAATTACCGCGCGACGTCGCGATGCATCCTGATGCGTCGCCGCTGAAGGTAAACCCGGCGCGACGCCGACTTTCGCCGTATCGCGATGCGTAAACTAAATACTTTGGCGCGATTTGTCTGATTCATCGTTAGCCTTTGTCTTGTTTAGACTGACCAGTTAACCGCAAGATAAAGGGTACTAACAACGTCGGGCTACCACATCTTGTAACGCTTGGGGGCGCAATCTCTTGGGGCAGAACAACTTACCGCTGAAGTTCGGGGGAATTTAACATCGGAATTCGGAGAGGGCAATACTATTTATTTACAACAATTTAACAAGCTAACCTCAACGGTTACATAAGGTAACGAGGATTAAGCGCTTAAAAGGGCGAACGCGCGGCGAACACAAAGGGCCGTGCGCTGATGCGAGGCGACGGGCGCAAGAATGGACGAAATAGGTAGTGTCATGGTGTCGCTAACACGCTAAGACGAGTCGCCGCGACACGCGCAAGTGGCGGAAACTAGTCAAAAAGGGCGTAGTTTGTTGGGCACGGTCATTGCATTGTTGCCGAGCGGTAATGTGTATAGACCTCCGTGGAGCTAGCTCAGAATGAAACCTATTAAATACGCAGAGCGAGGGCTTGCAGCCTTGGCCGGCGCGACTTTTAACACCATCCAGTCAATTAACAAGTATCGTCCCAATCCGTCTTTCACGCCGAAATGGTCCGATAAGCCACTTTTGAAATCGTGGCAAAAAACGAAGCCCACCCTTGGGTGGCCGCGCACGACCGACTCGCTGTGCCCGAACTGCGTTATTGAAGCCCGGGAGTCGATTCTCAACGGCGAGCAGGACGTTTCCGTGCTGGTTCTGGAGAAGGTCGGCGAAATCAAGGCTCAGATCATCGAACGCGACGGTGAGATCTGGATGATCAAAGATTGCCCGGTTCACGGCCATTTTGAAGACGTAATGGCTATCGATTCGAAGTTCCTTACGCACATCGAAACGATGTTTCCGGGCCGCGACATCTCGGCGCATAACGATGAGAAGCTTCACAACCACGGTTCGAGCACAATCAAGTACGGCCGCGGCGCCGTGCTCACAGTCGATTTAACCAATCGCTGCAACATGATGTGCGATCCGTGCTTCATGGACGCGAACCAGGTGGGTTTTGTGCATGAGCTGAGCATGGAAGAGATTAGAGAGATTCTCGACAATGCCATCTCAATCAAACCTCGGCGTCAGATGTCAGTTCAGTTTTCGGGCGGTGAGCCGACGATTTCGCCGCACTTCATCGAAGCTATTCGTTATTCACGCAAGGTCGGTTACAACTCGGTACAGGCCGCGACGAACGGAATCGAATTCGCAAAGAGCAAGGCGTTCTGTAAACAGGCAGCCGAAGCAGGATTGCGTTACGTTTACTTCCAGTTTGACGGAATCGGCAACGACGCGAATAGTCACCGGCAGGTCGGCAATTTGTTCGATGTGAAGCTGCGAGCCATCAATAACCTTCACGAAGCCGGCGTTGAGATTGTGCTGGTCACCACTTTGGTAAACGGCATCAACAACGATCAGGTGGGATCGATTATCCGGTTCGCGCTCGATAATCCTAAGAAGATCGCCTTCCTTTCTTTTCAGCCCGTGTCGTTCACGGGTCGCGACGAAGCGATTACGCCAGAGCGCCGGCTGCAGCAGCGATACACGCTTTCGCACCTGGCTCACGACGTGAAGAACCAGGTCGGAATTACTGAGCCGACTCGCGATTGGTTCCCGCTTTCATTAATGGGCGCCTTCGCGGACTTCGCGGATCTCGTTCATGGTCCAAGCTCGGAATGGGGTCAGGTCTCCTGCGGTTGTCACCCGAATTGCGGCGTGGGAACTGCCGTGATGATCGACAAGGAAACGAAGGAAATGAGTCCGGTTCCCGCGTTTCTCGATATCCCTGGATTGGTCAGGGACATGCGCAAAATCACCGACGCCGCTCGTGGTAAGTGGATATCGAATTTCATGATGGGTTTGGCGCTGCTCAAGCACTATCGACCGCAGAATGCGCCTTCGCAGTTCAATCTTTACGAACTGTTCAAGAAGTTCGATAAATCATTCGGCCTGACCGGCAAGGACTACGGCAAGGTCAGCGGCGACCGCAGTAAGGACGACATCGCCAAGCGCCGGTCGGATCGATGGAACTTCCTGTTCATCGCGGGCATGTGGTTCCAGGATCTTTTCAACTACGACTTCCGCCGCACGGAAATGTGCATCATTCCCTACGGCACTCAGGAAGGTGAAATCAGCTTCTGCGCGTACAACACAGGCATTGGCTGGCGCAATATCATCGAGCACATGCATCAGAATGCGACCGTTGCCAAGTGGTATGAGGATCATGGCCGTCACGAAATCTTCGCCGGCGGTAAGGAAGTGCCGCTCAACGATCCGACGCACAATCTGAAGCTTAACGACGTCGATCTCGCCCGGCCGAACAAACCCGAGATGAAGGGACCAAAGACCGCGCACGAAGAGATGGTAGCGATGCGCAAGCTCTATCAGGAGATGATTCTCAAGCAACAGTCGATTAAGACCGACAACGGCGACAAGCCGGTTCAGATTAAGGGCTTGGAACGGAAGAAGGACGCGGTGGTAGCGACCGTTTGATTTTTGCCATAACGACGCGGCCCTGCGAATCGGCTCGCAACATTCGCAGGGTCGTTTTTTGTCCGCTTGACCGCGCCGCAGCCTGACGTGTTTAATAAGAGGTTCAGTCGATAGAACAAATCTTTAAGTGGAGATATAGATGGCAGTAGTTACAATTAACCCCGGTGAATCGATCGAGAGCGCTTTGCGTCGATTCAAACGGAAAGTCATGACCGAGGAGATCATCAAAGACGCGAAGAAGCATGCGTTCTTCATGCCTCCCGGCCAAAAAGCGAAGCTGAAATCGGCACTCGCTCGCAAGCGCAATAAAAAGAAGGGCCGCCCCAGGCCACGTCCCGTCGCTGCTAAGTCCTAGTTGTGCGATCGCACACGAGGCTCGCTCGGTTTTTAATCTCAAGAAACTGAATCAGCCGGAGAGTTTGCGGTGAAGCATGGGCCTGCGTGTGGCACAATGGTCTTGAAGAAATGACGCGCATTTTACTCACGAATGATGACGGCATCCACTCCGAGGGTTTACAAGCTCTCGAGCGGGTCTTGCGCGAAGTGGGCGACGTGTTTGTGGTGGCGCCCGCCAGCGAGATGAGTGGCGCATCGCACAGTCTGACGCTCTCGCGACCGCTGCGCATCAGGAAGATCGACGATCGTCACTGGACCGTAGATGGAACGCCGACCGATTGCGTAACGCTGGCTTTGCACAAGATCCTGAACGAGGATGAATTGCCGCATCTCTGTGTTTCGGGAATTAACCACGGCGGCAATCTCGGCGACGATGCCACCTACTCCGGCACCGTCGCCGGTGCGCTTGAGGCGACGATTCTGGGGGTACCTGGAATTGCCATAAGTCTGGTCGCGCGCGACCACTTTAATTTCGCCGAGGCTGCTCGCTTTACCTTGCTGGCCGTGCGAAAGATTCTGGCGGAAGGTCTGCCGGAAGGCACGCTGCTGAACGTCAATGTTCCGAACGCCGAGGTGAAGGGCGTTAAGGTTACCAGGCAAGGCATCAAGAACGCGCGTCCGGTAATCACCGAGCATATCGACCCGCGCGGCAAGCCGTACTTTTGGATCGGCGAGCAATACTTTCGTTCGAATGCCGAAGACGGCACGGACTATCGCGCGATTGAAGAGGGCTACATTTCCGTCACGCCGTTGCGAAGCGACATGACAGATCACAGTGCCCTGACCGAAATCGGATCCTGGAATTATGTGCTGGCTTCAGAGCTCCTGCCGACATAAACCGCATCGACTCAGTTGAGTTCCACATCTTCACGACTGCACACGCTCTACCTCGAACAAAGGATTCCGCGCGAGCGCATGGTTGAGCGGTTACGCGACCATTACCGTATCCGCGACGAAAAGGTCCTGGAAGCAATGCGCTCGGTGCCACGTCACTTCTTTGTGACTGAGGCCTTGCGCGGACGCGCTTACGACGATAATGCGCTGCCCATAAATTTCAATCAGACCATTTCGCAGCCTTTTATCGTGGCGCGCATGTCTGAGCTGCTGGAGATTGACAAGCAAAGCCGCGTGTTGGAGATCGGCGCCGGCTCTGGCTACCAAACCGCCATTCTGGCGCGACTCGCCTCGCAGGTTTACGCCATTGAGCGCATCGGTGAATTAGCGAGAGAAGCGCAAGCGCGAATTCGCGAGCTGGGCATCTACAACGCGACGGTGAAGGCTTTCGACGGTACTTTGGGTTGGAGCGCGCATGGACCATATGACGCGATTCTGGTAGCTGCTGGTGGACCTCGAATTCCGGATCCTTTGATTGCGCAATTGGGAGTTGGCGGCCGGCTGGTGATTCCCATCGGCGAAACGCGTGAATCGCAAAAGTTGGTGCGCGTGGTTAAAAGTGAAGCGGGCCAGAAGCTTGAAGACCACGGCAGTTGTCAGTTCGTCCCGTTGATCGGTCAGCACGGGTGGGAGAAGCAGTGAGGAGTAAGAAGTGGGCGGTGGGCTGTGGGCGGTGTGCTGTGGGCAGTGGGCAGTGAGCGGTGAGCAGTACCGCTCAACGTATCGATTCGAACAAACTTTGCAAATGAACGCGATCACTAATTTGATGATGACGGACACACTCGCAACAGCGATGACTACGCACTGCGCACTGCCCACCGCCCACTGCTCACTGCTCACTGCTTACCGCTCACTGCCCACCGCCCACTGCCCACTGCCCACTGTCCACCGCTCACTGCTCACTAAATCATGATCGCCCGCCTCATCGAAATGATTTCCGCGTTCATCGTCGCGACTATCTCCTTGCTGGGCTACGGTGGCGTCGTGCTGCTGATGGCCATCGAGTCCGCGTGCATACCGCTGCCGTCGGAAATCATCATGCCGTTCTCAGGCTACCTGGTGTCGCGCGGCGAGATGAACCTTTGGCTGGTGGGCGTCGCCGGCGCCGTCGGTTGTGTGTTGGGATCGATGATCGCTTATTGGGTCGGCATGTATGGTGGTCGTCCCTTGATTGAGAAGTACGGCCGCTTTGTCCTGATCTCGCATCACGATTTGGATTTGGCCGACCGTTGGTTTGCGAAGTACGGCGAGGTGATCGTTTTCGTCAGCCGGCTTCTGCCGGCCATCCGTACCTTCATCGCTTTTCCGGCCGGCGTCGCGCGCATGAACATCCCGCGCTTCATTCTTTATACCTTCGCCGGATCGTTGCCATGGTGCATCGGTCTCGCGTACGTAGGCCAGAAATTGGGCGAGCAGTGGGACAAAGACCCGCGTCTGAAGACGCTGTTTCACCGATTCGATTTTGTGATTGGAATTGTGATCGTGCTGGCTGCCGCATGGTGGATCTGGCGTCACCTCAGACATAGTAAGCGCGAAGAGCAAAGCTCGAAGGGCTAAGAGCCAAGAGCCAAGAGCAAAGAGGTAAGGGCTAACAGATCAGAGGTAATTCTTCTCACATCGATTCTCACATGGCTTTGTTCTCTCCATCAGATTGCCTTCGCCCTTTGCGCTTCGCCCCTTGCTCTTTGCCGTTTGCTGCTTCTGTCGTGTTAGAATCCCAAAGCAATTCGGGGCGTGGCTCAGCCTGGTAGAGCGCACGGTTCGGGACCGTGAGGTCGGAGGTTCGAATCCTCTCGCCCCGACCATTTAAATCAAGCATTTACGGCTGTCTGATAAGGCAGCCGTTTTTGCGTTGTGTCCAATTTGTGTCCAGCTTTCACGAAACTCACCTCCTTGATCAACCGGGCCGCGCGAATATAACGCTCCGTCGTTTTCATATCGCGGTGACCCATGATCTCCTTGATTGTGAAAGCATCGTAACCGGCCATTGCCAGCCGTGTGCAAAAAGTGGCTCTGAGATCGTGCCATTCCAGGTCATGAACTTTCGCTTTGAGACAAGCTGTGGCGAAAGACTTCTTGACGTCAGTATAGGGCTTTCCTGTTTTGGGGTTTAAGAAGAGGTATTCGTCCGCCTTCTTGTTCGCGCAAAGTCTCATGAGTATAGGCCTAATTCGCTCGTCGAGAACGTTCATAGGTATTTCTCGATTTCGCTTGCCTTTCGTTCGACTTGCCGTTACAACTCTGCGAAAGAGGTCAACTTGATCGCGCCTGAGATTTAATTGCTCCCTTTTTCTCAGACCCAACCCCAGAGCTAGGATAATTAGATCAACCAGGTGACGTCGCTTGTCGATCAGGTTAGACATTAACCCTCTCTCCTCGTCCGGTTCGAGGTAGCGGTAGCGTTCATTGTCCAGCTTGAATTTCTCGACTTTGGAACATGGGTTGAAGTCGGCTTTGCCTAGAGACATTGCCAACGTGTAAATGCGAGAGAGCATTTCAAATTCTCGGTTAACCGAGGCTGGTGCTCGCTCTGTGTCATGCTTTGTTCTGGTTGCCAACCGTTTTGTTTTGAATCTTTCGATGTCAAGCGGTCGGACTTGTCTCAGTTGTTTATTGCCGAACAACTGTTTCAGGATCTCTTTATTGTAGTGGTCGTTTTGCCATGACTTCTTGTTTGACTTCGACCAAGGCAGATAGATCTGGTCAATGAAATCGGCGATAGTCATTGTGCCAGACTCCAGTCTGCTAAATCTTCCCTCAAAAACATCCTGCTTCAGTTTGGTTTCAGCTTGTTCTGCCTGGAACTTCGTACGAGCTTCCGGAAGAGCTCCACGATAGCGCAGGCCTCGTATTCTAAAGCGATAGTGCCAGTGTTTTCCTCTCTTGTAGACAGACATTTGTTCTCCTTGAAGTTGCAGCCACCAAGAGAACGCGCGCATGGTAGCATCAATGGAAATTCAAGTCATTTCCTATTATCGCCGCTGCTATTATCGCCGCGTGTCCAAGCGATTATTTCGTCTCGATCAAATCTGAGAATGTTCGAGCCAGGTGGTTTACGGAAAGGTATGCGTTCCTGGGCAACCATGTCATAGATTGTTCGTGGTCTTACTCCGAGGTATCTCGCGACCTCAGTGACATTAAGGAGTGGCTCTGTTGACTGGAGGTTGGAAGTCATGATGATAAGTAAGTCCGGTGACGAAGTCTTTTGAAAGCGCCGCCTATGACACAAGGCGACATTGTGCTTGGAGTAGTTTTTGGGTTAATTGACGTCGGCGACATGATGAAGCGCGCTCTCTGGAAACTTTCTCCGAGCATGACGTCCTTCGGTCTCATATATTGCCGATCAAAAATCTTCGCTGTCCTCCGTCCTTCGGCATTTCAGCAGATTTCTTGCCCGGCATAGACTGGCTCACTAAGAGCACTGGAAGAACTAGTGCCGAGAGCCTAGGTGGACTCGGCGCGTTCGATTCTGCACAGGCTGTGCCATTCGTACGACGTACCAGGGAACCGCTTTCGGCGAGAAACCTCCAGCTCAAAAAGTGAAGTTAATAGTTAGGTTTAGTTCAAATTAAGAAGCGAGTCTTGGAGACTATCCAGGGTCCCTGGGCAGGGGGGGCAACTTTGGAAAAATAGGACCAAAAGTCCTATTTCTTAAAAACTCGGCGGGAAGTTTGCTTTCCGTTGGAAAGTAACTTCAGGTCGACAACCTGCGAATTCAACATGGGTGAAAAAGATTTATCAACCTGCGCCAAAGTCCGATTTCGCAGGAGCGTCCATTCACGTGCAATGACAAAATTAGAGTCGTTTAAAGGTCCGGCAAGGCAAGCTGAGCATGATCGCTCAATACGGTCGCGCGTCTTTCGCCTTTTGCGGTATGACGCTTGCCCAAGGAGCGGGCGACAGACCAGGTTCTACTGGGAAACAGAAATGTTTCCCGGATCTCAAAAGGAGCGCTAACCGATTCAGCCGAGAGGTAGATCCTACGCGAGAAAGAATGCCATGAAGTTAAGCGCCGCTTAATTTTGTAAGGTTGAACTTAATTTTCTCCTACGAAGAAAGGAAGAACGAATGCCGTATCCATTTACCGTATTAATTGAGGCGCCTCCGGCGCTCGCCGCGGTTTCTTATGAGCAAAGGAAAGCGGATCATGATCTTGTCCTTGCTTCTTACCTTAGAACGTTTGAGAAGCGAGGCTTTGAGGAAGAGACTCGTCGTAGAACTCAGGAATTTCTCGACGGCTTCTTCAAATCGATCCTGATTCGATATCCGGCGGGTGATCCCCAACAGCACATATTGATTTGGGACCTGCTACATCGGTATGGCGAGGAGATAATCGATCTATATGCGACAACCCTGAAATACCGGTCCAGGCGCGGCACACAAATCAAGTATCTTAGCGAGATACGTCGACTCTGCGAATACACAATTCAAAAGGCCTACATTCCGGGGCGCACACCAATCGCGATCAGAGAGAGATATGGTACGCCGTCACAACCGGTCACTCGCTACGACCATCCGGTGCACGCGATTGATGACCCTAACGTAGAGCCAGCGGTAATCGGTGACTCCCTGAGACACCTGCTTGATTTCGTTCGCGTAGATTACGTGACGAAGAGTCAAAACAAGGATCTGGCGCGCCGAGACTACGTACTCATGGTCGTGGCGGTAACGTCAGGTGTCAGAGCGAATGAGTTGTGCCATTTGGACATCGACGACCTTCGGTTCGAGGAGCGCAAAATCTGGGTCCGATTTGGGAAAGGCTGCAGAGGCTCCGGTAAGCGACAGCGGCTGACGGTGCTAACTGATTTTGCAGCGCAAACTCTTCGGGTCTACCTAAAGCACACGCGGCCGAAACTTACGAGAGCAGAAATATCCACCCAGGCGCTCTTTCTTACGCAGCAGGGAGATCGAATCACTTACGGCGCTATGAAAGCACGATTAGATATTGTCGTCAGGCTCGCTCGAGAATCCAATATCAAAGTCCCTAATTCGTTTGGGTGGCATGATCCTCGTCGCAGCTTCACGACGGGAACCACAGAGGAGCATCCCGACAAACTGATTCACATATCGGGACTACTGGGTCATACGGGTTTAGAAACGATGCATCGGTACATCCGGCCAAGCAAACGAGCACTTCGCGACGCCACCAAGAGGGTGGCCGATCAACTGTCATAAAGTACTTCATCAAGGAGGATTAAGGAATGAGTTTTCAGTGGAACTTGCGGAGGGAACTGTTCCTCCGAAAAAGCATTCATCGACCCGTAGATCTGCAAGCACTTCTTAGGGAAAACGGTTATTCGCTCTCTTTGCCAGCAGTTTGCGCATTGGTAAATCGCGAACCGAAAGCTTTACCGCTGGAGACTGCGCAAGCTCTCTGCAATTCCCTTGACTGCACTCTGAGCGACTTGTGCACGATGGAACCAGATCGAAAACGCCGTGGTCCACACCTCTCAGACTGTCAAGAAGATGAGTTTCCGGATCCTTTTCAATTTCCGATTCATGAGTGCGACTAACGCACAGCGACATCACGAGGTAAGCATATGTCTGCGCCAAGCACGATAACGCGGATTGCCATTTGTATCCGTTGCGAGCGACCTTACTGGAACACTGGACCATCTGTCTGCGGAAGATGCGAAGACTTAGGTCAAGACTCAGGACTTGGTGTCCCGAGGGCGAAGGCTGCGAGAAGAGCGTGCGTAAGTATACATTCGACGGCCCAAGGTGATTGCACTGGTTGCGGCAAGTTCACGCGAATTGATCTAAGGGACGGCCATTGCATTGATTGTCAGAGGGAGCGCTATCAGCGTAATCGTCTGGAGGTGCAAAAGCAAAAAATCAGGTGCAAGGTATGCTCACAAATAAAACGCTCGGCATACCTGAGTGAAAACATCTGTCGAAGGTGCGCCCTCATACGAAAAAATGATGTCGCACGCTGCGTCGATTGCGGCAAAGAGAGATTGATTGCGGTGAAGAAGGGTGGGCCGCGATGTTTAAGCTGCTATCAGGATCGCCTTGCGGGTGGAAGTTTGCGAAAGCTCCTCGATAGTTATTGCGGCCCGAATCGAGGTTACTTGATCCAGTTAGCTGAACGGATTGATTGGAACTCAGTTGATGAGGACATGCGACGGCGATTCAGCACGTTTCTCGCATTCCTCAAAGAGGTCTTAATTCCAGAACCTTTGACCTGGGAATGGCTTGACGAGCGCCTTCCCTCTCTCAGCGGCGCGAGCCGGAAGCGGGCACAAGCGATTCGCTCGTCGCTTTGGGATCTTGCTTATATTCAGGTAGCCCTGGGAAAGCTCGAGGCCCGGAAGACCTATCTCGAACGAGCGAGAATAGAGAAGCTGCTTGAACAGCTGCCGGAGCAATCACGCAAAGAAATATCTGATCATGTCGACTGGATGAAACGCGTGAGATTCTCGCCTTATACGATTTATACCAGACTAATTCTTACCAGGCAGTTTCTGAACTGGTGCCATCATCGCGGTGTCGGACTTTACGAGATAACTGATTTTCTCCTTGAAGAATTTGAGCAGTTTTACCGATGGCAGTGGGCTTGCACTGCTTGCGCCACGCAAGCTGAGTATGACCTCTATGGCGATCATCCTATCTGTCCGCGTTGTGGCGCTGGTATGGTGAGGACAAGATGGCACACGAACCGAACAATCGCAATGGTCTGCGACCACATTAAGGCTCTCCTCGACTGGGTTTTTGAGTCAAATCAGACCAAAACAATACTTAGTGTAACTCCGTGTCATAGTCTGTCTTTTCGACACTATCCAACTGATGTAATAAAGCAGATAGCGAAGTATGTGGCCTCACCGACGGCTGACGCCATTGAAGCCTTCGTTTTTTATTTAATACTTTTTCACACCTGTTCTTCATGGGAACTAATCCACGCACAAATACCAACGGACGAAAATGGAAGAGTTCGGGAGCTGTCAAATGCGGGTTGCATTATCATCCCAGAGCGCGAGCCTTCGCGCGGCAATCTTTCTACCGGACGAGTTGAAAAGCGAATCGATTTCGACTCTGCACTTACTGATTGGTTAACCCCGCTGTTAAGACGAGTTGATGAATGGCGAGGCAATGTCCTCAAAGAGCTGAACAATAGGTATGTGCTGCTCACCTCGCGCGGAGCGAAACATCAAAAACCAGTTACAATTAAATTCATTACTAATACTATCGATCGTGGTTGCGCGAACGCCGGCGTGGAACACTGCACGGCTAAGACAATGCGTTTGACAGCGGCGGCGATATTCGCAGACGCGGGTGTCATGGGAATTCTCGGATTAATGGGTTGGAGCAAACGACGAGCGCAGCAGCTTGGCTGGCTTGAAAACCGGGAAGTCATATCGCCCGGGGTTCGGAAGATAGCTAGACATACGAAGAATCAGCGCCCGCCCCCAGCGGGGGCATTAGCGAAGTGAGCCGTGCGTGAGCACGGCGAGCTTCGCGGGCGCAAGGGGGAGAACTAATAACCGGGCGTACGATAATCGTCATTATGTTGGAGGCGCAATTGGCGACCAAACAGTCGGACCGGACCAACAGCTTCTGCCATACGCTAGCGCGCCGACAACATAATGCACGATTATCGGATGACCGTCCGATTGTCCATTTCGCTTCCGGCAAAGCCGGAAGGGAAATAACTGTTTTGGGCGAAATTAGGAGGCAATCAGTTTGCCGTCAATTCTGTGTGTCGGAGCACGTAACGTCAAATTGAGTCGAAGATGTCATAGACGCGTACCTTCGTGCGGCGAGAGACAGACGAATGTTGCTCTCGATTACGGCTGTGCGTCAATTTCTTGCGATACTGGTAAGGTATACGCGGAGGTTGAAAATGGATTTAAGTTTAATTCAATTGGCCCATGCTGCGACGTATTTACTGGCGCCGGCGCTCCCGCATTTGTTGCCAGCAGCTGCCGAGGCAGGGAAGGGAGTCGTCAAGAGTACAGCGGCAAGAATCACTGACGCGACTTTTCGACGAGCCGAAGCGCTATGGAAGAGATTATGGCCCGGCGTGCAGGATAATTCCGCGGCGTTAGAGGCAGCAAGAGACCTGGCAGGAATGCCCGAAGACGCTGATGCGCAAGGTGCGTTTAGTCTTCAATTACGAAAACTACTTGCTGCCGACAACTCCCTCGCTCGCGACGTGGCGAATATCTTGGTGGACTCGAGCGTTCATATTACGGCTTCGGGCGAACGAAGCGTGGCAGCAAATACCGTAAGAGATAGCATAATTAATACTGGCGATCAGAAATAAAGGTGAAAACCGGTGTCCAGAGACCGTTATGAAGACTCCCCATTCGCAAAACCGGCTGAAGGCAGCGCGGCCGGTGAGCCTTCAGAAGACTCATCCGTCACTCTCGTTCGAAAGTCCGTTACGGCTGAAGGCGACCAAAGTGTTGCTATTGGAGAGGCGTCAAATGCCGTAGTCAACACTGGGGTGGTGCATGGCGATATCATCAATATACCCGGCAGTGAACCATCCAAGTCGACGTTGACAAGAGACAACATCGATTCTGCATTAAATCTCGTAAAGCTAAATCAATCACTCTCGTCGGAATTGTCGAGGCGGATCGCCCGCGAGCTGGAGGAAGCGCGCGAAGCGTTTCGCGAGAATCCAAGATCCGAAAGCTTCCAAAAAGTTCAGGCAATTAGCCAGTCAGTTAATTGGCCCGTTTTAGAAGCGGCTCTTCGGGCCATGGTAATGCGGGCACTCGCAAACATGGTGTTGAGCCTCAAGGGTAAAGACGGAATTGATGAAGCGGAAGTCTATGCCAACGACGCATCGAGAATCGACGCGACCTGCGATGTTCGGACTGTACACGTAAGGATCAAGGCGCTTCGCCAAGGATTCGCACCTGCGCTTGCTGACTTAGACAATTCAACGTCGCTCGATGATTTCAACTTACGTTTGGGATTGCTGATAGAAACGGGTCAAGTCAAAGAAGCTTTGAGTCTGTTGGAGACACCTCCTTCGCAGATCTCGCCTGATGCCGAATCATATCGTCTCAAAGCGCTGGCTTCGCTGCTAACACAGGATGTCGTCGCGGCGGCGATTGCGAAAGACGAAGCGTTGAAGCGGATGCCCAAGAGGCAGAACATCCGAATCGCGGCGGCGGTAATTGATTATTATTCAAGTGTGTCTGAGTTAGCACTTCAGGCCGATGCAATTCTCTATCCGCATCCGCTGAATCCTGCACTAGTGAAACGCGATGATGAAAGCCAGAACCGCCTCAGACTCAGTGCGACTAGTTTCGCGAAGATTGCTCAAGAGTTTGAGGCGTCGAGTAACGCCCAAAAAGAGATCGAAGCATGGCAGATTGCCTGCGTTGCAAATATCTCTGATGCCACAGACGAAGTTCTGGAATTATGTAGAACCGCGCTAGCGAAAGATCCGACGCACTTTCGAGTCATTGCATGGGTTCTTCAAAGAGGGTACGAAATCGACTTAGATCCTAGTGAACAAGCTTTGAACGCGCTTCTACTCGAAAACGCTGTTGAGGAAGCCGACAGGCTTAGCTACTTACTTGCGCTGCTGGGAATCTATGCCAGGAAGCACGCCATCGCCGCGATCCTGGATCTGCTCGACCGCGAACGAAGCGCTTTCGAGAAAATGGGACGTTTAGATCTTTGGCGGTATTGGCGCGGTCAAGCGTTCATTGACAAAGCTGATCCTAAGACGGCGTTAGAGCTTGTATCTGAAATCGAGGATCCGAGACTCCGCGATGGCCTTAAGGTTCTTAGCGCCGACCAATCGCGATCGCGATTACCGATCTCGCAAAGTGCAGACTCGCGCTAACGTTGAGCCACGCGTCCACTCTCCTCAATATATTTCACTCGCTTGGCTTTCCTTTCGGGGATATTGGCGACATGTTTCGGCGGCACACACAGCAAAGGGCTGCTGAAGCAATCCTCAAGGAATCAGCGTCGTGGGACGATTGCCTCCACCCGAATCGATTCAACCGCACAGTTTTCCTCACCCATGGTGTCGGAAAGATGTTTTCAGGTATTAAAGCCGACCTGTTAGAACGTGTTGGGATCGTTCCGTTAATCGAAGGAAAGATTGTTAAGGACATAAACGGCGTTAAGGTCCCTGACATCCCTCTTCTTCAGGACTCGACATTGGAAAAGGATGGATTAAGCTCGATTCTTGGGGGAGACCATGCACAGGCGTTAGCAATTCTCGATGATGAAAATCTTGAACTCCTCTCGTCCACGAAATTAAGCGAGAGGGTCCAGCAGTCGCTGAATGAAATTATAGTTGATCGTAATGACACTGCTTGGGCTATGGTGATGTTGGTTTTGGGAGACCTTGCAGTTTATGCAGATCTGAGAGAACAAACACGTGAGGGAATGACACGGATACAGATTGACGAGGCCTTCATTGACAATCAGAAACCAGCTTATCCCGCCTTGACTACCGCGGCAAACCAAGTTCGTCACTGGGGAGACGAGGCGCTTCGCTCGGCTATACAAGAGAAGATACTTGTCGCCATCAAATATGAGACCGAGCGAAAGACTTCAACCGAGCCGGAACGGAAAGCTAAAGACCCTGGAGTCATCGATCTAGTCGATGCCGCACTGAAATGCTCGTTGATACGCGGCGACCTCGACGAAACAGGGCGCAAACTCGCGGGTACGTTGGAAAGCATCCGCCGCCTATGGCCGGGGTTCTCGAAGCGATTTGGCCCGACAATCTGCGCCTTTATTTGGGAGTTGCCCGTCGAAGTAATCATCTCCTGGTGGCCACTTCTATTGAAGCTGCGGGCTACAATGGATTCACCGATCTGATCGCCAAATCTAAATGAACGAGGTTCAAAAACAGCGGGAAGAATATTACCTCGACCGCTTCAAGTTCACCTATTCAGATTTTCCGGCCGGAACCATACGTGCTGACGAAAAACCAGACTTTCTGGTTGAAGCGGACCACGGCATTGGAATTGAACTAACTGAATTGTATCGATCTGATTCTGAGCGCGAATTCCAAGGCAAGCATCCGAGGCGCTCCGAGAACGATGCGTAAGACAGGCAGAGTCTATTTGCAACAACGACGCGCGGTCGCAACTATACGTGTCCGTCTATTTCAGTCCCTGGGTAGATCTCAGAAGATCGATCATTCCCGCGCTCTCGGTACGCCTAGTGGGCCTCGTTCAATCAGTTAACGTTGATATTGATAACAGCATTATGCTTGAAGACGACGGAGAGATAAAAGGATTTCCAGAAGAGGTCGATACAATCCATATTAGGAGACTGCCATCGGCAGTGCGAGGCTTCTGGAACGCGCCAAATTCGGGTTGGTTACCCGACTGCTCGTCGGAACAGATTCAGGCGGTAATTGACAAGAAGAACAAACGGGTCATTGATTATCGGCAGCATTGCACTTCGATCTGGCTTGTTATCGTGATTGATGGTTTTCGCATCTCATCAAGTTTTAACTTGCCAAGAAAGATCCGTAATCATCATTATCGTTCGGATTTTGATCGCACGTTTCTTCTCAATAACGTAATGCCGAACTCGTTCAGACTGATTACACATCCTCTAGTCCTCAACTCCGCGCATTGAGCAATCGACGGCACGGACATCCCTTTAACGAGCATAACCCCGTTAGAGTGCTCTCGTTAAGAGATCAAAGCCCGTCACGACTCAATTAGATAAGAGATGATTTTTAATTTCTATTCTGGGATCCGTTACATCTTGCTGGGTTATCAGCTCAGGGCGCCGTTAGCGACGCTTACTTGCGAGCTTCGTCTTCGATGCTTGGTAGGTCGAGAAACCCGTGAGTTTTTGTGGAAGCTCCAAAGCATCATCAACGATATCTTCCATTTGTATTCCTGCGACTCGAGCGTAGTGAAGAACTACTAATAAATGAGGTTCAGTTGTCCCGCGCTCGAATTCCGAAATTCGGCGATAGTCCATCTCTTCTTCAAAGCCCAAACACCTAAGCATCTCAGACTGCGATAGGCTTAGCTTCTGTCGAATCTGAAGGAGTTTCTGTGCGAGACGCTTGGGTTGCATTCGAGCCTTTCGTCCCATTAGGAGTCACCTCCTGAATGGAAATATGGCAAGCAAAAGCTCTTGCAGCTATCGGTATATAGTGATAGGCTGCGCTTGTTCTTGAGGATCGCCGTGAGTTGGAGTCTTCCATACTCAACGGCGAAGCTCATTACACAAAGACGGGGTCCGGCAAGCTACGCATGTGGCTCAGGTGCTAGGATTTCAAAGACTCAAATGCGGAACTATAAGTCGATCTGGCCACAGGATAACAGAAAGCGGATGGTGCCATATAAAAAACGATCGCTTCTTCGCCGCATAAACAATTCGCGTGTCATGGCTCCCCTTGCGGTTTTCGGCCTGTTAACGCTGGCCAATTCTTGCAACTGGTCGCGTAAACCTTCAAAAGTGGTCGAAGACTTCGTTAGCGCGGTTGGGCGCGGCGAAATCGATCGAGCTATAACTCTGATGTCGAGCAGTTTCATTGCTGGGCAGGGCATAGATTCTATGAAGCAATCGCTCGCGCAATCTTCGCTTGAGCTAAAGCAGGATGGTGGGATCAAGGCGATTAAAATTTCGAAAGAGGATGTGGTTGGTGAGGTCGCCGAGGTTTCGGCGGAAATAACCAGAGGCAACGGGATGGTAGGATTTGCTCGGTACAAGTTGGTGAGAGAAAAAGGGGAGTGGAAGATCAATGGAGTAAGTGGGCCGAGTTCGCAGAATGAACCGATGCATTCTGAAAGTGCCGTCGCGGACGTCATAAGATGGGTGAATGAATCCAGAGCATCAAGCGTTCGCGATTGGTTTGAGAAACAGCCACCGCCCCGCAATCTGCAAAGGATCAGCAGTCGATCGGAACCAACTGCCGGATGAAATCAAATATCATGACGTTGACGATGCTAAGGCGCGAGAGCGATTGCTGAACGGTCTAGATCCAGTCATTAAACTAATCGGATGTTCGAATGGTAACGGCGTTGTGTTGTACAAAGGCGAGACGGTGTATACGGGGAGTCTTAATGGTGGTCAGATTGCAATCACGCCTGGCGGGCTATATTTTGCGGGCTCCCCGCCGGACGAGAATATCTTTCATGAACTGGCCAAGCTGCGGATCTTCCTCGCGCGTGAAATATTCAAGCAAATGATTGCTGTGGAGAATCCCACTCCTGATCTGAATCAGGCGGACATGATATTGAGACGTGAACTGAAAGTAGACTACTTGGCGGGCCAGACTGCCCTCGCAATCGACAAGGACTCAGGGGTCTTTGATGCGGCGGCTTTACATGTCGCCACATACGCGAAACCAATTGCATTGTATCAGGCACCCAAGGAACTCCTAGTCTCCAACAAATTGAACATGTCTTTGGGGCAGCCAAACAGGATTATCGCAGATGAGCTAACTTCGCCTTCCAGATCTTTACAAACAATTGCTAAAACCGATAATAGACGCTGCAAGAGAGCATTAGCGGTAATTTCGTAAGAAGTATTGCAATCGCTTGGTTGGGCGTCTATTCTACGCGCCTTCTGAGTGTTGTCAGTTCTCGGTGCGAGGCCGGTCGAACACACAAGTATTGGGTTGCCTTAGATTTTCTCGGCAACACACGAGTTGTCAGATTAAGAGTCCGAGCTGTTAGTAGATCAGCAATTGCTGGGCGATATCTATAACTAATTCTCCAACTGAGTACTCGTCGCCAACGACAGAAGGAGAAGTGGTAACAGCCGGAGCCGTTGAATCCTCAGGCGCGGTTTGAGCGACTAAGCAAGGCGGCGAGTCTGTTTCGCCGGGCGCGCAGGGCGGAGAATCCGTTTCGCCTGCGAAAGTAGTTATTGCCAGAACACAGAGCAAGGCTAAGGAGATACCTAATCTTTTTAGGTTCTTCATATTTCCTCCTCGGGCTAGTTAGTTGATTTGCCAGATTTTCTAAACGACCAAGACGAACCCGGTTTCAGAGCGGTATCGCTTCCCCCCTGTAGACGCGGTACTTGGTTCGTTGTGTAAAGGATTTTAGCACTCGTAACGAAAGGAGTTGCCCTCACATGAATTTGGAGGCCGAGTTAGTCGCATTTAAGACGCAAGATCGTAATCTTCCCCTGCTGAAGCGAGCCGAAGCCTCGTATCGGTTGGCGAAACAGCTCGAAAAGGTTGGCAAGTACGAATTAGCTTATGAAGCAGTAAGCGAGTTTTGGCCTGATCGCAACGCGTCGCCAGAGACGGAAGGGCTAGATGATTTGCACAAAGCCGAATTGCTCCTGCGAATTGGCGCGATCGCTGGTTGGCTTGGTAGCACAGATCAAACCGATAGCGGTCAAGAAATCGCAAAGAACATAATCACAAGAAGCATTGAAATCTTTGAAAGGCTAAGAACCGAAGAAAGAGTCTCAGAAGCATGGGGAGACCTGGCGCTATGTTATTACCGCGAGGGCGCTTTTGATGAAGCACGTGTTCAACTGCGCACTGCCTTGCACCTTCTTCCTGAAGGGAACAATGAGTTAAAGGCAATCCTTTTGATCCGGGCTGGAATTATCGAACAGCGAACCCGCCGATTAAACGACGCATTGCAGTTCTACAAGCAGGCTGAGCCCTTGGTTGAAGAGAGTGAGGATGATTGCCTAAAAGGAAGCTATCACTTTCAATATGGTTTGGTTCTTAGACGACTATCTGCGCCCGAAAACAGAGAAGACTATTTAGACCTCGCCCTCATCGAATATACGGCGTCAAGCTTTCATTATGAACGAGCGGGGAATGAACTCGCCCTGGCCAGGGTAGAGTTGAATCTCGGTTATCTGTTCTTCAAGGTCACGCAGTACGCCAAAGCGCATGAGCATCTCAACCTCGCACGCCATCTTTTTCTTAGACTCAAGGACGCGGCGACGGCCGCACAAGTCGATGATACGCGCGCTCGGACGTTACTGTCACAAGGACGGTCTTCTGACGCGGAACGGATTGCGAGACAAGCTGTGAGAGTCCTGGAGCGCGGCGGGCAACAAGCATTGCTCGCAGAAAGCCTGACCACGCAGGGTGTCGCGCTGGCGCGGTTAGGTAATCAGGCTCGGGCAAGGGCTTTGTTGGAACGTGCGATCAAGGTAGCTGAAACAGTCGGCGATCTGGAGGGCGCAGGCCGCGCGAAGCTGAGCATTATCGAGGAATTTGGTGACAAAATCTCCGGTAAGGAACTAATCACGATCTATCGATCTGCGATCGATTTACTGAAGGGCTCGCAGGACCCAGAAACAGGCAAGCGATTGATTAATTGTGCGGATGAGTTGCTTGAGACTTTAGGGCGCTTAGAGCTTCAAGACGAGAGGCGTCAAGAACCCACTTGGGAAGGCTTTTCATTCAAGCAACATGTCAAGGAGAGCGAACGAACCGTCCTTGAGCGTGCTCTTCGAGATGCCGACGGGTCAGTGACTAAAGCTTCACGCTTGCTGGGCTTCAAACATCATCAGAGTCTTATCTCACTGATTAATACTCGCCACAAAGACTTGCTCAAAACGAGAACAAAAGTCCGGAAGCGAAGGCGGCCACTCTTCTCAGTTAGAAAAACTGGCCATAGGGGAAACGAACATCAAGACAAGTCTCAACTCAGCGTTCTTCACGTCGAAGACAATGAGCCAGTAAAGAGGTTGGTAGAAGAGCTCTTGACTGCGGAAAATATGCACGTCGAATCTTGCAGGACTGGCACAGCGGCTTTCGAATTACTCAAGGGCCGTGCCAGATACGATCTTCTAATCGTGGATAACGAACTGCCCGGGATCAACGGATTGGAATTGGTATTGCGCGTACGGAGCCTCACGCACCGTCGAAAGATGCCGATCATCATGCTTTCAGGGGATGATATCGAAAAAGAGGCATGGCTGGCTCGAGTGGATGATTTTATACCCAAATCCGAAGCCGTTAATGAACTGGTTCCGCATATCAAGCGCGTTCTGCAAGCGAGAAAGAGAGAGAAAAGCTGAATGAGATTGTGACTAAACTTAAGTGTTCACTGAAGAGTCGTCACACCTTGTCCCTTCTTGTACGTCACGTGGATTAGCCAGTGACATCAGCCCATGTCTCTTGACATCGTCAACTCCATGCGCGCCCGAGATTGTTGCTTTAGCGAATGAATCCTCAGTTGGTTTTAATTGTTGGCTCAATAGCAGCGGCGTGCGCAGACTTCTGCTGCAAGGTCAACGAGCGCGCCGAAAAATGAAACAGACTGACGGCTTCGACACCAGGAATAGTATGCCAGTTTAGGCACGGCCTCCTGCCCGGGCGAATTGGAGTGACCAGTGCCGCAAGGCCGTTGTGGAATAGGTGGGTAGGACACAGCGGCCTCTATTTTCCAAGTTAAATCGATCGATCGGACTTGCAAGCCGTTTAGCAACCTCAATTTCTTTTGTGGGGTTGAACAGCACTTCCTTGAATTTAGTGTTGCTGCCAATAAGGAATAGTACTCATCTCATACGTACTTGACCGCCGAACGCATGCTGGAACGTTTTCCGCGACGGTTCTGACTGAAATGCATGGAATGAGACACCGGTAGGAAAGTAATGTACTTGTACAGAAACAACAATCCGGCCACAACCGCTCGTTTGAATTAACGCAGTAGGCTTTGCGGTTATCTCCCGGCCCTCTAGTAGCCCAGCGAAGCACAAGTTATAACCCAAGAAACTCACTGACTTAGAAGCAATAGGCGATGAAAGGAGTTCCTATGCGGTATCAAGGATTCTCGCATCTGATGTTGAGGTCTGTCTGTTCTCATTTACCATTAATCATCTCGGTAACAGTTACGCTGCTAATGGTATTCATCTCGTTCCAGCGATCGCGGTTTACTAATGCCGCGGGGCCGCCGTCGTGTCTGACGGTTTCAGATTCCGGACCTGTCTGGCAAAATCTTCAATTCGTCTCTTCGCAAAGCGGAACGTTTACCGCGGAAATGGACGCCACCCCGCGGGGAACGGGAATAGATGGGGGAATAGGGCTTTCCAACGGCTCACAAACGGCATTTACAGGCCTCGCTTGTATCGGTCGCTTCAACACTACCGGAACCATTGATGCTCGAAATGGCTCTGGCTACTCGGCGGCTACAACAATTCCTTATTCGCCCAACACGACTTATCACTTCAGATTTGTGGTTAACGTGCCCGCGCACACTTACTCGATTTACGTTACTCCTTCGGGAGGAGTTGAATTGACGATCGGTCTGAACTACGCATTTCGCACAGAACAGGCGACAGTGGGCAGTTTGAATAACTGGTCTTTGTGGGGTGACATTGGTGCCATGCAAGGTTGTGGGTTCGGCGCACCGTGTTATACAGCAACTTCAGGAGGAGCCTGGGTCAACAACTCTTTCAGCTCGCAGAGCGCGACCTTCACGGCGGAGTGGGATGCGACGCCATCCGCCGCTAACATCGATGCGGTGATGGCTCTCTCGAGCGGGGAACAGACCACGTTTACGGGCTTCGCTTGTCTGACGCGATTCAACTTATTAGGGATGATTGACGCTCGCGACGGCGGCATCTACCATTCAGCTTCTTCGATTTCTTATGCCGCCAACACAACTTATCATTTTCGCATGGCGGTAAACGTCTCTGCTCACAGCTACTCGATATACGTCACCCCTACCGGCGGAAGCGAACAGGTGGTCGGACTCAATTATGCGTTTCGCACGGAGCAATCAAGTGCCAGCAGCTTGAATAATCAAGGATTGATTGTCGATAGCGTGACTGGCTCAGACCGCTTGTGCAACTTCGTGATTACCGCGGCCGGCTCGACAGATAGATTCGGAGTCGCAAAATTGAACCCTACGGTTAGCGGGGGCCGCGAATGGTTCTCATCATGGGATAACGGGCACTCACGCACGATAACTTGGGGACAGGACCCTTATGATCCTGAGTTTCACGGAAGAGGAGACGGTAATTACGCGATCGACGGGCAGGGCATACTCAAAGCAAGCAGCACGGGCTCGGGCGGGGTGCGGATGTATATTTACGATCAGAACTTTCTGGACACCAGTACGTACGACCCGAATTCATTTAGGACCTGGAACAATGTTGAATTAACCGTCTACTACATGCGCGTCAGCGATACCGGAGTAGCTTACGCTGGGATGGTTGCGGCGGCCAAAATTAGGCACATACCCGACTCTGACCTCTGTGGGACACGCGGCTATTATGGCAAGTTCCGGCACGACGGTGGTATCGGATTCGAGAAAGAAATCAGCCATCCTGACTCAGTAGAGATTGACAGTAATACGTCGCCTTGGTCAGTGCTGCCAAGCAACATCTGGATAGGTTACAAATACATCGCTAGAGACGTAGATGGCGGTACTCATGTCAAGCTTGAGCTTTGGCGCGACATGACTGACGGTGCCAACGGCGGGACTTGGGAAAAACTGGACGAGTATGTAGATATGGGCGGTTGGGGTGTAGGTCACACGCCGTGCTCGTCAGGTGTTGATCCGGCGCAAATCATGACTGGCCCGAACCTCTCGGTGTTCATCAGGGACGATTCAACGAGCGATGTCCGTTACAAGAAATGGTCGATTAGAGAGATCGCGTCGCAATAATTGCGAATGTAGTGATGGTCAATGAACTCCGCGTAAGCCGCTCCGAGACGAGAACCGGTGCGTTGCTCATTGCAAAGCTTGCATAACGCTGCAACCCAAAAAAACCATCGCCATACCCAGGTTTGATGATGGATTCCTTTGGGCAAGGAGCATGTCCCCTCTGTCACTCCTTTTCGTTGCCGTAAGCGTTTGGCAACC